>ERZ779829.2-NODE-2-length-156467-cov-4.906925_pt1 | contig 156467 bp, 153 predicted proteins | sample MGYA00511562_ERZ779829 | MGnify/ENA primary metagenome ERZ779829 (study PRJEB29588, sample SAMEA2151677) | human gut metagenome | biome: human gut; feature: human-associated habitat; material: faeces | place: Denmark | collected 2008/2010 ... | reverse complement strand
ATTCAAATTCAAGAGAGAAGATTTTGTTATCAGTAAATCAAAAGTTTGAACTTGGACAATTTTATGCAATAATAGGAAAATCAGGAGCAGGGAAGTCAACATTACTTTCATTATTAGCAGGACTAGACAAACCACAAAAAGGTCAAATTCTATTCAAAAATGAGGATATAGAGAACAAAGGGTATAGTAATCATAGAAAAAACAATATAACATTAGTTTTTCAAAATTATAATTTAATTGATTATTTAACACCAATTGAAAATGTTAGATTAGTAAATAAAAAGGCATCAGAAGATATTTTGTTAAAATTGGGACTTGATAAAAGTCAGATAAATAGAAATGTAATGAAACTATCTGGTGGTCAACAGCAAAGAGTAGCCATAGCAAGAGCATTAGCATCAGAAGCACCAATAATTCTAGCTGACGAACCTACAGGAAATCTTGATAGTGACACTGCAGGAGAAATAATAGAAATATTAAAAAGATTGGCTAAAGAGAGAAATAAATGTGTAATAGTTGTAACACATAGTAAGGAAGTTGCAAATTCTGCTGATATTATTTTAGAATTAAGTGACAAAAAATTAAGAAAGATAAGTAAAATTAATTAGGGGGTATATTGATGATAAAAAATGCTTTTGCATATGTAACAAGAAAAAGTTTAAAATCAATAATATTATTATTAGTTATTATGGCTATGTCAACACTTAGTCTGATTAGCTTGGCAATTAAAGATGCTACTAATAGAGCTTCAGAGGAAACTTTTAAAAATATAACAAATAGTTTTTCTATGGAAATAAATAGAAGAGTTAATCTTGGAACACCAAGAGGCGGAGGGAATATAAAAGGAAAAGACATAAAAAAAATAGCTGAATCTGAAGATATTTCCTCTTTTGTAAAGAGAATAAATAGTGTAGCTGATTTGGTAGATAATGATATTATAGAAACTAAAAAAACAATTGCAAATCAATCACCAGAAAGAGCAGAAAATTTTAAAAGAACAGTTATGCTAACAGGAGTTAATGATTCATCAAAAGAAAATAAATTTGTGTCAGGAGCTTACAAATTAATAGAAGGAGAACATTTGGAAGAAAATGACAAAAGTAAGATTTTAATACATAAAGACTTAGCTGAAAAAAACAATTTGAAAATTGGAGATAAAATAAAAATTAAGTCCAATTTATTTGATGCAGATAATGAAAAAGGAGCAAATGAAACACTAGAAGTAGAAATAAAAGGAATTTTCGATGGACACAATAAAAGTAGTGTAACTTCTGCACAAGAACTTTACGAAAATACATTAATAACAGATTTAGATACAGCTGCAAAAGTTTATGGAAACACAGAAGATACTGCAGTATATCAAGATGCAACATTTTTTGTAAAAGGTGATAAAAATTTGGATCAAGTCATTAAAAATATTAAAAAACTTGATATAAATTGGAAACAATACAATTTAATTAAAAGTTCAACAAATTATCCAGCACTACAACAATCAATATCTGGTATATATTCAATAGCAAACAAATTATTTGCTGGTTCATTAATATTTGCAGGTATTACAGTTTCATTATTATTACTTTTATGGATGAATGCTAGAAAAAAAGAAATAGCAATTTTTCTATCATTAGGAATATCAAAATTGAAAATTTTTGGACAATTTGTTATTGAGCTAGTATTTATATCTATTCCTGCATATATAGGGTCATATTTCTTAGCAGTTTATACAGGGAATATAATAGGAAATAATATATTAAATAAAGTCACTGGAAACATAGCTAAACAAATAGCAAAGCAATCAGCATCTAGTGGACTTGGTGGAGGAGCAGAAGTAGACGGCTTTAATAAAACTTTAACAAGTTTAGATATTAATATATTACCAAAATCAATGATATACGTAATTTTATTTATGTCTTTTGTACTTATAATATCTTTAGTGATATCATCTATAAGTAGTTTAAGAAAGAATCCAAAAGAATTGTTAATTGATACAAAGTAGATGACATAGTTTGCTAACTAGGGTAGGTGTGTGATAGTGAAAACTATCGCATAACTACCTTTAAAATATTTATGAGTAAATGCTTTTGTCAGGCATAGAAAGGAAATTTTCTCCATCTGTCTTAAAATGGATATAATCTACCAAGTAATCAAGCACAGCAAAAGAATAACTTGAAAGCTATATAGTATTTTTTCATATATACAAAGAAAGAGGTAATTTAATGAAAATATTTGTAATAGAAGATGATAAAACATTAAAAAGAGAATTAATGGAACTATTAAATAAGTATGGTTATGAAACAGAAACAAGTGATAATTATCAAAATATAATAGAAGATATTATAGAAAATAAAACGGACTTAATTATACTTGATATTAATCTACCATATTATGACGGATTTTATATATGTAGAGAATTAAGAAAGAAAACGGAAACTCCAATAATCATTGTAACTAGCAGAAATAATGATATGGATGAAATTGTAAGTATGAATTTAGGGACAGACGATTATATTACAAAACCATATAATATGCAGATTTTACTAGGGCATATTTCGGCAGTATTAAAGAGAACTAAGAATGCAAATTATTTAGACTGTATAGAGGTATAAAGGTGTTTCTTTAGACTTATTAAAAGGAAATTTGAAATATAATGATAAAGAAATTGAATTAACAAAAAATGAGTTTCATATTTTGAAATTGATGATGTATAACAAAGGCAGAATTGTTTCACGAGATGAAATAATGGATGAATTATGGCAATCCGATGAATTTGTAGATGATAATACTTTGACTGTTAATGTAAATAGATTAAGAAAAAAATTAGAGGAAAATGGAATTATAAACTTTATAAATACCCAAAGAGGTCAAGGTTAAATACAAATTACAATTATTGTTGCTAAAACTAAATTTTAAAATGTGAGTTTTGTAATTTGCTCTAAATTTTAAAATAAAAAATTTTGTAAAAATATTATACAAAAACAAAATATTTCAGTACTTTTTATGAAATTATGTATAAGCTAAAAATGTCCAAATTTTTGAGTAAAATAAACTTCTAAATTGGACATTTTTTATAATCAGACAAACCAGCAATACCAATGCTTTTGAACAAAACAGATGACATATTTTACTAACTAGGGTAGGTGTGGGATAGTGAAAACTATCGCATAGCTACCCTTAAACTATTTATGAGCAAATGTGGACATATTTAAAAAATTTAAAAAATAAATTTAGAGTAAGGGAGAATTTTTATAAGAAAACAGATGTATATATAGTATAGGGAGAGTGAATAAATATGAGTGAAACTTTCAAAATCAATATATACTTCGACGAAAAGGGCGAAGAGTTAGAAGGATTAATAAAACACATAATAATTAATATCTTAAAAAAAGATATTTTTGAGCATTAAAATTTTATTCAAAATAAGATATAATAAAACTTAAAATCAAATTGTATTTATCCAAGCATAGAAGGGAGGAAAAATGCTTGAACAAATAGAAAAAACAATATACAAGGTAGCAATTTATATAAGACTATCAAAAGAAGATGTGGATAGAGGATATGATGAAAGTGAAAGTATAAAAAACCAAAGAACATTACTAACAGAATATGTGCAAAAATTAGGATGGAAGTACCAATTAATAGATACATATATAGACCAAGGATTTACAGGAACGAATTTTAATAGACCAGATTTTCAAAGAATGATAAAAGATATAGAAAACGGAAAAATTAATATGGTTGTAACAAAAGATTTATCTCGTTTAGGTCGTGATTATATAGAAACAGGAGAATATATAGAGAAATGGTTTCCAGAAAATAATGTAAGATATGTTTCAGTAACAGATGGAATAGATACTTTTGAAACATCAAATGGCAACAATGATATTGCACCATTTAAATCAATATTAAACGATATGTATTCTAAAGACTTATCAAAAAAAATCAGAACAGCAATACACACAATGCAAAAACAAGGAAAATGGGTAGGTGGAAAAACTCCACTTGGATACATAAAAGATTTAAAAGATAAAAATAAATTAATAATTTATGAGCCAGAAGCTCAAATAGTAAGGACTATTTTTAATATGGCATCTAGTGGGAATCAAGTTAGAACAATAAGAGATTACTTAAACAATAGCCATATTCCGACTGCAAATAAATCAAGATATAATAAAGAAACTTTTTGGGAGAATAAAACAGTAAAAAATATATTAAAAAATAAAGCATATATAGGCACAACTGTGCAAAATAAAAGAAGTAGAATAAGTTATAAAAATAGAAAAATTAGACAAAACCCAGAAGAAAAATGGATAGCTGTAGAAAATACACATGAACCAATAATAGATAAAAAAGTATTTGATACAGTGCAAAAAATGGTAATAGTTCAAAATTACAATAGAAATGAAAAGAAAAATATGTTTTTATTAGATGGTTTACTTTTTTGTTACGAATGTAAACATAAAATAGGGGTAAGAGGAAAAAAGAATGGTAATTATTATATGGTATGTAATAATTATCGCAGAAATTCAAAATTAAAACTTTGCACATCACATGGTTTTAGCTATTCTAATTTAGAAGATACAGTAATTAATTATATTAAAAATTTTTTCAAAAAAATAGATAGTGAAAAAATAGAATTAGAAGTAAAAAAGGGAATGACAAAATATGATTATGGAAAATTACTTCAAAAATTAGAGAACGAGATAAAATTGATAAATAACAATATTGAACAAATGTATATAGACAAATTAAACAATAAAATAAGTGAAGAAATGTATGAAAGATTATTGAAAAAATTTAGAAACGAAATAGGAGAAAAAGAAAACGAATACATAGAAATTAAACAGCAAAAAGAAGAAGCAAAACAAGATGATACTGAAAAAATACAAAGTGTTGTACATGATTTTCTAAGTCTAAATGAACCAACATTAGAAATTATGAAAGTAATTATTAATAGAATAGAGATACATCAAGATAAACAGGTAGATTTGTATTTTAATTTTAAACAATTAAATAACTTAAAAGAAAAAATATAAGGCTAATTTAATATTAAATATTAGATTAGCCAAAAATAAAAATTAAAACTGTCTATTTTTATATCAACCAGAAGGAATTTCTATGGCAGTACCAATGAAAAATGGTGGTATGAACCCAATACGAGTAGTTTTCTACGTAATTTTATCTGGAATAACTACAGGAGTAGGTGCCTTTTTTGGTGGATTAATAGGTTCAATATCGCAAGCTATAATTGCGCTATGCTTAGCATTTGCAGCAGGAGCAATGATTTATGTAGTTTCGGGAGAGCTAACACCAGAAGCAAATAAGTTATATAGTGGTAGAATGACAGCAATTGGTAACATTTGTGGATTATTATTGGGGATAATAGCATTAAATATTACCTAATATGTTGAAAAATAAAAAATATAAATGTTATAATATTAATACTAAAGAAAAAGATAGGAAGTGAAACAATTGAAAATAATGTTTGTGTGCACAGGAAATACATGTAGAAGTGCAATGGCACATCATATGCTTGAAAAAATGATAAAAGAAAAAGATAATGTAGAAGTATATTCTTGCGGAATATATGCAGATAGTGGAGAACCAGCAACATATAGTGCAATAGATGTAATGAAAGAATATGGTGTTGATATGAATAATCATAGAGCAACAAATATTAAAGAAACAAAAATCGAGCAGATGGATTTAATATTATGTGCAACAGTATCTCATAAGCAGTTAGTGCTAAATATGTATCCTGAATTAACTGGTAAGGTATATACATTGAAAGAATATGTTGGAATTGGAAAAGAAGGAAAAAATATGGACATAAAAGACCCATGGGGGTGCAATATAGAAACATATAAACAATGTGCAGAAGAAATAAAGCAATGTTTAGAAATGCTGATAGACAATAATTCTAAGAAAGGAATATAAACAAAAATGCAGAATCTAATAGAAGGATTAAATGATAAACAAAAAGAAGCAGTCTTAGCAACAGAAGGACCATGCCTAGTTATAGCGGGAGCAGGAAGCGGAAAAACAAAAGTGTTAACACATAAAATTGCATATCTATTGTCAGAAAAAAATGTTAAACCATGGAATATACTATCAATAACATTTACAAATAAAGCGGCAAACGAAATGAAACAAAGAGTAGAAAAACTAGTGGGTGAAGCATCTCAAGAAATGTGGCTAGGAACATTCCACTCTATTTGTGTACGTATATTAAGAAGATTCATAGATAGAATAGGATTTGACACTACATTCTTGATTTTTGATTCGACAGATCAAAGAACATTAGTAAAAGAATGTATAAAATCAATAGGATTAGATGATAAGCTTTTTACAGATAGAAGTGTATTATCTGAAATAAGTAACGGAAAAAATGATATGTTAGAACCAAAAGCATATCAAGTAAAATATAATGGAGACTTTAGAAAAGAAAAAATAGGCGAAGTATATGAATTATACCAAAAAAAATTGAAAGAAAACAATGCACTAGATTTTGATGATATTATAAACTACACAATTAAAATATTAACAGAAAATCCGGATGTTTTGGAATATTATACAGAAAAATTTAAATATGTACTTGTAGACGAATATCAAGATACAAACAAAGCACAATTTATGTTAGTATCTATATTAGCCTCAAAATATGGAAATATAACAGTTGTAGGCGATAATGACCAAGGGATATATTCATTTAGGGGAGCAGATATTACAAACATACTAAACTTTGAAAAAGACTTTCCGGGTAGTAAAATAGTAAAACTAGAGCAAAATTATAGATGCACAGGTAATATATTAAAAGCAGCAAATGCAGTTATAAAAAACAATGAAAACAAATATGATAAAAAATTATGGACAGAAAATGAAGAAGGAAAACTACCTTGTATCTATAAAGCAGAAGACGAATATGATGAAGCATCATACATAGTAAAGCAAATAAATATGCTTAAAATGGAAGAATATTTAAAATTATCTGATTTTGTAATATTGTACAGAATGAATTCACAATCAAGGGCAATAGAAGATATATTCAGACGAGAAAATATTCCATACAAAATTATTGGAGGACTAAAATTCTATGAAAGAAAAGAAATAAAAGATATAATTGCATATTTAAGATTAATATTTAATACTTCAGATAATTTATCACTAAAAAGAATTATAAATGAACCTAAAAGAGGCATAGGAAAAACAAGCCTAGATAATATACAAGATATATCTGATAAAACGGGTAAGTCAATGTATGAAATAATAAAATATGCAGAACAATATGAGCTAAATAGGGTAAAGGCAAATAGCATACAATTTGTGGAAGTAATAGAAGAGCTAAGAAAGCAAGTAAACCAAATTCCTATATCAGAGCTAATAAAATTGACATTAAATAAAACAGGATATGTAAAAGCATTAGAAAATGAAAATACAATTGAAGCGGAAAGTAGAATACAAAACTTGGAGGAATTTTTAACAGTAGCAATAGAGTTCGAGGAGCAAATGGCAGAAAACACATTGGCAGAATTTTTAGAAAGTATAAGTCTAACAAGCGACATAGATAATATGGAAGAAAGCGAAGATACCGTTACTTTAATGACTTTGCACAGTGCAAAAGGGCTAGAATTTCCAGTGGTATTTTTAGTAGGAATGGAAGAAGGAATATTTCCAGGATATAAATCAATAGGAGAAATTAAAGAATTAGAAGAAGAAAGGCGATTATTCTATGTTGGAATAACCAGAGCAATGCAGTATTTATATTTGACTTGTGCAAAAAGAAGAACAATATTTGGTTCTACAAGCTACAACCAGATGTCAAGATTTTTAAAAGAAATACCAAAAGATTTATTAGACGGTTATGAAGAAATAGACAATGAAGATAATAATTCATTTAAAGACTCAAATTATGGTTGGGAATATGGAACAAATTATGCAGGAAAAGTTAAAACATATAAATTTGACAATGTAGAGAAAATACCGGAAGTTAAAGAAAAAGTGGGGGCATTTCAGTTTAGAACGGCAGAGAGCTTTTTAAATTCATTAAATAAAAAGGCAAGTGATAGACAAGTGGATATAACTAAATATAAAGAAGGACAAAGAATCTATCATAAAAAATTTGGAGAAGGAACCATAAATAAAATAGAACAAGAAGGCGAAGATTATAAGTTAGATATACAGTTTGATAAAGTAGGACATAAAAGGTTAATGGCAAAATTTGCGGAATTAGAAATAATAGAATAAACAAATTGAGTTATATGTAAATAAGAGCAGTTCAGTACACAGAATGACTGCTCTTAAACAAGGATGTCCCAAATTGTGCAAATGGAACAATTAGGGACTGTTCCTAATTGAGAAGTTCTGTTTTTACTGTTTGTATTTCTGTTATTGTTGCTGGTTGAGCAGGTTTATAATAGCCTTTGTTTTGTGCTATTTTAAATAGCTCGTACTGAAAGCTTTCATCACTATTGCGTATTTGTTGTATAGTTTGTCTTAATTGCATATTTTCTGCTTCTGAAATGACTCCTTGATATGTTGTAAGACTTGCTTTTACTCCGTCTAAAACGTCGTTAACCATTGTTTTTTCATCCATTAAAAAATCCTCCTATCCATTTAAAAATGACATTAATTTTTGTTTAGTATTTAATGCATCTTGAGCTGATTTTGTAAAAATTTGCTTAATTTGTGGGTCTACTGCTTGTGAAGCATATGTGTTTAGTTTTTGATAAGATGTTTCGTGTGCTCCTATCAAATGTCTTAAATTCTGTAATTCTACTTGACTTAAATTTGGCATTTTCACCCTTCCTTTCATAAGTAATATAAAGATATTATGAACATTAAATATCCATTTTATACAATATATTGAATAAAAATGGAAGAAAAACAGTATAAAAATGAGGAAAAGACAGTAAAACACTATGTAAGCACGTAAAAGAAAGAATTCAAGTTGAAGTTGTTATTGTAAAATAAATAAAAATGGTATAAAATAATACAGATTATAATGATAGGAGAGTGTTTATTATTAATATACTAAAAAATGTAGCTATATACTCAAGAAAAACAATAAAAATTCTTGTTTTAGTGGCATTAGCGGTTATTTTTATTGGTAGTATTGTGTTTTTTTACTACAAACCGACATATGCAGTAACATTAAATGGGGAATTTGTTGGATATACAGATAACAAAAGTAATATGCAAAAAAAGATAAATAAATATATAAATGCAGAAGAACAATCAAATGTTGCATTTATTCAAGTTGACCAAATGCCAGAATATAAGCTTTGCCTTTTAAAGAAAAATGTAAATTGTAACGACGAAGAAATTTATGCAAAAGCTATAGAAGATGGGACAGCATATTATAAATATTACGCAATAACAGATGATAAAGAGGAAAAGGCTTATGTGGCGACATTTAATGAGGCAGAAAAAGTTATTGCGGAATTAAAGGAAAAAGATAGTGATAACAAAGAAGAGTTAGGAATTGTAGAAAAATACGAGACAGAATTAAAAGAATTCACAGATGTTGAAAAATGTGTGGCTAAATTATATGTAGAACCGCCACCACAGATAGTATACGCAAGTATTGCAGGATATGCTTCTGGAAATTCAAATGCAAAAGTTGATATAGGAATTAGTTTAATACAACCTATATCTGGAATAATAACCTCAAGATTTGGACCAAGAACAAGAAACAATCATGGAGGACTTGATATTGGAGCACCAGGAGGGACACCTATAATGGCAGCAGCATCTGGAACTGTAACAACAGCAGGTTGGTTAGATGATTATGGATATTTGGTAGTAATATCACATGGAAATGGAGTTCAAACAGCATATGCACATTGTAGTCAAATATTAGTATCAACAGGGCAAAGCGTAAGTCAGGGAGAAGTAATTGCAAAAGTTGGAACAACAGGAAGGTCAACAGGAAATCATTTACACTTAGAGGTAAGAGTAAATGGAGTAAGATATGATCCACAAAATTATGTATATTAAAAGGATGTTAATTAAATAACATCCTCTTTTTTAGATATATGTTTATAAAATGCTATATGAGTTAATTGAATATATGGTAACAACCAAAGCATACCTATACCAAAGGTTAAAGATGCTAATAGAGCCCAACCAATAAAGCTTAAATCAAGTATAAAGAATTTCCAACGGTTATTTGTCATTAGTTCTTTTGATTTTGCAACTGCATCTTTTGGTTGTAATTCAGTTTCTTCAATAGATATCACATCAGACATTATATAGTAGTATGATTTTACTATAAGCCATATTAAAGAAACTGGGCAAACAATAGCTAAACAAATTAACAATACAGTAAGGTTTGCAGGCTGAGTCCAGTAAAAGACTATACCTAATGAAGTAAGAAGTATTGAAGAGATTATTAAAAGTATAAATGGAACTAATAATTTTAAAAACACATTAAGAGCTACTTTCCAAGCTCTAGCAAAATTATTAAATCCTAATGTAAAAAAGTTAAATGCTGATGTATCTTCGCCATTATAAAGCTTTACAAATTGGATTAATAAACCATATGCTAAAGGAACATTTATAATAGCAAAACCAATAGAAAGTATAGTATTAAGGCCATTGAATGAATAGCTTAAAATGGTATTAAAAATAAAATTTATAGCCATATATGCAAGAGTTATACAAGCTGCTTTTCCCCATTTTCCAGATAGTTTTTCACGAGCTCTTGCTCTAAAACTTGATAAATTCATATATAAAATCTCCTTTCCTTTTTTATAATATTATGATATATTAAGTATATGAAAAAATCAAGTAAAGTAGTAAGAAAAAACTCGAAAAATGTAAAAAGGAGCAAAAAAGATGAATAAAATTATTCAAATAATAGCAGATGAATTAAATGTAAAAGAGGAGCAAGTTACCAATACTATAAAATTAATAGATGATGGTAATACTATCCCATTTATAGCACGTTATAGAAAAGAAGTTACAGGTGGTTTAAGTGACGAGACACTTAGAGATTTAGATGAACGACTTAAATATTTAAGAAACTTAGAAGAAAGAAAACAAGAAGTAATTAAATCAATAGATGGACAGGGGAAACTTACAGATGAAATAGTGCAATCATTGGAAAATGCCAAAACACTTTCAGAAGTGGAAGACATATATAGACCATATAAACAAAAAAAGAAGACAAGAGCAACAATAGCTAAGGCTAAAGGACTAGAACCATTGGCGCAAATAATATTTGAACAAAATGATAAAAGAAATATAGAAGAAATTGCAAAAGAATTTATAGATGAAGAAAAAGGAGTTTTAAACGTAGAAGAGGCAATTCAAGGCGCAAAAGATATAATTGCAGAAAATATATCAGATAATCCTAATTATAGAAAACAAATTAAAAGAATGTGCTATAGAGAAGGAATAATAATGGTTAAAGGCACAAAAGAAGAAAAATCGGCATATGATATGTATTATAATTTTAATGAAAAAGTAAACAGAATACCTAGTCACAGAATCTTGGCTATAAATCGCGGAGAAAAAGAAGAATTTTTAAAAGTTAAAATGGAAAAGCCAGAAACTACTATTTTAGAAATGATTAATAAAGATATTATAAAAGGTTCTACGCAATATACCAAAATGTTAGAAGAAACAATAGAAGATAGCTTTAAAAGACTAATAGAGCCATCAATAGAAAGAGAGATACGCTCTGACTTAACAGAAAAGGCAGAAACGCAGGCTATAAAAGTATTTGGAAAAAATGCAAAACCATTATTGCTAGCAGCACCGCTAAAGGGGCTAACTGTAATGGGGTTTGACCCAGCATATAGAACAGGCTGTAAAATTGCGGTAATAGATGAAACCGGAAAACTACTTGCTACAACAACTGTGTATCCAACAGAACCACAAAATGATGTAGAAGGAGCTAAAAAAGAATTAATAGCACTAATAAAAGAATACAATGTTAACATTATTGCAATAGGAAATGGAACAGCATCAAGAGAATCAGAAAACTTCGTGTCAGATATGATAAAGGAGTTAGGCAATGTTCATTATGCTATAGTAAGTGAAGCAGGAGCATCTGTATATTCTGCATCAAAACTTGCAACAGAAGAATATCCGGATATAAATGTATCTTTAAGAGGAGCAATTTCGATAGCAAGAAGATTACAAGATCCACTGGCAGAGCTTGTAAAAATAGATCCAAAATCAATAGGTGTGGGTCAGTATCAACATGATGTTGATCAAAAGAAATTATCAGAGAGTTTAACAGGAGTAGTAGAAGACGCAGTTAATAAAGTTGGGGTAGATGTAAACACAGCAACACCTTCTTTATTGTCTTATGTATCTGGAATTAATAAAACATTAGCAAGCAATATTGTAAAATATAGAGACGAAAATGGAAAGATAAAAGAAAGAAAGGAATTACTAAAGGTTCCAAAATTGGGAAAAGCAACATTTCAACAATGTGCAGGTTTTATGAGAGTATTTGATGGAAAAAATCCATTAGAAATAACAGCTGTTCATCCAGAAAGCTATGAAGTTGCAGAACAACTATTAAATATAATCGGCTTTAAAAAAGAAGATTTATTAAATAAAGAAAAGTTAATTATAATAAAAAATAAATTATCAGAAATAAAAACGCAGGAAACAGCAGAAGAGCTAAATGTGGGAGAAATAACATTAAAAGATATTATGCAAGAGCTTTCAAAACCAGGACGAGACCCAAGAGAAGATATGCCAAAACCAGTATTAAGGGCAGATGTATTGAAATTTGAAGATTTAAAAGAAGGAATGATACTAACAGGAACTGTAAGAAATGTAACAGATTTTGGCGCATTTGTAGACGTTGGAGTGAAACATGATGGACTAGTACATATCTCACAATTAAGCAATAGTTTTGTAAAAAATCCTTCAGATGTAGTATCTGTGGGAGATGTAGTAAAAGTAAAAATAATAGGAATAGATGAAGATAGGAAAAAAGCACAATTATCAATGAAAATCTAAAAAAACTGATAATATAAATAAAATACGGACATTTATTTGTCCGTATTTACCTATATTGTTCTTGAATTTTTTGTATTTCTTCATAATTTTTATTCAAAATATCTAAGAATACTTTAGCAATTTTAGGGTCAAACTGTGTTCCGGCACACCTTTCTATTTCTGCTTTGACTACCTCTAAAGGTAAAGCATCTCTATATGTTCTTTTGGATGTCATAGCATCAAATGTATCAGCAACAGCAGCTATTCTGGCGAAATATGGAATATCTTCACCAGCTAGTTGAGAAGGATATCCTTTTCCATCATATCTTTCGTGATGATGTTTTACAATAGGTATAATATCTTGAAATACTTTTGCATTGCATAAAATATGTGCACCAATAGATGGATGATTTTTAATTTCAGAATATTCATCATCTGTAAGTTTGCTATCTTTAAGCAATATGCTGTCTGGAATTCCTATTTTGCCGATATCATGAAATAAGCCACCAATTTTTAAAGTATTAATATCAGAGTCAGATAAACCAAGATGCTGACCAATTAAAACAGAGTATGCAGATACTCTATCTGAATGACCTCTAGTATAAGGGTCTTTTGCTTCAACTGTAAATCTAAGTGTTTCAACCATGTCTAAATATGCCTTTTCCAGATCACTATAAGCATCTGATAATTCATTATTTATACGATTTATTTCATTTAATTGTTCAACAGATTTTATTGCAGCCTCAACTAATAGAAGCAATTGGTCAAATTTATCGTTTTTTTCACAATAACATTGTATATCCAATTTTCTTATAGTCTCTAATGGTGGAGCTAAATCTTTGTGTCCTGTTAGTAATAAAATGTAAAGTTCTTTATTAAATTTCCTTATTTCCTCAACAACTTTATCTCCATGAATAGGTGTCATCATAAAGTCTAATAGCATTAAATCAAAATGTTCTTTTTTTACACGTTCTATTGCTTGAATTGGATCAGTTATTCCTACAAAGTTATAACCATTTCTATTCAAAAGGACAGATAAAGAATCTAATACACCGCTATCATCATCAACTGCTATTATTTTATATCCTGTAGTGGTATTAGATTGAATATGCTTTCTCATAATATCACCTCTGTATTAAACAATACTATATTATAAAGTGGGGAAAAAATCAATAAGAAAGATGAAAAAAATGAAAAAAACTGTAATAAAAGTAAAATTTTACTTACATTACAGTTCTATTTTAACTATTGTGGTAATATAATATTAAATATTGTGCCTTTTCCTTCTTCTGTAGAATATGTAATATCTCCATTAAAATGTGCACGTATATTTGAATATGACATAAATAAGCCAATTCCAGTTCCATCTTTACCTTTAGTTGTTATCATTTCTTTAAATAGTTTCTCTTGAACTTCTTTAGGAAGACCGCCAGCATAATCTCTAACAGAAACAATAACATCATTTTTTTCTTGAGTTATAATTAAATCTATTGTTTGTCCTTCTTTACCTTTATAGGCCTGAATTGCATTTGATATCATATTATTTATAACTTGAACCAAACCATTTATATTGCCATGAATCATAAGGGAAGTAGGAACTTTAAGGTCTAAATTCAAAGTAATTAAGGCTTTTTTCAACTCATGTTTCATAAGAATGTCAACTCTTTTAGTAAGTTCCTCAACCGTAAATGAATCAACAGTATTTTCAGATAAGGCAACAGCTTGACCTTTAACAGCTGTAATAATATCTGACATATATTCTAAATATGATTTTATCTTAGAAATCCAATCCTTCATATCGTTTGCAATAGCCAAATGGTCATCAATAGTAACATCTTTGTCAACTATAGACTCCTCATATTCTTTAATTAAATCTGTAAGACCCTCTGTAGCTCCCGAAATTGACATTATAGGAGATTTTAAGTTATGAGCAATACCACCAATCAATTGACCAAGAGAAGCCAAACGTTCCCTCTCAATTAAAATATCTTGGTTATCTTTAAGAGCCTGCATGTCTAATTTATGCTGAGTAATATCCTTAAATAGTAATAAAGTACCTAGAAAAATATCATTGTTATATAAAGTTGAAATTTCGATTGTAAAATATTTGTCTAGTGATTCTATGTGAATTTCAAAAGAAACAGTTTCATTAGAAGCCATAGCTTTTTGAATAGCGTTTTGAAATCTCTTTACGTTTACTTTATATTTTTTATGTTCTTTAAAAAATGTAAAAATATCTTTTCCTCTAATGTCATAATCATGCAACCTGAAAGTTTTTAAAAAAGTCTCATTGAAATCTGACATAACTAAATAGTCATCTAATACAAGATAATTATCGGAAATCCTATTTGCAATTATTTGAACTGCAATTGGAGCAATTCCTAAGAATTGAAATTTAAAAATTGCAAATGCAAAGCAGATCATAGTAAGTGCAAAGGAAATAGGAGTTATATAAACAGGCATAGGAAGTATCTTAAAAGTTCCTAATATATTAGTTACCAAAGGAATACTGATTCCTAGGATAAGCAATAAAGATTGCTTTGAAAAGAAACCTGAATTTTTCGAAGTTGCTTTTATCATTTGGAAAACCCCAAGCAATAATAATGAATATGAATAAATATTGTGAACAATCATATAACTCCCAGGGACACCTTCATTTATATTGATGGAATAATGTTTATAAAAAAGATGATGATAATCATTTGTCCATAATACTATTAGTGATAATGCAGGAACTATAAAGAATAGCAGATATCTTTTTTTAAAAGTAATTTTTGTTTTAGCAAAAATTAATCCTGTAAAAAAGATTGCGACTGGCAAAAAACAAGTTCCTATATAAATAAACTTTTCAAAGTTCCAAGGATCCCAATTAAAGTTTTTACTTAGAATATCTTGAAACATTACACCTAGGCAAATAACCAATACACAGATCAAATCTACGCAAAAAAATGTCTTTAATTGAGATCTTCCTTTTGTCCTTAGAACATATATAAGAGTAATGACTATTGATAAGGCTGACAACATTAATAAAAATAATGGTATAGAAATTTTATCTAGCATTTATTTATCTCCTTCTATAAAATGTACTTTCTTAAAATAATCAAAACATTTATTGATATAGAGACTATCATAAGAAACCCAGTTAAAACCGACTTTATTCAAAAATTTATTTGTAAAGTCACAATCTAGTCTAACCTTAGAAGTATATGTGAACTTTTTGTTTTTGTCAATATCTTGTATGATTCCAGAAATAGTATCTTTCTTTTTATTGTCTTCCAATATACCTGTTATAATGTATGACATTAATTCATCAGTAACAGGAATAATCTCAAAGCCTCTATCTAATAAAGTATTATACAATAAAGGAGCAGGCATTAAATTCGGATTGTATATATGGAATACATTGCAAGGACTGCTATATTCTAGTATTTTTATTATTGCATCAGCACATAAATCAACTGGAGTAAACTCAAGAGCATGCTTTAAAGTTTCTTTTGGGAAAGCTCCAATTTCAATAAATGATTTCAGTCTTCTAACAAAAGCATTGTCTTTAATATTTTTTTGGAACATTCCATCAGAATATCTATTAGTGATATTACCAATTCTAACAATTTGGACATCTAATCCATCTTCAATAGCTTCTAAAACTGAAATTTCAGCTTTGTATTTAGTTGTACTGTAAATGCCTTTAATACTTTGACCAACATATAAATCATGTTCAGTAAATAATTTCGAACCTTCTTCTTCAGGAGTAGTCGTAAGTTCCTCTTTTTCTCCAAAACCAGATATACTAATAGTCGAAGCATGAATTAATCTCTTATTATTCTTCTTACACAAGTCTACTATATATTGAGTACCTTTTACATTAATATCTTCAAATTCTTTCTTTAATCCAAAATGCTTAACAATAGCACCAGAGTTGATAACAACATCAACATTAGACACAACTTCATTATAATCACTTTCAGATAAGCCTAAATTTTCTTTTACCAAGTCTCCTGCAACAACTTTTATTCTATCTTTACAATTATTATAGAAATCTTCTCCAAAATAGAAATTTAGATAACTGATAATTCTATCTTCTGGAGACATATTGCTCTTTGGTCTGATTAAACAATAAGCTGTACCTGATTCGTGTATTAAGAACGAATGTAGTATGTGAGCACCTAAATATCCAGTGCTTCCTATTATAAGGGCATTTCTAAAACTATACTTTTCAATTTTATCCAAGTTGTCAATAGAGTTTGCTTTTAAAAGATTATTGATTTTAGAATAATCATAATTTGCCATAAAATGTTCTTCAGGGCTTGGCAATTTCTTTGATAATTGTCTAATAGTAGGAAAGTTAAATATATCTGCATACTCAAATTCCAAGCCATATTTCAAAGCCTCTATTTGCATATTAATTGCAAGGATAGAATCTCCACCAATATCAAAGAAATTATCATCAACAGAAATCTTATCTGTTTTAAGGATATTCTTCCAAATTTCTAATAATTTCTCTTCGTTTGAATTAAGAGATCTAATGTCAACAGTTGCAGAAGCAAATTTGTTTACAACAGGAAGAGGAAGAGCTTTTCTATCAACCTTTCTATTAATGGTATAAGGCATTTTATCAAGCTTTATAATATAAGTAGGCACCATGTAAGGAGGCAAGAACTTCCTCAAATTTTCCTTAACTATATTCTCAGCTAAGTTATTATCTGCTACGTAGTAACCACATAAAGATTCTTTACCATCAAGAGAAACTTTATTAACTATTGCAGAAGTAACTCCTGGCATTTTTAACATCTCATCTTCTATTTCACCAAGCTCAATACGAAGTCCTCTTAACTTTACTTGATTATCTATTCTGCCTAAACACTGAACTTTACCATCAAATGTCCAACGGCCAATATCACCAGATTTATATATCTTTCCAGAACCAAAAGGATTTTTTAGAAATCTTTCGGCAGTCAATTCTGCTTTACCAATGTAGCCATCTCCTACTTGTATTCCTCCTATATATATTTCACCTATTACACCAATAGGCACCTGTTTCATATTTTTATCTAATATATAAATTTGTGTATTCAATATAGGTGGACCAATTGTAATTTCCTTTTCTCCATTTAGGTTTTGAACATTTGAAAGTATAGTAATCTCACTAGGACCATATATGTTATATATAGTTATGTCATCTGCTAATGCTCTTAGGTCTTGAACAAATTTTTCTGGCAAAGGCTCTCCACCAAAAACCATGTTTTTAACTCTTGCAAGAGCAGTATCAGGTTCTCTATTATCATAGTTTATTTTCATTAAACTTGGGGTAACAGTCATTACATCAACATTGTATTTTTTTATTAATGCATCTAAAAGTTTTGGATTTCTGTGCTCTGCATTATTAGCCATAACAACTTTCAAACCATGTGTTAAGGAAACGATAATTTCATAAACAAATATATCAAAAGGTGTAGAAGTTACAGAAGCAATAGCATGCTTGTTGCCTTCTTTTAAATAATCTAATACTTTTGTCATAGCCTGTACCATATTAGACATTCCTATTTGATTTAGCATTACACCTTTTGGTGTTCCTGTAGAACCGGAAGTATATATAATGTATGATAAGTCTGTTTCTTTAACAGAAACATTTGGATTAGAAGTATGTTTACCATAGATTTCGGTATTATCTAAGTCTATTTCTATAGAATTTTTAATTTGCGCAACTTTTTCACGCAGTTCTTTCTGAGTTAAAACACGTTCTATCTTACTGTCGTTAATATAATATTCGGTTCTGTCAATAGGGTAGGTAGGATCTACGTTTAAAAATGCAGCTCCAGCTTTTAATATTCCTAGCATACAAACAATAGTCTCTAAAGAACGATTAGTCATTATTGCAATAATGTCATTAGGTTTTACACCTTTAGATATTAGGTAATGTGCTAAACTATTTGCTCTTTCATTAAGTTCCTTATAAGTTAAAAATTTATCATCACAGATAACGGCTACATCATCAGCATGCAATACAGCTTGCTCTTCAAAAATTTTAGAAACAGGAGCTCTGTTAATTTTACCATAAGTATTATTAAATTTATCTAATAACTTTTGCTCATCATCAGTTATAATATTAACATTTTGAACATCATCATTAAATCCTTCTATTATTTGTTTTAGAACAAATAGATAATGTTTTAAGAAACTTGTCATAGTATTTTCTTTAAATAAATCACTTCTATATTCAAGATTTATTTGATTAGACTTAGGTGCAATTTCTAATGTAATAGCAAATTTTGCAGTATTAGTTACAGTTGGAAGTATTTCAGCTTTGTTGTTAGTCAAAGTAGATGTATCTTCCTGGTTTTGATAAGTTAAAACTACATCAAACAAAGGATTTCTCGAATGATCAACAGTAACTTGCAAGTCTTTAACAAGCATATCGTAAGGATAAATCTGATGATCTAAGGCACCAGTAACAGTATTGTTTACAAAAGTAATTAAATCTGAAACTGATTGAGTTTCTAATATTTTTGTTCTCAAAGCAATGTTATTAACAAACATGCCAATAATATTTTGTAAGCATTCAATACTTCTGTTGGCAACAGGACTTCCGATAACTATATCTGTTTGTCCAGTATATTTATAAAGAGTAACAAATAAAGCTGTTAAAAATACAGAATAAGTTGATACGTGCTGTTCTTTTGCAAAAGTTGAAACTTCGTCAATTATAGACTGCTCAAGATGATTATAAAGTTTATTGCCGGTATAAGTTTGATTTGCTGGCACAGTATAATCAAAAGGCAAATTCAAAGTTTCAAAATCGAAATCCTTAAAACAATTTAACCAATACTTTTTATCATCAGAAAGCTTATCTTCATTTATTAAAGTGTTCTCCCATACAGAATAATCTGTATATTCCACTTCAAGAGGTTCAATGCTTTCACTATTATATAGCTTAAACAAGTCATTTACTAATATGTTTAGAGAAACACCATCCATAACAATATGATGAGAATCAAATAATAATAAGGTTTGTTTGTTATCTATATAATGAATTTCAGCTCTTAACAAAGGTGCTTTTTCTAAATCGAAAGGCTTAGCGAAATTGTTTACTAGCGAATCTATTTCACTGCTTGTATTGTTAAATGTTTCGACCGCAAAATCAACATTGTCTAAAATTTTCTGTTTTATTTCCGCATCATCAATAATAAAAGTTGTTCTAAATGAGCTTTGACTTTTTATGATTTGCTTAAATGCTCGTTCTATTCTGTCTCTATCCAAAATAGAGTGTACTATTATAGCACCCGGAGTATTGTACAATATGCTATTTTCTCCCGACATTTTTTGAGAGTAATAAATTCTTCGTTGAGCAGAAGATAGAGGATATATGTTATCCTTGCTTTGCTCATGAACAATTGAACTATGAACGTAGACACATGAAGAGTTATCCTTTACTAGCATGCAAATTGCCTCTACATTACTAGCACTGATTATATCTCTTACAGTGATGTTGGTATTAAAGTGCTGATTCAATAAGGTTGAAAATTTAATTGCAGATAAAGAATCTCCACCAAGCTCAAAAAATGAGTCATACAAATTAACAGGGGAGTTATCTAAACAAAGAGATTTGTTTAGGATAAGCTCGACTTGTTTTTCAATTTCGTCTTTTGCAAAATATTTATCAGTAGATGAAGCACTAGAATAATACTCAAGTAGTTTTTTCGAGTCCAATTTTCCGTTATAGTTGATAGGAATTTTTTCAATAGAAATTATTTTAGTAGGAACCATATAATAAGGCAATTTTGTTTTTATATAATTTCTAACATCTTCTAAAGGTATAGTATTTTTACAAACTACAAAGGATAAGATCTTGTTTTTGTCAACAATAGAAACACTTTCAACAATGTCAGGAAATTCTAATAAAACTGAGTTGATTTCATCTAATTCAATTCGGTATCCATTAATTTTTACCTGCTTATCTCTTCTGCCTACATATTGAAGGTCCCCATTAGGGAGCATATATCCTAAATCTCCTGTTTTATAAACAGTATCATTTATTGAAGGAATATATATGAATTTTTCGGCAGTTTTAGCTTCTAAATTTATGTATCCTTTTGAAAGGCAATCGCCCGCAACACAAATTTCTCCAATAGTGCATTTTGGTTGAATCATGTTATTAGAACTTAAAATGTAAGCTCGACAATTAGGCATTGGACGGCCTATTGGTATTATAAAAGAAGTATCAGAATTTTCTGAAATATACATCTTAGATATGCAACATATCGTGGCTTCGGTAGGACCATATCCATTATGAATTTGCATATCAGGATTTAGAGATAGGTATTTATTTAAAGTTGTATTATAAATACTTTGTACGCCAACTAAAAGCTTAGCAAGTCCGTGATAGTCTCGTAAGGCCAAGATATTATATACAGCTTCTAATAAATTAGGAGGTATAAATGAAAAAGTTATACCATTTTTAGAAATATAATCTCCAAGCAATTCGGCATTAAATATACTATCATCAGCTAATAAGTGTAATGAAGCACCAAATAGAAGAGGAATAAATATCTCCTGCATACTTGCGTCAAAAGCAACGTTGGCAATACTTAATGCTACATCATTGTGACAAATAGAGTTATTAAAACGATTTTGAATACCATATACATGATTTATTAGAGATTTGTTAGAAACTCCGACTGCTTTAGGTTGTCCTGTAGAGCCAGAGGTGAAAATGACATATGCTAAATTATCACTTGACGTTTCTATGTTTAAATTTTCGGTAGACATAGATATATCGAGGTTCTCTATATTAAAAACATTATATGTTGAACTTATATTGTTACTATAATTTTTATGAGATATAACAAGAGGTGCATTTATATCCTGTAACATATAATTTATTCTATCAGCTGGATATTGAGTGGATATAGGAACAGCCACGTTCTTACTCTTTAAGACTCCTAAAAGAGTAACAATATAATCTATAGATTTGTTCATATATATTGCAACGAAAGAATCTACTATTGAATTTGAAGATAGGTAATTTGCTAACTGATTTGATTTTTCGTTAAGTGCTCTGTATGAAAGAGTTTGATTTTCAAAAACTACGGCAACAGAATCCGGATTTTTAGAAACTTGTTCCTCAAACAAACTAATCAAAGTCTTGTCCATAGGATAATCCATTGTAGTATTATTAAAATCATTCAAAATCTGTTTTTTCTCTTCTGGAGTTACAATTTCTATAGCGGAAACATTAATCTCGTTATTTGATAATACTTGATGAATCATGTTTTCAATACGATTATGTAAATTATTAATGTAATTTACATCATATTTTGATGTTTTGTAATCATAAAAAACATTTAAGCCAGTAGAGTTGTAATCCACCATATGAATTTGCAAATCATCAGCACAAGTACCATTAAATACCCAATGAGAATCACAATCAATCTCATCATTTACAGTATTTGTAATCTGATAAGATAAAACAACATTATATAAATTTGGAATACTAGAATCTAATTTTCTTAAATCTTCTAGTATGTTTTGATATGGGTATCTTTGGTGTCTTAACATAGATAGGCAACTTCTAGCCATAGATTTACTAAAATCTACGAAAGAAGAGTCGTTTAAAATATTTACGCGCAAAGGAACAGTACTAATGAACATACCATTAGTGTTCTTATCCGCAAAATCTAATCTATTTAAAATTGGCGTACCAATAACAAAATCATCTAAATTTGATACTCTACCAATATAAATCGAAAAAATCGACATGAAAAAATTATATATTGAAATTCTATTATTCTTACAAAATTCAGAAACTTTGTCCATAACTTGCTTAGAAATAGCAAACTTTTGCCTTTTAGCAGTACAAGAAACTTGATTAGAAGATTCTGCTGAAAAGCATGGAATTGTAGCAAGTTCAGGTACAGTATTAAAAACCTCAGCCCAATATTTTTTATCTTTTTCAAAACGAGGGCTATTTAAATACTCTTGTTCTTCTTTTATATAATTAATATATGAATATTCTACATCATCAGATTTAGTATTTTTTATCAAGTTGGTATATTCCTGAACAATTTCCTTGCAAAATAGGCCAACTGTCCAAGAGTCCGAAATAATATGATGCATAACAGAGATAACGCCACCAGTGCCGTCTGGTAATCTAAAAATTTTGACACAAAATAAATTAGAATTCTCCATAGAGAAAGTAGTTTGACACATTTTTTCTTCAATTAATAATAGCTCAGCCATGTCGTTTAAATCAATAATTTCGACGAAATAGTTTTCTAAACTAACAAAAATTTGCTTGATATTATTACCGTCTTTAGTAAGTTTTATATGGAAGTTATCATGTGCCAAAATAACATTAGACACAGCTTTAGAAAGTGCAGAAAAATCCAACTGCGTTTTTAAATGCACTGTACCGCCAATATTATTTACAGCCGTTCCTTTATAATATTGCTCCATGTTCCATATATTCTTTTGAGGATTTGTTAGGTTATAAAATTTTTTTTCCATAATAAACTTTCCCCCATTGTTAAATTTTTCTCTATTGTATAATAATCAAGGCAAAAAAGCAAGACTTTCAACGTGAAAAGTCAAAAAAAGTGCATATTCGACACGAAACGACAAAATATAAACACAATTTTGACGAGTTAATTATACTAAGCAAATTATATATTAAACACATAAAAAAATCAACAAAATAGCGTTATATATTATAGAAAACTTAATTTTAAAAGCAAAATATCAGGAAAAAGGAATGTTGTTGTAGAGGTGATTTTAATCGCCCGCCATAAATTCCTTAGAAACGGTTGATTTTTTCGAAAATTGTTGTAAAATGTAATAATAGACAATAAAGAAAGTAGGTAAAAAAATGCTAAAAAAAGCATACAAACATTTTTTAACAGTAACAAAACATAAATATTATGTTTTTAGGTTAAGTATAAAAGCGGGAATTCCAGTAAGAGGATTTCTACATGACTTTTCCAAATATTCTTTTACAGAATTTTGGGAATCGGCTAAGTATTATACAGATGGTAAAAGCAGTCCAATAACAAATTGCAAAAGAGAACGCGGATACTCAAAAGCATGGTTACATCACAAAGGAAAAAATAAACACCATCACGAATACTGGTATGACTATGAAACTACAGATGAAGTGCCTGTTATACCATATAAATATACAGTAGAAATGATATGTGACCAATTGGCAGCAGGAATAACATATAATGGAAAAAATTGGAGAAAAGATACACAACTAAAATATTGGAGAAATGTAGAAAACAGAAGAAAGATAAATCCAAGAATTGCTAATATGCTTGATGAAGTATATGTACAGGTAAGCAAACAAGGAATAGACAAAGTGATAAATAAAAAGAATTTAAAAGAATTATATAAAAAATATTGTGAATAAAATAAAAACCTATGCATACGTAGATAATACATAGGTTTTTTATATGAGCAAATTATTTAAAATATTTAATTCCTGTTTTAATAGCATTGTTATTCATAATAATTTCGCCATTTTCAAGCAATTTACAAATAAAAAGACTTGAATTGCTAATAAACTTTGCAAATTCAATAATAGCAGAATTGAATTTGGCAATATTAGAATATTTAAGATTAATATTATCAAAAACAATGTAGTAATCTTTTTTGTACAAATATAGTAAAATGTTTTTTGCAACCTTGTAACTTAAAGAAAGATTGTGATTTTTTAAGTATTTAACAAAATTACAATAATCATCAAAGCTAGCAAATTTATAAATAGCATATTTTGAATCTATTTTAGTATTTTTTCTTTTTACAGATACTTTTTTATGTAGGTTTTTGGAATCGGGTACAACCCTTGTAACAGTAACAATAAACTCCCCATTTGCCATAGCTAAAGCCTCTATACGTACAGGATAATCTTTAAATTCAAAACCAATTTCTTCTTCTGCTTCTTCTAGAATATCCAAAAATAAATCTTGTTTTTCTAAAGGGTTAGACATAAAAGAATGAAAATCAATATTTTTATCTTTTAAATCTTGAGAAGTTAGGGTAATTTTAATTTTATTTTCACTAAGTTTTTCAAACTTCATTATACAGCCTCCAAACATCACTACTACATATAATATTATAAATCCATATAATTGTGACAATTTTTACTATAACACAAAACAATCTAAAAAGGAATAGTAAATACAAAAAATATTGGTAAATGCAAATTCGACATTTGCATTTAATAAATTTGCCGTAACTATATGATACATCATTAATAATTATTAAAATAATTATAGCACATATATAAATAAAATTAAATGATAAAAAAATGGAAAAAAAGTTACGCTACATTTCTTTTAAAACTTTTTTTAATAGAAATGTTAAAAAGTAAGGATATATTCCGACAAATTTGAGTATATAGCTTATCACAAAATTCCAACGTTTTCAATACAAAAAATCACAAAACACCAAACAAAATTAAACAAAAAATCACATTTTTCAAATATATAACTCATATTAATTCCTGGGGTTATTACATAAAAAATGTGATTTTTTATATAGCTTCTTGAAAATCACGACATATTTGCCTTGTTAAAATAAATAACTTATTTTTTTTCCTATACATATTGAAAAAAAAGCATATTGCATATATAATACAGTAGAACAAAAGAAAAGTGGGAGGGAGAAAAATGGCAACCAAGAATAAAAGTGTATTAATATTGTTATTGTTCATATTATGCGGATTGGTAGTAGGTGGATTCCTAGGAGAGCTTGCTTCAAAAGTTGACTTCTTGTGGTGGGTGTCATATGGCGAAGAATTTGGAATTTCATCACCTGTAACAATAGACTTAAGTATTATAAAACTTACAATAGGATTTATGTTTAAAATAAATATTTCATCTATTATTGGGCTAATATTAGCAATATTTATATATAGAAAAGTTTAATTTATTCTAAAGAATTTTACGGGGGAAGAAAGGATAGAAATATGAATATCAAAGAAATCCCCCAATCAGAAAGACCTTATGAAAAATTGGAGATGTATGGTGCACAAGCACTTTCAAATGCAGAATTATTGGCAATAATAATCAAAAGTGGAACAAAGGAAGAAAGTAGCATAGTGCTAGCACAAAAAATACTATCTATGCAAAAAAATACACAAGACAGTTTGAGATTTTTACAAGACATATCTATAAAAGAATTTATGAGTATAAAGGGAATTGGTAAAGTAAAGGCAATACAGCTATTAGCAGTGTGTGAATTAACTAAAAGAATATCAAGACCAATTAATAACTTTAATATACAAATAAAATCTCCCCAAGATGTAGCAAATTTACTAATAAATGAATTGAAATATGAAAAAAGAGAAATAGTAAAGGTACTAATGCTAAATTCTAAAAATAATGTTTTAAAAATACAAGATGTGGCATATGGTGGTACAAGCTTTGCTATTTTTGAAATAAAAGATGTGTTAAAAGAGGCAATAAAAATAGGTGCACCTAAAATAATTTTAGTACATAATCATCCAAGCGGAGACCCAACACCAAGCGATGAGGATATAGAACTTACTAAAAGGCTGATTCAAGTAACAAAAATGCTAGAAATAGAAATGATAGACCATGTAGTATTAGGAGATGGAAAATATAAAAGTATAGTTTCTATGCTTACTAATGGTAAAATTGGATAAAATTATTTAAGAGTCAACTTTTAATACACGAAAGGAAGAATATAAAATATGAAATTTTTTAATTTTGTTTCAAAAGATATAGGTATTGATTTAGGAACGGCAAACATTTTAGTTACCTTAAAGGGAAAAGGCATAATACTTAAAGAACCATCAGTGGTAGCAATAGATAGAAAAACAGGGGCGATACTAGCAACAGGACATGAAGCTAAAGAAATGCTACGGAAGAACACCAGGAGATATAAAAGCTGTTAGACCAATGAAAGATGGAGTAATAGCAGATTTTACAGCTACTCAATTAATGCTAAAAAATATAATGCAAAAAATAGTACAAAGACATAACTTGGGCAAACCAAGAGTTGTAGTAGGAGTACCATCTGGAATTACAGAAGTTGAAGAAAGAGCAGTGGAGGAATCTGTATTACAAGCAGGTGCTAAAGAAGTCTATTTAATAGAAGAACCAATGGCAGCTGCAATAGGAGCAAACTTAGATGTAGCAGAACCAAGTGGAAGTATAATAGTAGATATAGGCGGAGGAACTACAGAAGTGGCTGTTATTTCTTTAGGTGGCATTGTTGTAAGCAATTCGCTAAGAGTAGCGGGAGATGAACTTGATGAAGATATAGTAAATTATATAAAAAAAGAAATGAACTTAGCCATAGGAAGTACTACGGCGGAGCAAATAAAAATAGAAATAGGATGTGCTATGCCACTTATGTCTGAAACAAGTATGCAAGTAAGTGGAAGAGATCTAGGAACTGGATTACCAGAAACAGTAACAGTAACATCTACACAAATACAGGAAGCAATGCAAGATTCAATAGAAAAAATAATAGATATAGTAAAGCAAACATTAGAAAAAACACCACCAGAATTAGCATCTGATATAATGGAAAAAGGAATAGTGCTAGCTGGCGGTGGAGCACTTATCAAAAATTTTGATAAATTATTATCAATAAGAACAGAAATGCCAGTATATGTCACAGAAGACCCATTAGACTGCGTAGTTAAAGGAACTGGAAAAACAATAGACGATTTAGAAAGACTAAAATCAGTTTTAATAAACTCTAGAAGGAAAAGATAACATAACCGGAGGAGAACATGTATAAAAATAAAAAAGGCGGAATAGTAGGTATAATAATAACAATTATTATATTAATAATTATAGTTTTATTAACAAATGTGGAAACAAATAAGGTATCAGGGCTAGAAAAAGCCTTTGATACTATTGTTATGCCAATACAAAATAGCCTTGTATATTTAAAAAATAAAATTAAAGGAAATGATAGTTTTTTTCAAAATATAGATAAGCTAAAAGCTGAAAATAATGACCTAAAACAAAAAAATAGCGAGTTAGAGCAAAAATTAAGAGAATATGAAATTATTAAATCAGAAAATGAAACATTAAAAGAATATATGAACTTAAAAGAAAAATATAGTGACTATGAAAGTATACCAGGATATGTAATAAATAAAGAAATAAGTAATTTTGGAAATACTCTAATAATAAATGTAGGACAAAAAGATGGAATAGAGCCAAACATGACGGTTATTTCCGACAAAGGTTTAGTTGGATATATTATATCTACAACTAACAACACCTCTAAGGTACAAACAATAATAGATACAGCAACAGCGGTAAGTGCAACAATAAGTACCTCAAGAGATAGCATTATTGTAAGAGGCACATTAGATGAAAACTATAATTTAAAGGCAACATATATACCAACAGATGCAAAATTATTGCAAGGTGATACTGTAGAAACGTCTGGAATAGGTGGAATTTATCCTAAGGGTATAAAAATAGGAAAAATAAAAGAAATAGTAAACACAAAAAATATAACAGACAGGTACGCAATAATTGAAACAGCAGTTGACTTTTCAAAATTAGAAACAGTTTTGGTAATAAAATAATAGGAGGGCTAATTGAAAAAAACATTATCAATAATACTTATATTAATAACTTTTTTTGTAATATATTTTTTGCAAATAAACTTGTTTAGTTGGTTTAATATATACGGAGTTTCTCCAAATTTGTTTATAATTTTAGTATTAATTATAGGGCTCTTTATTGGAAAAAAAGTTGGATTAGCTTTAGGAATTGTACTGGGATTATATATAGATGTTGTAAATGGAAAAATATTTGGACAAGTAGCCTTAATGCTTGGAATAGTAGGGTTACTAGGAGAATATTTAGATAAAAGTTTTTCGAAAGAAAGCAGAATTACATTAATGCTTATGGTGGCAAGTACAACAATAATATATGAAGTAGGGATATATATAATAAACATTATAAAATTAAATGCAAGTATAGAGTTAGCATTATTTTTAAAAATACTAGCAATAGAAACAATATATAATACAATTATTACAATTATAATGTATCCAATAATACAGAGACTGGGAGAAAAATTAGAAAGTACGTTTAAACCGCAAACAAGAGGAATGTATTTTTAACAAGAAAGGAACAATAAATGTATAATGATGACAGAAATACTAATTTAAGATACAATTTAATAACAATTCTTGTATACATAGTTGGAATTGTTCTTATTGTTCAACTGTTTAATTTGCAAATAGTTAATGGGAAAGAATATAGGGAAACCTCAAATACAAGATTAAGTAGAGAGACTGTAATTAAAGCGGCTAGAGGTTCAATAAAAGACAGGACAGGCAACCTGTTGGTAACAACTAAAATGGGATTTAATATAGAATTGTATAAAACAAAAATTAATACAACTACATTAAACAAAACTATATTAAATACTATAAAAATTTTAGAAAACAATAATGATAAATATATAAATAATCTGCCAATATCAATAGAACCATTTAAATTTACAATAGATGATGAAGAAAGCCAAGTTAATTGGAAAAAAGAAAATGACATTAAAGAAGATGCTACACCGGAACAATGCTTTTATGAATTAAAAGAAAAATATAAAATAGAACAAGATAATATTCTAGAAGCATATAAAATAATGGTAGTAAGATATGAAATATCTAGAAATGGATATAGCAGTATAAGACCAGTAACAATAGCAAAAGATGTTAGCAGAGAGAGTGCAGTAAAATTGGGAGAACAGAGCATATATTTCCCAGGAATATCTGCTACAAACGAGCCTATGGTGTCATATCCGTCAGGAAGCTTGGCATCACACATATTAGGATATGTTGGAAATATAACGGAAACGGAATTAGATGGTAGAGAAGATACATATGGAATTAATGACGTAATTGGTAAAGTTGGAATACAATATGTGTTTGAGGAATATTTAAGAGGAAAAGATGGAATTAAGCAATTAGATATGTCTGTAGATGGAACTATTACAGATGAATATATTACACAAGAAGCGGTTGCGGGTTCTGATGTAATATTAACAATAGATGCAAATTTACAAGCAGCAACAGAAAAAGCATTAGCAAACAATATAAAGAAAATTGCAAGTGGAGGTTTTAGCAAAAGAAGTGACGCAAAAGCAGGGGCTGCAGTGGTAATGAATGTTAAAACAGGCGAAATATTAGCAATGGCAAGCTACCCAGACTATGAACCAGAATTGTTTGTAAATGGAATTAGCCAGAAAAAATTGGATGAATATAACAAAGGAGATAATATATTTAATAGAGCAATAAGTGGAGTATATGCACCAGGTTCAACATTTAAAATGATTACAGCAATAGCAGGTTTAGAAACAGGTGTAATAACACCAACAGAAAAAATAAACGATATAGGAGTTTATAAAAAAGCACACGAGCCTGCATGTTGGATATGGAATAGCTATGGAATGAGTCATGGATGGCTAAATGTTACAGAAGCAATAACACATTCATGTAACTATTTCTTTTATGAAGTAGGATATAGAGCAACAATAGACAATATAGCAAAATATGCAAAATACTATGGTTTGGGAGAAAAAACAAATGTAGAATTGCCAATGGAAGAGAAAGGAATTGTTGCAACAAGAGATAAAGCAAAAGAAAGAGGGGACGAATGGCAAATTGGAGAAACTCTTTCAGCTGCTATAGGGCAAAGCTATAATTCATATACACCGATACAAATGGCAAAATATATAAGTATGTTGGCAAATGGTGGAGAACCAATAGATGTAACAATTGTAAAATCAATAAATGATGTAAATGGCAATCAAGTTTCAAAAGAAGATATAACCAAATTTGTAAATGCTAAACTTGGACTGACAAAAGAAAAAAAGGAAAACTTGAATATTAAAAAGGAAAATATAGATGCAATATTAAAAGGAATGAAAGGCGTTACAAGTGAAGAAGGCGGAACAGCATATAGTACATTCGCAAACTTTAATATAGAACTAGGTGGAAAAACAGGTTCTGCACAAACAGACGTACAAGGAAAAATAAATGGATGGTTCGTGGGGTTTGCACCATATGAAGAACCAGAAATTGCAGTAGTAGTTTTAGTTGAAAATGCCGGTTCTGGTTCATACACGGCAGAAGTTGCAAGAGATATATTGCAAGAATATTTTGGAATGAATATGGAAAAAGTTGAAGAGGACTTAACAGCAATGCCAAGTACAGAAATTCAAAATTAGAAAGGAAACAATTATGGAAATTAAAGATTGTATTAATGTAACACTAAAGAAAAATGAAGTAATTATAAAAATAGATGTAACAGCAGACCACAAAAAGGTTATGGCAAATCTAAAAAAGAAGATTCCGGAGTTGAAAAAGCTATATAAGGAAGACAAAACACCAATATTAATAAAAGGTAAAATATTATCAACAAAAGAAAAAAAAGAAATTAAAACATTAATACAAGATGCAATAGATGTAGAGGTAAGATTTGAGGGGGCAAAAGCTCTAGGGCTATACGGGATACAAGAAACCTATTGTAGAGAAATTTCTACTTTTGAAACAAAATTCCATAGGGGTTCTTTAAGATCTGGGCAAAGACTAGAATTTGAGGGAAGTATTGTAATATTAGGAGATGTAAATGGGGGAGCAGAAGTTATAGCAGGTGGTAATGTAGTAATATTAGGAACACTTAGAGGCTTGGCACATGCCGGAGCAAATGGTAATAAATCAGCTATAATAGCTGCTAACTCAATAGAAACTTTACAAATAAGAATAGCAAATATAGTTAAAGAGATAGAAAGAGATGAAGTAGATATACTAAAAACATATGCATACATAGAAAAAGATGACAAAATAACAATGGAGTAAATCAACTAAGTAACAGCATAATTAAAGCAATAAACAAATATTGGTCATCAACTTTTTCGGTATACAAAAAGAAAAGTAATCCCATAAGAAGTATATCATCAGAGTATAATTTTATACCAAAAATTTCAAATAGAATATCCTCGTCCTTTGAATCCGTAGGCTTAGGCTCTGCGGATTTTTTTTGATTTGCAGTTGCCTTTTCTTTCTGCGTTGTACAAGTAGGCATTATCTTTTTTAGATTATTGTACGGATAATTAGCATATCCGTAAGGAGACATGTAATTTCTTCTGTAAAAAGGATAAAAAGGAAAATTAAACATTATTTTTTTTGTCACCACCTAATGGGTTAAATGCTTCAAAAACTTTGCCCATACTAAAAATTTTTATGTACTGATCTACTTTGGACTTTCGGCTATCTCGTAAATAAGGCTTTAAGGATTTTAAAAGATTAGACCTAGGGTCATTTTGAGGATTATTCATGGAGTCCATAATTGTTTTCATTTTTAAAATAGTATCAAAATCTATACCAGAAGTATCAAATGAGGTATCATTATTAGAAGAAGTACTTGAGTCGTTTTTAGCAGAGTTAGAGAAATTATTTACAATGTTTTTAATATCATCAGGCAATTCATTGTTTTTTAGCATACTATTTAATTTGTTCATAATATCAGACATATCGTTACTCATAAAATCTCCTCCTTCTATATAGGTAATAATAGGGCGAAGCTAATCGCCCGTAAGACTTAATGATTACTATTATTATTGTTTTTAATTTCATTTATAATAGTTTCTTTATCTTTAGAGTTTAAAATTTTACTAGCTTTTGCAATGCCAGCCTCCAAATCCTTTTTATCCATTTTAGACAAAATTGACATTAACTTAGCCATATCCATATTGTTGCCATTATTCATAAAATCACCTCTATAAAATATATGTATAAAATACTATAATATAATATTAGAAAAAAGAAAAAATGTTACAATAACAAAATAAAATATTAAGTTGCCTTACAAAATGGAATTAAAACAATAACAATGACTGCAAAAGGGCGTGTCCCTAAAGCAACAAAAAATTACAAAAAAGAACATCCCAAAAGCGATGATTTGTAATATAAATTTAATATTAGAGGAGTAAAATGTAGTTCCGTAATGTGTTAAGCATATTAAGGGAGAAAGGGCGTAAAAAATATGTTGAAAAATAAATAAAAAATGCTAAAATATAGTATATGTATATATAGAAACTATGAAAATGTCTATTATTATACATAAAGAGTTGAAAAAAGTCGGAAAACTCTTGAAAATTAAACTAAAATTGAGTATAATAAAATTATAGTGTATTAATATGGGTGAACCATAATTATATATAAAAAATATTAATCTTTATTGGGAGGTTTTTATGAAAAAAATTACAAAAAAATTATTAGCATCAGTTCTTACATTTATAATATTTTTTGCAGAGCTATCAACATTAGGAATGTATGGAATAGCATATGCAACAGAAGCAAGAGATACTGCAACAAGTAATCAAAATGTAGAATTTGATGTTTACTTTGCAAATGAAAAAAGAGAAATAGTATCAGACGTAAATACAGAAGATGCAAAAATGTATTTAAATATTAAAGTAAAAGAAGCTGGCTATCTAAAAAATGGAATAGTTAGTTTTTCTAGTGCAAACTTTAATGTGAAAACTGGATTTGAAAATGAATACATTCAAGAGATTAAGGAAGACAAAATATATTTAAAACAACTAGATACAAATTCAAATATATTAATAGAACTTCCAATAATTCCAAAAAAAGATGATATTGTATCAGCAGACAATTTTATACAAGAAAGCAAAGTTAGAATAGATGGTACATATGTAAATGCAAAAGGAAAAGAAATAGCAATAGAAAAAGAACATACTGTTAAATTAATATTAAATGGAGAAGCAAAAATAGTTGCAGAAGCAACTATTAATAAGTATGTTCCTTACAAATTAGGCGAAGAATATGGAGTAATTTTACAATATAAAATTAAAACAGGATTAGAAAACAATAATCTACCAATAAAAACAACAGAATTACAAGTAAAAGTTCCAACAATAAATGAAAATACTCCAAATGATATAAAAGTAATGGCAAACAATACAAAAGCAACAAATGGAAAAGAAGATGGAATAGATTTTGTACAAACTAACTGGAACTATAATGAAGAAGCAAAATTAGTTGATATAAAGGTAGAAAACATTTTAGAAAATAACAACATAACATGGAAAAAGAATTGTACAGATGAATATTTAGTTACTTTTAAATATGAAGGAAAAGAAATATATGACTATGTAAATTCAACAGAAAAATTTAATGTATCAACAGATTTTACAGCAAAAATAGAAGCGTATAATAATATAGAAACAATAAAGGAACAAGAATTTACAGGAAAAGCAGAAATTACAAAGAAAATAAATGAAATTGTGGATTTTAATATAGAAGCTACAAAGGAAATTAGTAAAGGACATATATATGCAAATTTTAATGCAAAAGAAAAAGTTGAAACATCATATACAGTAAAATATACAGCTAACATTGCATACGCAAATTTAATTAATGCAATAGAATTTACTCAAGAGGCAGATAATTACAAAGATGGAACAACAGAATATAGCACAGTAGTTTCTAGTAAAAATGAAATTTATACAACTAAGATAAGCGTTTCAGAAAATGTATTTAACAAAATTTTGGGAACAGAAGGATATATAGATATATTTAATCCAAACCTAGAAAAAGTTGGAACAATAAATAAACAAAGTTTAAAAGATGGTTTATATACATTTGATTGTAAAGACTTAGATTTAAACAAATTGACATTAAAAACAAGTGCTCCAACAACAGAAGGTACATTGAATATATATGTAGAAAAATCAATAAAAGGCGAAAATGGATATAGCAAAGAAGAAATTAAATCATTTAAAGAAATAAATGCAAGCGTAATAGGAAAAACAGAATTGGCAGAACAAACAAAACAGGGAAAAATTACTTTAAAAGAACCTATATCAAAAGCAGAATTAACAATAAGCAAAAATAACTTATCTACAATAACTGTAAATGAAAATGTAGAAATAAGAGCAACACTAGATACTTCAAATATTAATAACAGCTTATATAAAAACCCAACAATAAAATTGGTATTTCCAAAATACTTTGAAAAAATAGAAATATCAGATGCAAAATTGTTGTTTGAGAATGAATTGAAATTAAAAAACAATAATTGGTCAACTGAAAATGGAAATAAAGTATTAACTTTATCATTTGAAGGTACACAAACAAAATATAATTCAGAAGCAACAACAAAAGGTGCAACAATATCTATATTAGCTGATATAACATTAGAAAAACTAACACCAAGTATGCAAGAAAAAATAAAAATGTATTATACAAATGAAAATACAAACCTTTATGATAAAACAGAAAATAAAATAGGAATAACAGAAACAAATATTAATCTTGTAGCTCCAACAGGAGTAGTAACAGCTAATGGAGTTAAAGACTATGCAGATGGAGAAAAAGCTATTTTATCAATGTCAGGAGATACACAAGTTGGAAAAATAGCAGTAGGTGCAGATGAAAAAGTAGCAACAATTAACGGACTTATACTTAACAACAATAACAACAGTATTTCAAATGTTAAAATATTAGGAAGACTACCATTTAAAGGTAACAAACAAATAGATACAGATACAGAATTAAAAAGTACATTTAGTGCTACATTGCAAGATAAAATACAAATAAATGCTAACAGCGAAACAGTAAAAGTATATTATTCAGAAAATGCAAATGCAACAAAAGATTTAGAAAATGCAGAAAATGCATGGACATTAGAAATGGATAACATGGAAAAAGCTAAGTCATATTTAATAATATTAGATACAGATTTAAACACAGGCGATAAAGTGGAATTCAATTATAAAGTAAAAATTCCATCAGAGTTACCATACAATAATACTTCATACACTACATATAAAGTATATTATGATAATAACGAACAAGCTGGAACATCAGCAGAAACAAAGCTTTCTCCAATAATAGGTATATCAACAGGAGAAGGACCAAGATTAAAAGTTACATTAACATCAAATATGCCAGAAGGAGCAGAAGTTAGAGAAAGACAAATTGTAAGATTCACAGCAATAGTAGAAAACGTGGGAGAAACAACAGCAGAAAATGTTGAATTAAGCATAGATGCACCAGAGCATACAACACATGTTGAATATGATGTTTCAACAAGAAGTTTTATAGAAGCAAATGAGAAGAACAAAAAAGTATTATTAGGAAGTATTGCACCAGGAAAGTCTGTAGAAAAAATATATGAGCTTAAAATGAATAATATAGAAGATTCATCAGAAACTATAGAAATATTAAATAAGGTAAAAGCATCAGGTACAACATCTAATGAATACAAATTATCACTTAAAAAAGCATCATTAAAGGTTGAAACAACAACTCCAATTAAACCACAAACCTTATTAATAAAAGGGAATAAAATAGAATTTATGACATCAATAAAAAATGTTTCTGAACAAGATATGAATGATGTAATCTGGGAAATGAATATTCCAACAGGATTAGAAGTAATGAAATCTATAGGCCATAATGATTTTATATCAACAAAAGACAACAGTAATGATGGCGAGACTAAATCTGGAGCTACAAAAATCTTGTTAGGAGACCTTAAAGCAGGGGAAACTAAATATGTAACAATAGAATTAGGAGTACAAGAACCAGCAGAAGAAATAAATATTGTTTCAAAAGTAAGTGCAAAAAATGTACCAGAGCATTATTCTAATGAATTTATATTCTATGGAAAGAAAATAGAATTACAAATAGAACAAAATGTAAAACAAGGGCAAAAACAAACTGTAAAAGAAGGAGAAAATATAGAATACATTGTTACTGTAGAAAATATTGGAGAATTAGTTTCAACAGAAAATGTAGTAGAGATAAAAATTCCAACAGAAACAAGATTGGTAGAAGCTAAATATATATACAATGGAACAGAATATGTAGAAGATTCAACATATGACAACATATTGTCTATAGATATAAATAGTTTACAACCAAACGAAAAAATTGATATAAATGTAAAACTTGTTGCAAAACAATTAGGAGAACAACAAGAAAAAGAAGTAATAATTGAACCTGCAACATTAACAGCAACAGCAATAGACAAAATACAAGCTACAAATAAATTGAAATTTTATATTCAACCTTCATTAGAAAACAGAAAATACAAAATATCTGGTACTGCATGGTTAGATGCAAACAAAAATGGACAAAGAGAAGAAACAGAAACATTATTACCAAATATGCAAGTAATGTTAGTATATAAAGAAAATGGCGAATTAGTAAAGGATTCAGAAACAAATATGCCTAAAAAAATAACAACAGATGAAAATGGAAAATATGAATTCTTAAATCTAGACAAAGGCGAATATTTAGTAGTATTTATATATGATACAGAAAAATATAGTGCTACAGAATTTAATGCGAAGGGTGTAGAACCAAGCATAAACTCAGATGCAATAGAATTTGAAATGGAAATAGAAGGAAGTAATAAAAAAGTAGCAGTATCTGATGTATTAAAAATAGAAGATACAGATATTAGAGACATAGACATAGGATTATATATAGCAGAAAAATTTGACTTAAAATTAGATAAACATATAAGCAAAATAACATTAACAACACCAACAATAGGAACACAAGTATATAACAAAAATAATGAAAAGCTATCAAAAGTAGAAGTTCTAAACAAGAATGTTGGACAAAGTAGCTTTATAGTAGAATACAAAATAATTGTAACTAACGAAGGAACAGCAGCAGGATATGTTAAAAAGGTAGTAGACTACTTACCAAAAGAAGCAAAATTTAACTCTGAGTTAAACAAAGATTGGTTTTTAGCAAAAGACGGAAATGCATATAATTCTATATTAGCAGATGTAAAATTAGAGCCAGGACAAAGCAAAGAACTAACATTAGTATTAAGCTATAATATTACAGAAGATTTAATAGGAAATATAGTAAATAACAATGCTGAAATATATGAAAGCTATAATGAACAAGGTTTACAAGATATAGACTCAAAGGCAGGAAATAAAATACCAACAGAAGATGATATGTCAAATGCAGATATAGCTGTATCAATAGTAACAGGTAAAATAGTAGGATATACAATACTTACATTATTTATATTAGCAATATTGGTATTTGGTATATATGAGATAAAAAAACAAGTTTTGGACAAAAAAATATAGGAAAGGAGGTTAGTAGAAATGATAAAAAACAAATGGACAGTTAAAATAATACTATTAGTAACAGTTATATTGGCTGGATTGATTTTATGCATTAATTCAATTAATGGTATTCCAGATGCAGAAACAAATTATAAAGAAGTATATTCTGCAATGCTTAATGCTAATCAAGAAGATAATTTGAATTGGGGAAATGAAACAGGCTTTGAAGTTGACCCTGATAACATACAGAGCAATGGTTTTGAAGTTCCTAAAGTAGAAGGAAGAGCTATATATTGTACTGAAAGAGGCGTTACTCTTGCTATGAATTCAAATATGTATAGGGGAACAAATAAAGCATATAGCTACTACAATTGGGGACCAAAGATAGTATCTAATATATTTGACCCAGCAAATGGAATGTGGTCAAAAACATTAACCGATGATGAAATAGAAGCAATTAATAATGTAAAGGACTTTGGATTGCTAGCTACAATAAGAACTAGGGGATATTATAAATGTAGTAATAATCATACAACTATTTCAGCAGATAAAGCATATGTTATTACTGCAGATCCTTGTAATCAATGGACACCAAGAAAGCAAATTGTTATGTGGATGTTAATAGATGGTGGAGTAAATACTGAGAATGCTGAAACTATTATTGAAAGACTAGACATTGATGGTGGCAAAGCGCAGTTTGTAAGGGACAACGTAGATGCCATTAAGCAACTTTACTATGAAGCAATAGCGTATGGAAAATTTAAAGAGAGAGTTAATAATGCGCTTTCTAATGATGGAAACTATGCAACTAATCTTACAGATGTAGATAATATAACATCAGAATATTATCCAAGTAATTCAAAAGAATATATAAAAGTCGGACCATACACTATGAAATATGTAAACGGAAAATACAAAGATGAAAAAATCATATTTGGTGGAATTGGTGGAAAAGTAGATAACGAAACACTTGGACTATATATTCAAAACGGAAACCAGAAAATAAAGGTAAATAAAATAATAACAGATGATGAAGTAAATAATACAAAAAACTTTAAACCATGTGAGGAAAGTGATCCAGTTTCAGGACTTTATGTGGAACATACAAAGACTGCTATGAAGCCTTCATCAGAAAAAGAATTTTACATTTTAATTCCAAAAACAGAATTAGAAGCTGATGCAAAACTATATGCACATTTTACATGGATGGAAGCTAAAGGAGAAAAATGTGTAAAAAATGGAATAAGTTATCAAATTTCAGAAGACAGTTTAAAGAAAAGTAATGGAAAAACAAAATTAAAACCTGATGCTAACAAAAAAATAGAATTTGAAGCTACGTTTACTCAACAATTAACAGAATTTAATGGAGAAAGAAAACTAAAAGAATTTACTTTAGACTTAGGCACAGTTCAACCACCTTCAAAAGAGGGGTCATATTCTATTAACATGAGAAAAATTTATGAAGATGAAAATGGAGTTGAACATGGACTAGAAGGAGCAGAATTTTTAATTAATGGTCTTCTAACATATGTATCAGATGAAGATGGATATATATTAAGAGGTCAACAAATTATAAATGCTTCAGGAACTGAAACATGGACAGTTGAAGAGAAAATTGCACCAGCAGGATATATTGTACAACCATTAAAAATAGTATTTAATGTATATAAAGTATATAACTCAACAACAAATACCTATGAAGTAGATAGAATTGAAATAGTTTCATCAAATAGTAATGCAGAAGTTACATTTAATAAAGAAGATCAAACTATTACTGTAAAAATAAAAAATATTAAAAATCCAAATCCAGACAATCCAGATGACCTACTTAATACATATAAGATAAAGGCCAAAAAAGTAGATGAACAAGGAAATGGATTAGCAGGTGCTAAGTTCAAAATAACATGGCCAACAGGAAAAACAAGTGAAGCAACATCAAATGAAAACGGAGATCTTGTTATATCAGGTCAAACACCTACGTTACTACTTAATTCAGAAGGAGAAGATCATTTCAAAATAGAAGAAATAGAAGCTCCTGCTGGATATAAAATGATAAATGGAGCAATAGAATTTGATGTTAAAAAGGAAAAATTAATAACGATAGATGGAACAGATAAGTATGGAATAACAATAGTAAATGTAAATACTCCAGAAGGTGTTATAATTGGACTAAGTGGAAGCGGAGAAATATCTATTGTTATATCAAACCAAAAAGATATACCACTAATTTCAATTGGAGGAAATGTTTGGGAAGATGCAAAAACTGGAAAAGCAAGTTTAGGAGATGGTATAAACAGTACAACAAATAATGTTGACAAAAACTTAGAAAACATAAAAGTAAGTTTATATACAGAAGATATGAAACTTGCAGAGCTAATGCCAGATGATAGTGTAACAAACATATACAATAGAATAAACCCTACTTTAACAGATGCAAATGGAAACTACAAATTTGAAGGTGTAGACGAAAGCAAAAAATATTATGTTGTATTTGAATATGATGGTCAAGTATATATGCCAACAGAATACCTGGCAAAAGGAATTTCTGGCGATACAATTCAAAACTATAATTCAGTAGAAGAAATGTTGGGAGAACTAACTAATATTGGTACAGGAAGAGATAATGGAAATAGTGGAAGCACAGGAGGAAAAAACACTGGAACAGGAACCAATACGGGTTCAGGTAAAAATACCCAAACAAACACAGAATGGTTTGAAAAATGGAAAGCAAATTCAAAAGCAAGTGAACTTGAAACAAATACTGGAAAAAACACAATAGAAGGAAGACAAACATTTAATAATAGATTTGCAGAAATTGGAGCATCTCCAAAGAACTATATAAGCAAAAACACTTTAGGAATAAGTACATATTTAGTTGAAGAAGAAGGAATATATTATAATAAGTCTTACACAAGATTAGAACTAATGGGATATACTTTAAAGAAAACATCAAAAGGTGTAGCATATGTACAAGATAAAATACAATTAGTGGATGGCTATAAATATAACCAATATGGAACTTTAGATTATGACGACAATGGAGCTATAACAAGCGAATGGTCAGAAGGTTTAATTAGCCAGAAAATAAAAGAATTTATTGTGGCAAATGGACATTATCCAAATGAAGCTGAAAAAGTAAGAATATATAGAAGTATAGTTGGAGATATGAATGATGATGAGGCATGGAATAAATTACAATTTATAGAAGATTGCAAAATGTCTGCATTAACAAAATCACCATTTAATAGTGGTATAGAATATTACCCTACTAATAAAAACGCAACATTTGGAACAGATTTATTGACAAACTATGTTAACTTAGGACTATGGAGAAGACAAGAATTTAATGCACAGTTAACTAAAGACGTAGTAGAAGTAACAACTACAAGCAATGGAAATTCACTTACAACTCCATTTAATAGTAAAGAAAAAGCCTTATATTATATTAAAGACTATATGAATGACTATACAAATGCAATAAAAGAAAACAATGGCAAAATAAATCTTGCAAAACAATATGCAGATTCACAACAAGGTATATATATAAATAGATTAAATGCACAATATTACTATAATAAATATTATGATAGACCTATAAAGCAATCAGAATATATGGGTCAGAGAAACTTAGAAGTAGAGATTAAATATAGAATAACAGTATATAATTTATCACAAAGTCTAGAAACACAAATTACAGAAGTTGTAGATTATTATGATGATTCTTTACAGCTAACATCAGCTGTTGTAAATACTAATGGAAAAAATATTTCTAATGATAAATCTTCAGCGGTATCTGAAAGTATATATGGTCAAGTGACGGAAAAATCATTTCCAGGATTTAATAAAGTATATATAAGACTACAAAATAAACAATTAGCAACAGGAGAAGGAATAACAATTGATTTAACTTATAAAGTCAAACGTATGGCTTTACAAGGATTTGGAGGCTATATAAATATTGGAGAAAAAAATAATATAGCAGAAATAAATGGATATAAAACATATTATTCAGCAAATACATCAACTCCAAATAGACATGGAGCAATTATAGGAAATAATACTACAGTAGCTGGATTGGTAGATGTAAATTCAACACCAGGTAACTTAGAAACAATAGAAGAGATTACAAATGGAGTAATAAACTTTGAGGACGATAGTGACAAAACAACAGCTACACTAACCATTGATGACGGTGATGACCCAACACCACCAGATTCCAATACACCAATAGATTCTACAAATATAATAGATGGATGTGTATGGGAAGATAATAATAAAAATGGTATAAGAGATTTAGGTGAAGAAAAAATAGCGGGTGTAAAAGTTGCATTATGTACAAGAGAAGATAAGATAAACGATCAATTAAGTACAGGAGAAAAGCAGGTTGACTGGATACAACGCTATAATGAAAAAAATTATAATAAATATACATATAAGGTAGTAAAAGAAGAAACAACAGACCAAAATGGTGAATACAGTTTTAAGGATGTGGAAAAAGGTGATTATTATGTATTATTTGGGTATGGACTTGACGATGCTACAATTTTAACAAATAACAAAGAAAATGAAACAAACAAAATATTGGGAAAAACTGGCTCAAACACAAAATCATATAATGGTCAAGATTACAAGTCTACAATATTCCAAGCAAATTTAGAAAACGGAGAATACGATTTAGAGAAAATAAAAGAATATGATAAGAATTTAAATGATAAATATGTATCAGATGCAATAGATGACTGGGGTAGAGTAAAAGAAGTAAATGAATATTCTAAAATTCAAACTAACCATATAGCAGAAGTATTAGCATCTCCAACAAAAGTACCTACATATTTGGGCGAACAGTATGGAAGCGATTTAATGGGAAGATTAGTTGATGAATTAACTACTAATACATGGAAAATAGCAAAAACTCCAAAAATTGAAGTAACAGAGGTAAAAGGTGGTGAAAGAATTCCAAATGTTGACTTAGGATTAGTGGAAAGACCAATAACACAATTACAAATTACCAATAATGTAGAAAATGTTAAGGTTACATTATCAGATGGAAGCATTGTATTTGATGCTACACAAACAGCAGAAGCAACAAAAAATGTAATATGGAAATCAAATAGAATTGCAACAAAAGGAATTACAGGAGGATTTATACAATTGTATTTGGATGAAGAGCTAATGTATGGTGCAACAATACAGATTACGTATAAAATGCAAATCAATGAGAAAAATGATGATTATGTAGAATATGAGGGATTAGAATATTATGCAAAAGGTCGTACAAATTCCGGAATTAAAGTAGAATCAAAAGCTAAAAAATTAGTATGTTATATTCCTAATAAAATGCAATTTAATAAAACTCAAAGTGGGGATTGGAACTCAATTACAGACATTAATGAAATAATACCAGCAGAAGAAAAAGATGGTGAAAATATTAATAATAACTTAGTAAATTATAGACTAAAAGACACTATATCAAGTCAATCTAACACTATAAGCAAAATAGAAGCAAATAATATAAACAATGAATATTTAAACCACAACATGCTAACAATTTCTCAGTTAATTACAAAAGAAGGTGCACAAGGCGGATATGAATGTAAAGTAGAAATAGTAGAACTAGAAAATGCAGTAGGTAGAAGAATGGAAACAAGTATAGTTGGTAACTTTAACCCTGCTAATAATCCAGTAGAAAATGATGAAGCAAAAGCTGAAGATGTTGCAGTAATGCCACCATTTGGTATAGGTCAAGTATTCTATTATATACTTACTATTGTAATAGCTGGAATGCTAGTTGTAGGAATAATCTTCATTAAGAAGAAAGTTCTTGTAAAATAAAAAATTGTACTTAAGATAAAAAGAAAAAAGGATGAATTTTCGTCCTTTTTTCTTTACATTGTTGTGTTTTACTACAGAATACGATAAAATTATAAAAAGAAAATGTTTTATAAAAAAGTAAAATAAAAAAAATAAACGCATAATGTAAAAAACTTTTTTAAATTATGTATCTAAAACGACAAAAAAATATTTAACAAAGTATTAAAATAGAACATAATAAAAAAAGTGAAGGGTGGTAAAAATGTTTCAAAACATTTCAAAAGAAAGAGAACAAAAAATTAATGAGAAAATAGAAGTAAATAAAAAAGATAAATTAAAGGTTATATTAAAAAACCTATTTACAGTGCAAAATATAATCTTGTATACAATAACTTTTATGATTTCAATGGTGGGAATTAGTACAGATAATATAATGTTTACAATAACACCATTTGGATTAGCAATAATAGCAGCAGCTCTGAGCTGTAATATGCCTGTAGGGATAATGTATTTAATATCTTTAATATCTACTTTTATAAAATTTGGGCCAAATAGTTTATTGACATATATTTTAACAACATTAGTATTCTTTGTAGCAATATTAATAAAAAAACCAAAAATACAGGATGAAGTCAATGAACAAAAAAGATTAGGTATGCACTTATTTGTATCTACTTTATTAGTACAAGTTATTCCAATGTTTTTTAGGACATTTATATTATATGAATTATTAACATCAATAATGCTAAGTATTTGTACATATATTTTCTACAAAATATTTTCAAATTCAATAACAGTTATTAGACAAGCTGGAGTAAAAAAAGTATTTTCAATAGAAGAAGTAATGGGGACGAGCTTGCTTTTAGCCATAGCATTTACTACATTAGGGGATACAACAATATTTGGATATAACTTAAAAAATATATTAAGTATATTATTGGTACTAATATTAGGTTGGAAAAATGGAATACTTGTAGGAGCAACTTCTGGAATTACAATAGGAGTTGTTTTAGGAATAATATGCAATAATGAACCTGTTATGATAGCTTCATATGCAATATCTGGAATGGTAGCAGGTATATTTAACAAATTTGGAAAAATTGGGGTTATATTAGGATTTATAATAGGAAATGTGTTATTAACATATGTTGCAAATGGAAATACAGTGCCTATAATACTAATACAAGAAATTTTAATAGCTTCTCTTGGACTTTTAGCAGTGCCTAAAAATATTAAAATAGATATTCAGGATTTAGTAAGTAAAACAAAGATGCTTCCAGAAACAACAGAAAAAACTTTAGAAGAAAATAAAGATACAATATATAAATTAACAAGTATGTCTCAAACTATATCAGATATGGCAAAAACTTATCAAGAAGCAGCAGCTACAATTGTTTCAGAAGAAGAACTTAAGGAACAAGAGCTTTCTAATGAAAAAATATTTATAGATGAGCTAAGAATAAACTTAAGCGGTTTAGAAGAAAATATGCTGTATGATGATATATATAACGATAAAGATATTTTAAAAGATGTTTTTGAATATTTACTAAAAGAAGAAGTTATGGTAGAAAAGGAATTGATTAAAATTTTTGCTAACCATAATAATTACATAGTAGGATATGAAGAGAAAAATAAAAAAGTACAAGAAGAAGTTTCTAAAATTACAAAAGTAATTAATTATTCATATAGAATTAGTAAACTAAACTTTATATGGAAAAAGAAGATGGAAGAAAGCAAAAAAAATGTATCTAACCAGTTAGAAGGAGTTTCAGAGGCAATATCTAAACTGGCAAACGAGATGAATAAGAAAACTGATGAATATGAAGAAAAAAAACAAGAGATACAAACATTGCTAAATCAAAAAGAAATAAATATAAAAGATATAAGTATTAAAAAGCAAAAATCAGGAAGATATGTTGTAGATGTATATACAGATATCTGTGATAATTTAGATGGAACCTCATGCGAAATAAAGAGAATTGGAAAGATATTGAACAAGGCATTTGATGATAAATTTATAATACAAAATCAAGAATGTGGGCTAAGAGAGAATAAAACAAAATGCAAGTTTACATATATGTTACAAGACAAATATAATATACAAATAGGTGTTGCAAAAACAACAAAAGCAGATTCACCAATTTCGGGAGACAGTAACTTACAGACAAAATTAGAAGATGGAAAATATTTGTTAGCACTAAGTGATGGAATGGGTTCAGGTCCAGAAGCAAGAAAAAGCAGTAAAATAGCAATAAAAATGTTAGAAAGATTATTGGAAGCAGGTTTTGACAAAGATATTTCAATAAAATTAATAAATTCTACATTAATAGCAAACTTGGAAGAAGACATGTATGCAACATTAGATGTAGCAATATTAGATTTGTATAAGGGAAACTTAGAATTTATAAAAAATGGAGCATGTCCAACATTTATAAAAAGAGGAAAAGAAATACAAATATTAAAATCGCTAGAACTGCCAACCGGAATAGTAGAAAATATGGACTTAGTAGTATACGACTATGACCTACAACCAGACGACCTAATAGTAATGTGCACAGATGGTGTAATAGAATCAAATACAGAATATATAAGCAAAGAATTATGGATAAAATACTTATTAGAAGACATGCAAACAACAGATGCACAAAAAATAGCAGATATAATATTATCAGAAGCAATAGATAACAATTATGGAAAACAAAAAGACGATATGACAGTAATAGTAGCAAAAATCGGGCGATTTTAATCGCCCGCTAATTGTAGTATTATTACTATATTCTAAAATATAAATATATTTTTTTTATATATCTAAAAAATTATTAATATTTTCCCACACTTTGTCAACATATATTCTTCTTTCAGAAGAATATGGCAAAAAAGTTAAATCCTTAAGAGGATTTAATATTGACTGTAAATTATCTACTTGATTATCTACTTTTGTTATTGCAATCTTATCTGCTTTATTTGCAATAACCAAGCAAGGAATACCGCATTTTATTATATAATCATACATCAATTTATCATTTGCAGTAGGAGTATGCCTAATATCTATTAAAAACAATATTAAGGCAATATTCTTACTTTTTTTCAAATATTCTTCTATAAAATTACCAACAATAGCCTGTTCTTTTTTAGACATTTTGCTATATCCATATCCAGGCAAATCTACAAAATAGAAATTGTTATCCATATTGTAAAAATTTATCTGTCTAGTCTTTCCCGGCTCGCTACTTGTCCTAGCTAGTTTTTTTCTATTAACCATTGTATTTATAAAAGAAGACTTACCAACATTAGATTTGCCAACTAATACAATCTGTGGCAAATCATTATCAGGATATTGCTTTGGGCTTACTGCAGAAATTTCAAATTTAGGGTTTTTAATTAACATATTATCCTCCGTTAATTATTTGGTATAATTTTTTCTAATCCACCCATATAAGGCTGTAAAGCTTTTGGTATATTAATGCTTCCATCAGGATTATAATTATTTTCTAAAAAGGCTATTAGCATACGAGGAGGTGCAACAACAGTATTATTTAAAGTATGAGCATAGTAATTACCTTTTTCTCCTTTTATGCGTATTCCCAAACGTCTAGCTTGAGCATCAGTTAAATTTGAACAACTGCCAACTTCAAAATATTTTTGCTGTCTAGGACTCCACGCCTCAACATCGCAACTTTTAGCTTTTAAATCGGCTAAATCACCACTACAGCATTCAAGAGTACGTACAGGAATATCTAAGCTTCTAAATAACTCAACAGTATATGACCACATTTTGTCATACCAATTCCAGCTATCATCAGGTTCACATACAACAATCATTTCTTGTTTTTCAAATTGATGAATTCTATAAACACCACGTTCTTCTATACCATGGGCACCTTTTTCCTTTCTAAAGCAAGGAGAATAAGAAGTCATAGTATAAGGTAATTCAGACTTTGATAAAATTTGATCCTTAAACTTACCTATCATAGAATGTTCACTAGTACCAATTAAATATAAATCTTCTCCCTCAATTTTATACATCATAGCATCCATTTCTTCAAAGCTCATAACACCAGTAACAACATCACTGCGAATCATGTAAGGAGGAATACAATATGTAAAACCTTTATTAATCATAAAATCTCTTGCATAACTAAGTATGGCTGAATGAAGTCTAGCAACATTTCCAATTAAATAATAAAACCCATTACCTGCAACACGGCGAGCAGAATCTAGGTCAATTCCATTTAATCTTTCCATTATATCAGCATGGTAAGGAATTTCAAAATCTGGAACAAAAGGTTCACCAAATTTTTGAATTTCTACATTTTTACTGTCATCTTCTCCAATAGGTACAGATTCATGTATAATATTTGGAATTTTCATCATTATTTGCTTAATTTGTTCTGCATACTGCTCTTCAAGTTTTTCATTTTCTACAAGTTGACTATTAATATCTTGCACTTGTTTTTTTATTGCTTCAGCTTCATCTTTTTTTCCATCTTTCATAAGCAACCCAATTTTGATACTTAAGGAATTTCTATTCATTCTTAAGTCATCACCATTAAGTTTAACTTCACGATTTTTTTTATCTAATTCTAAGACTTTATCAACTAAATCAATTTTATAATCTTGAAATTTCTTTTTAATATTTTCTTTAACCAAATTTGGATTTTCTCTAATTAATTTAATATCAATCATAACTTAACTCCTTTATTACTTGGAACATTGCTTTCCACAACAATCTGAACTTAACCATAGTATGAGGATATTTTACCACTAAAATGTGTAAAAATCAATATACATAAAAGTTTTGGTAATATAAATTTTTGTATATATGTCAATGGTGTGAAACAAACTTTTATAAAAAAATGTAGTACCATTGAATTTATTATTGGTGCTATCGCACCAGTACTTATCCATTATGTTCTGGCGTTCTTGGTCTTATTTTGTAATGATTTATTTTCAGTTCTTTTAATAAAGTAGAACAATTACAAACGGACCAAGAGATGCGTTGAATCTCTTGGCCCATTTGGTGTATCCAACATAGGAAACGACTTTTGAATGAAAAATAACATACTTCACCTAACAATGGGAAATTGCTAGAAGATGATAAGAAACCATGAAGTACAATATGAAACAAGTTAATAATGAATTTTATTTTTTTCTAAATATTCAGAGAACTTAGGTAATTGTTTATTATAATCTTCAAAAGATAACTGCTTTGAATTTAAAATTTCTCTTTTAATTATTTTGTTATCCTCTAGAAAATCTATAGCCGTTTGTAATGTATAATTTTCATTATTTTTGGATAAATAATAACAAATATATTTTTTACTATTAATTTTTTTATACATACAATGTACAGTTTCAACCTGAGAGCTATAATTTAATAATCTGTCATTTGAATCATAATAGTAATTGATATTGCCACCATTATCATGATATTTTATATACATTATATTTCCCACATTAAGCAAAGGCAAATGAACTTGAAAGTTAGTAGGACAAGGATTATAAGACAAACATATATAGCCATTAAAATTTATATCTAGCAAAGAAAAAATATTACTATAATTTATGGTTTTATTTAATTTTTTGCATACAATCTCTTCAATCAACAGATTTTCATCTGTATAAGTTTCAAAAATAATACATTGTTCAGAATTGATTTCAAGGGGAGATATTTTATAAGTATTATTTACTGGATGAGCAGTGTCATTGTCATATATCATTGAAGTGTTTATTAATGTAATATTATCAACATAATTGAATTTGTGTGTATAATTAACAGTAATAGAATTTTCAAATAATGAAACACCTGATATTTTAGAAAAACGGTTTTTGTTATCATATGATATATTAATATAAGCTCCATAGTTATCAGAAACTCTTGTTATTCTATTATTATTATCAAAAATATAATCAATGGTGTACTCTTTTTCATCCATATTATCATTTTCAGACTGAGGTTTATATTTATAATGAGTTAGGTTTCCAAAATTATCAAACACTTCTTCAGATATTTCTTTTGTATTTCTAAACCTACCTTGTTCATTTGCCTCATATACAACAGTAATATCGCTATACTTTTTAGTGTATAAATGTATACCTATTAATGCTGATAAAATTAATAGAACGAATAAAACTAGCATGAGAAATTTCTTGTTCATAGCATTTATAACCTCCTTAGATAATACTATTTAATTTATAGCATGATATTTGAAGAAAGTCAATCTTTTGTAAATATTAAGATAGTATTCTTAAATTTAAAAGTAAATTCCAATGAAGTTCCAACAGAAAATCAGTTTTGCCCCCAATAATGATATAATTGTATTTGATACTTTACTTGGACATGCGAGGTATCATTATGTAATTGGTAATTTTATTTTCCTTTTCTGGCAATTTGGGTATTTACTTTTATAAAAATCCATAATTATCATATAATAATTTAAAAAAGTGAAAATTAAAATATAAAAGCGGAAACTGGTAAAATCTACTTAATTATGAATAACTTGTCAAGCAGATGAATATAATACATATAGATATTTCTAATGAGGAGAGTAAAAATGTACGAAGAATATGTTAGGGAAGATAAAATTAAGGATAAGACAGATGAAGAGAAAAGACTAGAGTTAATAATGAGCATTATAAAAACCAAGCAAGATCTACATGATTCAAATAACAATTTTGAATATGCAGAGAATGAACTAATAGATTATTATGCATATCAGATAAAAGCTAATAAGACTAAATTGGATTATTTAATTAAAAAGGCACAGAGCAAAGGAATAATATTAGATTCTATAAATGAATTGGAAATAAGAAAAATAATGTAAACATATTTGTCCCAAATTAGGCATAAATATTAATAAAGGTGGTGTTTAATTTGGATAATAATGCAATAATAAGTTTTTTAGTGTGTATAATATGTTTATTTGTGTTTGGTAAGATATTTATATTACCATTAAAGAGCATTTTGAAATTAATAGCAAATTCGTGTATTGGAGCAGCAATTATATATATAATAAACTTAATAGGGGCTAATTTTGGATTTTACATAGGAATAAATTTAGGAACAGCAATATTTGTTGGAATTTTGGGAATTCCACGGAGCAATATTGTTGGTAATTTTAAGATTATTTGTAATACACTGTTAAAAAATAGTCACGGAAACCATATATAAAATGATTTTCGTGACTAATTTTTTAGCTTATTCAACCGTTACAGATTTTGCAAGATTTCTTGGTTTATCAACGTCTAATCCTTTATTCTTAGAAATATAGTATGCTAATAATTGCATAGGTATAACAGAAAGAATAGGAGATATTAAAGGGTTAGTTTCTGGTATGTTTATAACATAGTTAAAGTTGGAATTTGGCAAGTTTTGATTAGTAATAATTAATGTATTAGCACCACGAGAAATAACTTCTTGCATATTGCTAACGCATTTTTCTACAAGATTAGGTATTGTCATGATTCCAACAACTGTAATACCATTTTCTATTAATGCAATAGGACCATGCTTTAACTCTCCAGCAGCATATGCTTCTGAATGTATATAAGATATTTCTTTTAATTTTAGTGAACCTTCTAAGGCAACGTGATAATCAACACCTCTGCCTAAAAAGAATATATCTTTTTGCGTATATATTTTTTTTGCAAATTCTTGTATTTCTTCTGTATTGTTTAGTAATGCAGTGATTTTTGCTGGTAAATCTAATATGTCAGATTTTAAATGTTCTATAACTTCTTTATCTGCACTTTCTAAAATTTCAGCAAAATGTATAGCTAAAATAGCAATTAATACAACTTGTGATGTATATGCTTTTGTAGAGGCAACGGCTATTTCTGGACCTGCATGTGTATATATAGTATAATCGGCTTCGCGAGTTATAGAGCTACCTATTACATTTGATATAGACAATGTTTTAGCTCCTTTAGATTTGGCCAACTTTAGTGCAGCAATAGTATCTGCTGTTTCACCAGATTGGCTAATGTAAATACACAAGGTTTTATTGTCTATTATAGGATCCCTATATCTAAATTCAGAAGCAATTTCTACTTCTACTGGAATTTTACAAAGCTTTTCTATAATATCTTTGCCAACTAAACCGGCATACATGGCTGTTCCACAACCAATTATATAAATTTTATTAAGACTATTCAAATAATCTTTTGATAATGTTAAATCATCAAAACTACAGTTTTCTCCTAATTTAAACCTTGAACCAATAGTTTCTCTAATTGAATTTGGTTGTTCAAAAATTTCCTTTAGCATATAATCATCAAAGCCATCTTTTTCGGCTGCATTTGCATCCCAATCAATAGTTTTAATACCTTTGTTAATCTTTGACAAACTATTATCATAAAATTCAACTTTATCTTTATATATAACGGCATATTCATTATCATTTAGTAAGTAGAATTTTCTAGTATAACTTAAAACTGCCGGAATATCAGATGCAACGAAATTTTCTGATTCTGATGTTCCAATTACTAAAGGGCTATCTTTTCTTATAACAATAAGTTTATCAGGATGAAGTTTAGATAATACCTCAATAGAATAACTACCTTTTAAATCATCACAGGCAGATTTTACTGCACGTAAAAATTTGTCATCATCTTCAATATTATTATAATAATAGTAATGAATTAAATTTGGAATTATTTCTGTATCTGTTTCAGAATAAAATGTATAGCCTTTATTGATTAAAAACTCTTTTAAAACAGCAAAATTTTCTATAATTCCATTATGTACTACTGCAAAAGTATTGCTGTTGTCAGAATGAGGATGAGCATTTTCCTTTGATGGCTTACCATGTGTTGCCCATCTTGTATGTGCAATACCAATATTTGCACTCAATTCATTTATACCATCTATGTTATATAAATTTTTAACTCTACCTTTATCTTTTAATATACATATATTATTTTTTTCTAAAACAGCGATTCCAGCTGAATCATAGCCTCTGTATTCTAGTGCAGAAAGACCATTTAAAAGTATAGGTGTTGCTTTTTGATTACCTATGTAACCTACAATTCCACACATAAAAACCTCCTTATATAAGTCAAAATTAATTTAATATTAATATATTACTACAAAAGTTAAAAAGTGTCAAAATTTTGTGGAAAAAAACGCAAAAAAGTGTTAAAATATATGATAGATTGGTTGTTATATACAGATAAAATATGTTGGGAGATAAAATGTTTAATATAGAAGAAGAATTAAAAAAGTTGCCTAACAAGCCAGGCGTATATATAATGCATGACAAAGATGACAATATAATATATGTTGGAAAAGCGGTTTCATTGAAAAACAGAGTAAGACAATATTTTAGAAAAAATAAAAAAACAAAAAGAATAGAAAACATGGTTAGCTTAGTTAATTATTTTGAGTATATTGTTACAGATAATGAGGCAGAAGCGTTAATATTAGAGTGTAATTTAATTAAAAAGAATATGCCCAAATTTAATGTTTTATTAAAAGATGATAAAACATATCCATATATAAAAATAAATGTAAGAGCAGATTACCCAGAGGTTTATATTACAAGAAGGATAATAAATGATGGTTCAAAATATTTTGGACCATATGCTAATGCCGGAGCGGCTAAGGAAATGGTGGATTTTATAAAAGATAAATTCAAAATAAGACAGTGTAAAAACTTTAAATATAAGGATAGACCCTGTTTGAATTATCATATAAAAAAATGTTTTGCACCTTGCATGGGGTATATATCAAAAGAAGAATACAGAAAAAACATAGATGAAGTTATAGCACTATTGGAAGGTAAAACAGATAAGATAAAAAGAAATTTAATGGAAGAGATAAAACAAGCATCAGATAGTATGCAATATGAAAAAGCAGCATATCTTAGAGACAAAAAGTTAGCCATAGAAGCAATAACAGAAAGGCAAAAAGTATCTAATATATCAGAAAATGATATAGATGTAATAGGTATTTCAAGAAATGACTTTAAAATATGTGTAGAAATATTTTTTGTAAGAAAAAGTAAAATGCAAGGCAGAGAACATTATTTTATAGATAATTTGGAGGACGAAACAGATAGAGAGATACTTTCAAGTTTTATAAAGCAATATTACATAGACAAAACCCCTTTACCAAATAAAATAATGGTAAAAGAAACTATAGATGATAAGGAAATTATAGAACAATGGCTTACAAAGACAGCAGGAAGAAAAATAGAAATAAAGTCTCCACAAAAGGGAGAAAAGCTTAAATTAGTAGAAATGGCCGAAAAAAATGCATTAATCACATTGGAAAACAAGGAAAAAGATAAATATAATATTTTACTTGAATTAAAGGAAATATTAAATTTGAAAAAGATTCCTCAAAAAATAGAAAGCTATGATATATCAAATATAAATGGAAGTTTTATTGTTGCTGGAATGTGTGTAATGCAGAATGGGATTGTAAAGAAGAATTTATCCAAAAGATTTAAAATTAAAACAGTGTTACAGCAGGATGACCCTAAATGTATGCAAGAAGTTATAGAAAGAAGACTAAAACACTCATTAGAAAATCCTAATGGAGGATTTGGAACATTACCTGACTTAATATTTGTAGATGGAGGAATAAATCAAATAAAAGCAGCTAAAAGAGCTTCTTTAAAGTACGAGTTATCAATACCTATATATGGAATGATAAAAAATGATAAACATCAGACAAGAGCTTTGATAGACGAAAACAAAAGAGAAATAAAATTATCAGATGAATTAATGAAGGCAATTACTAATTTTCAAGATTGTGTTCATAATACAGCAATAGAATATCATAGAAAAGTTAGAAGTAAAGAGGTTACAAAGTCATTATTAGATAATATAGACGGAATTGGAGAAGTAAGAAAGACAGAATTATTAAAAAGATTTGGTAGTGTAGAGAAAATACTTAATGCTTCAGATGACGAAATTTCTCAAATAAATGGAATAAATAAAAAAATGGCTCAAAAGATAAAGGAAGAATTAGGAAAAATGTAATAAATTTGTATACGAATATATACATAAATAATTCATTGCAAGAATATATATTAACTAGGGGGGATTATTTATGGAGTATGCTAAAGATATTATATACAATTTAAAATATGACAGGCTTGTGAGCAAAAATAAAAGTAGGACAGGCAAATTAATAAAAACAATTAAAGAAAATAAATTAATAATACTATCAATAATATTATTAATTGGGTTAATTGCATTTGATTATGTACTTATAAAAAATTTTATAAAATTATTAATGATATTATGATGTATACTTAAAAAGAACATAAAGGGAGTAGAAAAATGGATGTAGCAAGAGATTGGAAAGATTATGAGATATTAGATATGGCAAATGGAGAAAAACTTGAAAAGTGGAAGGATGTTATTTTGGTTAGACCAGATCCGCAAATTATTTGGAAGAGGAAGAGTTTCCCAGAGAGGTGGAAAAATGCAAATGCTAGATACATTAGGAGCTCAACAGGAGGCGGAAATTGGGATTTTAACAAAAAGGTTCCTGCCAATTGGCAAGTAAAATATAAGGAGTTGATATTTAACATTAAACCTATGGGATTTAAGCACACAGGTTTATTTCCAGAGCAAGCTGTTAACTGGGATTGGATGATAAATAAAATTCAACATGCAAATAGAGATATAAAGGTTTTAAATTTATTCGCTTATACTGGTGGAGCAACGGTTGCATGTAGCTATGCAGGTGCTTCTGTGTGCCATGTGGATAGCTCGAAAGGAATGGTGACCTGGGCAAAAGAAAATATTACATCATCTGGACTTCAAAATAATCCTGTAAGGTATATTATTGATGATGTTGTAAAATTTGTTAGTAGAGAAATAAGAAGGGGTAATAAATATGATGCGATTATTATGGATCCTCCTTCTTATGGAAGAGGAACAAATGGAGAAGTATGGAAGTTTGAAGAAAACATTTCTGATTTAGTAGAACTTTGTACAAAGGTTCTTTCTGATAGACCTCTGTTTTTCCTTATTAATTCATATACAACAGGAATTTCAAGTACAGTGTTAGAGAACATTTTAAGGCTTAATATAAAAGCAAAAGGAAAATTATCTAGTGGAGAATTAGGTCTTCCTATGAAGGATTCTAATTTAGTGTTACCTTGTGGAATTTTTAGTAGGTGGGAAGAATAAAATATGGAAAGATTAAAAGTAATATTTGAGGATAATCACATTATAGTAGTAGAAAAGCCAGTAAATATACCATCACAAGGGGATAAAACTGGTGATATTGATATGATTTCTATTATAAAAGATTATCTAAAAGAAAAATATAATAAGCCAGGAAATGTGTATTTGGGGTTAGTACATAGGCTAGATAGACCTGTTGGTGGAGTTATGATATTTGCAAAAACATCAAAAGCAGCAGCTAGATTAAGTGAACAGGTAAGAGAAAAGATATTTAAAAAAACATATTTGGTAATTGCAAATGGAAAATTTGAAAAGCAGAAGCGGAATACTTGAAGACTATTTGTTAAAAAATGAAAAAAATAATATGAGCAAAACTGTAAAAGAAAACACAAAAAACAGCAAATTTGCAAGTTTAGACTATGAGGTTTTAAAGTATAATGAAGAAATAGATTTGTCATTACTTAAAATAAATTTGCATACTGGAAGGCATCATCAAATAAGGGTACAGCTGTCAAGCAGAAACCATAGTATTTATGGAGATCAAAAATATGGAGGAAGAGGGCATGGAAAGCAAATAGCTTTATGGGCATACCAATTAGAAATAGAACATCCTATTAGTAAAGAAAAAATAAAATTTACGTCTGTACCAGAGCATATTGGAAGTTGGAAAATGTTAGATGATATACAACTATAATTTAGATTATATGAAACAGCTAAAAACATATATGAAAATACGAAATATATATTTTCATATATGTTTTTTTGCGTTATGAAAACAAAATGAAAAAAATGGTTAAAGTTAGTATATTATTAAGACATAAAAAAAAGGGGGAGGTAAATGATAGAAAAATTTTGTAGTTATATTGTAAAAAGAATGAGAAATAATATGGAAGACATTGATGATGAAAAAGCAGAGGTTATCCAATATGGACTAGAATTAATAATAGGGGAAATACCAAAAGTGATATTGTTATTTGCAATAGCATTTATTCTAAAAATTGGTTGGCTAACAATGTTTGCATATATAGCAATATTACCATACAGAGCCTGCTCTGGAGGATTTCATTTAAAAACACATATAGGATGCATTATAAATACAAGTTTGTTTTATTATGGAGTTGTCTTAGCTAGCAAATATATAATTTTGCAACCAATATATAAGTACATATTAATAAGTTTAGTTTTAATATTCGGAATAATAATGATAACATTATATGCGCCGGCAGATACAGAAAACCTACCAATTATTAGCATAAAAGAAAGAAAAAGAAAAAAGATTTTTTCATATGTATTTTTAGTATTAATGCTAATATCAAGTTTATTTATAAATAATAATTCCATTTCTAATATATTGATATTTGGAGCTTTAGTACAAACACTATTTATAACAAGACTAGCATATAAAATAACAAATAATAAATATGGACATGAAGTATATAGAGCAGAAGAGCAAATAATTAGCTAATCACTCACAGATATGTGTAGAGATATAGAAAAAAAGAAAGGGGGGAATACAATGACAAAATTAATAGCAAAAATAGCAGAGAAATATGCAAAAGCAACTAATAATGCTTGCCTTATAATAGGCGTAATACATCAACCTAAAATGCCAGCATCTTTAATAAAAAAAGATTAATTTAAAATTAATATCCTTAAACGACAAAAAAATAAAAAATCAAAAGAGATTCAAAAAAATTCAACTCATAAGAGTTGGATTTTTTTTAGTATATTTCTAATTGTTGTTTAAAGTATTCATCATTTTTAGTAGTAAATAAATTTAAGTTATTGTTTCTTATTAGTATTTGTCTAACCTTCCATAATCCTAAACCAGAGTTTCCAGGTTTAGTAGAAAAGCCTTTTTCATATATCTTTTCAGTATCAACATCTTTGTTTTTATATGTATTTTCTACAATTAATAATAATCTATTTTTGTTCAAATCTTTTCTAATGGTTAAATTTATAAGTTTTTTATCACATTCTTTGGTTGCTTCTATTGCATTATCAAAAAGTATTCCTAAAATCCTTGCAAACTCATATATTTTCATATGGCTTTCAATTTCGTTTAAGTCTAAAAACACTTCTAAGTTAATCTTTATACCAAGTTCATCTGCTTTATGGTATTTACTTGCCAAAACATTGTATATTGCTGGATTATTTATAGTGCTAGGACTAAGACCTGTTAAATTATTTGTACATTGACAATCATTTAAAAGTTGTTGATAATATTTTTTTAAGCCTTCAATATCTTCTGTATCTATATATCCACCAAGTGCGTGAACTATATTATGAAAATCGTGTTTAAATGCGCGTATATTATCATGTAAAACTGTTAAGGTTTTATTATACAATTGTGACTGCTTTAAGTCTCTAGATGTTATTTCTAATTTAGAAATATTTAAAATACTATAAATACTAAGTGCAAAATATGCTAATAATCCAATAATACTTATTAAAGTAATATAAATAGGAAGAGTATTATTGTAAAAAACAATTAAATAAAACTGTGATGCGATAACAAAAACTAACAGAATTGCATTAACAACAAGGATTTTTTGTGACTTTTTAGAAATTCCTTCAAATAATTTTAAATTAACCTTGTAGTGCTTAATGATATTTGTTATTACGAAAATAATAAAATATATAAGCAAAGCTAAAGAACATCTAAGAAATGGAATAGAGACAATTAAATTGTAATCAAATTTAAATATCATGTAGAAAAATTTTGTTACAAACAATTCTAAACAAAGAGATAAAATTAATGTAAAAACCTCGGAAAGAATTCCCTTTAGGATAGATGTTTTTAATATTAAAATTACTAATGTGGGCCATAATATTGTATTTAATAAGAAAACGATAAATGAATTTGGGATTACAAAGCTAAAAAGATTTGTTAATACTCCTAAATACAATACATATTTTATTTTTTGCTTTTTATTAGCCTGGATATTTAAAACAGTAGTAAAAAATAACATGGATATAAATGCTTCTAAAAAACCAAGCGGGATTGACAATATTTTTGTTAAAGTTTCATTTGGCGTAGTTAGTGCTGTCCAAATTGTTTGGAATATTTCCATGGCTTAAAACCTCCTCAAAAGTATTTTTATATTTAGGTCCAATGTAACAAACTAGATTATTACAGAACATTATTCTATCATTAACAATGTTTTGAATATTATTAATATTTACAATATACGATTTATGACAACGAACAAAATTTGTTGGCAAACTTGGTAAAATATTAGCAAAAGAATCATATGAAGAATATATTTTTTCATGAGTCTGAAAAATCAATTTCATTCCATCTTTTTTTATAAAATAAATAGAATCATAAGTCAAAAAAGTATTACTATTAGCAAGTTTTAAGTATTTACAAGGTGTATCAGCTATATCCTCTAAGAGCCTAGAAATAGTAACCTCTAATCTTTCCACAGAAACTGGCTTAGGTAGATAATCAAATGTTTTATATCTGTACGCCATAAGACCATATTCTAAATGAGCTGTTGTAAAAATAATATAAATATTTTTATTATATTTCCTAATGGTTTCAGCTAAACCTAAACCATTAATATTACTTTTTAAATCAATATCTAAAAATATTACATCAACTGGATTATTAATAACATAAGCTAAAAAAGAATTTGGATCAACGGAAGTAAAGGTTACTTTACAGTCAAAATTATACTTAATAAATAAAGATTCAAGCATTTTTGAGAGTCTGGCAAGGATACTTTCGTTATCATCGCATAAAGCGAAATTTAACATATATTCCATCCCCTGTGCTAATAATACTTACTACTGAAAAATCGACAAAGTGTCATAAAATTAACCAAAATTTTCCAGAGTTATTTTTAATATAATCCAAAAAAAGAATATTGTCAAGGAAAAAGTAGAAAAAAGTTGTTTAGAAGTAACGCGCTGTAAATACTCTGAAATCAACACTTTCAAAATCCAAATAACATATTGAAAAAGTAGATAGTAAGCTTATATACAAATTTGAAATGTAGGGTCGAACCGATTCGCCTCTACAACATCCGTTATAATATATACCAAATTTAATCAAAATTTATTTGAAAAATAATGAGAAAACTTATTATTTTTAATAATGAAACTAAAGAAGTAAAAAATGCATATAATCCTTGACTATCTGCATATAGAATGATAAAATATATGCAGAAAACAAGAAATATATGCATATAAAAACAAATATGGTATGCAGAAAGTGAGAAAAGATGAAAAAATTTGATTATTCTTTTTTAGATAATGGACTATTACCTGCTAATTTAATAAATATTACAGGAACAATTTATTCATTGAAAGCAGGAGCAAAAATTAGGCAAGATGAATATGAAAAGATATTTACAGAATTAGAAAAAATAGCAATTGTCCAATCTGTTAAAAGTTCAAATGCTATAGAGGGAATTATAACTAGTGATGAGCGCATAAAAGAAATAGTAAATCAAAATAGTAAACCACTAAATCATAATGAAAAGGAAATTGCTGGATATAGAGATGTATTAAATGAAATACGTTTACATTATGAAGATATAGAGTTTAATGAAGATACAATATTAAAGTTACATGAAATAATGATGTCATATACAGGAGTTGAAGATGCAGGAAAATATAAAGTTAATCAAAATTATGTAATTGAAGAGGATACGCAAGGAAATAGAAAGGTTAGATTCAAACCATTAGAGCCTAAAGAAACACCAATTGCAATGGAACAACTTGTATTAGCATATAATGATGCATGTAATAATATAAATATTAATCAATTGCTTTTAATACCTTGTGTTATTCTTGATTTTCTTTGTATACATCCATTTAGAGATGGAAATGGAAGAATGTCTAGGTTGTTAACACTGCTATTATTATATAAAAGTGGATTCAATGTTGGTAAATATATTTCATTTGAAGAACAAATCAATAATAGTAAAGGAAACTATTATGAGGCATTGAGACTTTCCTCTATTAATTGGATAGAAAACGAGCAGAGTTATGTTCCGTTTATAGAAAATTTCTTATTAACATTATATATGTGTTATAAAGAATTAGACAAAAGATTTAGTGTTGTAAACAGTAATAAAATTACAAAAAAAGCAAGAATTGAAGCAACGGTGTTAAATAATTTAACTCCTATTTCAAAAGCAGAAATATGTAAGATCTTACCAGATGTAAGCCCAACAACAGTGGAAGTAGTATTAGGAACAATGGTAAAAAATAATGCAATTAAAATAATAGGAAGTGGAAGAAATACAAAATATATGAAGAAATAATTAAAATTAATTATATATTTAAATTGTAGGGGCGAACTTGTTCGCCCGCGCTTCGAAGGACGAGCAATTAAAATCGCCCCTATAACATCTGCTATAGTATAAGCAAACATAAAAAAAGAAATCTACCTAAATATGTATATCTAAGTAGATTTCTTCTTTACGTATTTATAGAAAACTAAAAGTTACGCAAAAACTATTTCATATTGTGTTCAGATTGCTCTATCATTTTTTTAACCATTTGTCCACCGATTTTACCAGCGTCTTTAGCTGATATATCTCCATTATAACCTTGCTTTAAATTAACACCTACTTCACTGGCTGTCAAAAATATATTTGGCTTGTTTGAAAGATAATAGCCATCTTGCGTTGTTACAGTTCATTCAAAATTTAATCAATGTGCAAAAGCACACCTCATAAATTTTGAATTCATGTGCCTAGCAATATAACTATTCTATTTCAAACAGAAGTAAGAAAATAAGAAAGCAATCGCCTAATAAAAAATATAAATTACTAAACAAGATATTAATAAGAAAAATTATACATACAGTTATCATACAGAACACACTAAACAAAAACACAGAAAACAACAATTTCGTTTATCATACTAAACAAAATTGTTGACAAAAGAAAAATAATACGGTATAATATAGTAAAGTAAATTAAAGAAGGTGAAATATATGATTATCCGTGAAAAATATTTATCTAAAATCAGACCATTTTATGATCAAGATTTAATAAAGGTTATAATGGGAGTTAGAAGATGTGGTAAATCTGTTATATTATTGCAAATAATAAATGAACTAAAGGAGAAAGGAATACCAGATTCTCAAATAATATATATAAATTTTGAGTATGAGGATTATGCTTTTATAAAAAATGACATGGATTTGCATAATTACATTAAAGAAAAAATAGTAAATGAGAATAAGTACTATTTGTTCTTTGATGAAATTCAAAATGTTGAACATTGGGAAAAAGCAATAAATTCATTTAAGGCATCTAAAAATGTATCAATATTTATTACAGGATCTAATAGCGATTTACTATCTGGAGAACTTGCAACACATATAGCAGGAAGGTATGTAAGTTTTAATGTTTATCCATTTACATTTAAGGAAGTATGTGAATTTAAAAACAAAACAGAAAAAAAATATATAGAAGAAACATTTGACGATTATATAACTTGGGGTGGAATGCCACAAAGATTTATGATGACAGACGAAATACAAACAAGAACATATTTATCAGATGTATATAATTCTATTTTAGTAAAAGACATTATAGCTAGATTTAATATAAAAGACTTAGATTTATTTAATAGAATAGTAGAATATATAGTAACAACACCATCGCAAAACTTTTCAGCAGAAAGTTTATCCAATTATTTTGCAAATAAAGGAGATAGAGAAGTTTCAAAAATAACCTTATATAACTATTTAGAATATATGACAAAGGCTATGATGATAAATAAAGCTGATAGATATGATGTTAGAGGAAAAAGAATATTAAATGGAAAATATAAATATTATTTAACTGATTTGGGATTTGGTCAGATAATGAATGTTGGAAAAAGACCGCAGTTAGGAGCGTATTTAGAAAATATTGTATATAATGAATTGTTATCGAGAGGGTATGATGTTAAAGTTGGAAATCTAGAAAATGGAGAAATAGATTTTATAGCAACAAGATTTAAAGAAAAAATATATATTCAGGTGGCATATATTTTAGCAGATGATTCTGTTGTGGAAAGAGAATTTGGAGCATTTAAAAATATAGAAGATAACTATCCTAAATATGTTTTATCAATGGATAAGTTTGACTTTTCACAAAATGGAATAATTCATAAAAATGTAATAGATTGGTTATTAGAAAAGTAGAAGAGATGTAAGCTATAAACGAGGTAATCATGATTTTAAACGAGGAGTTATAGGTTATGGGGTAAAACCAAGTGAAAGAAGAAAAGGTTATGCAACGCAAATGCTTAAATATGCATTAAAAGAATGCAAAAATCATGGGCTTAATAAAGTAATTGTGGGATGTTATAAAGAAAATATAGGATCTGCTAAAGCAATAATTAAGAATAATGGAAAGCTAATAAAAGAAAAAAACATTTTACTGAATATAAATGATTGTTGGAGAATAAATTTAGTAGACCAATTCTACGAAATAGAAATTTGACATTTATAATTTTGTGTGATATATTTAGGTCAGTCATAAGAAAAAATGCTTTTCTTGTATAGATAATTATGACTAAAAAGTGTTTAACAAAAAATTTCAATTAAATAAGTTTATAAAAGAATATGATAAAAAAGTCATATTCTTTTTTAGTTGGAAAAATCTGTTATTGAGCAGAGAGATAAAGGAGGGGATAAGGTACTTTAAATAAAAAAATATAATGGCACAAAATCGAATGTCAGGCGTACGCACCTCATCTATAAACAAAATAGTTCATTACCTATTAACACAAATGTTAAAGATATAATATATAATAATAAAATAAATTATAATAATTGGAGATACAAGAGTGATAGAGATTATAGCAATTTTGATTTTAGTAAATTTTATGCAAATAAACTTTAACAATTTCATAACAATATTATGAAATATATGGTAAATGCATATTTTTTATGTTATAATTATTATGTTATTGAAAGTAAAATAAGTAAAGGAGATTTTTACAATGAATAAAAGAAAAGATTTAGAAAGTAGGTTAAAGATAAGAAGTTATGCTTGCAAAACTATTACAACGAGATAGAACGCCATAGGTTGTAATAGTAAAATGGCAATTATATCTCGTTATTTAGAAAAAAATAAATAATAAGGAGATATAAAAAATGATAGAAATAGAATTAAATAAGATCAAGAAAAATTATGGTTTAAAAAATATTTTAGATGGATTTAGTTTGGAACTAAAAACAGGAGAAAGAGTTGCTCTAATTGGGCGAAATGGAAGCGGAAAATCTACAATTTTAAAAATAATAGCAAAACAGGAAAGCGTAGACAGTGGAACTATTAATATAAGAAGTGGAGCAAAAATCGGAATATTAAATCAAATATATGAAAATGAAAAAGAAGATATTTCAGTAGAAAAATTCTTGTATAAAAGTTTTGAAGAGATTTTAAAAGTTGAGAAAAAACTTAACAAACTAGAAACTCAGATGTCAACCGAAGTTAATGCAGATAAACTGGAAAAAATAATTAACGAATATGGTAGAATGCAAGAAAGATTCTCATTAATGGGTGGATATGAAATTCAGGAAAGGTTTAATAAAATATGTTCTAGATTTTATATTAATAAAGAACTTTTAAAACAAAGCTATAATCTTTTGAGTGGAGGAGAAAAAACAAGAGTAAATCTTGCAAAATTATTATTAACTCAGCCGGAGATATTGTTGTTAGATGAACCAACAAACCATTTAGATATTCATTCTTTAGAATTTTTAGAAGAATTAATTCTAAAGTATAAAGGAACAGTATTAATAGTTTCTCACGATAGATATTTTTTAGATAAAGTGATCAATAAAACTGTATTATTAGAAAATGGCAAAGAAAACATATATTACGGAAATTATTCATATTTTCTAAAAGAAGATGAAAGAAGAACTTTAGCTCAATTTGAAAATTATAAAAATCAGCAAAAGCAAATTGAAAAAATGAAAGAGTCAATACTAACATTAAGAAAATTTGGAGATTTAGCAGGAAATGAAATGTTTTTTAAAAGAGCAAAAAACATAGAAAAGCGATTAGAGAAAATGGAAATTATAGATAGAGTTGATTTAAATAAGAAGTCATTAGATTTAAAGTTCAATATAAAAAAAAGGTCTGGAAATGATGTTTTAAAATTAGAAAATGTAGAAAAGAAATTTGATCAAAAAGTAATTTTTAAAGATGCTAATTTAACTTTGAATTATGGAGAAAAGGCTGCATTAATTGGAAAAAATGGAAGTGGAAAATCAACATTAATAAAAATGATTTTAGGTCAAGACACTAATTTTCAAGGTGAACTTAAATTAGGAACATCAATAAAAATAGGTTATATTTCTCAAAATATAATTTTTGAAGATAATGAAAAGACAGTTTTAGATTATTTTTTAGAAGGGAATAATTTGTCAGAAACAGAAGCAAGAAGTAAACTTGCTAAATATGGTTTTAGACAAGAAAATGCATTTAAAAGAATTGGAAAATTATCTGGTGGAGAAAAAGTAAGAATAATACTAATGAAATTAATTCAAAAAGATATTAATTTTTTAATATTAGATGAACCTACAAATCATATTGATATAGATACAAGAGAAATATTAGAAGAAGCATTAAAAGAATATAAAGGAACAGTGTTATTTGTTTCTCATGATAGATTCTTTATAAATGCTATTGCAAATAGAGTTCTGAATATAGAAGACTACAAAATAAAATCATATTATGGGAATTATGATGATTTTACAATGAAAAATATTATCTAAATGGACTAAAAGATGGAATCAAATTAATGAGTGAAATAAGAAAATAAATAGAAAAACAAATGTAAATTAAGTTTTACATTTGTTTTTTTGGGCTCAAAATTTAAGATATCTAAATGATATCGCAAAAATAAAAGAGTATACGGCTAAAAACCACGTTTTTAGGCTGTAGCGGGGAGTCGGGGTGACTCCCTGTTCCTGCAAATTATCCGTAGGGATAATTTTGAAAGAAAAGAGGTGAAAAAGTGGATAAAAATAAAAAGGAAAAGTTGATGCCAGTAGTAGTAAGAATATCACAAGAGAAGAAAAATAAGCTAAAAGAATTATCAGAAAAACAAGGCAAAAAAGAAGCTGATATAATACGAGAAGGCATAGAAAGAATGATTAATATAAGCATGTATAAAAGTGATTTAGATTATATCTCTAGCAAAATAAAAGAATCTATAAATGTAGACTTGAAAAAGTTTTATGAGTCTTAAAGGAAAATGCAGGCAAAATTATTAAGAACAGAAGTAATAAATACATATATGAATAATGAAATATGTGAAAAGGTATTAGGTGATGTGTATAATCAAATGTTTAAAGAGATATTATGGAATGCAAGAAAAAAAGCAAATTATTATATTAAGAGAGATGATGAATCAGAAAAAGATATTGATCTATTTAATTTCTATGATATAGCTGGAGCTATTGGTGATTTAAAATATAGAAATGAATAGAGTTGATGATTTTTATTTACCAATAAATGTATATATTCTGCTGTTGGGCGGAATAATAAGTGTAGGTGATACTTAATGAATAATGGTAAAGAAAAAATTAAAGAAAATACAAAAGAAGAGTATAAAGTAAACTACATTTTTGCTGAAAACTCTAAAATAAATATAAACAAAATATTAAAAAATTCGTTTTTATTGTCTTTGAAAGCTGAAGGGAAAAATATGTAGAAAATCGCCTAAAATTATAACTAATTCTTAGAATGTATGTTATAATTAATTAAGGCGATTGCTTAAAGGGAGGGATTAAATGTATAATGCATTACCAATAAGCAATCAAAAGACAAAAAGTTTTAGAGTAGGTCTCTATATGAGGCTATCTAGGGAAGATGGTGATAAAGAAGAAAGTTCTAGTGTAACAAATCAAAGAGAAATGTTAAAAAGGTATGTATCTGAACAACCAAACTTTTTCATTGTGAAAGAATATGTTGATGATGGCTGGACAGGAGCTAATTTTGACAGACCAAAATTCAAAGAAATGATAGCAGATATTGAAGCGGGTATAATCGATACTGTTATTACAAAAGATTTATCAAGACTTGGAAGAGAAAGATTAGGTGTAGGACATTATACGGAAATATATTTTCCAGAGCATAATGTAAGATATATTGCGCTTCTTGATAATATTGATACCTATTTTGATGCAGGAATGAACGACATGGCACCTTTTAAAGGGGTAATAAATGACATGTATGTAAGAGATATTTCTAAAAAAATACGAAGCTCTTTAATTGAAAGAAAAAAGGCTGGGAATTTTTTAGGAGTAACAGCACCATATGGATATCAAAAAGATCCGAATAATAAATTTCATTTAATAATAAACGAAAAAGAAGCGGAAGTTGTAAAAAGAGTATTTAGATTATATCTTGAAGGAAATGGTCTAACAAGGATTGCACAAATATTAACAAAGGATGGAATTCCAGTTCCTGGTGAATCAAGAGATATTGGTAAAACAAGAAGAACTGCACTATATAGTTCTTGGAAGCAAACAACTATTAGAAGAATATTAGATAATAGAGTATATTTAGGAGAACTTGTACAATTTAAAAGAAGAAAAATAAATTATAAATCTAAAAGAAGAATAACTGTACCAGAAGAAGAAAGATATATTTGCAGGGGAACACATGAAACCATTATTGATGAAGAAAGTTTTAACGCAGTACAAAACATATTAAAAAAGAACAAATCTTTTAAAGGTTCAAAACATGATTATTTATTCAAAGGTTTATTATTCTGTAGTGAATGTGGTGCAAGATTAAATGTGACATATTCAAATTATGCATTAAAAAGGTACGGAGAATATAGATATACAACTATTTGTTATAGTTATTCAAGATTATATAGTGATATTTGTACAAGACATTCGAACAGCATACCAGAGCTTGAAGAAGTTTTAATAAAGCACATAAAAGAAGTTTGCAGTAGATATATTAATGAAAATTTACAAGATGAGTTAATAAGTATGGCTAAAAAACAAAAACAGTTTGAATTAAAACAAATAACCAATGAAAAAAAATTAGAAACATTAGAACAAAAAATATCAGATATTGGATTATATATTAAAAACCTATATATGGACAAAGTAAAAGGCGTAGTAAGCGAAAATGATTATGTATCTTTAGTAGCAGATTTTACGAAAGATAGAGATAACTTAATAAAAGAAAAAGAAGAGCTAATAAAGATTATAAATAATCAAAAACCACAAATTGATGAAACTGCTAAAATAGAAAAACTTGCAAAAGAATTTTTATCATTAGAAAAGCCTACAAAGCAATTACTAAATGAATTGATAGAAAAAATAACAATATCTGAAAATAAAAAAATAAATATTTATTTTAAATTTAATGAATTAAATGAAATGAAAGAAATAAAAAAGAAAATAGCATAAATAAAAATAAAGTAGCTAGTAGATAGTAGTGTTTAAATATATTTTTAACACACATATCGCTAGCTACTTCATATTTGAATTTATTAAGTGCTTCTCTTGCTTCTGGAACTACAGATCTATTACTGTTATTTGTCATGTTTTTCACCTCCTAGAATGTGTTTACTTATTTTAATAAAAAAACATTTTGTTTTTTCAATATATATATTGCTCAATAAATAAAAAAATAAACTGGTAATTTTTGTTGAATTTTATTGTAAATGAATATTGATTAATGATATAATACTAAAATTATAAACAAAGGAAGTGGTAGACAAAATGTATAAATTAATTGCAGTAGATTTAGATGGAACTCTTCTAAATTCGTATAGTCAAGTTTCAGAAAAAAACAAACAAGCAATAAAAAATGCAAAAAATAAGGGGATAGAAGTTGTACTGTGTTCTGGTAGAGGATTTGCATCTGTAAAAAGTATTGCAAATGAAACAGAAGCAAATAACTATGCTGTTTGCGGAAATGGAGCATTGGTTTATAACATAAAAAATCAAAAAATAATGTATAATAATTTTATAGAAAAAGAAAAAGTATTACAAATAATACAAATATGCGAAGAAAACAGTATATATTATAGTATATGTACAACTCAAAATATTATAGCAAAATCTTTAAACTATAATGTGCTTTTTTATCATCAAGAAAACGAAAAAAAACCAGATGATCAAAAAACAAATATTAATGTAGTACAAGATATTTATAAGTATATAAAAGATAGGGAGAAAGAAGACTATTTAAAAATAAGCATTTGCGATGAACATAATGTAATATTTAATGGAATAATAAGAAAACTTAGAACAATAAATAAAATTGATGTTTTAGATGTTGCGCACATGTCAAAAAAAATTATAAAAACACGGAACAGAAGAAACGGAAATAAACTATTATTATACAGAAATAACGAATCAAAATGTAAACAAATGGCAAGCGTTGGAGCATTTAATTAAAGAATTAAACATAAAAACAGAGGAAACTATAGCAATAGGAGACAATGTAAATGATATACAAATGATAAAAAATGCAGGACTAGGAATAGCAATGGATAATAGTGCTGACTATATAAAACAATATGCAGACTATATAACCACAGATAATAACCTAGATGGTGTTGCAGAAGCAATAAATAAATATATTGAATAAAAAAATAAAAATGCACTAAACTATTAAAAGAGAGGTGCATTTTTTATGAAAGAAGATAAAGATAAAATAATTAAAGAAGACACAACAAAATATGGAGAATTTGTTTCGTCATATTTTGAATGGATAACGCCAGATGAGCAAAAACAAAAAGCAAAAGAGTTAGAACAACTAGGCAAAAAAGATAAAAAATAAAGCAAATATAATTTTAAAAAAATATAAATAAACTATTGACAACAAAAAAAAAGGTAGTATAATATAAATATAGGTCAAAGAAAGTCAAAGTCAAAAGGAGGCGATGAGGTGCGAATAGCAGATATGATAGAAGAATTTATAAAAGACTTATTTGAAGAAGAAAATTATATAGAAATACAAAGAAATGACCTAGCTGAGCATTTTAACTGTGTTCCATCTCAGATAAATTATGTAATTGCAACAAGGTTTAAACCTTCTCAAGGTTATTATGTAGAAAGCAAAAGAGGAGGAGGAGGATATATAGGCATAAAAAAAATAAATATAACAAAAAGCAATTCGCTTATGCATACAATAACAAGCATAGGTGATAGTTTAACAGCACAAGAGGTGGATATATTTATAAGCAACTTATTATCTTATAAAATGATAGAAACTAAAGAAGCAAAGCTTTTAAAGGTGGCAACAAGTGATAATGTATTAAATGTGCCACAAAATATAAAAGACAATTTAAGAGCGCGAATATTTAAAAATATGTTATTAAATTTAATTAATGATTAGGAGGTAGATAATATGTTATGTCAAAATTGTGGAAAAAATGAAGTGAATTTTAAATACACACAAGTAGTAAATGGGGTAAAAAAAGAAATGGCTTTATGTGAAAAATGTGCAAAAGAATTAGGCTTAGAGAACATGGATTTTAATATTCCAATAAATTTTTCTAGCTTTTTAGGAGATTTCTTTGGAGATTATGATGAGAATTTTTTGCCAAGCTTTACACAAAGTAATGCACTAAAATGCACAAACTGTGGAATGACATATGACGAATTCGTTGATAAAGGAAAATTTGGATGTGAAAATTGCTATAATGTATTTGAAAATAGAATTGATCCTGTTTTAAAAAATATACATGGATGCAATCAACATGTAGGAAGAAATAGCAAATTTATAAATAAGGCTAGTGAAAACCATAGTAAAACCGAGGAAAATACAATGCAAAATGATGAACAACATAGTAAACTAAAAAAACTTAATGAAGATTTAAAACAAGCAATAAAAGAAGAAAAATACGAGGAAGCTGCTAAGATAAGAGACGAAATAAAAAAGATAAATGATAAATAGAGGAGGAGAGTCTTATGATAAATTGGTATTTACAAAATGGAAAAGATTCAGATGTAGTTATTAGTTCAAGAATTAGACTTGCAAGGAATTTAGCAGATTTTCCATTTAAGGAAAAAGCAAAAACAAAAGATTTAGAGCAAGTGTTAAAAACTATAAAAGAAATAACGCCAAGCATAGGTTATAATATAAAATATATAGAATTAAAAAATATAGATGATGTTACCAAAATAAGTTTAATAGAGAAACATTTAATAAGTCCTGAGTTTGCCTCAAATGAAAATGGTGCAATATTAATAAATGAAGAAGAAAATATTTGCATTATGATAAATGAGGAAGATCATATAAGAATACAAGTATTTGCTTCAGGGCAAGAATTAGAAAATTTATTGAATTTAGCAATAGAATTAGACGAAAAAATAGATGGACTAGTAAAATATGCTGTGAACAAGAAGTATGGCTATTTGACATCATGCCCTACAAATGTTGGGACAGGTTTAAGAGCGTCTGTTATGGTACATTTACCAGCATTAACCTTAACAGGTAATATAAGTAAAGTATTAAATGTGATAAATAATTTTGGAATGAATATTAGAGGAATATATGGAGAAGGAACTCAAAGCCAAGGAAATATATACCAAATATCTAATAATCAATCATTAGGTTTAACAGAGAAGGAAATTATTAAAAACATAAAAACAATAACAGAAAAAGTAATAGAACAAGAAAGACTTGCAAGAAAGTATTTAGCAAAAAGACAAATAGACTTAGAAGACAAAGTATACAGAGCGTATGGAATATTAACAAATGCTAAAAAAGTATCTTCAGAAGAATGTAGAAAATTACTATCTGACATAAAATTAGGAACAGATTTAGGAATTATAAGAGAACTAAATGATGCAAAAGTAAGCAAATTAGAGTTATATACAAAACCTGGAAATTTACAAAAATATTTGGGAAAAAAGTTAGATGCATATGAAAGAGATATACAAAGAGCAAAAGTTATAAAGCAAATAATAAATAGTTAAAAATATATAATGAAAGGAAGGTGTCTAAAATGACATATAAATTTACAAATAGAGCAGAAAAAGCATTGGAAATAGCAAATGAGTTAGCAATAGAATTAAATCACAACTATATTGGAACAGAGCATTTACTATATGGGTTAGTAAATGAAGGAACTGGAGTTGCAAGTAAAGTGCTAGAAATGCAAGGCGTAACTTCTGAAAAAGTATTAGAAGAAATAGAAATGCTTATTGGAAGAGGAAATGAAGAACAGGAAAAAACAGAAACAGTTGGATTTACACCAAGAACTAAAAGAGTTATAGAAAATGCATTTAGAGAAGCAAAAAGATTAGATTCGGAATATATAGGAACAGAACATTTATTGATAGGAATAATGAAAGAGGGAGACAGTGTAGCAGTAAGAATAATGTTAGACTTAAATGTAAACCCTCAAAAATTATACAATGAAATAGTGAAGTTAGTGAATGAAGACGAAAACAGCAGCATAAATTCAACACAAACAAATAATAAAAATTTGGGAAGCTATAACCAAACACCAACATTAAACCAATTTGGTACTGACTTGACAAAGCAAGCAATAGAGGGAAAATTAGATCCTGTAATAGGAAGAGCAGATGAAATACAAAGAGTTATACAAATTTTATCAAGAAGAACAAAAAACAATCCATGTTTAATAGGAGAGCCAGGTGTTGGTAAAACAGCAGTAGTGGAAGGATTGGCAGAAAAAATAATAGCAGGAGATGTACCAGAAACTTTAAAAAATAAAAGAGTTGTAAGTGTAGATATATCTAGCATGGTAGCAGGTGCTAAGTACAGAGGAGACTTTGAAGAAAGAATAAAAAAATGTTTATCAGAAGTTAGAAAAGTTGGAGACGTAATATTATTTATAGATGAAATTCATACAATAGTAGGTGCTGGTTCAGCAGAAGGAGCAGTAGATGCAGCTAATATTTTAAAACCATTGCTAGCAAGAGGAGAAGTACAGGTAATAGGTGCTACTACACTAAATGAATATAGAAAATATATAGAAAAAGATGCTGCGTTGGAAAGAAGGTTTAGCCCAGTAAATGTTGGAGAGCCAACTCCTGATGAAACAATAGAAATACTAGAAGGAATAAGAGACAAATATGAGGCACATCACAATGTTAAAATAACAAAAGAAGCAATAGACTCTGCAGTTAAACTATCTGTTAGATATATTAATGATAGATTTTTGCCAGATAAAGCAATAGATTTAATAGATGAAGCTGCATCAAGAGTAAAGATGAGGAATTATACAAAGCCAGAAGGTATAAAAAAGCTAGAAGACAAAGTTGCAAGTATTGACAAAGAAAAAGAAGAAGCGGTAAGAGTTCAAGATTTTGAGAAGGCAGCAAGCTTAAGAGATAAAGAGAGCGAAGCAAAAAAGAAATTAGAAAAAGAAAAACAAAAATGGGAAGACAAAAATACGAAGAGTGTTTCTGAATTAACAGAAGAAGACATCGCAGAAGTAATATCAAGCTGGACAGGAATACCTGTTAAAAAATTAACACAAGATGAAAATGAAAAATTAAAAAATCTTGAAAAAACGTTGCATGAGAGAGTTATTGGTCAAAACGAAGCTGTAGAGGCAGTTGCAAAAGCAATAAGAAGAGGAAGAGTTGGTTTAAAAGACCCTAATAGACCAATAGGTTCATTCTTATTTTTAGGCCCAACAGGTGTTGGTAAAACAGAACTTTCAAAGGCATTAGCAGAGGCATTGTTTGGCAATGAAAATGCAATGATAAGAATAGATATGTCAGAATATATGGAGCCACATTCTGTATCTAAACTAATTGGTTCGCCTCCAGGATATGTAGGATTTGATGAAGGTGGACAATTAACTGAAAAGATAAGGAGAAAACCATATTCGGTAATATTGCTAGACGAAATAGAAAAGGCACATCCAGATGTAATGAATATGCTATTGCAAATATTAGATGATGGACGTTTAACTGATGCTCAAGGAAGAACAGTAAACTTTAAAAACACTGTAATTATAATGACATCTAATATAGGAGCAAGGTTAATTACAGATAAAACAACATTGGGATTTGCAAGCGAAGGCAATAAAAAAGATGAAACACAAAAAGAGTATGAAACAATAAAGAAAGATGTAATGGGAGAATTGAAAAAACAATTTAGACCAGAATTTATAAACCGTATTGATGAAATTATAGTATTCCATAAACTAAATAATGAGGACATTAGAAAAATAATGGATATAATGTTAAATCAATTAAAAAATAGACTAACAGAACAAGAAATAGACATAGAAATAGATGAAAGCGTAAAACAATTACTTATAGAAAAAGGAACAGATACAAACTATGGTGCAAGACCATTAAAAAGAACAATACAAAATGTATTAGAAGACAAGATTGCAGAAGCAATGTTAGATGGAAAAATAAAACCGGGAAAAGTTGCAAAAGTAATAGCAAAAGACGGAGAAGTGCAAATACAATAAAAAAACCAATGATATATATTGACAAGGAACCTTCTCATGAGGTATAATAAGTTGCATATGGTGAGAAATGGACACTAATAAATAGAAAGTTTATCCCACACGTAAAAGTGTAATTACTGAAGGGAGGGAAATATATATGTCAGAGGTTAAAGTTAATAATGGAAATATAGAGGATGCCCTAAAAAGATTTAAAAGACAATGTGCAAGAAATGGAGTATTGCAAGAAGTTAGAAAAAGAGAGCATTACGAAAAACCAAGCGTAAAAAGAAAGAAAAAATCAGAGGCAGCAAGAAAAAGAAAGTTTTAATAAATAAGAAGGAGGTTAAAAGTATAAAAGGCTTTTAACCTCTTTACTTTTGAAAATGAGGAGGAAATAATTATGTTAAAAGAAAAATTGTTAGAAGATTTAAAAGAATCTATGAAAGAAAAAAATACAATTAGAAAAAATGTTGTTCAAATGGTAAGAGCTGCAATATTACAAGTAGAAAAAGATAAACATATAGAAGTTAGCGATGACAAAATAGTTGAAATAATTGCAAAAGAGGCAAAAAAGAGAAAAGACTCATTAGAAGATTTTCAAAAAAGTGGTAGAGAAGATTTAATAGAACAAATAAATAAAGAAATAGAAATATTAAATGAATATTTGCCAAAGCAATTAACACAAGAAGAACTTGAACAAAAAATAAAAGAAATAATAGCAGAAGTAGGTGCAACATCTATAAAAGATATAGGTGTTGTAATGAAAACTGCAAAAGAAAAAATAGGTGCAACAGCAGATGGAAAAGCAATAAACGAAACAGCCAAAAAAATATTAGGATAAAACTATAAAAAGAAAAAATTTAAAACTTGTATAAATATTCCTAAATATATTATAATAATAGAAGAAAATTAATAGGGAGGCAAGGTGTAATATGAATTATAACAAACAAGAAATTAAAAGAGGAATAACTTTACACCAAATAAATACAAATAACTTTAAAACAAATTTATATGCTATATTTTTAGCAATTCCAATTACAAGAGAAAATGTTACAAAAGATGCTGTAATTTCAGCAGTACTAAGAAGAGGCACAAATAATATAAAATCACAAGAATTAATAAGTCAAGAATTAGAATCAATGTATGGTGCAAGTTTTGACTGTGGAATAGAAAAAACAGGAGATAATCATGTATTCAAATTTTATTTGGAATCATTAAGTGATGAATTCTTACCTGCAAAAGAAGACCTGTCAAAAAAAAGTATAGAAATTTTATTAGATATAGTATTTAATCCACTAATTGAGAATGGTGGATTTAAAGCTGAATATGTAGAGGGCGAAAAAAATAATATAAAACAAATAATAGAATCTAAAATAGATAATAAAGGACAATATGCATATGACAAATGTATAGAAGAAACATTTAATGGGAAACCATATGGATTATACAAATATGGATATATAGAGGATTTAGAGAAAATAACGCCACAGAATTTATATGAATACTACAAAAAGATGATATCAGAATGCAAGATAGATATATTTTGCTCTGGAATAACGGAAAACATAGAAAAAGATATAAAAGAAAATAAAAATATACAAAAGGTAAATGAGAGAAAACCTAATTGCATAATTGGAACAACTGTAGAATTACCTGTGCAAGAAACCAAAACTGTTCAAGAAAGTATGCAAGTGTCACAAGGAAAGCTAGTTATAAGCTTAGATGTGGATAGTAAAATAGAAAATTTAAGCTATGTAGCTTCTGTTTATAATGCAATTTTAGGAGGAGGAGCTAACTCAAGGCTATTCCAAAATGTTAGGGAAAAAGAAAGTCTGGCATACACTGCAGGTTCAAGCTACTTAAAACCAAAAAATATGATATTTATTAGATGTGGAATAGAAATACAAAATTATAATAAAGCATTAGAAACCATAAAAGTTCAGTTAGACGATTTAAAAAATGGAAAGATAGAAGAAGAAGATATAGAAAATGCAAAAAAATTAATAATAGCCTCTGTTAAAAGCATAACATCAGAACAAGATACAGAAATAACGTATTACTATGGGCAAGAATTGGCAGGAACACTTATAGAGATATCAGATTATGAAAATAAAGTTAATGCAGTAACAAAGGAACAAATACAAGAAATTGCAAACAGTGTAAGCATAAATACAATATATTTTCTTAAAGATTAAAAGAGCTTGTTTATAAAAAACAAGAAAGGAATGAGAACAAGAATGAAGATTATTGAAAGCTTAAGAATTAAAGAAAAAGCCTATGTAGAGACTTTAGAAAATGGGCTAAAAATAATAATAATCCCTAAAAACAATACAAACAAAAAATATATAATATGGGGAACACATTTTGGATCAATAGACAATCATTTTATAATGCCAAAAACAGGAGAAGAAGTATATATTCCAGATGGTGTTGCACACTTTTTAGAACATAAAATGTTTGAACAAGAAAACGGAAAAAACAGTTTAGATGTTTTAATGGCATTAGGATTAGATGCAAATGCATATACAACAAATGACCACACAGCATATTTATTTGAATGTACTGATAATTTTTATCAGGGATTAGATGAACTTATGAATTATTTGCAAAATCCGTATTTTACAGACGAAAATGTCGAAAAAGAAAAAGGTATAATAGGGCAAGAAATAAAAATGTATGAAGATGATCCAGGCTGGCAATTATATATGAATGCATTAGATTGTATGTATAAAAATAACCCTATAAAAATAGATATAGCTGGAACTATAGAATCAATATCTAAAATAACACCAGATGTATTATACAAATGCTATAATACATTTTACAATCCTGCAAACATGACTATGGTGGTATGCGGAGATTTTGAACCAGAAAAAATATTAGATGAAATAAAGAAGCGACTTATAAAAAAGGAAAATCAAGGGGAAATAAAAAGAATATATCCTCAAAAAGAAAAAGAAATAAATATGCCATATAAAGAAAGCAAAATGGAAGTTAGCATGCCAGCGTTTATAGTAGGATACAAAGATGTGCAAGGAGAAGAATACAATCCAAGAATTGCAGTAAAAAAACATATTGCAATAGAAATATTGCTAAATATGATAATAGGAAAAAGTTCAAATTTATATAAAGAGTTATATGAAAAAGGTATTATTTTATCAGAACCAGGTTTAGACTATGAATTTACGGACCAGTATGCACATATACTAATATCTGGACAATCAAACAATCCACAAGAGATACAAAAAAGAATAAAGGAAACAGTAAAAACATTTAGAGAGAATGGATTAAATGAACAGCATTTTGACAGAATTAGAAAAAAAGTATATGGAGATTATGCTATAGAGTATAATAGTGTAGGCAATATAGCTAGAATGTTCTTAGCAGATAATATGAAAGGAATAAATAGCTTTGACTATATAGATGACTATAAAACGGTAACAAAACAATATGTAGAGGAAATTTTAAAAGATATATTCAAAGAAGAAAATATGGTATTGTCAATTGTTAAATAATATATTAAAATAGGAATATAAAATAACTTTATAAGTTATTTTGTAAAACAATAGAAGAAAAGGATGAAAAGAGAGAATGAACACAGTAGAATTTCCACTATTAAATTTAAAACTAGAATTATCAGAAGTCGCAATAAAAATATTTGGCTTAGGAATAAAATGGTATGCTATAATAATAGTCTTTTGTATTATTATGGCATTGGTTTGGTGTAAATTCAGGTCGGAAAAATACAACATAGATTTTGACGAAATATTAAGTTTATTTATTATATTAATTCCAACTGTAATTATTTGTGCAAGATTGTATTATGTACTATGTAATTTGAACTATTATTTGAGTAATCCAATCCAGATAATAAATATTAGAGGTGGAGGGCTTGCTATTTATGGCGGAATAATAGGCGGAATAATAGCATGCTACATATTTTGTAAAAAGAAAAATATAAATATACTTAATTTATTAGACTGCATAGCACCAATATTAGCACTTTCACAAGGAATTGGAAGATGGGGCAACTTTATAAATGTAGAGGCTTATGGTACTGAAACAAATTTACCATGGAAAATGGGAATAATAGAGGACGGAGTAAAAAAATTTGTACATCCAACATTTTTGTATGAATCATTAGGAACTATAATTATATTTGTAATATTGGCAGTTTTACAAGACAAAAGGAAATTTGAAGGTCAAATAGCATATATGTATTTAGCATTATATTCTCTATTAAGATTTTTTATAGAAGGAATAAGGGCAGATAGTTTAATGGCATTTAATATAAGAATTTCACAAATATTGTCACTTATAATTTTTGTATTATCTATTGGAATTATAGTACAAAATATAATAAGAGAAAAACAAACGTCGAAAAAAGACGAATAATGTTGAAAAAAATCACTCGAAAAACCGGCTAAAAGCCTAAAAATCAACAAAAATGGTTGACTTAAATGTAAAAATATGGTATTTTAGATATATACAAAAGAAAAAACATAAAAAAAGGAGAGTGATTGTATGTTAAATGAAGAAATTTGTAAACTAAGGGATGAACTAAATAACAGCATTACATCCGGGAAAGATTATAATGAGATATACGAGATAAGTACAGAGCTAGATAGACTAATAGCTATGTACTATAGAAAAAGCATAAAAGATGGGACTAAAAGAAAAAGAAGAACAAGGGAAAAATTGTTTAGTATTGTAATAGCATAAAATAAATTAGGAAGGAAGTTAAAAAAACTTCCTTTTTTCAGGATTATGCGCAAAATAATTAACAAAAAAGTTTACATTAAAAAGTACATGTGTTATAATTTCAGATAATAAGAGGTGAAAAAATGAATCAAATTCTTTACGTAGGCGAAAATAAAGGAAATGGACCAATAGCAATAAAAAGCATTGTGAAATTTTTTGCAATAGTAATAATAGCATTTGGAATTATCTTAATAGGAAAAGGTTCATATGCAATATATAAAAATATAGAAATTAACAGTGGAGATAATATACCAGTAGTATATATGAATAGGGTTAACAATACGGTTGTAATAAAAGCTGAAGATAACATAGAAATATCAAAATTAATATACAGTTGGAATAAGGGAGAAGAAACTATATTACTTCCAAACAGCAAAAAAGTAGAAGAAGTAGTATTACTTCCAAATGAAAATAGTGTGTTGAATGTTACTATAGTTGATACAAAAGGTAAAGAAACAAAATTTATGCAGGAATGGAATATCGAAGGAACAGATATAAGAAAACCAGAAATAGAAATAACAACAGATGAAGATATTAGAAAAATAACAATTATTGCAAGAGATGAAACAGAAATAAATTATCTAATATATAAATGGAATGAAGAAGAAGAAATAAAAATTAACGCAACAGAAAATGACAAATTGAAAATTCAAGAAACAATAGATATGATATTAGGGGAGAATAAGCTAACAGTTAAAGCAGTAGATAAAAATGGAAATACAGAAACATTAGAAAAAACGATAATAATTTCATCTAAGCCTGTTATAGCTATAAAGCAAAGCAATGGCAAACTAGCAGTTACAATAAATGATGAAGTTGGAATAAAAAAGGTAACATTAAATATTAACGGTCAAACATATGGAGGAAATTACTCAGGAAAGAAACAATTAAAATTAAATGTGCCATTAAAAAAAGGCAATAATACAATAAGCATAACAGCAATAAATGAATCAGATTTAGAGCAAAAAGTAGTAAGAGAATTTACGTATAAACAATAGAAAAGAGGGAGAAAAATGATACAAGAAGTCTATTTAATAGATAACGAAGATGATATAAAAAACAAATTAGAAGTAATGTTTGAAAATGAAAGTGACTATAAATTTAAGAAAGCTAATACAAATGAAATAGACACAGTATTAAGAAATATTCCCGCATTAATAATAATTAATGAAGACAATATTGAAGATGACATAACAAAAATATGTAACAACATTAGAAATAATGAGGATAACAGTATAACTCCAATAATTGTAATATCATCAAATAGAGACAAGAGCCATAGGATAGAAATACTAAAGGCATGTGTGGAACATTATATAATAGCACCAATAGATGAAGAATATTTATATTATACAATAAAAAATGTAATTAGACTTTTATACATAAATAGAAGAGTAAGTCCATTAACAGGACTACCAGGAAATGTGCAAATACAGGCAGAAATGAAAAAACGTTTATTAAACAAGGAAAACTTTTCTATGATATATTTCGATTTAGATAACTTTAAGGCATATAATGACATTTATGGTTTTTTAAATGGAGACGAAATAATAAAATTCACAGCAAGAACTATAATAAAGAATATACATATGTCAACAAATGAAGAAAAATTTGTTGGACATATAGGCGGTGATGATTTTGTAGCAATAGTAGGAGGCATGGAATGCGAACAAATATGCCAAAACATAGTAGCAGAATTTGACAGAGAAGTAGTCAAATATTTTACACCAGAGGACGTAGAAAAAGGATATTTGGAAGTGCCAAATAGAAAAGGAATAATAGAACAATATCCAATAACAACAATTTCTGTAAGTGCAGTAGTAGTTGACGCAGGAAGATTCCATAATGCACTAGAAATAGGAGAAGTAGCAGCACAAGTAAAACATTTAGCAAAAATAACACCGGGAAGCACATATGTAATAGATAGAAGAAAAAAATGAAAGAAAAATGATAGTAACTTCATTTTTGTCACATTCTTTTAAATTATATTTTTTCTTTAATTGTTCAAATAGCTCGTTTGAAACACATAAATCAAGATCTCCAACTATTTCTCTTAATCCATATAGCAACATAGATCCACTAGATAAAATATAATATTCTGTTTTGGGTAATTCTAAAGAGTTTAGCAAATTTAATAATTCCTCTTTATTCATTTTTAAATTTCTCCTCACATAAAATTACCATTATTATAGCAAAGTATAATAAAAATAGTCAATATTGCATTCACGTATAAATAGCTGAAACATAAGTATTTGCAAAATCTAACGCGAATGGTAATATAAAATAAAATTGCCTCATATATAAAAATAATATGTTCACGAATGCAATATTGAGTATTCTAAATATTTCACAAAGTTCATTAAGAAATTGGTTAGCAGAATTTGCTTGAAAGTGTACAATTTTGGCTATTGATATAATATTAAGTGACTATAAATAAATTGTAAAAAGGTTGAATATAAGTTCTATTTATAATATAATCATCTCATAAGTACGATACAATAAATTAATCAAAAATTGAATCAAAGTATTGACACAACAAGTAAAAGTCTGTATAATGTGCTCAAAAAAAGGAAGTGGAAAGATATAAAATTCAATGGATCGAAAATTGATATTAAATTAATACTAAAATCATTTATATCAAACATTGTTTCACCATTTTTCTGCTTTATAAATTTTTATAGAAGGTAAAGTTATTATATTTTATGTAATTATGCCTTCTATTTTTTTGGAAGAAGAACAAGTATGATAAATAAACAAAATCAATTATATGAATTACTAAATGAAAAAAATAGCTTAAACGAAATTCAAAGTTATATAAGAGAAATAATTACAATTAGAGGTTTTTCTGAACAAAGAGTACAAGATAAAATGTTATTATTACTTGAAGAAACAGGAGAGTTAGCAAAAGCTATTAGAAAAACACTGCCAGAGGCTTCCATAGACTATGAAAAAATAGAAAATTACACAGATATTGAAGAAGAAATTGCAGATGTATTCATAGTATTGGTTTCTATATGTAACAGGTTAAATATAAACTTGTATGATGCAATTAAGAAAAAAGAAGAAAAAAACATAAAAAGACAATGGAGAGTAAATGAAGGAGAAAAAAATGAACAATAATCAATCTTTATATTTACTATGGGCAACTATTTTAAACCAATCACAAAGTGCCGAAACAGTGTTGGAGAACACATTTGAATTATTCAAAAGATTAAATCTACTTTCAGATTTTGATAAAGAATACAAAACTCTTGATTACGAAAAGATAGAAAAAAATATGGCAACAAAACCATGTTTACATAGATTCCCAAGAAATATGTCTATGAATATATGGGATAGTGTTTGTATGATTAATGAAAAGTACGAAAGTAGTCCAAAAAAATTATTTACAAATTTTAATGAAATAGATGATGTAAAAGATAGATTAATGGAATTTAGAGGAATTGGAGAACACAAGGCTGATACTGCAATAATAGTTTTAGGAATTTACACAGGAAATAATGGATTAAATAATGTATTTGATGCAAAATGTATGGAGCTATATAAAACAATAGGACAAGAAATACAAATATTAGATAGGTTAGGAGATGTTGAATTTGATAGATAAAATTTTTTTGATATAACGAAATTTTGCAATGCAGAGTGTAAATATTGTTTTACAAATGCAGAGCATTATAATAATGCAATTGCAAATAAAGAATTGAATATTGATGAAATAGTTAATTTTCTAAATGAATTAACAAAAAAAGGAATATATAAAGTTTCTATTGGTGGAGGGGAACCATTTTTGAAAAATTTGGAAGAAATAATCAAAAGAACAAGTAGCAAAATGAAATTTTCAATAACTACAAATGGTTCAATAGTAAGAGATCAATTTATAAAATTATTTCTAAATAATAAAAACATAAAAATAACAATTAGCTTAGACAGTTTAGAAAATGAAAAATCAAACTTGATTAGAAAAAATATAGATGTTAATAAAGTAATTGAGAATATAAAAAAATTATGCGAGCATGAAGAATTAAGAGAAAGATTATCAATAAGAACTACTATTTCTACAATAAATTATAAGGAGGCTTATGACATTATAAGATTCTGTGAAGACAACAAGATAAAAAATTTAAAAATAAACCAAATAGAAAATATAAAATTTTATTCGGGAGATGTAGAAAAGATATTACCGGAATTGATAAATACGGAAAAGATTAAACCAGATGTTGTATTTGTAGATCCACCAAGAAAAGGATTAGACAATAAAACAATAGAAATATTAAATAAAACAAAACCAGAGCAGATAATATATATAAGCTGTAATCCAGCGACAATGGTAAGAGATTTGCAGAAGCTAGAAAACGACTATATTATAAAAGAGATACAACCAGTAGATATGTTTCCATATACATCACATGTGGAGTGTGTATCTGTTCTTGAATTGAAGGAAAGTACTGAAAAATAAACAAATTTGAGATGTTTCTAACATATCAAAATAACACCTAAAAAAGACTTAAAAAATGATAAATTTGATTAAAATTTATAAAAAATAATTATAACGTGGTTAGTAGGAAACATGTTTCCGCATACCACCTTTAAAGACATCAAAATAAAAAATTGGTGTCTTTTTTTGTATGTATAAAAAAATATTTAACTTGTGCCCAAGTTGGTTACAAGTTAAATGAAATAATTTACAGGAACACAACAAAAAGCAAAGGCAAAAGGAAAATCTGTCAAGATGGATTTGTATATACGATTTTTAAATTTTCTCCTCCTTACAATCCTCCCCTTTATACTAACTGAGAATATAATTACTATCTGAGAAAAGAATATATATTATTTATTATATTTATATTATATATATTTAAATAAATATTAAATAATATAATGCGAAAGCGAGCAAAATCAAATGTAAAAAATAATGATTTTTGTGCAATTTATAGTTTTGAATAAGGTATACAAGTTAGATAAAATTAATAAAAAATTGATAAGAAAGGAAGATGAAAAGTGGAAATTAGTTATAAAAAAGTTGGAGAATATTATATACCTGAAATGGTATTTCCAAATGCAAAACTAGATAAAAATATAGGCAAATATGGAAGACTAGGATTAAAATATTTAAAGCATAATCACATGGATATTTATACTATTTTGCTAATGGATGATAAGTTAAATGAACATTTACTTGAGATAGAAAAAGAGGCAAAAGAACAAGTAAAAATATTAGTTGAGAATATGTGTAAAAAAGAAAATGTAACAGAAAAATTAAAAGAAAATAATCAAATGGAATGGGTAAAATTGATGAATAATTTTAAAATTATCGCAGAAGAAATTGTTGAAAAAGAACTAATTTTTTGTTAAGAAAGGGGGAATGAAAATGAAAGAAGATGACAGGTTTATACCATTTTTTGAAGCATACAAAGATGACTTTTTTGAGAGTATGGAAGATGTAAGAATGTATCTTAAAAATAACGATTTGGAATATCAAAATATAAAGCAAAGATTGCATAATATTTTAAATAATAATATAAATATTCAAAGAATTTTAGATGAAGCAGATATAGAAAATGGACTATCAAAAGAAGAGTGTAAAATGCTTTCAAAAATAATAATTTTGAATTATAAATTACAAGAAATTGAAGAAAAAGAGATATACTTTAAAGGTGGAATGGATGTATATTTTTACTTCAGAAAGTTAGGAATTTTGAAATAAAATTGATTAAAAATGCTTGAGTTTTAGAGATAAAATTTGAGCATTTTGTTTATTTTTTTATAAAAATGAAATATGACATTATGTAAATATTATAATTTTTATGTCCTAACAAGCAAGACATTTGTATATACACAAATGTAAATCATGGGATAAAATCCCAATCCCTTTTCAAAAAAGAAAAATTGAAAAAAGAAAAATTTTTATAAGCAAGAATTGGTTGAGAAAAATTGTATTTTGTGCTATTATGTTTTGTAATATAAGTTATTCAAAAAAATTGAATAACTTAAAAATAAAATAGTAAGTTATAGGGAGGAATAATAATGAGAAAATGTTTAAGATGTGAAAATGAAATGGTAGAAAATTTAGAGGTCATGGTTTCTAATGGTGGTTATGGAATTGATGTAAGGGAAAAAGGAATGTTCAAAAATGCCATTGGAAAAATCAAATGTGCTGTATGTCCTGAATGTGGATATACCGAAAATTACATAGAGAATACAGATAAGATAAAAAAGTTAGTTGAAAAAGATAGATAGTAATTTTTAAAGGAGAAGTAAGAATGAGTTTAGAAGAATTAAAAAAAGATTGTAGTAAAAAGCAAAAGAAAGGCATTCACTTTATTATTGCGTCAATAATAATATGGTCTATGTTTTTAATAGTACAAATAACCAATTTACCTATATTAACAAAAAATCTATTAACATTTTGTTGTACTGCACCATTATTACCAATATCATTTTTAATATCTAAAATATTAAAGATACAATTTCAAGATAAAAGTAATCCATTAAATAAGTTAGGAATATTATTCTCTGTAAATCAAATGATATATCTTTTAATAGCAATGTGGATTTATCATACAATGCCAGATAAAATGCTAATGGTTATTGCTATGATATTTGGAGCACATTTATTACCATATAGTTGGTTATATAATTCAAAAACATATATGGTATTGTCAATAATTATTCCAATATTATCTCTAATAGTTGGTTTAAACTTTGCAAATTATATTCTTGCAACAATGATGATAGTAATAGAAATAATATTTAGTATACTGTTAGCATTTGAAAATAAGAAAATAAAAAATGATTAGAGCGATAACTTGCAATTTATTGAACTATCGCAATTTTTTGATATTAAGAATCAAATAAATTATATAAATAATAAATCAAAGAAATAGGAGAGTAATCTTCTATTTTTTTGACTAAAAAATTAAAAAAAAACTAGATGGATTTTGTTGTTAATAAATGAAAAATGTGATATAGTGTAAACAGAATTTTGGAGGAAAAATGGAAGTTATAAAACCTTTTGTAAAATGGGCAGGAGGAAAAGGAAGTTTAATATCGCAATTAACAAACTTTTACCCATTCGAATTAGAAAATGGAACAATAAAAAAATATGTCGAACCATTTGTCGGTGGTGGAGCAGTTTTAATAGATATATTACAAAAATATGATGTTGAAGAAGCCTATGCTTTTGATATAAATAAGGATTTAATTAATTGTTATAATGTTATAAAACAAGATGTAGAAACATTAATTGAAAAACTAAACGAGAAAGAAAAAGAATTCTTAAATATAGAATTGGAAAATAGGCAAGAATATTTTTATAAAATTAGAAGTGAATACAATTCATATAAAATCGAAGATAATTTAGATGTAAAAAGAGCTTCAGAATTTATATTTTTAAATAGAACATGTTTTAATGGATTATATAGAGTAAACAAAAATGGAGAGTTTAATGTACCATGTGGAAAGTACAAAAATCCAACAATTTGTGATGCAAAAAACTTAAGAAATTTATCTAAACTATTGCAAAATGTAGTGTTTGAATATGGAGATTACAAAAAGTGCGTTAAATATATAGATACAAATACTTTTGTATATTTTGACCCACCATATAGACCATTATCAATAACATCTGGATTTACATCTTATACAAAACTATTTCAGATGGTTTAAAGAAAGTAAAAGAATTATTAGCTTCTAAAGATATAATGGAAGGTTTTGACCAAGAAATTTTTAATGCTATTGTAGATTATGTTATAGTTGGTGGATATGATGAGAATGGAGTAATAGATCCTTATTTAATTAGGTTTATACTAAAGCGAGAATTTGATTTAAGTGTTCCAAAAGATGTCCTTGATGAAGTTGTTATACAAAATAATAAAATTGATTTAAATAGCAATAATGTCCTTGTTGATTTTACAAATACAAGAAAATATTTTTCTTATGAAAGAGATGAAAATGGAAACTTAATAAAGTACTTCGAAATGGCTTGAGAATTCGAGTAGAATGTGATATAAAATAAGAAATAGTAAAAGGAGATGAAGTAGAAGTGCTAAATATAGAATATAAGGAAAATTTGGATGAAGAATTTTACAAAATAATAGATGATGAATTTAATAAATTTGCAGAAAAAAATAAGGTTGTTTGCAATTATACACCTTTTTCATTTATTGCTAAAGATGATGAAAAATTTGTTGGAATAATAACAGGAAATTCATATTATAAGGAAGTTCATATTAGTGACTTGATTATAATAGATGAATATCGTAATAAGCATATTGGAAGTAAACTTGTGCAAACTGTCGAAGAGTATTTTAAAGAAAAAGGTTTTGAAAATATAAATCTAACAACTTATGGATTTCAGGCACCAGAGTTTTATAAAAAATGTGGATTTGAGGTTGAATTTATTAGAAAGAATAAAGAAAATCCTAAATTAGATAAATATTACTTGGTTAAGTATTTTGGAGGCAAAAATGAAAGAAATTAATAGATTTTTAGATGACTTGAATTTTGACGAAATAAAAATCAATAGAAAAATTAACAAAGTGAATAATGAATTAAAACAATATATTGAAGGAAAGATTTTACCGGAATATGAGCTAAACGATGGAGAACATAATTCAGAACATGTTAAATATGTTCTAAAACGAGCTTTTGAACTTGCTGATGGATATGAAATAAATTATGATATCTTATACACTTGCGTATGTTTTCATGATGTTGCATGTCATATTGATAGAGATAGACATGAAGTTTTATCGGCAGAAAGAGCTTATGAGGATGAATATCTAAATGGATTTTTTAGCATCATGGAAATGAAAACAATAAGAGAAACAATTGAAGATCATAGAGCTTCATTAGAATATATACCTAGAAATATATATGGAAAAATATTATCTTCTGCAGATAGAAAAGTCGAGGTGAAACAATATCTGATTGCTTCAATTTCGTATGGAAAAAAGAAGAATCCAGAAATTGATAAAAATGAATCTATTGAAAGCTCATATAAATTTGTTATAAAAAAATTTGGAAAAAATGGATATGCGATTAATAAAAGCTATGTTGAAGATTTAAAATATAAAAAGTTTTTAGAGGATATTCAGTATTTAATAGACAATAAAGAATTATTTATTGAATTAGCTACTTTTATTTATGATAAGTTATATAACTAGATGTCTTTTATCAGCACACAAGTCTAACCAAGGTGTTTTTTACAAGCAGACACGGCATGTGGAGTGTGTAGCAGTATTAAAGTGGGTAACAAAAAAATAATTAGAGAGTGAAAGATGTTTGATTTAATAGAAGTTAAAGAGAAAGATAAGAATGTAATATATAATTTAATGCAGTTATATACATATGAATTAAGTTTCTTTGAAGATGAGACTACAACATTTAAAATGTTGGATTCTGGATTGTATGTAATGAGCAAATATGTTGAAAGATATTGGCAGGAAGAAAATAGGCATCCATATATATTAAAATGTAACAATGAATTAGCAGGATTTGTTTTACAGAGATTTAATGAGGAAAATATGAATGAGGTAGCCGAATTTTTTGTTCTTAACAAGTATAGAAGAATAGGGGCAGGAACATTTATGGCAAATAAAATGTTTGAGGTGTATAAAGGAAAATGGGAAGTTTGTACATTATTAAAAAATGAAAGAGCTCAAAAATTTTGGAGAAACACTATAAAAAATTTTACAAATAATAATTTTGAGGAAAAATATATTAGAAATAATTCAAGATTAGCATTTTACTTTGAAAGTTAAAAATTATTTATAAGAAAAACTGGGGGATGACTTGGAATTTTATCAAAAAGCCATTAGAATGGAGGAAAAATATGAAATTATACTTAAAAAAGCCTTCTGCTGAAGAAGAACAAGAGTGGAAAAACTATATAAAAGAGTTTAGAAAAATAGATATTAATGCTACACCATTAGGATATTATGAAAATATTGATTATAAGGATTGGTTAATAAAAATAGAAAATGAAAATAAAGGAATAAATATGGAAGAAGGTAGAGTTCCTTCAACAGTTTTTTTCTTAATGAATGATGGAAACAAAATTCTAGGACATATATCAATTAGACATAATATAGATAATGCTTTTTTAAAATTATATGGTGGACACATTGGCTATGGAATAAGGCCAAGTGAAAGAAATAAAGGGTATGGAACAATAATGCTTCATCTAGCATTAATAAAATGCAAAGAATTAGGTTTGGAAGATGTAATGATTACTTGTAAAGATAATAATGTTGGTTCTTATAAAACCATAGAAAATAATTATGGAATACAAAAAGATTTAATTTATATCAAAGAAGAAAATTCTTACTTTAGAAGATATTGGATTAATATTGACCAATCTGTATTAAGTTTTAAGATGTTATAAAAAATGTGGATTTAAAGAATCTGGAAGAAGAATTAGCAAAATGAGTTGCCCTATTTTGCGAAGTATATTATAATATAAAAAGGTGTAATTGATTATATGTGCATTAAAATGGATATATAGAAAGATAGGTGTAAAATGAAAAGTAGGAAGATTATTTATGTTGTATTATCTGTTATATTGATAATTGTTATCTTTGCAATTATTATTGCTATAAAAAATAAGAAACCTGAATTAAATGACCATACTATTTGTGAGCCTAAATCAATAATAGAACAGATATTAGCAACCAACCCTGATAAAAAATATTTAAAACTAAAAGGAGGAGAAATATTAAATGAAAATACAAATTTTAGCGAATATGCTTTCATAAGTAATAATTCAATATATATTTTCAATCCTCAAAAACTAGACAGCGGAGAATTTGAATATAAAAAAGTTTATGACATAGATAAAAATATTAAAGTTATGAACATTAGGCCAAGCTCTGGGGCAGATATAAAATTTATTGATTACAATGATACATTATATACATTACATGATGAAAATTTGGATAATAAAGTTAGAGATAGTTATGATATGTTTCTAAATGCAGATTATAAACTTAATAATTATCTTAAATGGGAATATTCTACTGAATTTCTTGGCAAAAAGACTGATTATGATTTTATGTCTAACTATGTTTATGTAAAGGATAATATTTTGTATAGATTATTGTATAATAATGATAGATATCCAGCAGTTGATAAAGTTAGTGGAAATTATGAGGGCGAGAAAGTAATTAGAATATATAATGAAAGAATACTTAAAACTGATAAAGGCTTTTACGAAATAATGAGTTATTTTGATACTAATTTAAATAAAACTGTTACAACTACAGTCAGAATTAATTTATTAACTAAATTTTATGATGAAATATTAACATTTACATATAAATATGTAGTGTTAAAAGATTATACGCTTATACCTATAAATGATGTTATGGAAAGCAGAGTGAGAGATTACCCATATGATTATTTTATAAGTGGATTTAATTATATGAATGAAGTGAGATATGAGGAATAACCCCAAAATAATATATATAAACAATGGAGGAAAAAGGACATGAAAATATCTACAAAAGGAAGATATGCCTTAAGAGTAATGATAGACTTAGCAATGAATAGTAATGGGAAATATATATCATTAAAAGATATAGCAGAAAGACAAGAAATTTCAAATAAATATTTAGAACAAATAATATCGTTATTAAATAAAGCAGGTTATTTAGAAACTGCAAGAGGCAATACAGGAGGATATAAATTAACTAAACAACCCAAAGAATATAAAGTAGGAGATATATTAAGAGCAACTGAAAGAGATTTAACACCAATATATTGTTTAACAGAAGACGGAAAATGTAATAGACAGAAGAATTGTAAAACATATTCTTTTTGGAAAGAGCTAGACAATGTAATAAACGAATATATCGATAGTAAAACATTGGAAGATCTGATTAAGCAGAAGTCAAAAACATGACTTCTATTATTTTATTATTAATTCCTATTGACATAGTAGGAAAAGAGCTATATAATTCCTATTATAACGGTATGAAAGGAAGAAGAATATGAAAAATATATATTTTGATAATGCAGCAACGACAAAGTTAGATGATGAGGTACTAAAAGAAATGTTACCATATTTAAAAGATAACTATGGAAATCCTTCATCAATATATAAATTAGGGAGAGAAGCAAGAAAAGCAATTGAAGATTCAAGAGAAAAAATAGCTAAAGTTTTAAATTGTAAAGCTAACGAGATTTATTTTACAGCAGGAGGAAGTGAAAGTGACAATACAGCAATAAAGGGAATAGCAAAAGCAAATAAGAAAAGGGGAAATCATATAATAACTTCAAAAATAGAACATCCAGCAGTTTTAGAAACTTGTAAACAATTAGAAAAAGAAGGATTTGAAATAACATATATTTCAGTAGATGAAAAAGGAATAGTTGATTTGGAAGAATTAAAGAAATCTATAAAACCTACTACTATTTTGATAACAATAATGTTTGCGAATAATGAAATTGGCACAATTCAACCAATAGAAGAAATAGGAAAAATTGCAAAGGGAAATAATATATATTTTCATACTGACAGTGTACAAGCTGTTGGAAGTATAAAAATAGATGTGCAGAAACTAAACATTGACAGTTTATCTTTATCAGGACATAAATTTTATGGGCCAAAGGGAGTTGGGGCTTTATATGTAAAGACAGGTGTACCTTTTGAAAAATTTATTTCTGGTGGACATCAAGAAAGAAACAAAAGAGCGGGTACAGAAAATGTTGCAGGAATTGTTGGAATAGGAAAAGCTATTGAACTTGCTTATGAAAATTTAGATGAGTACAATAAAAAAATAAAAGAATTAAGAGACTATTATGTGAAACAAGTAGAAGAAAAAATACCATATATAAAAATAAATGGAGATATGGAAAAAAGATTACCTGGTAATAGTAATATTTCTTTTAGATTTATAGAAGGAGAAGGACTTCTCTTGAATTTAGATTTAAAGGGAATATGTGCATCAAGTGGAAGCGCTTGTACATCAGGTTCACTTGATCCATCACATGTATTGCTTGCAATAGGTTTGCCACATGAAATAGCACACGGTTCTCTAAGAGTATCAATAGGCAAATATAATACTAAAGAGGAAATAGATTATTTGATAGAAAACTTGATGGAAATTGTCACTAGATTAAGAGAAATGTCACCATTATGGGAAAGATTTATGTTAGTATAAAGAAATCTATGAAAAATGTAGGAGTGATATTAAGTGCCCACACTTCGAAGAAATTACTAAAAAATTTATAGAGGAGGATAAATGATGGAATATTCAGAGAAAGTTATAGAGCATTATACAAACCCAAGAAATGTTGGAAAAATAGAAAATGCTTCAGGAATTGGAGAAGTTGGAAATCCAGTATGTGGAGATATAATGAAGATGTTTATAAAAGTAGAAAATAATATTATAACAGATGTAAAATTTAAAACCTTTGGATGTGGAGCTGCAATAGCAACAAGCAGTATTTCAACAGAAATGATAAATGGAAAAACGATAGAAGAGGCTTTAGCTTTAAAAAATGGAGACGTTGTAAAAGCATTAGATGGACTACCACCTGTAAAACTACACTGCTCAGTGTTAGCTGAAGAAGCAATACATGAAGCTATTGCAGATTACTATAGAAAAGAAGGCAAATTATCAGAAGAAGAAATTAAGATAAAATGTAATTTAAAAGAACATCATTGTGAAAGCTGTGGTATTTAGTATGATTAGAGCAGATAATTAATTATCTGCTCTAAAAAAATGAAGAATAGAGATACACACTTATAAAAAATGCATTATTCGTTTATTTTTGAGTATAAACCAAATGAAATAATACCGCTTAAGCCGACTAAAGTATAAATGACTCTACTAAAAGCACTCATACTCCCAAAAAGTGCAGCAACTAAATCGAGACTGAAAAGACCTATTAAAAGCCAATTTAATGCACCAATTATTACAAGTGTAAGTACAATGTAATATAAAGTTTTCATAACATACCTCCATAATAATATTATTAGAATTTATTATAATAATTATTCAATCGAATTAAAAAATAATAACTTATTATTGCCATTTTTATTTTAGTATAGTACAATACTAATGTCGGGCGAGGAAATAACAGATTTAATTGAATATAATAATAGAAAGACAAAATGGAATACATACAATAGTAGCAGAAGAATTGGGTTTTGGAACAAGAGAATATGAATTAATAAAAATTGATTAGGAACACAGAAGGTTTAATTTTTTCAAAAAAGGAGACTTGAAGAATGAATAAATACATGAAAATAGCTGATGAATTAGCACAGCAAAATATTTTAACAAATGATGGTGGACCATTTGGAGCTGTTATTATAAAGAATAATGAAATAGTTGGTAAAGGTAATAATCAAGTAGTATTAAAAAATGATCCAACAGCACATGCAGAAATAGTAGCAATTAGAGATGCTTGCAAAAACTTGGGTACATTTGATTTAACAGGATGTGAAATTTATACTAGTTGTTATCCATGTCCAATGTGTTTGTCTGCTATTATATGGTCAAACATAAAAATGGTGTATTATGGCAACACAAAGGAAGATGCAGAAAAAATAGGATTTAGAGATAATTTAATTTATGAATATTTGGAGGGGCAAAGCAAAACCTCTAATAAAGAAGACATATTAAAAATTATAGCAATGGATAGGGAAGAAACAATAAAAACATTTGAAAGTTATCAAAATAAAAGTGAAAACAAAACTATGTATTAAAAGCAGGAGGCGTGTTTTGAAAGAATTAGTTTTAATTGACGGAAATAGTATTATGAACAGAGCATTTTACGGAATCATGGGTTCGAAAATGCTTACAACTCCAGATGGAAGATATACCAATGCTGTATATGGATTTTTATCAATAATGTTTAAAATAATAGATGATTTAAAACCAGAATATATGGTAGTGACTTTTGACCTAAAAGCACCAACTGCAAGACATAAGCTTTATGCAGGCTATAAAGCCACAAGAAAGGGAATGCCAAATGAACTTGCAGAACAGATGCCAATAATAAAAAATATTCTTAAAGCAATGAACATAACAATAATAGAAAAAGAAGGATACGAAGCAGATGATGTTTTGGGCACGCTAGCAAATTATGGAGAAGAGCAAGGAATTCATGTGACAATATTATCAGGAGACAGAGATACGTTCCAATTAACTACCAATAATATAACTATAAGAATTCCGCATACAAAAGCAGGAAAGACAGAGACAGAAGATTTTAAAGAACAAAATATTATAGAAAAATATGGCGTAATGCCAAAACAACTAATAGAAGTCAAAGGGCTAATGGGAGATAGTTCGGACAATATTCCAGGAGTCCCAGGAATAGGGGAAAAGACGGCACTAGAACTTATAAAAAAATATGGTTCAATAGAAAACCTATATAAGCAGATAGAAGAAGGCAAGGACGAATTAAAAGGAAAGACTAGAGAAAAAATTGAACAAAATAAGGAGTTGGCATATTTATCTAAAGAATTGGGAACCATTAATACACAAGTTCCAATAGAAAAAAACTTAGAAGATTATAAAATTACAGAATGGGATAAAAATGAAGTTTTAGAAATCTTTAAGGAACTAAAGTTTAATAGGTTTATAGAAAGATTTGGCTTGAAAGCGGAAAAAAATGAGTCTCAGATAGAAAAATTATTTGAAATACAAGAAGTAAACTATAATTTAATAGAAGAGTATGCGCAAACTGAGAAAAAAATAATATATACTTTAGGTAAAGAGCAAAGTAATAATGATAATGACATAATTAAGAAAAAAATCATAAGCATAAGCATATATAATATCGAAAAAAATGTAATATACTATGCTAAAACAAATGAGGAACAGATAAAAAAGATATTTGAAAGTGAAAACATTGAAAAATATGGGCATAATTTAATAGAAGATTATGTAATATTAAGACAAAATGGTATAATGTTTAAAAATATGGTATTCGACATAGAAATTGCCGCATATTTAGTAAATCCCACAAATTCAAAATACAATATTTCTATATTAGCAAATCAGTATCTTAATATAGATATGAATGACTATTTGGAAAAAATGGGCATAGATAAAAATCAAAATAAACAAATTACGCTTTTTGAAACACAAGAACTTAATGATACAACTAAATATGAAAATGGTATAGAGACCTACTTATTGAATAAACTGATAGAAAAAATAACAGAAAAACTAAAAGAAATAAATTGCTGGGAATTATTTAATAATATAGAAATGCCATTAATTAAGGTATTGGGAGAAATGCAATATAATGGAATTCATTTAGATGAAAATGAATTAACTATGTTTGGAAATGAACTAAAAGCGAAAATAGGAGAGTTAAAAAAAGAAATATATGAAATGTGTGGACAAGAGTTTAATGTAAACTCAACACAGCAATTGGGAAAGGTTTTATTTGAAGATTTAAAGCTTCCTGTATATAAAAAGACAAAAAGCGGTTACTCAACAGATGTTGATGTTTTAGAAAAATTAAAAAAAGAGCATCCTGTTATAGAAAAAATATTAGAGTATAGAACATTAATGAAATTAAATTCAACATATGTTGAAGGATTACTTCCATATGTAAATACTAAGACAAAAAGGATACATTCATATTTTCATCAAACAATAACAGCAACCGGAAGAATAAGCAGTACAGAACCAAATCTACAAAATATTCCGACAAGAATAGAATTAGGAAAACAGCTTAGAAAAGCATTTAAACCAGAAAAAGGATATATATATATAGATGCAGACTATTCACAAATAGAATTAAGAGTGTTAGCACACATATCTCAAGATGAAAACATGATAAATGCATTTGAAAATGATGAAGATATACACAGACAAGTAGCTTCAAAGGTATTTGATGTGCCAATGGAAGAAGTTACAAAAGAACAAAGAAGTGCTGCAAAAGCTGTAAACTTTGGAATTGTTTATGGAATAAGTGACTTTGGATTAGCAGAGCAGTTAGGGATAGGAAGAAAAAAAGCAAAACAATATATAGAGCAATACAAAGAAAAGTATATGGGAATTAAGAATTTTATGGATAACATTGTAGAAGAGGCAAAGAAAAGAGGATATGTAGAAACACTATTCCATAGAAGAAGAGAAATTCCAGAATTATCATCAAACAATTATATGGTAAGGCAATTTGGCGCTAGAGTGGCAATGAATACACCAATACAAGGAACTGCGGCAGATATTATGAAGATTGCAATGATAAAATTATTTGACAGAATAGAAAAAGAAAAATTAAGTGCAAAATTAATATTACAAGTACATGATGAATTGATTGTAGAATGTAAAAAAGAGGAAAGCGAACAAGTAAAGCAAGTCTTAAAAGAAAGTATGGAGAATGCTACAAAACTAAGCATACCATTAAAAGTAGAAATATCAGAAGCAAACAATTGGTATGAGGCAAAATAAGCAAAAGAAGCTTTAAATAATACGAAAGGTGAAAATAGTGAAAAAAATTTTGATTTGCACATTAACAATTATAATTTTAGTGGTGGTGCTAAAAGCCGCTAATGTAAAAAGAATTATTTTGAGAAAAATGTACGTAAAAGATTATTCGGAATATGTTTATGAATATGCAACAGAATATAATGTAGATCCATTACTAGTATTTGCAGTTATTAAGGCAGAAAGCAATTTTAAAAAAGATGCAACATCAACAAGTAATGCAATTGGACTAATGCAATTAATGGAGAATACAGCTATAGAAACGGGAGAAAAAGTAAACGAAAAAATAAACTCAAAAGAAGAATTATATAACCCGAAGATTAATGTGAAAATTGGCATAAAATACTTATCAGAACTGCTAGAAAGATATGATGGAAACCTTGAAATAGCGCTAGCAGCATATAATGCGGGAATAGGAAATGTAACGGAGTGGATACAAAAAGGAATAATAAAAAAAGATGGCACTGATATAGAAAATATACCATTTAAAGAAACAAATAACTATGTAAGAAAAATATTAAGAGATTATGAGATTTATAGGAAAATTTATGAAGTGTAGAGGAGAAAATAAATTGACAAAAAATATGCAATGATATAAAATGTAAAAGATAATAAAAGAGTGAGGCGATAGAAAATGTGGGGAAATATAACAATAGCTTTTTTGCTAGCGTTTATTACGAGTTTTGTCATAACACCCTATACTATGAGACTTGCGCATAAGGTTGGAGCAATAGATTTTCCAGGGGAACGTAAAATACACAATAAACCAATTCCAAGATTAGGTGGTTTAGCAATAATATCCGGTTTCCTACTTTCGGTTCTATATTTATTGTTTATATTAAACATAGAAAAAACAATAAGTTTAGTAGGAACAGAAAACTATGGAATAAAACTGATGGGATTTTTTCTAGGAATTATAATATTGGGAATAACATGTTTCATAGATGATTCGAAAAATATACCGGCGTGGGTTAAATTACTTGCACAAATATTATCAGCAGTAATTGTAACTGTGTGTGGTGTAAAGATAGACATGATAGCAGTACCATTTATGGAAAAAAACATAATTTTAAACAACGTTTTTTCATATACACTTACAATAGGATGGATAGTAGGTATAACTAATGCAATAAACTTAATAGATGGATTAGATGGTTTATCTTCAGGTATTTCGCTTATATCTTGTATATCATTATTAATAATATTTGCAACAAATGGTTCATCAATATTATCTATTATATTAATAACAGCTCTTGCAGGTGGAATAGTTGGATTTTTGCCATTTAATTTTAATCCAGCTAAAACATTTGTAGGAGATGTAGGCTCTAATTTTTTAGGATTCAGCTTAGCAGTAATATCAATTTTAGGAGTGGCAAAAACATATACTGTTTTAGTATTAATAGCGCCACTAATAGTACTAGGATTACCTATATTTGATACAATATTTGCTATTTTTAGAAGAATAATCAAAGGTAAGTCATTAAAAGCTGTATTTAAGCCAGATAAGGGACATTTACATCATAGATTAATGGCAAAAGGATATACACAAAAACAGGCAGTTTTGATATTATATGGACTAAGTGCAACGCTAGGCATGTTTGCAATAATATTATTAGACAGTGGGTTATGGAAGGCGTTATCATTTGCATTATTAGTAGTGGCAATTATCGCAGTAGGGTATAAAGATGTTTTCAGAAAAGAAAAAGAAGAGATATGACCTAACTCGAAAAGGAGTTGTGATATATGAAAAAAGTATCAGTAGTTATACCGATGTATTATGAACAAGAGGTTGCAGAAGTTTGTTATAAAAGAGTAAAAAAAGTCTTAGATGAACTAAAAGAAAAGTATGAACACGAAATTATTTTTATAAATGATGGTTCAAAGGACAAGACTTTAGACATATTACAGGACATAGCAAAAGTTGATAAAAATGTAAAGATAATATCTTTTTCAAGAAATTTTGGACATCAAGCGGCAGTAACTGCAGGGCTAAAGTATGTGACAGGGGATGCAATTATAATAATAGATGCGGACTTGCAAGATCCACCAGAGTTAATACCAGATATGATAGAAAAATGGGAGCAGGGATATGAAGTAATATATGGCAAAAGAAAAAAAAGAAATGGAGAATCTGCATTTAAATTACTTACAGCAAAGGCCTTTTATACAACATTAAATAAATTATCAGATGTAGATATACCTGGAGATACAGGAGATTTTAGACTAGTAGATAAAAAAGTTGTAGATGTAATTAACTCATTGCCTGAACATAACAAATTTTTAAGAGGACTGTTTAGTTGGGTTGGATTTGAACAATATGAGTATGAATATGAAAGAAAAGAAAGGTATGCAGGTAAGACAAAATATCCATTAAAGAAAATGTTAAAATTAGCCTCTGATGGTATAATTGGATTTTCAACTAAGCCTATAAAAGTAATAGGTGGTTTTGGAATTACTTTTGTAATAGTGTCTATAGTTATATTACTTTATTTTATATTATCAAAAATATTTGGATGGACAAACATGGTAAAGGGATGGACAAGCATTATGTTTGCAACGACTTTTGTAGGAGGTATTGTCTTACTTTCTCTTTGGATTATAGGCGAATACTTAGTAAGAATTTATGATGAAGCAAAACAAAGACCTCAATATATAATTAAAAAAAAGATAAATATATAAAGGAGAGATGATGTGTATGGCAATTTTAGTTATAGGAGGAGCAGGATACATTGGTAGTCATACAGTTGTGGAGTTATTAAATGAAAATAAAGAGGTAATTGTTGTTGATAACTTTTCAAACAGCAAGCCAGAGATGTTGGGCAAAATTAAAAAAATAACAAACAAGGACTTTAAATTTTATGAACTTGATTATTCAAATAAGGAAAAAATGGATAAAGTTTTTGCGGAGAATAAAATAGACTCTGTTATACATTTTGCAGGATACAAAGCAGTAGGTGAATCTGTAGAGAAGCCAATTGAATACTATACAAATAATGTATCGGGTACATTAAATTTATTAGATGTTATGAGAAAACATAATGTAAAAACAATTATTTTTAGTTCATCTGCAACAGTTTATGGAGATCCAGAAATAGTACCGCTAACAGAAATGTGTAAGATAGGAGGAACAACAAATCCATATGGAAGTTCAAAATTGTTTATAGAACAAATACTAAAAGATGTATATAAATCGGATAATACATGGGATATTTGTATATTAAGATATTTTAATCCAATAGGTTCACACGAATCTGGAATAATAGGAGAAGAACCACAAGGTAGACCTAACAATTTAATGCCATATATCGTAAGAGTTGCATCAGGAGAGTTAGAAGAATTATCAATTTTTGGAAATGACTACAATACACCAGATGGAACGGGTGTTAGAGATTATATACATGTAGTAGACTTGGCTAAGGGACATATTAAAGCATTAGAAAAATTAGAAAAAGAAAAAAGTGGTATATATATATATAATTTGGGAACAGGAAAAGGTTATAGTGTTTTAGATATGGTTCATGCGTTTGAAAAAACAACAGGACAAAAAATAAAATACAAAATAACTGAAAGAAGAGCAGGAGATATAGCTACATGCTATGCAGATGCAACAAAGGCAAAAGAAGAGTTAAATTGGGTGGCTGAGAAAACATTGGAAGATATGTGTAGAGATTCGTGGAATTATATAAAAAGAAAATTTGACTAGAGAAGGGGGAAAAAATGGTTAAAAATATATTACAATATTTAGAAAAAACAGTGGAAAGTTATCCAGATAAAATAGCTTTTACTGATATCAATAGAGAAGTAACCTATAAAGAAATAATGGAGAATGCACAAAAATTAGGCACACATCTATCTAAAAAAAATACAAGAAATAGCCCAATAGCTATAATTATTGATAAAACAGTTGAGTGTTTGGAAGCAATGTTTGGGGTATTATACAGTGGAAACTTTTATACGGTTATTGATACGAAATCACCAATAGCAAGAATAAAGCTAATCTTAGATACTCTAGAGCCAATAGCTGTTATTACAGACCAAAAAAACTTAGGCAAAGTTGAAACATATGTTGATCAAAATATATATGTATATGAAAAAATGATTAATGAAAAAATGGAAAGTGCAGTACTATGTGATATACGACGTAAAATGATAGATACAGATCCGATGTATGTACTATTTACATCGGGCTCTACAGGTATTCCAAAAGGTACTGTGATCTCTCACAGAGCTGTAATAGCATATGCAAATTGGGTTACTAAAACTTTTGATATCACATCAGAAACAATATGGGGAAGTCAAACACCGTTTTATTTTAGTATGTCAATTACGGATGTGTTTTCTACAGTACTCTCTGGAGCAACTTTTCATATAATACCAAAATCATATTTTTCTTTTCCAATAAAACTATTAGAATTTATAAAAGAAAAAGGGATAAATTCTATTTATTGGGTGCCATCTGCGCTTTGTTTAGTTGCTAATTTTAAGGCGCTGGAAGAAGTTGAAATACCAAACTTAAAAAAAGTTTTATTTGCGGGAGAAGTAATGCCAACGAAACAGTTAAATGAATGGATTAAAAAATTACCTGATGCATTATTTGCAAATTTATTTGGACCCACAGAGACCACTGATATATGCACGTATTATATTGTAAATAGAAAATTTGAAAATACAGAGAATCTTCCAATAGGACAAGCCTGTGACAACTGCGATATTTTGGTAATAAAAGAAGATGGAACAGAAGCTAAGCTAGATGAGGCAGGGGAGCTTTGTGTAAGAGGTTCTTTTTTGGCATCAGGGTATTATAGAAACATGGAAAGAACATTAAAGGCTTTTGTACAAAACCCACTTAACAAAAAATATCCAGAAATTATATATAAAACAGGAGATATAGTAAAATATAATAAAGATGGAGAACTTATGTATTTAAGCAGAAAAGATTTTCAAATAAAACATATGGGCTATAGAATTGAATTAGGAGAAATAGAAACAGCAGTAAATAACATAGAAGGAGTTATTATATGTGCATGCATATATGATAAGAATAATTCAAAAATAGTTATGTATTATCAGGGAGAAAACCTAAATGAAAAAGACTTACTAGCAAAAACTAGGGCTAAATTACCTGTATATATGTGTCCAAGTGAGTTGGTTAAATTACAAAGTATGCCATATAATGCAAATGGAAAAATAGATAGAAACAAATTAAAGGAAATGTTAGAAAACTAAACATTGATAAGAAAGATTACAAATTTTAAAAATAATTTAATAATGAAAGAGGGAGAATGAATGGAAAAAATAATAAAAATTTTGAAAAATATTAAACCGGATATAGATGTTACTAATAATAATTTAATAGATGAAGAAATTTTGGATTCATTTGATATAGTGACTATAGTTTCAGCAGTTGATGAGGAATTTGATATACAAATAACAGCAAGAGACATTGTACCGGAAAATTTTAATTCAGTAGAAGCTATATATAATTTAGTAAAAAAACTGGAAGAAGAATAGAAGGACGGAGGCAGTGCTTATCATGACAATAATTTCGTTAAAGTTTATGTTATTTGTAATAATAATGATGCTATTATATTTTCTAGTACCGAAGAAAATCAGATGGTGCATCTTATTAATTGGAAGCTATATATATTACTTTATAGCAAGTGCAAAACTTACAATTTTTTTGGTTGTAACAACATTTACAATATATTGGTCAGGCATTTTAATGAATAAGGTGGATGAAAAAAAACAAATTAGTTGCAATGGAAAAGATAAGGAAGCAAGAAAAGTATTAAAAAGAGAAGCTGAAAAAAAGAAAAAAATAATAATATTTATAACAATAGCTATAAATGTTGGTATACTATTGTTTTTAAAATATGGCAATTTTATAAGCAAGAATATTAATGAAATACTGAATCTTTTAAATATTAACACTAAAATTCCATTTAAAAAAGTAATACTACCACTTGGAATTTCTTATTATACGTTACAGGCGTTAAGTTATATTGTAGATGTGTATAGGGGAAAATATAAAGCAGAAAAAAATTGGGGTAAGATAGCTCTTTTCTTATCATTTTTTCCTCAAATGCTCGAAGGACCAATTGGAAGATATGAAGATTTGGCAGAACAACTATATAAACCTCATGATTTTAACTATAAAAGAGTAAAATATGCTATACAAATAATATTGTGGGGATTATTTAAAAAAATGGTTATAGCAGATAGGGCAGCATTATATGTAAATGAGGTATTTAATAAATATAATGAATATAGTGGAATTGTAATAGTCATGGCAATTATATTATATACAATTCAAATATATGCTGAATTTTCAGGTTGTATAGATATAGTAATGGGAGTTGCACAGATATTCGGAGTTACATTAGCGGAAAATTTTAAAAGACCTTTTTTTTCAAAAAGTATTCAAGAATTCTGGAGAAGATGGCATATAACCTTGGGAGAATGGTTGAAAGATTATATATTTTACCCAATATCTTTTTCAAAACTAACAATAAATTTAACAACAAATGTTAAAAAAATATTTAAAGGATACATAGGAAAAATAATACCAGCAATGTTTGCTCTGTTTTTTGTATGGTTTACAAATGGAATTTGGCATGGGGCTAGTTGGAAATATATTTTTTATGGATTATATTATTATATTATGACAATAATCGGAATGATACTTACCCCATTATTTAAACAAGTAATAATAAAGCTAAATATTAATACAAAAACATTTGGATATAAAATGTGGCAAATGATTAGAACTACAATTATAGTGTTAATTGGAATGCTAATATTTAGAGCTAAAAGATTGAAGGTAGCTTTACAAATGCTTTTGTCAATTTTTACTTTTGAAAACATGGGTAAATTATTTAATGGAGAATTATTCAAAATTGGATTTGAAACTAGTGACTTTATTGTTATTATAGTAGGAGTAATTATAATGTTTATAGTTGGATTATTACAAGAAAAAGGATATAGTATAAGAGAGAAAATAAGTAAGCAAAACATAGTCTTTAGATGGACATTATATTATGGAATAATATTTTCAATTATTATATTTGGAATTTATGGTAAAGGCTATTCAGCAAGTAGTTTTATTTATGGTCAATTTTAAGTTATTGCAAAAAGGAGGATAAGAAGGACAGATGACGGAGTTCAAGAAAGAAACAATGAGTATAATAGTAAAAGTGATATGTTTTGGTATAATTGGAATTATAATTTTGCATGTTTTAACTAAAATACTGATTCCAAAATGGATAACGCCAGAAGATAATAGAATGTCATACATTGTTGGAGGCTTTTATGAAGAACCCAAAAATTCCTTGGATGTTATATTTATGGGAAATAGTGATGTATATAGAGGAATATCTCCAATTACAATGTGGGATGAATATGGTATAACAAGTTACAATTACTCAACATCTGGACAGAGAATGTGGACAGAATATTATTTATTAGAGGAATGCATAAAAACTCAAACACCAAGGTTGATTGTATTAAATATGGATTCAGCATTTAACGAAACACAAAGTAGTGAAAGTAACTACAGAAAGACATTTGACAACATGAAACTGAGTATAAATAAAATTAGAGCTATTACAGATCCAGTATTTAAAAATAAAAAGGAAGAAATATTAAGTTATATTTTTCCAATAGCAAGGTTTCACTCAAGGTGGGCAGAGTTGGAAGATGTTGATTTTGAAAAAGCATTTGAAAGCAAGAAGTTTGCGTACAAAGGTATGGATATTAGTGTGGATACAAAAGCGTATGTTAAAGATAACGAATATATGAAAAAAGATGATTCAAAGGAAAAAATAGGAGAAAAGTGTTATTTCTATTTAAATAAAATAATAGCAACATGCAAAAAAAATAATATTGAATTATTGCTAATAGAATTACCATCAGCAGAATCATGGTCATATGACTTAAGTGAAAAAACACAGGAGTTTGCAAACAATAAGGGATTAGATTTCATAGATCTGAATTTAAACTATAAAGATTTTGGGTTTGACTGGAATACAGATTCCGCTGATGGAGGAGATCATCTGAATGTATATGGAGCTGAAAAAGTAAGCAAATACATAGGGAAAATAATTCAAGAAAAATATAACATACCAAACAGAAAACAAGATTTAAACTGTTCTGCCTGGTATGAAAATTCAAAAAAATATCATGAAGACATAAAGAAAATGGAAAAAAATAGAGATAACAAAAAGAAAGTTGAAAAATAAAAATACATATGATATTATAAATAAAATTATATAAAGAGGGAATGTAATGAAAAAAAGTAATATAATAGATAGGATAAAAAACAGTTATATCTTAATGTTTTTAATATTTTCAATTGTGTTGATTACATCAAGTGTTATCTTCAGAAATATTAAATACGATAATATAGTGAACAGCAATAAAATAACAATGAATACAACATTGAATAATAATCAGGGATATCATCCAAAAGTAATTTCTTTTGAAAAAGAGTGGAATGGATATAAATATTGGATGTCTTTTACCCCATATCCAAAAAAGGATGAAACCAAGGAAAATCCTGTAGTTAATGTGAGCAATGATATAAAAACATGGGAGGAACCAGAAGGAATAAAAAACCCATTAGATATACCAGAAAACGCTGATGAAGAACATTACAACTCAGATACACACCTTGTATACAATGAGGATTTAGATCAATTAGAAATATTTTGGAGATATGTAGATGATGAAAAAGGAGAGGTGACTATTTTTACTAAGACTTCTACAGATGGAAGAAATTGGACGCCCAAAACAGTTTTTCTTAAATCTTCTGTTAGGAAAAAGCTAGATTATGTCAGTCCGGCAATTATATATGAAAAAGGAAAGTATAAGATTTGGTATGTTGACAAAAAAAATGTGTATTATATTGAAAAATCTGGAGATACAGTTACAAAACCACGTTTGTTAGAAATCAAATATGCAAATGGATACAGAACATGGCATATAGATGTAATTTATAATAATGATAAGAAAATATATGAACTTGTTGCGTGTGCATACGAAAATATTAACTATAGAGAAAAGATGAGTGTTTATTATTCATACTCAAGTGATAACATAAAATGGGAAACACCAATAGAAATTATAACGCCATCTACCAAAAACTGGGATGCTGGAGGACTATACAGAAGCTCTATATTATATGAAAATGAAAAATATTATATATTTTACAGTGGATATGATATAAACGATAATGTTGGAATCGGAATAATGTATGGAGAAGATATGAAAAGGTTAAGAGCCTTTATATAAAAAGGGGAGAACAATAAAATGAAAAAATTCATATGGCTTTTTGGAGAAAATTTAGGAAACACATATAATAATAATTCGTATTACTTTTGGGATGAAGTTTGCAATGTAAAAGATGAAATTAACAAGTATTTTATATTATCCAGAAATAAGCAAAACCTAGATTTTTATAAAACGTTGCCACAAGACAAGCAAGATAAAATAGTATGGAAAAATTCATTAAAACATATGGAATTATTTAAAAAAGCAGATATGTATTTTGTAACGTTGTCATATAGGGACATTTTGCCAGAAGAAATACTAGGAAAACCAATTAAATTAATAATAAAAAAACCATTAATATATTTACAACATGGAACACTAGGAATAAAAAAAATAGGGTATAAGGGCAATTCATATTATAATAATATGTTTAGATTCCTTTATTATAATCCTGATATAAAAGAAATTTTCAAGATGGAAAATGACTTCAATGATTATCAGTTATATTATGGAGAATTTCATCCAAGATATAAAAAAACTGTTGAATACTATATGGAGAAGAAAAAACAAAAACTTAAAAGAAAAAAAATCTTATTTTTTATAACTTGGAGAGAATATTTTGGAGATAATTTTGAGACAAAGAAATTTTTAAACAAATTAAATAGAGTTTTTAAAGATGCGAGATTTTTAAAATATATTAAAGACAATGAGGTTGATATCAAATTATGTATGCATCAATTTTATGATGATAAAAAGGTTTGTGCAATTAAAGAATCTATAAAAGGAACAGATAATATAGAATTAGTTAAACCTAACGAAATGAATTTAATGAAGGAACTTGCAACATGTGATTTACTGATTACAGATTACTCATCTGTAGGATTTGATTGCACATTATTAAATATACCAGTAATACTGTTTCAACCAGATGCAGAAGAATATTTTAAATATAGAGATACATATTACCCATTAGAAGAAATAGAAAAGTATAGTATAAGATATGTAGACGAGTTAATAGAAACAATAATAAGTGAAAAATATAATATAAACCTATTTTTTAGAGATAAACTTCCAAAGCATATAGACTATGACTATATATTAAAAGGTGAACATATAAAAAAAATGTACCAGTACTTTAGAAAACTACAGTTAAATAAAATTACAATACTGGGATATAATTTTACTGGAAAAGGTGGAACAGTAAGTGCTACGAAAGCTTTAGCAGAAGCCATGTTGGAAGAGGGATATTTAGTAGAACTTTTGTCTTTAAAAATGACAGAATCAAATTATTTGCTTCCATACGGATTAACGATAAATGCCTTTTACAATAAAAAGCAGAATAAATGGTTAAATAGAGTAAAAAGACATCTATATAGGAATAAAAAAGATTATTACTATTTTAACTATGATATTAACAAAGAAAATTTGATTCCATACATTGGCAAGAAATTGAAAGAGTATTTGGAATCAACAAATTCCAAAACAATTATATCTACTAGAGAGAGTATACATTTATTTGTTAAAAAGTTTGCTAATAAGGAAGTAATAAATAAATTGTATTTTTTTCATACTGATGCCAAAGTAATAAATACATATTATCCAGGATTAATGGAGCAGATAAAAAAGGAAAAACTTGAAAATTGCATTTTTGTGACAAAAGCAAGTAGGGAGTCGTATAAAAACATATTTAATTACGACAATTACGAAAAATCTGAAATTATTGGAAATGCGTTAGAAAGTAGAGCCATGATATCAAAAAAAGAAATACAAACAGAATTTGATGGAAGAATAAAAGTTGTTTCATTAGTAAGACTCTCAAAAGATAGAGAGGAAGATATAAAAAATATTATAGATTTTGGAAAGTATTTAAAAGATAAGAAAATTAAAAATCTTATATTAAATATATACGGGCAAGGAGATTATGCGGATAGCTTTGTTAATGAAATATTAAAAAATGATTTGGATGATATTATTTCATATAACGGGGTTACTAATGCTCCAAACAAAGTGATTAAAGAAAGTACTTGTGTAGTAGATTTTTGCAACAACCAATCTTTTGGAATGACATATATAGAAAGTATTCTAAATGGAAGACCTGTTTTTGCAAAGGAAAATGTGGGATCATTAGAAGTGCTTAAGGAGATTCCAGAGGCATATTACCACTCTAATGAAGAACTTTTAAATAAAATATTAGGAGTAAAAGATTTGAACATTGAAACATATAGAAAGAATTATGATATAATAACCTTGAAGTATGCTAGAGAAATAATTGCAAGAAAAATCATTAATTTATTAAAATAACTATGTATCAATAACAAAAAGGAGAAAATTTTGATGAGCTTTTTTAAAGACGTTTTTTTATTAGGTGCAATAACTATATTTAAATGGCATCTAAAGAGCATATATTTTTTTATAAAAATATTTAATAAACAAAAAAATAATGTATTCTTTTTAAGTAGACAATCAAATGAAGTGCCACTCAATTTTAAAATGCTTATAGAAGAATTGGATAAAAGAAATATAAAGTATAGCATAATATGTAAAAAGGTGTCTACAGGTATAAATGCAATGATAAGAAACGAAAAAAAGAAAAGAGTATCTTTAAAAGAAATAAAATTAGGTGTAGAATACTACTTTAACTTATATTCTCAAATGAAACAAATTGCTTCTTCAAAAGTTATTATAATTGATGGATATAACATTGTAGTAAGTGTACTTAAACATAAGAAAAATACAAAAATTATCCAACTATGGCATGCATTAGGAGCCATAAAGAAATTTGGATATCAATCAATTGGATATGAAGATGGAATAAATAAAAAAATAGCTATAGCTTTATGTATGCATAAAAATTATGATTATGTTATAAGTGGTTCAAAAGAGATGAATTTGTTTTTCGCGCATGCATTTGATGTTCCAATAGAAAAAGTAAAGGATATTGGAACGCCTTCGGCAGATTATTTATTAAAAGAAAATAAAAGTATGGTAAAAAAGTTATTTGATAAGTATCCTCAACTTAAGAAAAAAACAAATATTTTATATTCGCCAACATTCAGAAGTGATGGAACAGATAACATAGAGAAAGTAATAAGTGCCATAGATACTGAAAAATACAATTTGATTATAACATTTCACCCTAAAAACAATAACTACATAAATAAAACCAATGTTATATGCATCAATAGAGAAGAGTTTTTAACTTATGATGTACTAAGAGTAATGGATTATGTTATTACAGATTATTCAGCACTAACAATGGATGCTTGCTTATTGAATAAGAAATTACTTTTATATGTATATGATTATGAAAAATACGAAAAAGAAAACGGCTTAAATATAGATTTATTTAAGGAGTTAAAGAATTGCGTATATAAAAATATAAAAGATATTATCAAGATAATAGACAATAATCAATATGATATTACATCATATAATGCATTTAGAAAAAAATACATATCACAATTAGATGGAAATAGTACACAAAAAATGATGAAACTAATAGAGGAGGCACTATGATAAAACAGGTAATTTACAAAATGAAAAAGATGTTGGTTGATATTTCAAAAAGAAATATATTATTTAGAAAAATGTGTCGCAACATAAACTTAGTAATAAAAAAAATAAGATACATATGGTATAAAATAAAATATAAAATGGATGATGAAACAATACTGTTTGAAGCATTCGGTGGAAGAAACTATACATGTTCTCCAAAGGCAATATATGAAAAAATGCTGTCAATGCCACAATTTAAAAATTTTAAATTTGTATGGGCGTTTTTGGATACTGATATTCATGATGTAAAAGAAGATAAAAGAACTACAATTGTAAAGTCAAAATCTAAAGAGTATTATAAATATTGTTCAATAGCTAAATATTGGATTGTTAATTCCATTATGGAAGAAAGTCTAACTAAGAAAAAAGGACAAGTGTATGTTCAATGTTGGCATGGAACACCTATAAAAAAATTAAGATGTGATATTGAGGTCGATGGTTCTGTACTTAATACAATTAAAGAAATAAGAAAAAGAAATGATATTGATGCTAAAAGATTTGATTATTTTATTTCACCAAGCAAATACTGCACAGAGAAATTCATTTCTGCTTTTAACTTGAAGAAACTTAATAAAGAAAATATTATAATAGAAAAAGGGTATCCAAGAAACGACTTTTTATTTAATAAGACACAAAAAGATATTACTCTGATAAAGGAAAAATTAAAGATACCGATAAATAAAAAGGTAATTTTTTATTTACCAACGTTTAGAGATAACCAACATACCTCAGGAATTGGATATACATATGAATTACAAATTGATTTTGATAGATTAAGAAAAGCTATAGGTGATGAATATGTAGTCCTATTTAGTCCGCATTATTTTATAGCCAATAGTATAGATTTAAGCAAATATGAAGGTTTTGTTATAAATGTTGCAAGATATGATGAAATCAATGAACTATATTTAGTCAGTGATATTATAATGACCGATTATTCCAGTGTATTTTTTGATTTTGCAAATTTAAAAAGACCAATAGTGTTTTATATGTATGATTATGATTTATACCAAAGCAGATTGAGAGATTTTTATATATCACTTGATGAGCTACCAGGACCAATAACTAGGACACAAGAGGAATTGGAGAAATGTATAATTAATATTGAAACAGAGTTTCCAAAATATGAAAGAAAGTATGAGGATTTTAATAAAAAATATAATTACCTAGATGATGGGAATGCAAGTGAAAGAGTTATAAAAGAAATATTTAAGGAGGCAGTATAATGAAAAAAGTTATAACATATGGAACATATGATTTGATTACACCAGGACATATACAACATTTGAAGGAATCAAAAGAAATGGGAGATTACCTAATAGTTGGATTGTCAACGGATGAATTTAATGCAATTAAACATAAAAGTTCATATCTAAGTTTTGAAGAAAGAAAAATAGTGTTAAGTTCAATAAAATATGTTGATGAGGTAATACCAGAAAAGGATTGGAACCAAAAGGAATCAGATATAAAAAAATATAACATAGATATATTAACTATGGGAAGTGACTGGCAAGGTGATGATAGATTTGAAAAATTAAAAAAATGTTGTGAGGTAAGGTATACTAAAAGGCCATTCACATGGTCTTCAACAGCATTTAGAAAAAAAGTTGACGAATACATTAATAAAATAGAGAAAGAGTAATAGTACTTTTTTTAAAGGAGAAAAATTGTGAAAGAATTAATAAATATAATTAAAGAACATTGTATATATAGAGAACAAATCTTTAAATTAGCTAAGGCTGACTTAGCGAAAACTTACCGTGGAGCAGCATTGGGGTGGTCTTGGGCTATTATTAAACCTACGGTAACAATATTTGTGTATTGGTTTGCATTTACCATAGGACTAAGAGCTCCAAGTAAAATGTCAGGTTTTCCGTATTTTTTATGGTTAATTTCAGGAGTTGTGCCATGGTTCTATATAAGTGATATGCTGACATCGGGCGTAGATACAATAAGAAAATACAGCTATCTAGTAACTAAGATGAAATTTCCTATCTCAACAATACCGACATTTACAAGTATTTCAAAGTTTATGATACATTGCATATTAATGGTAATTGTTATATCAATATTTATTGCAATGAATTATACTCCAACAATATACATTTTACAAATGCCAATTTATATGCTTTTTATGTTTATCTTTTGCACAATTTGGAGTTTGTTTGCCTCACTATTATCAGCAATAAGCAAGGATTTTGGTAATTTGGTGAAATCAATGGTAACAGCTGTATTTTGGTTATCAGGAATATTGTGGGATGCAAACACAATAAATATATCATGGTTAAAAAAATTACTAATGATAAATCCAGTAACTTTTTTGACAAATGGATTTAGAAATTGCTTTATATATCATAATTGGATTTGGGAACAACCTAAGAGATTATTATATTTTATTATAGTAACAACATTACTATTGATGGTAACAATTATAGTTTATAAGAAACTAAGAAAAGAAATACCAGACGTTTTATAAAGTTATTAGATAAGGGGAATCGTATAGATGAATATAAATGTAATTGAATTTAAAAATGTTACTAAAACATATAAGCTTTTTAAAAATGACAAGATGAGACTAATTTCAACACTATTTAAAATCAAAAATTATAAAGAAAAGCACGCTGTAAATAATGTATCATTTAATATAAAAAAGGGAGAATCAGTAGCTATATTTGGAAGAAATGGTGCAGGAAAATCAACTATATTAAAAATGATAACAGAAGTATGCTATCCTACAGATGGAGAAATTTCAGTGAAAGGAAGAGTAAGCGCGTTATTAGAGCTTACTTCAGGATTTGACCCTGAATTCACAGGAAGAGAAAATATATATTTGAAAGGTCAACTATTAGGATTAAAAAACAATGAAATAAAAGAATTAGAGCAGGAAATAATTGACTTCGCAGAAATTGAAGAATATATTGATCAACCAATTAGAACATATTCAAGCGGAATGAAGGCGAGATTAGGATTTTCGATTAATGTAAATATTAAACCTGAAATTTTAATAGTAGACGAGGCTCTTAGCGTGGGTGATGAAAATTTTAGAAAAAAATGTAGTAAAAAAGTTAATGAAATAATAAAAAATGAAGGAGTTACATTACTATTTGTTACTCATTCAGTGGGAATGGCGGCAGAATTTTGCAAAAGAGGAATGGTTATGGAAACAGGAAAAATAGTATTTGATGGCAATATAGAAGATGCTATAAAGAGATATCAAGCGACGAGTAAGTAAATACTAAATTTTAACATTAATTTAAATAATATATATTAATGTAACAAAAGAAAAGGAGGAATTATTTATGAAAATTGATTGGGCAATTGTTTCAATCTTTGTGTCAGTACTTTCTTTCATTGTAGCGTTTTACTTTTATAAATGGGTGAAAAGTCTGCCTGCTAAAAATGAAAAGATAGAAAATGTAGGAAGATTAATTAGAGAAGGTTCTTTCACATTCTTAAAAAAAGAATATAAAATGTTAGCAGTTATTATGTGTGTATTAGCAGTAGTAATTTTATTATTCTTCCCAGAGCCTATATGGAAAACAGAAAATATTATGACTAATATAGGAATGGTTATAGCATTTATTTTAGGCTCAACTTTTTCGGGATTAGCTGGAATTATAGGAATTAGTATTGCAACTATAGCAAATATTAAAACAGCAATTTTAGCAAAAGAAAGCTTAGCAAAGTCTTTTATGGCAGGCTTTAGAGGTGGAGCAGTTATGGGAATGGCTGTTGTCGGAACTTCTCTAGTAGGCTCTTCGATTTTGTATTTATTAACAAAAAATTCTAACATCGTTTTGGCATTTAGTTTTGGGGCGAGTTTGTTAGCACTTTTTGCAAAAGCTGGTGGGGGAATTTTTACGAAAACAGCAGATATGGCTGCAGACTTAACAGGTAAAGTAGAATTAGGAATCCCAGAAGACGATCCAAGAAATCCAGCGGTTATAGCTGATAATGTTGGAGATAACGTAGGTGATGTTGCAGGAATGGGAGCAGATTTATTTGACTCTAATATTGCAGCAATAGCGGCAACATTAGTAATAGCATTACCTTTGGGAGAAGTTAACATGATGTTTTGCTTTTGTGCAATTGGACTTTTAGCATCAATAATTGGAGTACTTTGTGCACATATAGGGAAAAAAGGAAATCCGGGTAAAGCACTTAATAATGGAACTTATTTAACTTGTGGAATATTCACAATTTTAACATTTTTTGCAACAATATTCTGCAATTTTAATATAAGAATTTGGGGAGCAGCAATAATGGGAATGATTATTGGTGTAGTAATAGGACTTACAAGCAATTATTATACAGGCGATGATAAAAAGCCTGTTATAAGTGTTGCGAAAAGTTCTTTAAAAGGACCAGCATTTACAATTTTATCTGGATTTTCTTATGGATTAATAAGTAGTTTGCCAGCGTTAGTGGGAATTGGACTAGCAGCACTTGTTTCATACAAATTATGCGAACCAATCGGACCAGGATATGCAATGCTAGGAATTTCTATGTCTGCAATAGGAATGTTATCAATTGTTGGAATGATAGTTTCAAATGATGCATATGGACCAATTGTAGATAATGCCAGAGGTCTTGCTGAAATGGGAGATTTAGGAGATGAGGTAATAGAAAGAGCAGATGAATTAGATTCGGCTGGAAATACAACAAAAGCAATTACAAAGGGATTTGCCATAGGTGCCGCAGGACTTACAGTTATTGCTTTATTAGCAGCATTTGCAGAAATTGTATCTAGTACAACAGGAGAAATAATTACATTTGATTTAATGAACCCATCTGTATTTTTTGGCGCTTTGGTTGGCGTGGCAATACCAGCTGTATTTTCCGCAATATTGATATTTGGAGTAAATAAGAATTCACAAAAGTTGGTTTCAGAAATTCATAGACAATTTAAAGAAATAAAAGGTATAAAAGAAGGTACAGCACAACCAGAATACGCAAAATGTATAAATTTAGCAACTTTAGGAGCAATGACAGAGCTAATACCAGCGGGATTATCAGCTATAATATCAACCTTAATAGTTGGCTTTGTAGGTGGGGTTCAAGCAATAGGAGGATTTCTAGCTGGAAATATATTATCTGGACTATTACTTGCAATGCTAATGAGTAATAGTGGAGGGTTATGGGATAATGCTAAAAAATATATAGAAGCAGGCAACTTTGGAGGCAAAGGTTCAGAAGCCCACAAGGCAGCTGTAATAGGAGATACAATAGGAGATCCATTTAAAGACACAGCAGGCCCTTCAATAAATACTCAAATAACAGTAGTATCTCTAGTATCGTCGCTTTCAGCTATACTGTTTATAATGCATTCGATATTTTAAAAAACAAATATGTATAATTAAAATATTAAACAAAAAACTATTCTCAAAAAGAGAGTAGTTTTTATTATTTTTTTGAAAATGAAGAGTATCAGCTACAGATATTTTTTTAATGTTTCTACACTGTCTTCCTGCATAGTTACAAAATCATGCAAAATATTTTTAACATCAGAAGAAACATTTGCGTTTTGATTTATTAAACGTCTTCCTTCAATAATACCCATATTAGTACCTTGCATTAACAATTCAGACAATTTAGAAGTAGTATCATCAGTCATAGTTTTCATCTGTATACCATACCATGTCATCATCTTGTTCATAGTGTTAGTTTCGTGTGGCTCTTTGTTTGTTGCAAAATTATTATATAATTTATTAACTCTAGCAGAAATATCTTTATATTTGTTATATTCTGTTTTTAAAATATTTTTGAATTGATTGTCTTCAACTTTTTGAGATATAAATGAGATTGCATCCATTCCCATAGTAGCACCTTTATTAATTTCATCTAATACATTTAAGTTTTGATTATCCATACTAACCTCCATAATTTGTTTGTTAATAGTATAACCAAATAAAAAAAATATATTAAAATTTATGCTTTATACTTTGAAGTAAAGACACACAATATGCGTTATTTTTTTCAAAATATTACTAATTAAAAAAATTATAATCGAAGTAACGAAAACCAATTGGTAAAAATATGTTTATTCATATTAAGTAATCCAACTTCATTAACAGAAGATTCAGCTACCAAATTAACTATTCCGAGTTCAGTATCATTTAGAAAATATTTTACAGTTCCAAGAAGTTGACCTTCATAAACAGGTGCTTGAACTGTATTAGCTAAGCTTACTTCATAATTTATGTTAGACTCATCACCTTTTTTTATAAGAAAAGCAGGAGAGGTTTCATATATAGCATTTACTTCTTGATTAACACCTTTTGTTACAGTTACAGATTTAATAACCTCATTTTGATTGGCAAACGATTTATAAGAATAATTACTAAAGCCATAATCTAAAAGTTTTTGTGCATCCGAAAATCTAATGGCACTTGTAGGACCTTTCATTATTACAGCAATTAAAGATAATCCTTCACGTGTTGCAGAAGCAGATAAATTATATAGTGCAAGTGAAGTTGAGCCGGTTTTTAGTCCAGTAATTCCTTTGTAATTTCTAATTAATTTATTAGTATTAACAAGCTGGGATTTTCCGTCTCTTAGAGAATCCATCCAAATAGTAGTATATTTAGTTATGTCAGGATGTTTGGTTAAAAGTTCTTTAGACATTAATGCTATATCATGAGCAGAAGTTAGGTGACCATCTTCATCTAATCCATGACAATTTTTAAAAGAGGTATCTTTCATTCCCAATTCTTGAGCTTTGGCATTCATCTTCTCTACAAAGGCTTCTTGAGAGCCACATAAGTATTCTGCCATAGCAACTGTACAATCATTAGCAGAAACAACGCAAATAGCCTTAAGCATTTCAGCAACAGTAAGTTCTTCTCTAACGTCTAACCAAATTTGTGAACCACCCATTGCGGCCGCTGTTTCTGTACAAGGTATTTTGTCAGTATAAGATAAAGTACCAGAATCTATAGCTTCCATTATTAATAATATGCTCATTACTTTTGTAACACTGGCCGGTCCTAACTGTTCATGTGAATTATGCTCATATAAAATTTGACCAGAGTGTTGTTCTATTAAAATTCCACTGCATGACTGCAACTCCAAATTGTTAGAAGCTAAACTAGTTGAAACATTAGTATTAGTTTTTATAGCTTCAGAGCTATTATTCCAAACAAAAGTAGAATCGTTATATGCTAAAACAATATTGAAAAAAAATAAAGAAAAAATGGAAACTAAAGATAGCAATTTTTTAAAAAACATAAAAGATACCTCCTAAAACATAATATTCAAAAGTTATTTTTTTATTCTATAAAATTTTAAGAATTATTAGCATTACATATGCAAAATATGGTATTTACGTTGATACTTAATACATTATCTAGTAGCACATTTACAGTTTAATTTTGTTTTTTTATATTATTTTATAACTTTTATGATATAATAAATAAAATACAACCTAAAATAGCAGTTCCAATTCATTATGGCAGTGTAATTGGAACAGAACAAGATGCAAGTGATTTTATAAAATTGTTACATCCAAATATAAAGGGTATGATTTTAATGAAAAATAGGTGAAAGAGGTAATATAAAATGCAATTTACAAACAAAGATATTCAGCTATTCAATAATGCAGGAATAGATGTTGAAAATAAGAATTATACAAATGAAGAAGTAGAGGAGTTAAAAATAAAAGTTATAGATTTTATAATGAGTCAAAGTACAAAAGATATAGATAAATATAATAAACAATTTATGGATTTGTTACAATAAACATGAAATTTGAAAAGTGAAATACGGGAAAGGAAAAATAAAAAATGGTAGATATAAAATTAATAAATAATTCAGATGATGAATTATATAAAATGATAGATGAAGAATTTAATAAATTTGCCGAAAAGAATAATGTGAAATGTAATTATAAGCCATTTACTTTTATTGCAAAAGAAGATAATAAAATTATTGGAATAATAACAGGTCATTCATATTATAAAGAGGTACATATAGCAGATCTTATTGTATTAGAAGAGTATAGAGGTAAAAAAATAGGTAGTCAACTTGTGAAAGTAGTGGAGAAGTATTATAAGGGAAAGGAATATAATAATATAAATCTAACAACATATGAGTTTCAAGCACCTAAATTTTATGAAAAATGTGGTTTTGAGATTGAATTTATAAGAAAAGATAGAGAGAATCCAAAATTATCAAAATATTTTTTAGTAAAATATTTATAAGTAGGCTAAAAGAAATAGTTTGGATGTTAGGAGAAAATCATTTTATAAAAAAGACAAGAAATAAAGAGCCAAAATTGAGCTCTTTATTTCTTGTCTTATTTTAAAAAAATATAAAAGAAAAGATAAAATAAAAAATTTTATTGAATATATCCAAGATTATGAAGCTTATTAACAGAGTTAATTAATTCCTCTTTCCTTTTTACTTCAATAAGTACATCTAAGTTGTGCTTATTGCAGAAAGCCAATTCTTCTTTGGCATTAAGGAGTCCTGTAAATAATTCTTGGTGATCTTTGGAACCATTAAAATCATGTAAATGAATATGTTTAATTTTATTTTCATATTTTAAAAACTCTTCTTTGGCAATATTGCCATATCTAATATTATGTCCTAAGTCTAATGTGAAAAATAGGTTCTCATAATTTGAAATTACTTCAATTGCTTTTAAAGTATAAGATTCTATTTTAACATTCTCAAATAAAATAGTAGCGTTATATTTACTTGCTATTTTAGAAAGAATATCACAGGAGTCTTTATAAGCATCCAAATAATCGTTTAAATATTCTTGATAAATAAATATTTTTTTATCAGGTAGTGAAAAATGAATACCTGGATCAAGATGAATGTTATATTTAAAAATATTGTGTTTTGTACCAAAAGATACGATTTTCTCAATTTCACTTAAATAAAATTTACGTAAGGAATTATTTAGTTCACCAACATCAAATTTTTCTGATAGATGAATAGTAAAAGTATTATTGTTTAATAGATTAGTTTCTATATTTTCTGGAAAACAATATGGAATATCTAGATTTAGTTCAATAAAGTCTAGATTAAGTTTTTGAAATAATTTAATATTTTCTTCTAATGAATGAAATTCAACTAATATGGGCATTCCGAAACTTCATATATTTATTACCTCCATTATAAAAATTTATTAGTATTGTATCATAAAAGTATTATTAATGCGACAAATTTCAAATACATTTTTTTACTTTTAAGTAAAGTAAGGAATTCCTTAAAAAATAAACAAAAATCCGAAAAAATATTTACAAACAGGCAAAAAAGCGGTATAATTTGGACATTAAGTCGAAAAAGGGAGGAAAAAGGTCATGAATGGATTAAGTATATATCTATATCAAAAAATAGTAGTGATTACTTTTATGGCTTTTTTATGCCTTTTTGTTGAGCAAAGTAGTGATACTTTGTTCTTTTTTTATAAAAAAATGAAAGAAAGGAGTAGAAATGCAGAAGAATTATTTTTTTACATCAGAAAGTGTTACATAAGGACATCCAGACAAGTTATGTGATTATGTATCTGATTCTTTATTAGATGAATATCTAAAACAAGATTCTAATTCAAGAGTAGCCATTGAAACATTTGCAACTAAAAACAAAATAGTAATTTCAGGGGAGGTTACTAGCAAAGGTAAAATTGATATTGAAAAAATTGCAAGAAATGCTATAAAAGAAATCGGATATGGAGATGAAAACCTTGATATTAATCCTAACATTTGTGAAGTTGATATAAGTATTACAAAACAAAGTGACGACATTGCAGTAGGTGTAGATGACGGGGGAGCAGGAGATCAAGGAATAATGTTTGGATATGCAACAAACGAAACCGATTGCTATATGCCATTTGCAATATTAATGGCACATAACCTTTCAAAAAAACTATCAGAAGTAAGAAAAACAAAAGAAATAGGATATTTAAGACCAGATGGAAAAACGCAAGTAACAGTTGAATATGAAAATGATAAACCAAAGAGAGTAGAAACAATTTTAATTTCAAACCAGTATGAAAAAGGTACAGATGTTAATGTAATGAAAAAAGACATTATTGAAAAAGTTATAAGGACTACAATTCCAAAAGAATATTTAGATGAAAATACAAATATTTATATTAATCCAACAGGAAGTTTTATAATAGGAGGACCATTAGGAGATACTGGATTGACGGGAAGAAAAATTATTGTGGATACTTATGGAGGATATGCTAGACATGGTGGAGGAGCTTTTTCTGGAAAAGATGCAAGTAAAGTAGACAGAAGTGCAGCTTATATGATGAGACATATTGCAAAAAACATTGTTGCTAATAGATACGCTGATAAATGCGAAGTGCAGGTAGCATATGCAATAGGAATGAAACAACCGATGTCAATATATCTTAATACATTTGGAACTAATAAAATACCAGATTATAAAATTATTGAAAAAATTAAAGACAGATTTGATTTAACACCACAGGGAATTATTAATTATTTAGAGTTACAAAAACCAATTTATCGTCAAACAACAAATTATGGACATTTTGGAAAAGAAGGATTAAGTTGGGAAAGAATAATAGAATTATAGGAGGAAAAAAATGAAATTTAATTTATTGGGAACTGGTGGAGTTACACCTATACCTAAACCATGTTGTAATTGTGAGTTATGTGTGAATGCTAGAAAAAGTGGATTGAAAGATTATCAAACAGGACCATCTATGTTTGTATATGATGATAATATATTGTTTGATACACCAGAAGAGGTAAGATTCCAATTAAATAGGGAAAATATAGAAAAAGTTGAAAATGTTATACTTACACATTGGCATCCAGATCATACACAAGGGATTAGAATAGTAGAACAAATAAATTTCAATCATATAAAAGAAAGAGCAGAGGAAAAACCAATAAATTTATATATAGCAGAAAAACAATTAGAAATGTTTAAAAAATTTAGTTGTGGAAATATGCTATCTTATTATGAAAGTAAAGGAATAATAAAAATAATATATTTAAAACATAATGAGCCTATTCAATTAAAAAATACAACAATAACACCTTATTATATTCCAAAAACGGAAGGGTATTATTTTCTAGTAGAGGATAATAAAAATGGGAAAAAATTAATATATGCACCATGTGAATATCAAGAATTACCAGTGTATAATGAAATAAAAGATATTGATGTATTAATAGCACATTGTTTATATTTTGAAAATAAAAGAATAGGGAGTGGAGTTGATTATTCTGAAACAGAAGATAGCTTTGAAAAAATGCTGTTAGATTCAAAAAAAATGGAAGCAAAGAAAATATTAATTACACATATAGAAGAGGCATTTCAATTAACCATAAATCAATTAAATCAAGAAGCCAAGAAATACTATGAAAATTATAATATAGAATTTGCAAAAGATGGGTATAAAATGGAATTATAAATGGAGGGAAAATATCATGTCTAAAGATGTGGAAAATTTAAGAAAACATGAAAGAGTATTAAATATGGTCTATAAAGAACTTGATAAACTTTTAATACATTTTCTAATAAAAAAGTTTCCTTTGTTTCACTAATAGTTAATATTGTATTCTTTTTTCTTCTTTCTAATGGAGAAACAGAAAGTCTATCAATTATATCAAGAGTTTTTATATCTGTGAAATTTGAATCTATGACAAAAATATTTGGCTCAATTTCTAAATATTTTTTTATTGTAGAGATTCCATCATTTGTACTTTCGATTTCAAAATCCTTTTCATTTGAAAGAAATTGGTAGCTTGCTGAATTACGCTTGGTATCAGTATCTGCAAGAAGGATTTTAACCATTAATACAACCTCCAACAAATGTAAATATAAAAAATTCAAGAATAGTATATCATAAAATTTATGTAAACACAATAATATTATGTAAAAAAAAGAAAATCACAAGCACATTTACAATTTAATTAATTTTACTGCTTGAATTTATTTAATATGTATTATATAATTTACTGTAATATTATACGAGGAGGGTAAAAATGAATAATCTTAAGGGAACAAAAACAGAAAAAAATTTAATGGAAGCGTTTGCTGGTGAGTCACAAGCTAGAAACAAATATACTTATTATGCAAGTAAAGCTAGAAAAGATGGTTATGAACAAATAGCTGCCATATTTGAAGAAACAGCAAATAACGAAAAAGAACATGCAAAACTTTGGTTTAAAGAATTACATGGAGGAGAAGTTCCAACAACATTAGATAATTTAAAAGATGCAGCTAGTGGAGAAAATTATGAATGGACTAATATGTATGATAGAATGGCAAAAGAAGCACGAGAAGAAGGATTTACAAGAATTGCTTTTTTATTTGAAGAAGTTGGAAAAATTGAAAAAGAACACGAAGCCAGATACAAAAAATTAATAGAGAATATAAATAATGAATTGGTTTTTTCTAGTGAAGGAGATACTATTTGGGTTTGCCGTAATTGTGGACATATTGTTGTTGGAAAAAAAGCCCCAGAAGTTTGCCCAGTATGTGCTCATGCAAAATCATTTTTTGAAAGAAAGGCTGAAAACTACTAATGAAAATTAGTAGTTTTCTTGAAAAATGTAATAAAAATTTGTGAATTTTATGAAATCCTAAAAATTTTCACTGTTACTTTATCATCTTTAGTTTCACAAGTTAATTTTATATCAAAATCATTATTATTTTTAAACTTTAAATCCAAACTTCCATAAGAAACAGTAGCATCTTTGCCATCTTCTACATATGCAACAGGCATATCATGTTCGTGGCGCTCTGTTACTTCTAATCCGTTAACTCCAAGTGCAGCATTATATATAGTTGTACTTATCTGACAATTACCGCCACCAACAACCTTAATTATTTCATTATCTTTTCCATAAGCATCGGCTTCTTTGTATCCATCCTTACTACTAGGTTCTCCTATAACTTTATAAAATGAGAATTCTGATTTTGATTTAACAATTGTTCCATCAATTCTAGAAGAAGTTATCTTCAAATTTGTCATCCTATTTGGGTCACTGGACTTTATAGGAGTAGAAAAAGAATATAATTCTTCATTTAAAGATTGCTTTGGAGATTCATAAGTGGTTTTATTAGTAGTATAATTATTATTAGTATTATTATTTTCGCAACCAACAAGGAAAGTTACTGATAATAATAATAAAAATATAATGGCATATATTTTTTTATTCATAATTAGAAATCCTTTCAATAAATTTGTATTATTATACCCGAAATATAGAAATTTACTCATATACATATATTGACAAATTAAAATTTTATAGTATAATAATAATATAATTATGTGAAGGAGAAAAATATGTTAGGTAAAATATGGAAAAAAGTTTTATTTTTTATATTAATAATAGCATGTATATTCAATATAACAACAAAGTTAGTTCATAAATCCTCATTAGAAAAAGAATTGTTATCTTCAGCACAATATATGCAACAATTAAATGAAAAATCAGATAAAAAAGACAAATAATAATATAACACTTGAAAAATAATAAATGATATGTTAAAATATTTACTAGTGTTTTTAAAAAAGTAAGGGAGAGGTGAAGACAAAATGAAAGAAGGATTACATCCAAATTATGAAGAGACAACAATAACATGTGCATGTGGAAATATAATGAAAACAAATTCAACAAAATCAGATATGAAAGTTGATATATGTTCAAAATGTCATCCATATTGGACAGGTAATTTAAAAAGAGAGACAACAGGTGGTAGAGCAGACAAATTCAAAAAGAAATACGGTTTACAATAAAATGAAGCGTTCCCCAAAAGGAACGTTTTATTTTATTATAAAATATTGAAAAATGGCAATTTTTAATGTAAAATATTGTATGACTTTATGAAAGGAATGTAATAGAAAATGAAAGCAATAAATATAGAAAATCAAAAAGAATATATAGAAACAGTAAAAAAATTAAACGAAGATAAAAATGTAAAATATAGCATTTTAACTATGGGCTGTCAACTAAATGAAAATGATTCAGAAAAACTTTCCGGAATGATAGAAGAGATGGGATATACTCGTACGGAAAATATAGAAGAGGCAGACCTAATTGTATTTAATACTTGTTGTGTAAGAGAAAATGCCGAAGATAAGCTATTTGGAAAATTGGGAGAAGTAAAAAAGATAAAAGAAAAAAGAGGAACTATAATAGCAATAGGTGGATGTATGATGCAAGAAGAACACATTGTGGAAAAATTACAGAAAAGCTATCCTTTTTTTGATATAGTATTTGGTACTCACACATTACATAAATTCCCTCAAGACTTATATAATATAATTTTAAATAAGAAAAGGATAAAAGATATAATTAATATTGATGGAGAAATAGTGGAAGGCTTGCCAATAAAGAGAGATGATAAAATAAAGGCATCTGTTACTATTATGTATGGCTGTAATAACTTTTGTAGTTATTGTATAGTGCCATATGTAAGAGGAAGAGAAAGAAGTAGAAAAGCAGAAGATATTTTAAAAGAAGTACAAGAGTTGGCTGATAAAGGATATAAAGAAATAACTCTATTAGGGCAAAATGTTAACTCATATATGAGAATGGAAAAAGTAGAGAACAAAAACGAAAAAATAACATCTTTTGCAGAACTACTTTACGAAGTCAATAAAATAGAAGGAATAGAAAGAATTAGATTTGTGTCCCCTCATCCAAAGGATTTTACAGATGACGTAATAGAAGCAATAAAAAAATGTGACAAGGTTTGTAAATTAATACATTTACCATTACAATCCGGTAATACTAAAGTATTAAAGGAAATGAACAGAAAATACACAAAAGAACAATACTTAAATCTTGTAGAAAAAATGAAAAAGGAGATACCAAATGTAACATTTTCTACAGATATAATAGTGGGATTTCCAGGAGAAACAGATGAAGAATTTGAAGATACATTAGATGTGGTAGAAAAGGTAAACTTTGAACAAGTATATATGTTTATATATTCAAGAAGAGTTGGAACACCAGCAGACAAAATGGAGAATCAGGTTCCAGAAGAACAAAAACATATAAGATTTAATAAATTAAAAATGTTAGTTGAACAGCAGATTGCAAATAAAAATAAACAATATATTGATACTAAACAAAAAGTGCTAGTAGAAGGTAAAAGCAAAAACAATGATAATATGCTAACAGGTAGAACAGATTCAAATAAAGTTGTAATTTTTGAGGGAGAAGACAATTTGATAGGAAAGGTTATTGACTTAAAAATAGTTTCTGAACATATGTGGTATTTAAAAGGAGAAATAATATAAAGAGATAATTAATAAAAGGGAAGGAAGAAAATTAACTATGGCAGAATATTCACCAATGATGCAGCATTATTTAGATACAAAAAAAGATTATAAAGATAGTATTTTATTTTATAGATTGGGTGACTTTTATGAGATGTTTTTTGATGATGCAATTTTGGCTTCCAGAGAATTAGAACTGACTCTTACTGGAAAGGAATGCGGACAAGAAGAAAGAGCACCAATGTGTGGGGTACCATTTCATGCAGCGGAAAATTATATAGCACGCTTAATAAGTAAAGGTTACAAAGTTGCTATTTGTGAACAAATGGAAGATCCAAAACAAGCCAAGGGAATAGTTAAAAGAGAAGTAATAAGAGTTGTAACACCAGGAACAGTAATAGAAAGTAATTTATTGGATGAAAAGAAAAATAATTATATAATGTCAGTATATAAGAGCGGAATTTATTTTGGGATTGCGGTATGTGATGTTTCAACAGGAGATTTTAGAGCAACTCAAATAAAAGAAACAAATAATTTCTCTGCAGCATTAGATGAAATCTCTAGATATTCACCAGCAGAAATAGTAGTAAATAATTTAATGTATGATACTACGGAGGAAATTGCAAAAATAAGAGAAAGGTTTCAAATATATATATCTAAGCAAGAAGACAATAAGTTCTCTAATAATGTGGAAGAATTGACATCTAAATATAATGTAGTTGATGAAAGTGAAAACAAAATAGAAATAAATGATAAGACGCTTTGTATATGTGCAATAAACGGATTACTTACATATATTTTAGAAACTCAAAAAACTAATTTAGACCACATAAATAAGATAATTTTGTATAACAATACAAAATATATGTGTTTGGACATAAATGCCAGAAGAAATTTAGAATTAACAGAAAAATTAAGAGACAAGTCAAAAAAAGGTACATTATTATGGGTGTTGGACAAAACCTCTACATCAATGGGAGGAAGAAGGTTAAGAAGATGGATAAATGACCCATTATTGGATATTGAAAAAATAAATAAAAGACTAAATTCAGTAAAAGAATTAAAGGATAACCCAATATTAAGAGGAGATATAGCAGATCTATTAAAAAAAGTATATGACATAGAAAGATTAGTTGGCAAAATTTCTTATGGAAATGCAAATGCCAGAGACCTAATTTCATTAAAAAATTCTGTAAAACAGTTGCCAGAATTAAAAAAAATAATGTCAAATACGGAAAGTACTTTATTAAAGGAATTGTATAACGAATTAGATATATTAGAAGATATATATAATATAATAGATGTTGCAATTGTAGAAGAGCCGCCAATTAGTGTAAAAGAAGGTGGAATAATAAAAAAAGGTTATAATGAAGAAATAGATAAATTAAAAATGGCAACAACAGATGGAAAAAACTGGCTTATTCAGTTAGAAGCAAACGAAAGGGAAAAAACGGGAATAAAAGGACTAAAAGTTGGGTTTAATAAAGTTTTTGGATACTATATAGAAGTTACGAAATCTAATATTTCATTGGTACCAGATAGATATATAAGAAAACAAACACTAACAAATGGTGAAAGATATGTTACAGAGGAATTAAAGAAATTAGAAAATGAATTGCTGGGAGCAGAAGAAAAAGTTATAAATCTGGAGTATAATGCATTTTGCGAAATAAGAGAAATAATAGAAAAGCAACTGCTAAGAATACAAAGAACAGCAGACATAGTTGCGACACTTGATGTTTTAAACTCATTTGCAATCGTGGCAGAAGATATGAATTATTGCATGCCTATAGTAGACAATAGTGGAATTATAGATATAAAAGGTGGAAGACATCCAGTTATAGAAAAAATACTTCCAAGTGGAGAATTTGTAGACAATGATACATATTTAGATAAAGAAGATAATAGATTTTCTATAATAACAGGACCAAATATGGCAGGAAAATCTACATATATGAGGCAAGTTGCGTTAATAACGTTAATGGCGCAATGTGGAAGTTTTGTTCCAGCAACATTTGCAAGATTAGGAGTAGTTGATAAAATTTTTACTAGAATAGGAGCATCAGATGATTTAAGCATGGGACAAAGTACATTTATGGTGGAAATGATGGAAGTTGCAACAATACTTAAAGAAGCCACACAAAATAGCTTAGTCATTCTAGATGAGATTGGAAGAGGAACTTCTACATATGATGGACTATCAATTGCATGGGCGGTTGCAGAATATATGTCAGATAAAGAAAAGTGTGGGGCAAAAACACTATTTGCAACCCATTACCATGAACTTATAGGGCTTGAGCAAAAAATACAGGGTGTGAAAAATTATTCTATAGCTGTAAAAGAAAAAGGAGAAGATATTATCTTTTTAAGAAAAATTGTGGCAGGAGGAACGGATGAAAGCTATGGCGTGCATGTAGCTAAATTAGCAGGGGTACCTCAAACTGTTACTAAAAGATCTAATGAGATATTACGAACCTTGGAAAGAAAAAGCATTTTAGGAAGTAAAGAACAAGAAAAAGAAAATAAAAAGGTTGCAGAAGGTCAATTAGATATGTATAATTACAAATTAGCAGAAATAGCACATGAAATAGACAAAATAGACCTAAATAGTTTGACACCAATTGATGCATTAAATACTTTAGTTAAAATAAAGGATAAAATGGCAAACTAGTTTAGAGGAGAGGCAAATGTCTCTCCTTTTGCTATCATATTGTATTACTTTGGCATAACTCGATGTATTGATAATATAATAGAAATATGATATAAATATATGTATGAAAGGAAGAAAAAAATATGAACATAGTATATAAAAGTGAAAAAAAGTTAGAAATTACAAGTAAACAAAAAGTAATAGATATATTTAAGAAAGAAATAGAGTTAAAAGATAGTAATATAATTGCTTGTAAATGCAATAATGAAGTAAAAAGTTTAAATTATGAGGTAGAGCCAGAAGACAAAGTGGAGTTAATTGATACAACAACAAGAGATGGCAGAAGAGTATACATAAGAGGGGTAACATATATAATGGCTAAAGCTCTATATGAATTATATCCACAAGCTTTACTAACAGTAAATTATCAATTATCTAATTCAATGTTGTGTGAAATAGAAAATATGGAAATAACTGAAGAATTAATAAAAAGAATAAGTGAAAAAATGCATGAAATTGTAAATAAAAATATAGAAATTAAAAAAGTGGAAATGACCAAAGAAGAGGCAATCAAATTTTACGAAAAAGAAAAAACACTAAGAGGAATATTACAATTAGATAATAAAGAAAAAGAAGAAGTTTCGCTATATTTTTGTGAAGAATATTATAACTATTTTTATGGTGTAATGCCTATATCAACAGGATTTATAGATAAGTTTGAAGTTGTAAAATATCATGATGGATTTTTATTAAGATATCCATCAAAATATACTCCAAATGTTTTAGAAAAGTATAATGAAACAAAGAAACTTTTAAACACATTAGATGAATACGAAGATATATATAAAACATTAAAAATTAATACAGTGTACAGACTAAATAAAGCAATATCAGAGGGAAAAGCTCAAGACATTATATCATTATCTGAAGCATTACATGAGAAGAAAATATCCGATTTAGCAGACAAAATAGTAGAGAGAAAAGATGTAAAAGCAATACTGATAGCGGGACCATCTTCTTCTGGAAAAACTACTTTCTCTAAAAGATTAGGAGTACATTTAAGACTAAATGGATTAAAACCAGTTACAATATCTGTTGATAATTATTTTGTAGAAAGAAAAGATAATCCAAAACATTCTGATGGAACATATGATTTTGAATGCATAGAGGCAATAGATTTAAAATTATTTAATGAACATTTAACAAAATTATTAAATGGTGAAGAAATTGATGTGCCAACATTTAATTTTAAAACAGGTCATAAAGAATACCATGGAGAGAAAATGAGATTAGCGCAGGACGAAGTACTTGTAATGGAAGGAATTCACTGCTTAAATGACAAGCTAACAGAAGCAATTTCAAAAGACCAAAAGTATAAAATATATATAAGTGCATTAACAGTACTAAATATAGATTATTTTAACAGAATATCTACAACTGACACGAGACTTATAAGAAGAATAGTAAGAGATTATCAATTTAGAAGTTATAGTGCCCTACATACATTGGAAACATGGCTTTCTGTTAATCAAGGAGAAGAAAAATACATATATCCGTTTCAAGAAGATGCCGACAGTATGTTTAACACATCATTAATATATGAATTGTGTGTATTAAAAAAACATGCACATCCTTTATTAAAAGAAATAACAAATGCTTCAAAGGAGTTTTCAGAGGCTAAGAATTTATATAATCTTTTAAATTATTTTGAAGATATTCCAGATGAATTAGTTCCAAAGAATTCTTTGCTAAGAGAGTTTATTGGAGGAAGCATATACGAAGATTAAATATTGGTAAAGAGGAAAAGAAGAAATGGGTAGAAAATTTTTTGAAATAGATGAAGAATTTATATGCGAAAATTGTGGCAAAAAAATAGAACCATTAGGTTATTCGTGCAGGAATCATTGCAATTATTGTTTACATTCAAAACATGTGGATATAAATCCGGGAGATAGAGCCGAAACATGCCATGGAGTACTAGAACCAATAAGAGTAGAGCCAGATTCAAAAAAAGGATATATAATAATATTTAGATGTAAAAAATGTGGAGCAATACGTAGAAACAAAGCAGCAAAAGACGATAACATAGATTTATTAATTAAATTAACGGCTTCACAATAATTGTGAAAAAAGACGGAGGTGCTAAAGCCTCCGCCATCCAGTTATTTTTCTTCTTCTAATCTTCCAGAAGTGTATTCTTTACCTTCAAATGATTTTCCTGATTTTACAGTTTCAATTATCTTATTTATTGTGGTTACATTTTCATCTAATATATCTATTCTAACAGACGAAACATTAAATGTCTTAGGAGAAATTGATAAAATTTTGCTATTAAAAATAGATGTAATTGATTGAATGTTATCTGAAACTATTCTAAATTTAAAGCCTAATCTGTCTTTTAAGTAATAAGAGTTGTCATCAGAGCAAAGTCTTTTACATTCAGGATAGCACATATTTGATTTTCCTAAAAAGCAGTAATTGCAAGACATTATAGGTAAAGTTCCATAAACAATCAGTTCAGTATCTATATCAAGATTATATTTAAGAATATCTTCCAGTTCTGTTTTACTTAATTCTCTTGAAAGAGTTACCTTATTTATTCCATATTCAGCACATTCTTTTATAGAATAATTATTAAATATATTTAAAGATGAATTTCCTATTATCTCAAAATTGCTTTTATAACCTTCTAAAAATTTTAAATTTGATAAGTTAGAAATAACAAATCCCTTAATTTTGTATTTTTGTATAATATCTTCCAAATATTTCTTTATAATATTTTTATAATTGTTTTTTATTACAGATGGTAGGTATACATATGTATTTACTTTATCTGATAAAAATACTAATGTTTTTTCCAATTTTTTATTTACAAAACATTTTAAAGGAATATATAAGCTACTTATATTTTTAAAATCTAAAATAGAGTAATCCGTGTCAGAATTAATATTTCTTAGTAAGATTGATATTTTTTTATTATTATTCTTTTCGGATTTTAGAATATTATATGGCAAAGTAATATTATTTAATCCAAAATTAGATGTCCTTGCACTTTCAGCCAATATATGCTCTTGTAGTTTTAATAACAAATTGCGTCTTAGTTCATTTAAAACACTTATATTAGGAATAAACAATCCATCATCAAGTTGAACATTTACTGTTTTAAAATTAAATGGCGTATTTGAAGTTTTACAAATCTGCTTTATAATTCTTTCAGAAGTTATAGGGGAGTTAATTGCAGGAATAGGGACAACATCTGAAGAAACAGATATAACAGAATTGTTATAGTTAACAGATATGCTTATAGGAATTCTTTTTTTAACTATAACGTTTGCATTAATATTTATTTTTTTATTTTCACAATTTGTATAAGAAAGTCTAGCAGTATTTAGCAATTCTTTGCTATTTAATTTGTACACTTTATCTCCAACAGATATATTACCTTTCATTCTACCAATTGTAACTCTTGTGCCAGCCTTAGCATGTGTAAGATTTAATGTTTTCTGCATCAGTTCTGAAACAGTATATTTAGAATCTTCTTTTTCTGTATAAATAGTATCTCCAATTGCCAAATCCTCATTTAATGTTAAAGTAATATGCCCTTTATTGCTGCTAAATTTGCTAATATTTCCAAGGAATAAGCCGATATTATTAGGTCTTTCTTTGAAAATCAGGTTTTTATTGGGTGAATCTGAAAGATGTCCACTAGAAAAGCCACCTCTATTAAATATTTGCAACAGCTGTTTCATATCAGAGTCTTCAACAATATAATCTTCTTTATTTAATATTTTATCTATATATTTACGATATATTCTAGTTACAGTTGCAACATATTCTGGACTTTTTAATCTTCCTTCAATTTTAAAGCATTTTACACCAGCATCAATTAACTGAGGTAAATAGTCAAGGGTACATAAGTCTTTTGGACTTAATAGATAACCTTTATCCATTGTTGTTTCTTTATTTGAAACGTTATTATGGTTTAAAAGTTCATAAGGCAACCTACAAGGACCTGCACATTTGCCCCTGTTACCAGAACGTCCACCAATAATGCTGGAAAATAAGCATTGACCAGAATAAGAAATACATAGAGCACCATGTATAAAAGTTTCTATTTCTATTTTAGAATTTTTACATATGTATTGAATTTCATTTAATGGTAATTCACGCGCAAGAACAACCCTTTTAAAACCTAAATCCTGTAATTCTAAAACACCTTCTAAATTATGTATTGACATTTGAGTACTGCCATGAATAGGCATATCCGGAAAATTCTTAATTAAATATCTTGCAAGCCCAAGATCTTGTACAATTAAGGCATCAATGCCAAATTCATAAGCTTTTTGAGCTAAATTAATGGCATCATTAAATTCAGAGTTTTTAATTAAAATATTTAAAGTTAAAAAAGTTCTTACGTTTCTTAACTTACAGTATTGTATAGCTTTTTTTAATGTGGGAACATCAAAATTATTTGCAGAAGCTCTAGCATTAAACAGAGTAGAACCAAAATACACACTATCCGCACCATTTTGAACTGCGGCTAATAAGCAATCCCAATCTCCAACAGGAGATAATAATTCGATTTTATTCATACAAAAACCTCCGCTGATATTGTAACATATTTTTTTCATTTTGCATATATTAATATTATATAAGTGAATTAAAGAAATAATAACTATCTAAGGCAACAAGTAGTAAATTGTAAATAAAATGAAAAAATAAATTTTTGTTACAATTATATTACTTTTTCTTTATATCAATTGACTAAAAAAAATAACAATGTTATACTTTATTTGTCGAATAATAACAAATGAGGTGTAATAATTGAGAAGAATGTATAAAATAATTAGTATGTTAATAGTAATGATAATATTATCATTTTTTATAATAAATATTTTACCACATAAGGTTGATGCTGCTCAATACAAAGAGCCAGAGAGCAAAACCAATAAACTTGTAAATTATCCAGGATATACGGAGTTAATTAACAACTTAAAAAAGCAACATCCAACATGGACATATACAATATTTTTTACAGGGCTTGACTGGAATCAAGTTATAAAAAATGAAACAACAGAAGCACATAGCAGAAATTTAGTCCCAGCAGATAGAAAGGGAGAATGGCTTTGTGCATACTGCGAAGCAAATAAAAAAACATATGATGAGGGAAGATGGAAGGGCGCTTCAGAAGTAGCAGTTTCATATTACATGGATCCTAGAAATTTCCTTTATGAAGATTACATATTTCAATTTGAAGAACTTGGATATAATGCAGAATTACACACGATTTCAGGAGTAAATAGTATTTTGGCAAATTGTAAATATCTACAGGGGAATAGTATTAATTATATAGATACAAATGGAAAACAAGCTACAATAAATAAATCTTATGCACAGATTATAATGGAAGCAGGTAAAACATATAATGTTAGTCCATATCATTTAGCAAGTAGGATATTGCAAGAACAAGGAACAACAGGAACTGCAATGGTTTCAGGTAATTATAATTCGACATACAGAGGATATTATAACTTCTTTAATATTGGCGCTACTGGAAGTGACATTATGGCTAACGGATTAAAATATGCCAAAAATAATGGATGGTCTTCACCGGAAAAAGCAATACATGGAGGAGCAAAATTTATTGCAAAAGAATACATACAATATGGACAATCCACATTATATTTACAAAAATTTGATGTTGTAGATGATTATGAAACAGAGTTGTATTATCACCAATATATGCAAAATGTATCAGCTGCAAAAACTGAAGGTGAAGAAGTAAGAGGTGCTTACAAAAAGCTTGGATTTATAAATACAAGTAATGAGATACCATTTAATTTTTTAATACCAGTATATGAGAACATGCCAAAACAGAATTGCCCATATCCAGGAAGTCAAACAATTGTAACACAAAATGTAGAACTTAATTCAAAAGCCGACATAAAAAAAGAAGCAAAAAGTTCAGCAACAAATATAGCAACACTAGAAAAAGGAGCAAAAATATTAAGAATAGAAATAGGAGTTTCTACAAATGATGGAATAAGATGGGACAAAATAGTATTAGCAAATGGAACAAAGGGATATATTAATTCAACTTATATAAAGCGAATTAGTGACATAACTAATTGCAGTGAAAGAGCAATTGCAAATACAGATGTAAATTTAAGAAACGGGCCAGGAACATCAAATACAACAGTAATTACTACATTAACAGAGGGACAAGCACTTACAATAATTGAAAAAGGCCAATACAATGGTGTAGATGGATACAATTGGTATAAAGTAAAATTAAACAATGGAACGCAGGGATATTTAGCTTCAAAATATTTAAATATAGTAAGTTCAGGTTCAGATGACTCGGGTAATGAATTAGTAAAAGTTGTATGTGAATATGGCCTTAAGATAAGAGAAAATCCAGGAATAGACGCTAAATGTTTAACAATTGTAGAAAAGGGTACAATATTAACAAGAACACAAAAAGCAGTTTCTAATAAAAATGGGTATACATGGGATAAAGTTGTTACAGGAAATGGAATTATTGGTTATGTGGCAAGAGCAGGTGGCTCAGAACAAAATATTGAACCTATAGAAAGTGATAAACCACAAGAACCTCAAGAGCCAGAAAATACAAATGACATCTTTAAGATAGATGGAACAAATTTAATGTGTGTGCCAAAAACAACAGTGGAAAACATTAAGACAAAATACAATAATACAATAATTAAAAAGGGTAATGAAGAGATAAAAACGGGTAATGTAGGAACAGGATATAAAGTAATAATAGAAGAAAAAGAATATATAATAATAGTAAAAGGTGACACAAACTGTGATGGAAAAATAACACCAGCAGATTCTACAGCAATTTTAAAAGAATATGTTGGAATATCTAAATTATCAGATGAGGCAAAATTGGCGGCGGATACAAATAAAGATGGGAAAATAACACCAGCAGATTCTACTTTGATTTTAAGAGCATATGTAGGACTTAATAATATATCAATATAAGGAGAGATAACAAATGATTAAAAAAATTGAATTTATTCTAATTCTAAGTGTTTTAATTTTAGTTGGTTGGTGCACTTGCTCGCAAGCGCGAATTACAACCAGTGATCCAACAGTTTCTTCAGGAGAAACAGCAACAATAACAATTAATAGTCAGGAACCAGTGGCAAATGGAGCAATAAATGTTACATCTAATGGCGGATTGACATTTGAAAGTGTTACAGGTGGTACAGTAAATGGAACATTAGTAGCATTTGCAAGGGCAGAAAATGTTACAAGTGGAATAGCAACATACAAATTCAAAACACCAAATGTAACTAAAGACACAACATACAAAGTTGTATTTGCATCACAAGATATGGAAAATGCGGAAGGTAATGCAATTGCCTCTTCAACGGCAACAGCAACAGTAACCGTAAAAGCAAAACAGAACAATAATACAACAGGTGGAGGAAGTACAGGTGGCAATGCAGGTGGAAATACTACACCAACAGAACCAAAATTCACATCAGTAAATGAAACTGTTTATGCGACTACGGAAGTAAATGTAAGAAAAAGTTGGTCAACAAGTAGTGGAATAATAGGTTCATTAGGAGCAGGCAAAAGTGTAACGCGCATAGGAAAAGGCGATAACGATTGGAGCAAGGTATCATTTAATGGTTCAACAGGGTATATATACAGTAAATATTTAACTACAACACAGCCAAAAGCAGAAGAACAAAAACCGAAAGAACAACCTAAAAATGAAGAAAAATCAACAAACAAAAATTTAGCAAAACTAGAAGTAAAACTAGAAGGACTAACACCAGAATTTAAAAAAGATGTTACAGACTATACAATCAAAGTTCCAAATGGTATAGAAAAGTTAGATATTATAGCAGAGGCAGAAGATAGCAAATCAAAAGTTGAAATCTCTGGAAATGATAAATTAGTAGAAGGAGATAATATAGTTAAAATATTAGTAACAGCAGAAGATGGAACAACTAGAACATATATAATAACTGCTACAAGAGAAAAAACTGTGCAATCAAGTTTGAGATTATCAGCACTAACTATAGAAGGAATCAACATAGAGCCAGCATTTTCACCAGACATATTTGCATATACAGCTACACTAAGCAATAGTGAAATAAATGAATTAAAAGTAAATGCTACAACAAGTGACGAAAATACTACAATAGAAATTTTGGGAAATAGCAATTTACAAGATGGAGAAAATGTAATAACAATATTATTGAAATCAACTAAAACAGATGAAACAACAACATATCAGATAACAGTAAACAAACCAGTACAACAAGCAGAAAAACAAGGAATATTGCCTAAACTATCAGCAAAAGAAATATTCTATATTATAGCAGGAATAATAAGCTTAATAATATTATTGTTAATAATTAAAAGAGATAAATTAAATGCAGGCAAAAAAAATAAAGAAGAAAAAGCAACAAATAATGGAGAATATGAACAAAACAAAAACGAGTATTTAGACCAATATGAAACAAAAGAGAAAATAGAAAATAATAATTTTGAAGAAACAAATGAAGACCCAAACGATGACTTAAAAAAGAAAAAAGGAAAACATTTTTAAAGATGCCAAATTAGGGACAGTCCCCAATTGTTCCATTTGAACAATCAGGGACAGCCCTGTAATATTGCCATAATTTTAAATTTAATGATGCAGAACTATTGCAAACAAAAAATGATTATAGTATACTTAAAATACATGCTACTGTAGCTCAGTTGGTAGAGCAACAGATTCGTAACCTGTAGGTCGGCAGTTCGATTCTGCCCAGTAGCTCCATTTGAAATCAACTTACGGACTGAAAAGTTCGTAAGTTTTTATTTTCTTGAATACGGGAATAAAATATATGTCTAGCCAGCACTGAATTTGTACTCTCGCATAAATTCTATTATGGGAATGCCCATACCCTTAATGTTTAGAATACAATTTTAAACTAGGAAAATAGATAATGTATTGTATGCCTAAAGTATTATTCGGATAAAGTTAACAGCAATTGAAACAAGTAGTGTACCTGAATTTAAGCCTCGTATTGAAAGACTTTTTGAATCATTTCAGCTAAGATTAATACCTGAACTCAGATTAGCCAACATAACTACAATTGAAGAAGCCAACAACTTCTTACCATCTTTCATAGACAAATACAATTCAAAGTTCGCTCTATATATAGATAATACCAAATCTGTTTTTGAAAAGCAACCTAGTTTACAAAAAATTAATTTAACCTTAGCTGTTTTATCTCGTAGGATAGTAGATACAGGTCATTCAATTTGTTTTAAAAAGAAACATTACAGAACCATAAATTATGTTAGTACACCAATATATTTTGGAAAAGGTACTAAATGTATGGTAATTGAAGCATTTGATAAATCTTTATATGCTACAGTAGAAGATAGTATGTTTGCCCTTGAAGAAATACCAAAAGTTCAATTAAAATCGCAAAATTTTGATGAAATATTGCCAACTGAACCAAAGAAAATTTACATTCCTCAAATGGTACATCCATTCAAGAGACAATCATTTGAAAAATTCATAGAAAAACAAAATTTAAAAATTACTCAAGTACCCTGACCCCAAAAACTAATCCTAAAAAATCAAAATTTTAGGGCTTATATTTAAAATCTTTTGGGACATTTTCAAAAATCATTGACATTGACAGAAAAATTAAAATTTAGTATACTTTAGTAATAATACACTGATGAAAGAGAGGTACAAAAAGTGCGGAATAGATATTTTATCTACAAGCAGAACAAAAGACTAGCAGAAACAGGCATTATTGCCATAATGCTTGTCATTTTAATGCTAGCATTTCAATGGCGAATGCCATTGAAAAAAGCGGTTGTCGAAGGAGATGGGTGGGAAATGACTTTACCCATTTCTCCCTCATACAGGGAAAGTCAGAGCGAATGCCCAGAGCTTAATATGCCTTGCACACTTACCCTGAAAATGTTTTCGAAAGAGGAGGTAAAGGTAAGTATTCTTACTGAATTCTGTGGTTGGCGAGAGATGGAAACTTTCCCAACAGAACATGAGAATGAACGTGCACTTCTTGGCTTAGAAGCCTGGGCAATGCATGAATACTACCTTAAGATTGAGCAAGGAAGTTATAAAGCATACTTGCATTTTAAGGTAGTCAAGAGTATCAATGACTCTTGAGGGCACATTTTTTACTGTATTGGCATTGTCAATATTGTCAATGCGGTAGAAAAGAAATTTCCAAAAGTACTTGTGCTTTTGGAAATTTCTTTATATAATATTGTTTAGTTTATATACAGAAGGGAAGAGTTAAATGAGCTTTATAAATGAAATTAAACAAAGAGCGAAAGAGCAAATTAAAACTATAGTATTACCAGAAAGCAATGATATTAGGGTTTTAAAAGCAGTGGATACTATTGTAAAAGAGAAATTTGCTAATATAATTTTAATAGGTGATGAAACAGAAATTGAAAAAGTGGCCAATCAAAATGGTTTAGATATTAGAGGAACAAAAATAATAAATCCACATAATTTTGAAAAACATAATGAATATGCCAATGCTTTATTTGAATTAAGAAAAGCAAAGGGTATGACAATAGAGAAAGCGAAAGAATTGTTATTAAACGAAACATACTTAGGAATGATGATTGTAAAACAGGGAGATGCGGATGGTTTGGTTTCAGGAGCATATCATTCAACAGCAGATACATTAAGACCTGCATTACAAATATTAAAAACAGCACCAAATACAAAATTAGTTTCTTCATTTTTCGTAATGATTGTTCCAAATTGTTCATATGGAGAAAATGGAATATTTGTATTTAGTGATTGTGGATTAGTTGAAAAACCAAATGCAGAAGAACTTGCCGAAATAGCGAAATCATCAAGTAAGAGTTTTGAACAACTAATAGGAAAACCTGCAAAAGTTGCGATGCTTTCTTATTCAACACACGGAAGCGCAAATTCAGAAGATACACAAAAAGTTATTGATGCAACTAAATTGTTAAAAGAACAAATGCCGGATTTAATGTGTGACGGAGAATTGCAATTAGATGCAGCAATAATTCCAGAAGTTGCTAAAAGCAAAGCAAAAGAAAGCAATGTGGCAGGAGTTGCAAATACACTAGTATTTCCAGATTTAAATGCTGGCAATATTGGATATAAGTTAGTACAAAGATTAGCAAAAGCGGAAGCATATGGACCAATGTGTCAAGGAATTGCAAAACCAGTAAATGATTTATCAAGAGGTTGCAGTAGTGAGGATATAGTTGGAGTTGTGGCATTTACTTGTGTTCAAGCACAAGAAAAAAATATATAAGAAAGAAGGATGTAAAATGAAAATCTTAGTAGTAAATTGTGGGAGTTCATCATTAAAATATCAATTAATTGATATGGAAACAGAAGAAGTTATGGCAAAGGGATATTTAGAGAGAATAGGATTAGGAGGATCTTTTTTAACACATACAGTAAATGGAGAAAAACACAGAATAGAAAAAGAAATAGCAAACCATGAGGAAGCAATGAATTTACTTTTGGAACAATTATTAGATAAAGAATATGGAGTTATTTCTGATCTAAAAGAAATAAATGCAGTTGGACATAGAGTTGTTCATGGAGGAGAGAAATTTAGTGGTTCTGTTGTTATAACAGATGAGGTTATTAATGCTATCAAAGAGTGCATTCCTTTAGCTCCACTACATAATCCTGCTGGAATAACAGGAATAGAAGCTTGCAAAAAAGCATTACCAAATGTTCCAATGGTAGGTGTATTTGATACAGCATTTCATCAAACATTAGATCCTAAAGCATATATGTATGCAATACCATATGAATATTATGAGAAATATAAAATTCGTAAATATGGATTCCATGGAACCTCTCATAGATTTGTATCTAATAGAGTCGCAGAAATAGTAAACAAACCAATAGAAGATTTAAAAATAATTACTTGTCACCTGGGACAAGGAGCAAGCCTTTGTGCAGTAAAAAATGGAAAATCTGTAGATACTTCAATGGGATTAACACCTTTAGCAGGTGTACCAATGGGGTCACGTTCTGGAGACATAGATCCATCAATAGTAACATTTCTAATGGAAAAAGAAGGATTATCAGCTAAAGAAATGGATAATATATTAAATAAAAAATCTGGAAAATTAGGATTGTCTGGAATAAGTGCCGACGATAGAGATATAGAAAAAGAAATACTAAATGGAAATAAAAGAGCAGAACTTGCAATAGATAATTTTATCTACCAAGTTGTAGGATATATAGGAAGATTTGCTGCTCAAATGAATGGTGTTGATGTAATAACATTTGCAGGAGGAGTTGGAGAAAACGGAATAGATGTAAGAGAAAAGGTTTGTGCTTATCTGGAATTCTTAGGAGTCAAAATAAATACAGAAGCTAACAACTGTAGAGGAAAAGAAATAGAAATCTCTACACCGGATTCTAAAGTGAAAGTATTTGTTATACCTACAAACGAAGAATTAATGATTGCGAGAGATACAAAGGAACTTGTTACAAAATAATATAACTGATTTTATTATATAAAATAATTAATTAACACCTCACTCTATTTACATAATTTCATATTATATAGTAATTTGAAATTAGAGAGTGGGGTGATTTTTTGAAAATTAAAGATAAAAGAATTGGATTTGTACTAACAGGTTCTTTTTGTACATTTAAACATACTATCCCTCAAATTAAGAAAATTGTTGAAGAAGGAGGAATAGTAATTCCAATAATGTCTAGAAATGCATATAATATGGACACAAAATTTGGAACCGCACAAGAGTTTATAAAAGAGATTGAAGAAATAACAAACAAAGAAATAATACACACAATACAAGGAGCAGAACCAATTGGACCCAAAGGATTAACTGATATACTAATAATTGCACCAGCAACTGGGAATACAATTGGAAAGTTGGCCAACGGAATAACAGATGATGTAGGAACAATGGCAACAAAATCTCATTTAAGAAATAATAATCCTGTAGTAATAGCTATTTCTACAAATGATGGATTAGCTGGAAGTGCAGAAAATATAGGAAAATTACTTAATAGAAATAATTATTTTTTTGTCCCATTTAGACAAGATAATCCAATAACCAAACCACGTTCGTTAGTTTTTGATCCTAAATATATAATTCCTACATTAGAAAAAGCTCTTGAGAAAGAGCAGGTTCAACCTATACTAATTTAAACAAATATCAAGGTGTCTGCTATTATGCAAACACCTTGATATATTAATTAAAATTACTTAAAGGATTGCTTTCCACAGCATTTCGAACTTGCTCGTTATCTACATGGGTATATATTTCTGTTGTAGATATGCTAGCATGTCCTAGCAATTCTTGTAAAGCTCTTATATCTACATTTCCATATTTATACATCAAGGTAGCAGCTGTATGTCTTAATTTATGAACAGAATATTTATTTATATCTAACCCAGCTTTTAGCAGTTCCTGTTTTACTATATATTGAACAGTTCTGTTGCTAATCCTTTCTCTACGCTCACTTAAAAATAAAGCATCTTTAGAATTATATTGTATTTTTTCCTTAGGTCTTATATTTAAATAGCCATCTATTGCGTTCATACAGGCTTTATTCAAATATATAGTTCGTTCTTTGTTTCCTTTTCCAATAACATTAAGTTTACATTCATTAAAATCTATATCTTTAATATTTATTCCAACTAACTCTGACAAACGCATGCCACAATTTAAAAATAAAGTTATAATAGCATAATCTCTTTCTTTATTGCGATTTTCTTCTGAAGCAGTTATATTTAAAAGCTTTTTACTGTCGTCAAGAGAAAGATACTTAGGTATGCGCTTATCTTGCTTTGGGGTTTCCAGTGTCTGAGCAGGATTTATTTCTAGTATATGAGCTTTGTTGGTCAAATAATTAAAAAATATTCGTATGGTAGATATTTTTCTTGCACGTGTAGCTGCTTTAGATTTTAAATTTGTAGCTAGGTATGCAATAAAAGAATGAATATCATCTAGTTTAATGTCCTTTACTTTTTCTAATGGGAAATCCTTAATATCAATTTGGGTAAAATCACTTTCATTAGTTAGATGAAAGTGTATTTTCATATATTTAAAAAACATAGCTAAGTCATAATTGTATTCCTTTATAGAGTTAGGAGATTTATTTAATATTGTTATTGAATAATCCAAAAACGAATTAATAAATTCTGGATTTTGTTCTCTATCTATCATATTATTTCACACTCCAGTATATAAACTAATGATATTATACAGTAAAAATATAAAAAAGCAAATACTCTTTTTTATAAGGAAGTATTGATATAAGGAAGAAAATATTGTAAAATAGTGTAAAAAGTAGAATTCAAAGGAGAACAAGCGAATGAATGAATTTAGCGTTATCACCATAATGAATGAGGCTACAATAAACGTTTTAAAAAGTAAAAAAGTTGATTGTAGTATTAATTTGAAGAAAAAGAAAATTTTAATGTATGTATTCTTTGGAACAAAGATCTTACACATTATTTAGTAGGATTAGCTTCTGATGAGTATAGTGTAACATTGGATACGGATGATTTCTTTTATATAAAAGACCTAACTAGAATAAAAACTGGATTAACTGCAAAGGGAATAACAATTCTAGAAGATACTAATGAAAAGTTTGCAAATGTTCTTACCCAATTTAATGATGGAAGAAGTGAATATGCAATAGAAGATGTTGAAACTAAAAGGATGAACATGGCTAATATGAATAATACAGACAAAGAAGATGAACATGTGCTATTTTTAAAAGAAGTAATGCATATACTAGAAGAATATAATCTTGATTCACAAGGCATATTTGAGTATATGAAAGAGATTATAGATATTAAACTGGGTAGCGAAACAAGACGTAAGATATGGAAAAGAATAGATGGAGAAGATAGTCACAGAGAATCAACAAGATATATAAGATGTTTAATTGTTAATATAAATGGCAAAGAGTATTTGGTTGATGGAGATCAAAGAATAATACGAGAATTTCAAAGAGAAGAAGAGAAAGATAAAAGAGGTTCGTTTATACCTTATTCGGCTCTTTCAAGAGGAGATTATGACTATTATAACGGAAAGTGATTTAAAAAAGGATGTGATTTGATGATAGATTTAGATGAAAATTATAAATTAATAGATACATTAGACAAAAGATTAGAACAATTAGGTGATTCACTTTGACATTGATACGTTAAAACAACGATTAATTTTTTTGGAAAAAAAGACTCTAGAAGAGTCTTTCTGGACAGATAATAAAAACAATTCAAGTGTTTTAAGAGAAATGTCTAACATAAAGTCAAAGATAGAAAAATATAATAATTTAAAATCAGAATTTGACAATTTGAAAGACTTAAGTGACTTATTAAAACTAGAATCAGATGATGAACTTGCTAGAGAATTAATAAAAAATACAGCAAAAATTGAAGGTGAAATTACAAGTTTGGAGATAAATACATTACTTTCTGGAAAGTATGACACCAATAATGCTATTATTACACTTCATCCTGGCGCAGGTGGTACAGAGTCACAAGACTGGACACAAATGTTATACAGAATGTATACTAGATGGGCTCAAGATAATGGATACGAAGTTAAAGAGTTGGACTTTCTGGAAGGAGATGAAGCTGGCATAAAAAGTGTAACATTTTTAGTCTTAGGTGAATATGCTTATGGCTATTTAAAAGGAGAAATGGGAGTTCATAGATTAGTTAGAATATCACCATTTGATTCTGGAGGGAGAAGACACACATCTTTTGCTTCTGTAGAAGTGCTACCTGAAATTACTGATGACATAGAAATAGAAATTAATTCAGATGATTTAAGAATAGACACATATAGAGCCTCTGGAGCAGGTGGACAACATATAAATAAAACATCATCTGCTGTAAGAATAACTCATATTCCAACAAACATAGTTGTAGCATGCCAAACTGAAAGATCCCAAATTCAAAATAAAGAAACTGCAATGAAAATGCTAAAATCTAAATTATTAAACTTGAAAGAAAAGGAAAATAAAGAAAAAATAGAAGATTTAAAGGGTAACCAGATGGAGATAGCTTGGGGAAGTCAAATACGTTCTTATGTGTTTTGCCCATACACTTTAGTAAAAGATCATAGAACGAATTACGAAGTTGGTAATGTTCAAGCTGTAATGGATGGTGACTTAAATGGCTTTATAAATGCATATTTAAGAAATAATAAATAACAATGCAGTAACCAAATTCCTATTTAATAATATTATATAATATAGAGCCTATTCGGCTTAGGCTTATATATATTATTAAAAGGTGCAGGTGAATATGGACACAATAGTATTAAAATTTGGAGGAAGTTCATTAGCAGACAATGATAAATTAAATACTGTAGCAAATAAAATTATTGAATTTTATAAAAGAAAAAATAGAATAGTAGTAGTGGTTTCAGCACAAGGGAAAACAACAGATAAATTAATAAAAGAAGCAAATGAGCTTTCAAGTATACCTAACGAAAGAGAAATGGATGTCCTTTTAAGTTCAGGTGAACAAATGTCAATGTCTAAGTTAGCTATATTATTAAATGAATTAGGTTATGATGCAATTTCTTTGACAGGATGGCAGGCTGGCATACACACAGATAATAAAATTCAAGAAGCTAGAATATCAAATATAAATACTACCAGAATAGAAGAGGAGTTAGAAAATAATCGAATAGTAATAATAGCTGGATTTCAAGGGATAAATGAAAGAAATGACATATCAACATTGGGAAGAGGTGGTTCAGACACAACAGCAGTAGCAATAGCAGCTGCCATAAACGCTAATCATTGTTACATTTTTTCAGATGTAGACGGTGTTTATTCTGCAGATCCTAATAAAATATCTGATGCAAAAAAAATACCAGAACTTTCTTATATTGAAATGGTTAATTTGTCAGACGAAGGTGCAAAGGTACTTCACAATAGATGTGTTGAAATCGCAGAAAAATATAATGTGCTGATAGAAACAAAGTCAACATTTAATGAAAATATAGGAACAATCATAAATGAAAAAATAGAAGAGAGTAATGTTAAAAGTATAGTAAAAAATGACAATTTGATTTTAGTTAACTTAGTAGGTCCTTTACAAAACTTAAAGGATATAAGTTTAATTCTAATAGAAAATGGAATTACTTTAAGCACAATAATTGATAATAGTACAGATAAATTAGACATTAGTTTTACGATACATTTAAATAACTTAAATAAATTAAAATTTTTGCTTAAAACAGAATTGAATACATTAACATGGACAATGACGGAGGTTTCAAGGATTTCTTTTATAGGATATGGAATTAAAAACAATAAAGAAATTTTAGAAAAAACATTGAAAATATTTAAAAAGTATAATATTAATATATTGTCAGTGCAAATAGACGAAACAAAGTTATCTATAATAACTAAGGAAAAAGAAAGTGATATATTAATAAAAGAATTGCATAAAGAATTTATTATATAAAAGGGAGACTAAATAAAGTCTCTCTTTTAGTCTTTATTTTAAAACAAAACTCAATAATAATCGTTCTAAAATAGACAAGTACTGAATATATATTATTTATAAGACAAAGGGAGTGTAAATTAATCTATGAAAAATGTAGTGGCGATTTTAATCGCCTGCACTTCGAAGAAATTACTAAAAAGACAAAATTGGAGGTAGTATTATGACAATGGATGAAAGAAAAAATAGTATGAATACCATGAACAATGTGGTACAGAATATTGTTTTAGAAAATAGGGAAAAATTAAGTATTTCAGGAGTATTAGATGTATTGAGCTTCGATGACCAAATTGTTATTTTAGAAACGGAATTAGGGCTTTTAACTGTAAAGGGAGAAAATTTAAGAATAAATAAATTAAGTTTAGATACAACAGAGGTAGTTATTAATGGTGAAATATATAACTTAGGTTATACTGAAAAAAGCTCAGACAAGAAAAACTCGGGCTTACTGAATAAAATATTTAAATAAGAGTAGGAACTGATATTATGGCACAAAGTATATATAATCAAATATATAGCCTTTTAATATTTACTATTACTGGAATAATTATTGGTTTAATATTTGATGTTTTTAGAATTGCACGTAAGAGCTTTAAAACATCTGATTTCATAACTTGCATAGAAGATTTTGTTTTTTGGATTATAACTGGAGCAATCCTATTATTTGTAATATTTAAATTTAATAATGGAGAAATAAGAGGCTACATTTTTATGGGACTTTGTTCAGGCATTATTATATATTTATTAACAATAAGCAAGCCTTTTATAAAGTTTAATGTTAAAATTGTAACTTTTATAAAGAAGATAATTACTTGCATATTTAAGTTTTTAAGTAAAATATTTAAAATAATACTGCTTAATCCAATATATTTCTTAGTAATAAATATAAAGAAACCAATAAAAAAATTTCAACAAAAAAGTATAAAAAAAGTTGAAACTAAATAAGAAATATGTTAAAATAGTTATGTTTAAAGAAGGATTTTATAAGTTTATGTAGAAAATCTAATTATAGAAATATAAAATATCGAATTCGGAGAGAAAAGTACATATGAAAAAGAAAAAAATATATAAAATGCTGTTTTTAGTATTATTGTGTGGATATATTATATATACCTTTATAAATCAACAGCAAATATTAAACACCTATAATGCAGATGCTAAAAGATACTCTTTGCAAATAGAAGAGGCTAAATTAAAAAATTCTAATTTAATTGCTAAAAAAAATAGTGTAACTTCTAAAGAATTTATTGAAGAAATAGCTAGAGATAAACTTGATATGTATTTACCTAATGAGAGAGTATACATAGATATCGGAAAATAAAATAAATGTTTTGCAATGGCAGAGTTTAATCTCTGCCTAAAAAAATAAAATTAGGTTCTATTATTTTTAATCTTTATAAAATAAAAATCCAAATATTTTTAAGAAAATTATAGATAGTGTAAAGTAATCTATGAAAAATGTAGGGTCGACTTTAATCGCCCACACTTCGAAGGAATTACTAAAAAATTATATAGGGGGAGTTTTTTATGGAAAATCTAGAAAGTTATACGTTGGTTGAATTGCGTCAACTTGCAAAAGAAAAGGGCATAAAAAATGTGTCCAAACTTAAAAAAGAAGAGTTAATAGAATATTTAACAAATATTCAAGGAGAAACTACATCGCAGTCAGAAGAAGAAGTGTCTACCGAAATACCTAAAAAGGAAGAAAATGTAGATAATAACACTGGATATAAAGTTACAAATGAAGAAGATGAAATTGTTGAGGGAATTTTAGAAGTATTGCCAGATGGTTACGGATTTTTAAGAGGAGAAAACTATTTATCTACTCCAAAAGATGTTTATATTTCTCCAATTCAAATAAGAAGATTCAAATTAGATAAAGGGGATAAAATTAAGGGTATTGCTCGATTGCCTAAAGAAGGTGAAAAATTCCCAGCCCTTATATATGTAGGAGAGGTCAATGGAGAAGCACCAGAAAAGGCATATAGAAGAGTAAAATTTGATGATTTGATTCCTATATATCCTAATGAAAGAATAAGGCTTGAAACGACACCTGATGAATATTCTATGAGGATAATAGATTTGATGTGTCCAATTGGAAAAGGACAAAGAGGAATGATTGTGGCACCACCAAAAGTTGGTAAAACAACATTATTAAAGAAAATAGCAAACAGTATTTCTGTAAATAATCCAGAAATAGAACTAATAGTATTATTAATAGATGAACGCCCTGAAGAAGTTACAGATATGAAGAGATCAATAAAAGGAGACGTAATATATTCAACATTTGATGAACTTCCTGAACACCATGTAAAGGTCGCAGAAATGGTATTGGAAAGAGCTAAAAGACTTACAGAACAAAAAAAGGACGTTGTAATATTGTTGGATAGTATTACTAGATTGGCGAGAGCATATAATTTAGTTGTTCCATCTTCTGGTAAAACTTTATCGGGTGGATTTGATCCAAGTGCATTACACAAACCAAAAAAATTCTTTGGAGCAGCTAGAAATATTGAAAATGGAGGAAGTTTAACAATTCTTGCAACCTCATTAATAGAAACAGGAAGTAGAATGGATGACGTTATATTTGAAGAATTTAAGGGTACTGGAAATATGGAGATTCATTTAGATAGAGCTTTATCAGAAAAAAGAATATTCCCTGCTATTAATATTAATAAATCTGGAACAAGAAGAGAAGAATTGTTATTGTCTAAAGAAGAATTAGAAACAGTATTTGCATTAAGAAAAGCGCTGTCAACTATGCCTATGGCAGATGTTACTGAACAATTAATAGATCAAATGATAGCAACTAAAAACAATGAAGAATTTTTAAAAAGGACAAGTTATTTTTTTAAAAAATAATTGAATATTGGATAAAAATGAAAGAATATTATTGAATTGGGGAATAGGAGATAGAACAATGCGCGAATACTATATAGCAATTGATTTGAAAAGCTTTTATGCTTCAGTTGAATGTATGGAACGAGGATTAGATCCACTAAAAACCAACTTAGTTGTAGCTGATAATAGCAGAACAGAGAAAACAATATGTCTTGCAGTTAGCCCGTCTTTAAAGTCTTATGGCATACCAGGCAGAGCAAGGTTATTTGAGGTAATTCAGAAAGTTAAGGAAGTTAATGCAGAAAGAAGATATCAAATACAAGGGAGCAAATTTAACGGAAAATCATATGATGATGATGAATTAAAAAAACATAAAGATTACGAGATTGATTATATTATAGCACCACCTCAGATGAATAAGTATATGAAATATAGTACAGATATTTATAAAATATATTTAAAATATTTTTCTGCAGATGACATGTTTATTTATTCGATTGATGAGGTATTTATAAATGTAACTAATTATTTGAAAAAATATAATAAAAAACCAAGTGATTTAGCAACAATGGTAATACATGATATATATAGTCAGACAGGAATTACTGCCACTTGTGGTGTTGGAACTAATTTATATTTAGCCAAAATTGCTATGGATATTGTGGCTAAACATGCAAAAGCAAATAAATTTGGAGTTAGAATAGCATGTTTAGATGAGCAATTGTACAAACAAAAACTATGGAGTCATATGCCTTTAACAGATTTTTGGAGAGTAGGCAAGGGAATAGCCAAAAAATTAGAAGATAATCATATGCATACTATGGGAGATGTTGCTAGATGCTCTATAAACAACGAAGACAAGCTTTTTAAACTATTTGGAGTAAATGCAGAGTTATTAATAGATCATGCATGGGGATATGAACCAGCAACTATTAAAAGCGTTAAATCATATAAGCCAGCAACCAGTAGCATAAATACTGGACAAGTATTGCATTGCCCTTATGATTACAAAAGAACTAAATTAATTGTTAAAGAAATGACAGAATTACTTGCTTTAGATTTGGTAGACAAGAATCTAGTAACAAATCAATTAGTTATGACTATCGGGTATGACGTTGATAATCTTAAAAACTCATCAATTGGCTATAAAGGCGAAATTACTATTGATAAATATGGAAGAAATGTACCTAAACATGCGCATGGAACTCAAAATTTAGACCACTATACATCCTCAAGCAAAATCATTGGAGAAGCCATAATTGAATTATATGAAAGAATAATAGACAAAAGGTTATACACAAGAAGAATAAACATTTCAGCTAATAATTTGATAAATGAAAAAGAAGCTGAGAAAAAGAATACTTTTGAGCAAATAGATTTATTTACAGATTATTCTGAAGTTAAAAGAAAACAAGATAAAGAAAAGAAAGAATATGAATTGCAAAAATCTATTCTAAGTATTAAAAGAAAATATGGTAAAAATGCAATTCTTAAGGGTATGAATTTTGAAGAAGGAGCAACCACAATAGATAGAAATTCTCAAGTAGGGGGGCATAAGGGATGATAAATAATTATAATGATATTATAAATTTGTCACGACCAGTTTCTAAAAGACCCAAAATGAGTTTAGAACAAAGGTCGGCACAATTTGCACCATTCGCTGCTTTAACAGGTTATGACGGACAAGTAAAGGAAACAGCTAGATTGACCAATAAAAAAATTGAAATAGATGAAGAACAAAAATTAGAATTAAATTTTAAAATACAATTAATACAATCTAAGATAAAAGAACAACCCAAAATAGAAATAACATATTTTGTTCCTGATGAACGAAAAGAAGGAGGAAAATATGAAACTATAAAAAATAGTATTAAAAAAATTGATGAGTATAAAAATAAATTAATTATGATAGATGGATTATCAATTGCAATGAATGAAATAATAGATATACAAGTATTATAGAAGAGGAAAGTTATTATATCCCTTAGATTATTCTAGGGGATATAATAAAATTTATCAAAAAAGGAGTGTCATAATATGATTGACTTACATACACATACAATATTTTCAGATGGTACATGGACCATTGAAGAAATGCTATCAAATGCAGAAAAAGCAGGAATATCAACTTTAGCAATTACTGATCATGATACTGCTATGCCACACATAAAATTAAAAGAGATTGACACTAAAAGCTATTTTTCTGGAAGGATTATTGTTGGAGGAGAATTCAATGCATTTTTTGACAATATAAAGATTGAACTACTAGGTTATGATTTTAATCCTGAATTATTACAAGAGTGGATAAATAAAACTTATAATACTATGGATGAAATAGAAGGATACAAAAAAGAATTTGATGAACTGTTACAATTATGCAAAAAAAATAATATAAAAACAACAAAAGATTTAGAATATGATGAGTCTTTAAAATATCCAACCAAAATTATTTATAATGATATTACTAAATACATTGAAAATAAAAAAAATTTTACCGATGATGAATGGAATATACGAGAAGGCTTTTTTAGAAGTTGTACATGTAATCCAAATTTTGTATTGTATAGAGATTTTTCTAAACAATATCCAAATGCACTAGAAGTTTCAAAACAAATAAGAAAAGCACGGAGGTAAAGTTTTTATAGCACACTTATATCTATATTCATTGAATAACCATATTAAATATTTGAAAAAATTAGTACAAGAAGGAATTCTAGATGGTGTAGAGGTATATTATTCTGGATTTAGTCAAGAACAAATAACTACTTTAGAAAAATTCTGTAAAGAACATAATTTGTATATGTCAGCAGGAACAGATTGTCATGGAGAAAGAAAACCAAATATAAAACTTGGAATTGGATTAGGAAATATGAATGTTTCTGAAGAAGTAATTAAGAGTTGGTTATAGGGATACTAAAGTTTAAAATTTTAAAATATATCTTGTATAATATATAATAAAAGTGTTATACTATAGTCGAACGATTGAACGATATTTTGAACGATTGAACGATTCAAAATGGAGGTAAGTAGCATGAATGAGAATGAATCAATAGAATTTAAAGAAAATTATACAGAAAAAATATATAAAGAGATTATAGCTTTTTTGAACACAAATTCTGGAACTATATATATTGGATATGATGATAATGGGAATTTAATAGGAGTGGATAATTGCAAAGACATTGAAGAAAAGATTTCTAATGGCATACGAACAAATATATATCCAGATGCTAGAATTTTTGTCTCGATAAATACAGGAAAACTTGAAGATAAAGAATATATTATTATAAAAGTTTCAAAAGGAATTGATATTTATTATCTTAGAGAAAAAGGAATTGTAAAAGGAACATACTTAAGAACTGGCTCTTGCTCGATTCCTGCAACAGAAGAAACAGTAAAACAATTGATAATAAAAAATAGTAGCTTATCATTTGAAACATCAATTTCAAGCAATCAAGAATTAACTTTTGATTATATTAGTAAAGCCTTAGAAGAAAATAATATTAATATAAATGAAAATAATATAAAAGAAAATTTGCATGTTACTGCAAATCAAAAATATACAAACTTAGGATTATTGTTTTCTGATCAAAATCCATTTACATTTAAGTTAGCTGTGTATCAATCAAATGAAAAGAATAATTTTTTAGATAGAAAAGAATTTAAAGGATCAATTTTGGAAATTTATGATACTATAATTGATTATTTAAAAAATAATACAGCAACATATGGATTGATTAATACGAGTGTTAGAGAAGATATTGAAGAATATCCAGAATTTATTTTAAGAGAAATTGTGCTAAATTCTCTTATACACAGAGATTATGGAACGTTAACATCTAATATACTTAATTTATATAAAAATAATGGAATAGAAGTTATTAGTTTTGGATCTTTATATGGAAACATAACACTTGATGATATACTAGCAGGTCTATCAACTTCAAGAAATCCTTACTTACAATCTATTTTTATGAGAATAAAGAGGGTAGAAGCAATAGGAAGTGGATTAAGAAGAGTAAAATCATATTATAATAAAATTGGATTAAATTTCGAGATAGATGTATTACCGTCAGCGTTTGTTGTAAAATTACCTAAAATATCATTGAATAATGTTGCTATACAAAATAATAGTAAAGGTGATATGGATATAATTATAAAATATATTGAAAAAAATGGCTCTATAACAAGGATTAATGCTCAGGCACTAATTAATAAAGAAAAGACAACTACCTCAACAATATTAAATAAATTAGTTGAAAATGGTGTTTTGGTTAAAATCGGAAACGGGCCAAGTACAAGATATGAAATAAATAAATAATAACTTAAAAGTGAACTTCGCTTTATTAATATGTAGGAATAAAAAATGGCTGACAATAAAAAATAGTAATTTGTCGCTGAGATTGATTTTGAAATTTGAACAAAAATATAAATATTTTTAAATGCAAGAGATTTAGCAATATTAGAACTATTAATATTAACTGGTATGAGAGTTGGAGAAATTACGAGATTAAATATATCAGATATGAATTTTCAGGAAAGAAGTTGTATTGTTTTAGATAAAGGTAATAGCGAAAGAGAAGTTTATCTTACTACTAAAAGTAAAATGTACATAAAGAAATATTTATAGACAAGAACAGATGACAATGAAGCATTATTTGTATCATTAATAAAACCATATAACAGACTAGGTATATCTGGAATCGAAATATTAATAAGAAATTTTGGAAGAAAAGCTAATATAAATAAGGTATATCCTCACAAATTTAGAAGGACAAAGGCGACTATGGAATATGCAACGGTAAATCAAAATAATGTAAAAAATTCTCATAGGAAATATATTACATAAACTTTTTTATATTATAAAAAATATAAAAGTTAAAAGTATGCTAAGTAATAAGTTAATTAGAATCTTCGGAAATCATAGACAAATCAAGAAAAATGTAATATTATGGTAATAAGGAAGGAATAAATAACAATGGAATTGTGGGATGTATATGATATTAATAAAAGATTTACAGGAAAAGTAATTGATAGACATAGTGATGAAAGATTAAAAGAAGGGGAATATCATTTAGTAGTAGAGGCTATTATAATAAACTCTAAAGGAGAAATATTATTAAATAAACGCTCAAAATTTAAGAATAAATATCCCAATATGTGGGAAAGTACGGCTGGTTCTTGCATAAAAGGTGAAAACAGCTTACAATCAATGTTAAGAGAAATAAGAGAAGAACTAGGAGTTATATTTAATGAGTCAGATGCTGTTTTTTACAAAACTTTAAGGGATGATAATGCAAAAGATTTTAAAGATATATGGTTATTTAGAAAAGATTTAGAAATAAAGGATTTAAGTTATACAGATGGAGAAGTAGTTGATTCTAAATGGATTACTATAGATGAATTTGAAAAAATGATTGATAACGAAGAAATTATTCCAACGATAGATTTTGATAAAGAAGATTATAAAAAATGTTTAGAATTATAATAAGGAGTATATTGTAAATGTCTGTAGGGAAATCAGTGTTAACAAAAAATGATATAATTACTTTATTAAGAACTCAATATAATATAGAAGGAAATATAGAAATAACTAAGTTAAACAGAGGTTCTTCAAATTTATTTGAAATTAATGTAAATGGTAAAAGGTATATATTAAAAGAGTTTAATTCAAATAAACCTGTATCTTTAGTAGAAAAAGAAATTCGATTAATTAAATATTTACAAAACGGAAAACTTCAAGTACCACAGTATATTCAGTTAAATGATGGAAGATATTATTTTATTTTTAATGGAAAAGTAGTGATTTTACAACAATTCATAGAGGGATATACTGTTGAAAACAATACAGGAAATTATGAGCAAATGATGGAATCAGCAACTATTTTAGGAAAATTAATAAGAGAATTAATAGGATATGAAGGATTAGAAGAAGAAGGCATTATAGATAAATGGTTTTCTAAAAAGAGTGTACAAATGGGAGTTCAAAAATTAGAAGAAGAAAAAAAGAACATTAAAGGAGATAATAAATATAAAGAACAATTTATTGCAGATTTTAATGATAAAATATTAATAGCGAATGCTCTAATTGACCAATTTGATTTTGGAATAATTAGAAGATTAAGTATAATGAATACACATGGAGATTATAGCATTCAGCAGTTAATTTATAATGAAGGTAAATTAGCTACAGTAATAGATTTTGAAACAGCAAAGAAGATGCCAATAGTATGGGAAATAGTCAGATCGTATAGTTATGTAGATAAAAATGCAGAAGATGGAAAAATAGATACAGATAATCTTATTCAATATTTTAAAGAAGTCTCTAAATATGTAGAATTAAATGAATATGATTTGAAATTTGCCCCACATATTTACTTAATGCAACTAATAGGAAGCACATTTGGATATAGGGAGTATAATAAAGATTGTAGCCAAAAAGATTTATTAAAATTTGCCTTGTTTAGAACTAACTTATGTAGAAGTTTATATGCTAATTTAGATAAAATAAGTGAAAGTCTTTTAGAAAATGTACCACATAGACAAATGATATTAGAAGAAAGATAATTTTATATAAGGAAATCTGGCTATTACCAGGAGAAAGAGTGCAAAAAAGGAATATAGAACATTGCACAAAATCAAAGCAATACGACCAATTAAAAGCAAAATTCTAAAATATATCTTGTATATTATGTAGGAATAAAAAATAGCAGACAATAAAAAATAGTAATTTGTCTCTTAGATGGAGTTCTAAAGTATAATGAAATTGACATAATTAGTAAAAGGTGTTATAATAGAGAAGTTTTAAACAATAAAAATAATTATAGGCATATAAAAATTATGAGTTGACTCATATAAGATATAGGAGAAAAAATGGAATTTATTAATTTGATTTCTGAAATATTAAAAAATAACAAGAATCTAAAAATATTTTTAGATATGGATGGAACAATTGTTGAAAATATTTTTGATATAGAAAAAAGTTACGAAAAAAAAGGAAAGTATTTAAGGAAAAGACCTATACAACCAATTATTGAACAAATAAATAGAATAAGAGAAAAATATGAAGAGATTGAGATTTACATATTAAGTTGTTCAAGTAGTAATGAAATGGTAAAAGAAAAAGATGAATGGCTAGATATATATATGCCAAATATAAAAAAGGAAAATAGGAAATTTATAGTTAAGGAAAATGGGGAATATACTAATGAAAATATACATAAAGTAAAAAGTGAATATATAAAGAATAGTATTTCGAATAATGAAGTTGCAGTTTTAATAGATGATGATAATAGAATTTTAAGCGAATCATTAAAAATATTAGGAAATAATGTAATACCAATACATGTTACATCTTTACTGATATAATAAAAATTTTGAAAGGGAAAATATAGATGAGAAAGAAATATACTGATGAAACATATTTGAGGGGGGTTTCGAAATATGATGTAACAACAAAAAAATTAAAAGGACAAGATACTTATATTGTGATAAAAAAAATTCAGGAAATAGATGAGCCATTTATAAGAAATGTTACATTAATAGATAATGGATATTACATAGTAGAATACACACCATTGGATAGGTTATACAATGCAAGAGCTTTTATAGATAATGAATTAAAAACAATAAGCTATTATTTCGACATTAGTTTAGGAAATGGACTAGAAAATGGAAGACCATATTATGATGATTTGTTTTTAGACATTGTGTATGGCGCTGATACAAATAATAATATCAAGGTTTTAGATGAAGATGAATTATTAGATGCTTTGGAAAAAGGAATAATAACGAAGAAAGAATTTGAATTAGCCCATAGTGTTTGTGCTGAACTTGCTAAGGAAATTATGGAGAATAGAAATGCCTTTGTCAATATGAACAAAAAAGAAATAATAAGTCATATATAGGAATTAGCAGCAGAACAACGGTTGTGATAGGTAATACATAGTAGTTTGACAATATCTTTCTTAATACTAATTTTTGTTACATCATTTTTAGTGGAGAATAATATTGCTAAAATAGTGTTGTTTATATTAGCATTTGTTCTTTTTAATAATAGGTGTTTCATTTGCATTAAAAATAGAAACTCAAAAATGTCATCATAAATATGTACCAAAATATAGCCAAGTATATTTTGCAATGCACTCTGGAACTACACGATATATGAAATGTCCAAAATGTAACAAGAAAAGTTGGCAAAGAAAGACTTTAAGTAAAAAATTACAATAAGTAAATCAAATTACTTTAACAACATTAAAATAAGTAAATAATAAAAAAATTACGGAGTATTGAATTTAATCAATATCTCTTTTTTTGTTGCACACATAAATAAACAATAGAAGAGAGGTAGAAGTAGATATGGAAAAGTGTAAAAAAAGGAATATCAAACATTGCACAAAATGAAACTTTTGCGCAATAAGGTGTAGGAGTAAAATATATAGGCATACCATTTAATGCCTTACAACCACTTTACTTACAACCCTCTTATAGCTTGCTATCAAATATCGTTTGACTAATGTTATTACTTTATATATTTAATATTGTAATAATGTTAGTCTTGTCCCAGATTTTTTATCTTATTTCAATTCATAATTGAATCTTAACTGATTTTATAATTTATCCTTTATAATTTTATATTCAAATTATTTTTTATATTAAAATTTTACAAAAATCTCTAAAATCTTCAAATCACTATATTTGCCGTATTTTTGCAACAACAAACTATATGTCTTTAAAATAAAAACGCCTTAAAATCGATTCTCGTG
>ERZ779829.1-NODE-1-length-170452-cov-4.716210_pt1 | contig 170452 bp, 172 predicted proteins | sample MGYA00511562_ERZ779829 | MGnify/ENA primary metagenome ERZ779829 (study PRJEB29588, sample SAMEA2151677) | human gut metagenome | biome: human gut; feature: human-associated habitat; material: faeces | place: Denmark | collected 2008/2010 ... | reverse complement strand
TGGGGAAAGAGTAGCTGGGAATTTATATGAGTTTATTGTAGAAAATTTAGGAGATAATATTACTTTAAATTCAGGAAATCTAGCAGATACATTAATAGGAAATTACAAACTTACAGATACTTATCCTGAATTAGAAGGTTCAGATTATAATATTCTAAAAGTAAAAGACAATGCATTTATTACTCAGAATTTCTTTGTAAGTCCTAACAGAATAGTAGCTATAGCTTCCGAAGCTAATCTTGATATAGTAGAAAAGGTAATGTTTGTATATAACCAATTAAAAAGTGATAATTTAGCTTTCATTACTTTAGTAGATGAATTGGTTAAAGATGATTCTCTAGACATATTTGATAAATTTTCTCAAATAATCAATAGTGATTATGATAATCTTCAAGAGGTAATTAAAAGAGTGCCAAGTAAATATAATGAAGAACTATTGACAGTTGGAAAAGACCATTATATGTTAGTCAAGGGTGTGTGAAAAACCTTGAAAGGAGAAGATGTGAAAGATACATCTAAGCTTTGGGATGCGTATTTTATGAAGCCTGGTTCTAAAGAAATTTCTCCCATTTCTATCAGTGATTTAAAAGAATTTAACTTAAATGAAGGGGATATAGTTTACACAAAGTCGAATCAAAAGTTACTTTATAACGGGGCGGATTTTGAAAATTCTTTAGGAGAAATAGTATCTGATGATACTATAATTGTGCGAATGAGTACAATTAGAGATCAAAGACTTGTGGAAAGAGAATTACAAAAAAGAGAACCATTAAGTTATAGTAGATTAAGATTTGTACTGGACAATACTCTTTCAGAGTTTATAACGGAGAATAATTTATTATTTACAGATTCAAATAATCCTTATATAGAAGACGGAAAAGTATATTTGAAAAATGAATATCAGACTAATACTACATTTGCAGAGGTAGCAATCCCTATCATATTAAATTCTTTGGTTAGTGATAAGCATTTATTAGAGTTAACTAATAATGGCGACAAAGAATCAATCAATACTTTATTAAACGCTCTTTTAGATTTTTATGTTAATACTGATGATACTGCATTAAGTGGATATGATAATGTTGAAGATATTCAATGGATAATGAATAATATAAACAATGTTTTAGATAATTCAGAAATAAAGGTTTTAGGTAATGAAGATTCTAAGGCTCCAAAAACTGCAGGACAAGTGTCTGATGATATTATTAAGAAACTAATGGAAGATGGTAACTTAACTATTTATTGTGTATTATAATGGAAAATTGTAAATGAAGATTAAAAGTAAATGATGGAGAAGTCATAGAGTTTACAAATGAGGAGGATGTAAAAACCTATATAGCTGCGAATCGGAATAGATATAACTGAGAAACTGATCCAGAATTGCTAAGAGTTACCACTGAAACTTATGTAGATGGAATTATTAACAAAGCAAAAAAAGACACTTTTTCAGAAACTGCAAAAATAACCCCTTTAAAAAATAGAAACCTTGCTATAAATGAGGATAGTTTAGAAGAGGGAGATTCTGATACTATAGCGGTAACTGATGTTATTACAAAGCCAAATAAAGAGGGTAAACGATTAGCTCCAGAAGTTATTGCAGAGAATTATGAGAGTGATTTATTTAAAAATTATATTTTAGAATTACTCCAGAGAAGAGGTTTAAATATAAATACTCTTATATTTCAAAGTGGTTTAACAACCGATCAACGTCTTGATGCAATTAAGGAAGAATTATTTCACGATACATTAATAACAGAAAAAACAGCAGAACATTATTTAACTTCTGCTGCAAATAAGTTTAGAATTGAGTTGAATTCAGGAGATGCAAAATCATTGATAGAAAGAGTTCAAAATACAGTTAAAGAAAACTTCAGAATTCAATTAATGGGTGAATTTGTGCATAATATTTTTTATAACTTAATTGAAAGAAAGTTAAGCCCATACGCATTGAAGGAAAGATATGGTTCTGTAATGGCATACATTGCAAAACGATTTTCTACTATGTATCAAGATCAAAGAACTTGATTACAAGAAGAGGCTAAAGCTTTTACTGTATCTAAGGTAGATTTTGATGAAATGGTGGATGATGTAAATGCTGTTTATCAAACAATATTGATGCAGCATAGTGGTAGTGATGGAAAACTCAGAGGCGGTGTTAAAATCTATTCTGAAATAGATTTAACTGCGAATCTTGGCTATGAAATTGATGGTAAATCTAAAATCAGAGGTAAATTAGACTTGTTTGTAATTGATGGTGATGTGGCCACTATTTATGATATTAAGTTTTCAAAGAAACCATATGATAAATGGGCTAAGGAGAAAAGGTTAACAGCTATTTATCAACAAGCTTTTTATGGACGAGTATTGAATCAATTAGGAATAAACACTAACTCTCTTCAATATTACTTAGTGCCAATATACAAATTTAAAGGCAAATTAATTTCTGATGGATTAAAAAATATTACTGAAGAAGTAACTGCTCCTTATGTAGTACGAAATTTGGATGAATATATTCCTAGAGTACTTTATTCTGAATATAAAGATCCAGAAGAAATGTTAAATATAGATAAAAAAATTGCAAAAGTTCTTCCTGAAGAATATATTTTAGCTAAAACTTATAGGCTCAATAAAGAAATTATTGAGAAGAATAATATTATACGATATAGAAATGGCAGAATTGATTTTGTAAATGACATCACTGGAAAAAAGGAGCCTTTATCTGGAGAAGATGTAATTCCAGAAAGAATTGATCGATATATTGAGGAACTAAAAGAAAGTCGTCCTGCAATGATTAATAATTTTATAGGAAGCCTTAAAAGCATATTAAAAGGAACTTTACCTGATTCCATTCCTTATGAAGGAAATAGTAGGCGCAGAGGATTTTATAAAGCTTTACTTGATAAATACTATAATCAGCAGGATCGATATATAATTGTTGATAATCAAAATCTGTTTGATAGAGGTCTTATTCCCATTGTTGATACAGTTAATAATGCCATTGATGTTCTTATATTAGATGAATTAAATTTAGATGATACTTTATATTATTCAAATAATGGAAAATTATCAGGCCTATTTGAATTAATTGCTAAACCAGGAACCACAAATGCCCAATGGTTGGAACAACAATATTTGCAAAAACAAATTCTTCCTTTAGAAGCAACAAGAGGAAACGCTGCATTATTAAAGGCTTTAATAGTATTAAACGAAAGGCCAGCTTTTCAAAATTTAAAATTGGGTACTATTCGTGCAGTTAATCCATTTAGATCCCAATCTCTTGAGTTTAATGAACGACAAATTGCTTTCATAGAAGATGTTCTATCACAATTAGTTGCTGATGAAGAAGGAACTTTAATGTCTCCAAATTTAACAATTCTAAAAGATGGACCATATAAAGGACAGTCAAGATTTACTTCAATTGTAGACAAAGTATCTGACCAAATAATGGCTATTTTTAGAATTGATCAAAGTGAAGAGAATGCTATACATAAAATAATTAAGAGTAACTCTGACTTATTTATTTCTTCTAATTTTGAAACTAATAATATCGAAGATTTAGTTGACAGATTAGAGACTCTTCTTGAATCAATTAGAAAAATGGGTCAATTAGATGTTAATAATTTGGATATGTCTAATCAAACTGCTAGAGTTTATGCTTGGGTTTCTCAGATTTATAATTACTATAAAAATATTGATTTATTTGAAGAAGAGTCTCCAGCTAAACTTTTTGGGCAAGGTTTTCCAAACTGGTTTGATAGTCTTATGATAAACTCATTAGACACAATTCGTTCTAATAATGTTGTATATTTTAGAAATATTCTTGCAACAGCATTCCAAAAAATTAGAAATGAATATACTAATTGACTTGCCGAACTTCGTAAAGAAGAGCAAAAATATGAAGATTCTATTGGGCACGGAATTGCAGCCAGTAACCTTATAGGTGCAAAAGGAGGACTTCATAGAAATCTTTATAGAACTGATACTTTCGATTTAACTTTTAAAGACCCCTGGGATATGAGTAATGATTTAAGTGAAGCCGAGAGGCAGATGCTTAAATTTGCTCTAAAAACAATAACAGGAAAATCTTCCAGAGCTGAATTAGATACAAATGATTTTTTGGTTCCTTTAGTTAGAGTTAGATTAGCTAGTTTAGTTACAAATGGAAATTTAAGCGCAAAGACTATTCGTGATAATTTTGCATATGGATTTAATTCCTTTATTAAGGATACTTTTTCTGAAAGAGCCAAAGAGCAGGAAAGTGCTGCCGATGCTTTTGATCAATTAGCTTTTGAGTTTGAAGACAGAAAGAATGAGGATAAACGTGTGAAACTTATCCAAGAATATGGAATTGGAGCCTTTGAAACTAATTTAGAAATTATTTTGGCTTCATATAAAATGGCTGAAGTAAAAAAGAGAAATATTGATAAGGTTCTTCCTCAAATTAGAGCTATGCAAGCAACATTAGCCTTAAAAGGAAATTTAACTGGAATTGATGTCTCTAATATTATGGAATTTATTGCAGATACAACTAAATCTACTTTATACTTTGAATCATTAGTTCCTGAAGAAATGAGAGGTATGTTTAAATCATTATCTGCATTAAGATCTGTGGCATCAAGTGTGGCTCTTTCTTGGCACTTCGCTAACCTACCACGAGAAGTTTTAATGGGATTTTGAACTAATCTTTCTAATGCTATGTTTAGGAGATATGGAAAAGAAGCTTTTACAATAAAGGATTATGGAAAAGCCTTAAAATATCTTATTTATGACTCTCCTAAATTCATGACAGAGATTACCAAGATTGAGTTACTAAATGAACTATATGCTTTAGCTAATATGGACCTTAGAAATATGGTAGAAAATACTATATCTTATAAAAATGGTATTATAGGTGGATTTTCTAGATATTCTGGTTGAGCTTTAACTGCCCCTGATTATTGGAACCGTATGTCTATATTTTTAGCTCAAATGATTCATGATGGAACCTTTGATGCTCATTATATTGATAAAGATTCCGATGGAATTGAGAGACTCAAATATGATATGGAAAAGGATAGAAGGTTCGATGTTTATCTGAAATATAAAGATCATGCTGTTCCTGATGCTGTTAAAGCAACTTATGAAAAGCAATATGGTTTATATATAGCTATGCTAAGACAGTTTAATGTAGAACGTGAAAGAACTGGAGAGCCTTTATACAAGGTAGGAGATAAATTTGAAATGGCATATACAGTACTTCAAAGGGAGTCTATTAAGTCTTTTGCAGATGAATCTTTTGGCTACTATGATTTAGAGACTAAGGCGGAATGAAATAAATTGTGGCAGGGAATGCTGTTTAAGCAGTTTATGACATATCTGTCAGCTAAAAAGACACAATATACGCTAAAAAGAACTACTGTTGCTTCTCAAGGACATTTTACTCCTGTAGTTGATGTAAAAGGAAATCAAAAATATATAAAAATTATTACGGATGCTAATGGTACATGGGTAAACTCAGAAATTGTTAATGAGAATACAGGTATTCCTTTATATTCATGAGAAGGTAGAGTAATGGAAGGAATATTTCAAACTTATCAACAATTATTTAAAGATGTTTATTTAAATGTCAAACAAATAGTTAATAAAGACCCTGAGTTGAATACCACTGATTTATGAAGAAAATATGTTAGATCAAATGGTATCGAAGCTGCTAATTTCAAAGCATCATTATATGACTTAACTATGTTTTTATTCTTTGCTAAGTTACTTCAAATGGCATTATTAGATGATCCTGAAGAAACAGGAATAAAATATAAAGATCAAATAGCTGATAGAAGTTGGTGATTCCGTAATGGAATTGATTTAGTGAATCGTTCTATTGATGACTTAGGTGTAATAAATGCAATTACTAATGGTGCATTAAATTGGAATCCTCCGTTTTTAAGTATTCTTCAAAATAGTATTAAAAGTTATTATTCCGCATTTAAACTTGAAGATATTAACTTTGCAGAAGCTGCTTTACTTGGTACTGTGAATACTTTTGGAATGTTCCGTCCATTTAGACAAGATATCAACAACACTATAAAAGAAAGTTAAAAAAAATAGCCCCCTACGCTGGATTAAATCCAACATAGGGGGCTAACTGTTTTATTTTTTGACTTTTAATCCACCATTGCACACTGTACAACTAGAACCTTTTACAGATTCTTTAAGATTAAAAACTCGAACATACTTTCCATATTTATTATCCTGAAATTCATGTTCAATTTTATTGCTTTCGCAATATCCACATCGTTTTATTTCTGTAGGCATAATTTACTAATATTTTTTATTTTATAAAATAAATCAGATAGTGAACCATCATTATTAACTAAATAATCATAGTTTCCATTTCCATATAATGTTAAGAGTTCTCTTTCTGAAGCATGGGAACCTGCTTTGCATTCAGGTCTATGAATATAAATAACTTTTCCTCCTCTTTTCTTAGATTCCTCAAATTCAATTTGGAATCGCAAATCAGAGATAATCATATTTTTATACTTTTGTTCATAGGTAGTTAAAATTCATAGCTTATCCCCAAAATAATATCGCATTATCTCAGTTCCAAAATATTGCAGAACTTGTCTAATAGATAGCCAATAATCTTCCGTTAAGGAGGGATTAAGATCTTTAGCTAACTTTGAAAATTTATTATCAACTAGAATTTTGTCTCGTTCTACAAAATTCTTATGATGAATTGTTAGTGTATTAAAATCTACATAATAATCTTCTTTAAACTGTCTATCTTCAAATTTTTCAACATTTACATTAAGAAGAATGGAAAGGAGACATTTTAAAGTATCTGCAAACCTGCAAATTTTAAATTTTCCTTCTGTAAAAATATTACAGTGCTTATACATTCAATATGTTTGCATTCATTTTGGGGAATTTAAACAAAATTGAAGCATTTTGGCACTTTCATCTTTACCACTTCCTTTCAAACCTGCTATACATAAAATATTTCTAGTCAACATATGTTTTAATTTTGAAAGGTAATCGATAAAGTTTGTCCATAACCTCTTTATCCTTTTCTTTGTAAAAATTTGTAATAATACTTCTACAAAGGATACATGCTAAGGACTTGTCATCTGAAGTTGCAGTTTTCCATGTATTTAATTCTAGAGCTTGAGCAAGAGCAGAAATGGAATCATACGAGATGTATCTTGTGTTAATCTTCAAAGAGTTAAAAACTTGAGATACTCCAGTTGTTCCCATTGCCTTATTTTTTGCTATATTACCATAGTTTCCATACAATAAACATGTTACGGTGGCAGGACTTTCTGTAACATTCATTCCCTGCAAAACTTTTAACCCAAGCTCTACTGTAGTTTCATCAGTTGATGCCAACATATCATTTAATGATAAGATGCTTTCTTCAGTAAATTTTTCTAAAGTTCCATTAACAAGTTTATCTAAAGTACTTTCTTTTGCATATTTAGGATAAACTGAGACTATATTACTAATTGTTTCTACAAAAGTTTCGCCACAGAAAATTAGTTTTCCTGTATAAATAGGGACTACTCCTTTAGGTAAAGTATTAATAGTTTTTACTCCATCAATAAAATCACTTCCATAAGAACAAATATCATTATAAATATAAGGATCTAAATTTTTAAATAACTCTGGATTAATACTATAAATTTTCTTAGTTTGATCAGGTTCTGTATACTCAAATAGATAATATGTTCCAGTGCCAGAACGATATTCAAGAGAATCTGGAACTATAGCAGCTTCACACTTATCTACCTTAATAACCCTTTGAAATTCTGTATCCCTAATCTTGAATCTAGGATATGTTGAACTAGAATCAAAATATAGTTTTGTTACATCCGATAGGTCTGTAAGCTTATTAACTAAAGCATCTTCCACTTCTTTAGGAGAATGTAAAACCATTGAGGTTCTAGATGAAAAATATATGCCTTCTGAATGATAGCTAGACCATTTGCATAAATTTGCCGATCCATTATTTCTTCTATAAGGAACAAGGAAGGAAATATCAATTCCATTTAGTTTCATATTATAAAATTTTAGCTCTGATTTTAGGATTCATAAGTAATTTGTTTGCCCTTCCTGAAAATTTAGTTGTAATAGTTTTAACTAAATGAAATAATAAATCTTCAGTTAATAAAGGTTCAGGAGAATTGATAAATTCAAGTAAACGATCTTGAACTACTTCAGTTTTAGCACCCTTTTCTCCAAAATATAAAAGACTATAATTAAGCAAACGAGTGGATAATACAGATGCAATATCTGGACGATACCCATTACTATCATATACACAATTCTTAATTTTAGTTTTTACAGTATCCCAGGGCTCAAACAACATATCTTTAGGAGCAATTAGTTTATCTAACTTATTTGCAATAAATGTGGTAAACAAATTACCAACAATATTTTCTTTAGATGTAAAACACCCTTTAGCAATATTAAGAATCATTGCTAGATTTGCTGAGGTGCTCCAATCCTTTAAACCAGAAATAGCATTACAGAAGGTAACATAACTTCTTGGATTAATCTTCTGCACATTTCCCTCTTTTTCAAATATTTCAGGATATAATAATGCAAAGTTAATAGCTCGGGAATCTAATTTGTCAGTTTCAGCCCAACGTGCCCACACATTAACATCAAAATCAATTTCAAAGTTAATATATCGAGTTTTCTGAGCATTATCCATAGTACTAACATTATAGTCTCCATTATCAGGATTAGAAGTTAATACTATAGTACAGTTCTTTGGAAGTTTCCAAGAAATATATTCACCTCTATCAATAAGCTCCATAGTCGCCTGCAAGAACATAGGTAAAGCCGTTATTGTTATCGTAAAGGCTCTTTATCCTTTACCTCTATATATTGCTATATAGTTCAGACTATATCTTATATAACCACTAAATGTTGATACATATAGGTTATACTTCCGCACTCGTGGTAGTTCATTCTCTTCAGCATCACCTGTTAAGACAGTATCTACTAGTCGTTGATCCTTCTTTATATTTCTATAAAGCTTGGATTAGGGTTGTCCTATAGGGTTTTCCCAGATTCACGAAATTTTACTCGCGCACTTATAAATATTTACATTTATACCTATGTTTTACTAATTTACCCTTATTGCGGCAAATTCCTGATATAGAAGCACAAATAGAATTAAAATTATCTTGAGGTTCACAGATACTTCTTGCTGCATCTGCAATACTATTATAAATTTTACTTAATCCAGAAACAGTGTCTAAGATCTCCACTTTTTTATTTGTTGCCTTACTACTATTATTAACATAATAAGGCATTCTATCAACTTTATGATAACTTCATTGATAACCATGAGCAGATTTAAAAACGGAATTATCTGAAGCAGCCTGGCTAATAATACGAGAATTCTTATTTAGTTGTCTTCCTGCTTCACTGACCGAAGGAAATTCTCCTATATATTCCCCAGTTAATGAATATTGATATACAGGTTTAGCTCCAGAGCTATTGTACAAACAAGTTGTATTTTCCATAGTAGGATCTTGAACAACATTAATGTCAGGACGTAGTTTATCAATTCAGTATTTTTCTTTATTTTTTAATTCATCTTGGCTACAAATTTCAAGTATCTGATAATAAATTTTACCTCCATCTTTATATTTATTATAAGCTCTTTGCATAAACTTATTATCATGATAATTGTGAGTTAATTTTTTCTTATGCTCTCTAAGCCTTCTGGTAATTTGATTTGAGCTTCCTACATATGAATGAGAATTGATTTGAATATAATATATACCAGGTATATTATATTTTAAAGGAAATTTTTCTGAAAATAGATGTATCATATTAATATAATATTTATATACAAATATAATACTTATTTGACGATTATACAAATACAATTGTATTTACTTTAGTTTACGCGAGTAATCATCTAAAAGCAATATACATCCATTTTCATTATCTTCTTTTGGCATCCACGTAGGAGGTGCATAAGACATTCGAGTTAAGTTTTGAACCTTGTACCCATTTTGAAGATAATATGCCAGCAAATCGCTTGAAACTCATTGACATTCACCTTCATCAGAACATACATAATACTCTTTTATAGGAAATCCAATTAAGTCTCCCAATTCTTCACACTGAGAAAGATTCAATTTGATGAATCCCATATTCAGTTCTTCAGCTATTTGTAAAATTGTAGAAGTCTTTCCAATTCCTGAATCGGCTTCCAATGAGATTGCAGTGGGAATTTTTCCAACTTCCACTAAACGTTTGTTATTCTCAATAATATATTGAAATATAGTTTTAAATTCTTCTAAATTAACTTTATTCAGCTCCATTATCAGATGGGATAAACATACTGTAACCTGGATAATGATTATTTCTATTACCATTAGAGGTAATTACCCAGATCATCTGCTTCATTACTTTAAAAGTATCTGTAGGTGCATAGCCATCTGTAAAGAATACTAAAGTAGAATATTGTTTTCTACATTGATTGTAGTAATCAATAACAGGTTTGAAGTCTGTACCTCCTCTACCAGTGAATGTACCATCAAAAGTCCCTTTGAATGGATATATCCTATGTATTCTAGCGTCGCACTCAATTACATCAACACCTGCCCCAGCTTTCCAGATGTGATAAATCTCACTAATAAAATCTTTTAACTCCTTAGTACTAACAGAACCAGAGGTATCAATAGCAACTAAAATATCATGTTTATGTTTTAGTTTAATACCCGCAGCTCCCTCAAACCGTTTAGATACTTTGCGATGTGTCTTTTTTACAAAGACATCAATAGCAAATCCTAAAAGTCGTCTAAAATAGGCCTTCCAGTTAAATATAGAAGGTTTTATTTTAAACAATTTATCCACATATGCTTTTAGCTCGGAAGGAATAGTTCCTCTAGATTTAATTACTTGAGTTGCAACCTGTTTTACAATGTGGTCAGTTTGATTGTTAATTAAAGTTTTTTCTGCGTCTGATAAATCAGAAAAATCCTTTCAGTGATTATGGTTTTTCGGCCCCCCAGAAGAGTCTTTCTTATCTTTATAAAGGTATTCATAATAGTATTTGGTTCCTGCTTTCGGAGGAAGCATAGGATCAATATCTTTGATATCAATAGCATCTTTTGGAAGAACATCAATATATTGATTTACTTCTGCGTCAGCGGCAATATTGAATACTTCTTTATCATTAAAAGATTCTTGCATTAACAAATGTTTAAATGCAATATGCAATAGCTCATGTTTTAATACTCCTAATTGCTCATCATCAGTTAAAGTATTTCAAAAATCGGGATTAACACATAATTCATAGTTAATCCCGTTTCTTGCAACTCATGCTGTTGCATCATCTTTAGAATAATATTTATTTAAAGATAATAGAAATAAACCATAAAAAGGATCTTTAACTACAAGTTGTTTACAAGCTTTAATCAGATCCATATTTATTTATCTCCATGTTAACGTAGTCTACAATAGCATTCATAGGAAAATCATACCTCCTTAGCTTACCATCGTTAGATGATTGATATACTTTTAAGACCACATGGTCACCTCCAGCGTAAATAGAAAAAGTATCTTCTATAACATCTGTAACTTCCTTTTCAGTTATTCTAAAGTTTTTACAATCATTGTCCTCCATATAATCGATTATTTTATCTACAATAAAGGAGCAATATTCAGCCAAAGCTGATTCATAATCAAGATTCAAAGTGGTACATAATTCTCCTCCTTTGTAATCAAATACTCTAAAAATATGATACTTAAACATTACCAATCAATATTAATTATATACTCATCTTCTTTTAAAATTCCTTTGTTCTCAAGATCTTTAATGATCATACTAACATGAGGATAAAAGTTTCTATCCCAAAACAATTCATGCCTATATTTTTCTAAAAAGTTAGGAGTATTAGGATCTCGTTCTAACCATGCTTTGAAACTTACTCCTTTTATTTCTCCATTAACTTCTTCTGGAATTTCTTCTCTTTCATAATCCTCTATATAATAATCTTCAATAGGTACTGTGAAATAGTAAATTCCTCGGTCTCTACAACCATTTTGTTGTTGAAAGTTATAGACTCTTCCATAAGTAGATGATACTAAATTATTCCATTCATCTACTTCAAACATTATTACATTTCTAGGCATATTAATCGTATCTTCCTCCTGATAAAATCCAAGCACTATTACCTTGTCTATCTGTATATAGAGTATAATAATGGCAATCTCTCCATCCAGCTATATTGTCAATATCATCAACTGTTACTTCCTTAAAATGGTCTGATTTTTCTGCATGACCATAATAAAAAGTATCTTGATATATTGGAGATCCCTGCTGTAAAATTTTAACAAGAAGTGCTTTCTTTTCTCCAAAAATTGCACTTCTTCTGGAGCCATCTACGGCATATGGATACATTTCTGAAAATTCTAATCTAGTCATTATTCATATTTATTTAACCATCCCATTTGCCAACATCTAAATAGAAAATTATCAAGTACTTTCATCTCATCTGAAGATGATTTAATATTAGTACTTGACATTATATCTTCTTTAGCTTTAGCAATTATTTCGAACCTATTATCTCCACAAATTTCTTCCATATATTAACTATTTATTAAGTTTCTTTTTATGAATTCCTCTTTTAAAGGAACAGCTAGTTCGCGAGCTTGGGGATGTGCAGCTTTATCACATCGTAGTTTGAAAAACCCTTTCCATTGTTCAACAGTTCCAGTCATAATTAGTTCTGTTTTTGTGCATAGAGGAAGAACTTCTCTAGCTTCTTGTGCTTTCATTCCTTTATTAGTCAAAAATCTGTAAGTTAATTCAGATTGTTCACATACAGATAAAAACATATCATCTTCATCACCAACAACATGTTTTAAAATCTTATGTGGTAAAGATTCTGGAGTAGTATTTTCTACATAATCTCCATCCCAATAAACATATCTAGCTTCCTTTAAAGAGGATCAATAGGGGATAATAAAAGTAAGTTCATTATTAAATTTATCAGCGTTATAATTACAGTACCTAGTGCTCATTTCCGCAAATGAGAACACGCGATGACGACAAAATTCACGACTTATAGAAATTGGAAGAAGGAACTTTACTGTAATTCGTTTTTCATGATGCTCAGTAGGTTCACAGAGATATTTTAGATCATCAAGCCAGTTATTTTCATATAAAACTCGGTAATTAGTGGTAACATGTCCTCTTTCATATAAAGGATTTTGTGGAGTAATTATATCAGAACCAGTTTTAGTGTATTTAATAATATTAACTTTACTGTACTGCTTATTAACATACTTATAATACACTCTGGGGTTTTCTGTTTCTAAATATACAGTACCATGTTCTAGCATAGCTGTGTGCTGTCTATCCTTAATCATATTAACAAACTTCTCTGCAGAATCCTCTGTAATACGATCCTCTGATTTGTAGCACGTTCTCCCTGCTCGTTCAATTTGTTTATATATTCCTTGAATACCTGGTTCCTGTTCAAGTATTTCAAAAGATGATTTAATTAGCCTCATATTCTTTAATTTTATCTTCTAATTCTACTTTAGAAATACTTCCTACATGCCTCCAAACTTCCTTATTATCCTGTAGTAAAATAAGTACAGGAATATTTCTAATTTTATAGTTAGTTAACACAATAGGATCCACTTCATCCACATCAATATCTTCTATTTCTATTTTATTTTTGAGTTCTTCAAGAATAGGCATCATGGCACGGCAAGGACCGCACCATGATGCTCCAAATTTAATTAATTTTATCATATTTATAATTATTCATGTATCCAATAATCTCCAATAGTCAAATCAGCACTAAGCTTAGCTCTTTTACAAAATACTGCACCAGCCTTCTCCATACATTGTACAAGAACTTTTCCTATCTCTTCTGCAATCTCCGCAGGAGCCTCAAGATTAATTTCCATTATTCTTACGATATATCCGATTCCGATATATCTCTTATATTTTCATATAAGATGGGACTATATCTTATGCTCAATCCTTCTTAACATTGCTGCTATAGAACGTATAGAAAGATTAGTAGCATCTATGCTTTTCAACTGCTCTTGCAGCTTACTCCAATTTTGGATAGTCTCTGAACTTCAAACCTTATAATTATAACAATGAACTGGATATTTATTTAATAACTGAGTAATCTCATAAGCACCCTCGTAACGGCTTATTCTAAGGTACCAAAATTCTCTGCCATCTCTCTTTCTCTCTATAGTTGGTTTGGCAAAAATGCCAAATTTGGATAAAAATGGAACAAACAAATCCTGATTAATTTCTTGAGAAAATGCCTGAGTATTTAAGTTATAAAATAACTTTGTTTTATGAAGACTTCCATCATCATAAAACCATAGTGCAACACCTAAATCATCCATTAGATTTAGAGCTGTTTCAATATCCATATTTTTTATTTTAGTAATATCTGGACTAACATGTGTATGAAACTGCCATATAGGAGTTTTAGCATATCCATTAGAAGATATACGACTCTTTTTAGAGGCTAAATTTCCCAATAATTTCATTTTAAAATCAACATACTCTTCATGAATAGAATTTGAAGAATATAGTGAATTATCAACACATGATTTAGGAGTGGATAAACATCCATCTCCGAATTTACCAGTAAGTAATACTTGAATTTGTTCATTACTTAGGTTTAGAGCTGCTGATTGCCCATTATTTGTAGGTACCATAATAAATACTATTTAGTTATACATATATTATCATGTACAAATATACAGAAAATTTTTAACATTCAAAGTGAATTTCTTTACTTTTGTAGTTTTTCTGTCTTTAGGGGTTTCCAGCAATTAACATAGTTTAAGCACAACAACGTTTATCGTGCACAGGTATACAATACTTTACTTTAAACAATAAATTATGTTCCTGTAAATATTTAAATAGAAAAATAGACGCATACTTGAATGTAAGGGCGCCAGCGGCCTGAATAGGGTAGTTGATTGACTGTTTCTCAGATTCTGCACGTCTTTTTGCCAATTTTCTAACGTTTTGAACCGTTTCGCAGTCTGGAGCATCTCTTTTCATTTCTCTGTAATAGTCTCAGAATCCTTTTTCACACTGTTTTTTCCAAAGACGTTTTAACTCAGGAAAATCATAAATATATGCTTTGTGCCCAGTAATTGGACTTAAAAGTATATATCCCTTCTCCATTACATCCTTTCTTCTAAACTTTTGATAATCTCTTAATCCAGAGAAACCCTCCATGTAATTAGTATAAATTTCTTTAGCTCGTTCCTCAGAAATACCATAGTTTCTAACAAGGGTATTATCCATACCTCCGTAATTAAAACAAAACTCATACCCTTTAGCTTCTTTTCTTAGTTGGTGATACTGAGTCTTAATTGCCGTAAGGGGAGTATCTCTGGGGATTTCAAGAAATACCATTTTAGCAGTTAGACTATGTAGGTCTCCTGAACCATTTACTAATTCATCAAGCATAGCTTTATCATTAGCAATAGAAGCCATTAAAAAGCTCTCTTGGCCAGAGTAATCAGCAGAAATCCATTTATTTCCTGATTCTGCTATAAAACAAGAGCGTGTTAATGCATCACTAGGCAGGTTTTGTAGATTAGGATTAGTTGAACTTAACCTACCTGTGTCTGTTCCTAATTGATTAAAGTTAGCATGAATACGTCCTGTTTTAGGATTCATAAGATCTAAAAACTTTTCTCCAAAGGTATCCACCAAAATTGCAGCCTTTTTATATTCCATAAATAAAGGAATCAGTGGACTTTTGGCGGATTGAGGTCCTATAACTTTAATGTCCGTAGATTTTTTAGGACGTTTAGTTTTAGGATCAATCACTGAAAGGTTCAGACCAAGATCTTCAAAAAGAGGAATTACTTGTTGTGCACTCTTTCAGTTAATATGACATTTAGGACGGGCATCAAATCCATTAAATAAATCTCCTTGTCGATTTATAGTTGTGTATTTGCCTCCCATATTATCTTCAACTCATTTATTGAGTTGACAGATTAAATCTTCACATAAATTAGAATCATTTTCTAGCTTCTTTTTCCATTTTTCAGGATCAATTTTTGCCCCACAAAATTCAATATAAGCTAAACATCTAACAAATGCATTTTCAACACGGATTGCATCCAGAAGTCCTTGTTCTTTAAGTTTTTCTTTTTGCTTCTCCATTATAGGTTCCAGATATTTAACATCGGTCCCTGCATAAACTATTACCTCCTCTGTTAAACCTTTGTTTATAATTTGACCTCGAACAGTTTTATCTAATTCAACACCTAGATAATTTATACCAGCATCTTTAAGACCCATTCCATGCATACCAGAAGGATATCCTAACCACATAAGTTTTTCTGCAAGATATCCATCATATACATATCTGGGAATAATTCCATAATAATATAGGAATTTTAAGTCAAACTTTGCATTTCAGAAAAGAAATAATCTTTCAGATTCAAGGTAATTTTTAAATAGAAGAATATTAACTGTTGTACAGTCAATAACTACTTGAAAATCAAAGCAGCCCAATTGAAGAGATAATAACTTTTTAGTATAGACATCAAAACCTTCAGTTTCAGTATCAACACCTACAATTTTTAATCTCTCCAACATATTTAAAGCCTCACTAACGGAAATACATGTATACTTGGTAGATTGTATCAAAGCTGGGGCATTGGTAACTAAATATATCATTATTCCTCAATAGTATATAGCTTATTAAAATTAATTTCATCAATTCAGAACTTATAACCGTTCCAATTACAATAGAATCCATTAATTCTCTTATTCTCAAAATGCTGAATTTGCATTTTCTTTATCTTGTCATAGTATTCAAATTTAGTCATTGGCTCACAATGAACCTCAAAATTCTTCACTTTAGCAATCATTGTAACTTCAATTTAACAAATCAATTTTATAATTACAATCTTTAATTTCTTCTTCCAAATTATCTTCTATAACTTGATAAATATCATTCTCAAGAAAATATCAATCATCTGGAGATTTAATCTCAAAGTGGCCAAATGTAGTTGTATCTCGTATAATTTCAGATGCAAAAAGAATACCTCCAAGATTTACATATACTCTGTAATTATAAGTTACTTGTATATCATTCCAAGGTGCTGAAGGGTCACCATCTCAGCAACTATCAGGAATATTTTTAGACATAAGGACTAATAAATAATAGAATAGGTTCATATAAAGGAGTAATGTAGTAATTTAACTTACATATTCCCACATAGAACATCTGGTATAATTTAATTAAAGTTCGCATTTCATAATTTCATTTATAGCATCTTCAGCAATCTCACTACATTTATAAGGTAATCCATTAAGATAAACTCGAGCCATACCAAACTTGAGTTTAATTTGAGCATATGTGAATTTGGGGTTTAAAAGTTCAAATAGATAAAAATGAGTATCCAACCAATCTATTACTTTACCTTCCTTATCACTAAATTCTAAACCCTCAAAACCTTCTTCTAAGTGATTTTTCCACTTATCATTAAACTGATCAATAGTCATTTAAAAATCTCCTTTCCAAACTTGATTACACAGAAGACCTAATTTACGCCAACAGTCATTAACCACTTGATCTCTATCATCAAAAACTGCTGTCACACAATACTTATCCTTTATATATTCATTATAAATCTCTGTCTTAACAATAGAATCTTTCCTATAATCCTTCTCCTTTCTCATATAGAACAGAAAATCATCACATGTTAAATATCTATTCAGCCATTTAAGAGTTTCTCTTCTACATACGTCAGTATCTTCTCGTCCTGTAACAATAATAATTTGATATATTTTTGACAGAGAATTAATTAAATCAACCACAGGATTATTTGGAAGATCCTCATTTACTCGATGATATTCAAATGGACCTCTGCCATTCATTAATGATAGCGTACCATCAATATCACAAATAATTGCATGGGGGAGCGTTTCATCCTGTTTAAGGATAAACCTTTCCTTAGCGGGGGATTCCTTTTCCTTATTTATAATTTCCTGAGACATATCAGGAAAATAAGTATTATAAAATCTACGTAATACTTGAAGCCCTACTTTACGAGTTCTTTTTGTATCACGCCAATATGCTTCATTAAAAGAAATAATAAACTTTTTAAACTCAAGCTCAACTTCTAATTCCGCAGCAAGATTAGTTAATTTATCTATAGTTTTTTGATTTAAATTAGTAGCATCTATTATAACATTTAAATTACGATTAATAGCTGCTCTAATAGATAGTTCTTCAACGTCGGAAATATAATTTTCACGAGAGGGAACCCAGTATTTGCCTGTTCCTTCTCTAATTTCATCTCTGGACACAATTATCCAATCAGGTTTATCTTTTACAAATTCTTTTGCAAAAGTAGATTTTCCAGATGCTGGAGGCCCTTGAAGAACTAATATTTTAATTTTATTGTTCATATCTTTCTCTATACATTTTATATATAGGATCTACTGCGGTAATAAATTCTTTAAGAGGGTTTTCATGTTCTTCTTTAAATACATCAATTCTATTTACTTTGAATTCTTTAATAGTTTGAATACCCCATAAACATTCCTGATCTATTTCCCGCTTTAATTCTACACGAGGACAACCTGGATCCTCATATATTGCTTGAAAATAAGTAACTAGACCCAAAATATATTTTCTAAGTTTAATTATATCTGGCTTTTCATAAATATTTACATATTCTTTTATCTTTCCAGATTTGTTTATAGTAGCACACACAACTGGTAATAAACTTCCAGATTGCATTTTAGAAAATCATTCATCTAATTTAAAGTATCTTACGTTATCATAACGCTCTATTGATGAAAGATTCCCTACAATAATATATTCAAATCTACAATCAAACAGAGAACAAGGAAGTCTATAAATATATAAGATTTCCTTGTTCTCTTTAAGCATTTGAAGATCTTCTTTAGAAAATAATGTCATCTGGAGATAGCATTTCTTTAATTTTACTGCTGACAAATTTTTCAGCCTGCATCTTAATTAAATAGTCATATTCTGTATAGTTCTCTTCAGAAATTATTCCATCATAGATTACACTATAATCATTTTCAGATTTTTTAATTATTTGAAAATGTCTATCAATATCTTTCGAATGCCTATATTTAATAAACCAAAATTCAATTTTGTAATTAACACCCATGTTAATTGTAACATGAATATGATAAGGAGAATAGACATTAATACATGCATCTATAGGCTTATCATTCTTAAGAATTTCTAAAATTTGTTTATCGTTAATCATATTATTATTGATTTGATTCAATGTCAGCTTCTCCTTTGTCAAGCATTTTGGTTTCTCTTTCAAGAAAAGCTATTGATTTAAGTTTATACACGTCAATTTCACTAACTTCCCTACGAAGAACAATTCCTTCTTCGGGAACTTTATTATTGCAAAGAACTGACTCCCTCTCTAAATACTTATCTCTTAATGCCTGCAAGAAATTTTCATGCCAATGCTCATTAGGATTTAAATCAGGGAATAGTTGATATGCTAAACCGTAATAAAGCTCTTTAATACAGTGAATTCCATATTTTTCACAGAAGGATTTCATTTGTTGAGTAGAAAACTCAAAAACACGCCCTTCTACATTAGTATAAGTAATTCTATAAACGATGATATCAAAGAGTTTTGCATCATACATTTGCTTAGGAGTCATTTTGGAATACTCGTAAGTTTTAGGATCATATACACACTGATAATCATATCCTGGCTGAATCATTGATCCAGTGGGCATATACCCTACAATTTCTGCATAAATAGAGAGGCCTTTAGACAAATACTCTTTCAGAACCTCAAAAGCAAGATTCCAAATATCACAATCATAATATCCCTTAGTCATTCCTGGATTTAATTCAGGATTTTTAATAACTTTTCTGGATGAGCAGAACTTTTTATATTCACTTTCAGATACAGGAATGCCGAAGAATTTAGCAATTTTCTCTTTCAGAGATAGAGCTTTCTTAGTAAGTAAATTACAGAGAATTAGACTTGTTCCATGCTCTTTCCATGAAATATTAATAATATCAGTTGGTTGAACTTTGTGAATATTTTTCTGCAACTGTTCAGTATCAATATGAAAGTGAAATTGATCATCCACGATATTAAGAATTTTTTTCTTTTCTTTAGATGAACCATTAATGCCACCTGAAGTTTTAGTTGGAATTACATACTTCCAAACAAATAATTTATCATTTACAGTATCAAATTCTGTTCCAACTAATTTTGTCATTTCTACAGAATCTACAGGTTCTGTAATCCCTTCCCCAACGAATTTACACAATTCATAAATGGGCATTATTAAACCTTCAGACGCAAGTCCTCTTAATTTAATACATTTTACTCTTCCAGACTCTTCGAAAAATCCTTGTTTAGTAGAATCGCTGTTAAGATCAGCTTTTCTATAAAGATTATTCGTTTTTAGAAAGTCAGAATTAATAACACATTCTACAGGAAAATATACATAAATTCCCTCTGTAGAATCAATTGATGTGGAAATTATATATCCGTCAACGGTTGCTAATTTAAGACGCTCAGCATTAGGGTGAGGTCTAAAGGAGTCAATTTGTACAATCTTAGCTAAATAATTAGGATTATAATCTTTGCTTCTTGTTAGTTTCATAAACAAATTTTTTATATTTATCTATTGTAAATTGTAATGTAGTTAAAGCTTGTTCTAAACCAGCTTTATCATCAAGTAGAATGTTGCCATAGGCTTTCGTAGACTGTTCTGGCAAAAACGGTGTAGTAGGATTAACTTCTGTAAATTCTAACCCTATTGACTCACAATATTTCAGAGCTTCATTTAAACGAGTTCCTGACCTGCAAGTCCATAAAACTATTGTAGCTCCCAATTTCTTAGCTTCAATTAAGGTGTTAATTACTACTTTACAAAGGTATTCAGATGCAGTGTTATAGGGTTTAATTGTATCATCGTAGTCTACTAAAATTCTAATATTTTTATGTTTAATCCACATCTGATATAACTTTTCTACATAAATGTTTAAATCTAAGGCATTAATTCCTTCATTCATATATTTTTAAATTTTGGTTAAAAGATCCTCAAAGGAAATTGGAGAGAAATTATTATTATCAACTCCAACATCGTATGAATTCACTAAATATTTAAGTAAATAAGCATCTTTACCAGTATTATTTCTCCTGGAGTGGCAATGTCCAAATAATTGTTTTGTATTTTTAAACATTCCCTCAAAGCATAAAAAGGGACGATGTGATAACAAAAATTTATGCCAAGAATCCTCATATTCAATAGATACTTGCATCATGTCTCCTACAGCTTCAAAACACTCAGTAGGAATATCATCACTTCTATCATGATTGCCTTGAATAAGATATTTTTTACCTTTAAGAGCATTAGCTATTTGGCGCCATTTACTTTTATCTGCAAAAGCAAAATCACCCAAATGAAAAACTATATCATCCTCACTAACCACTTTATTCCAGTTTTGAATCAATGCATGATCCATTTCTTGAATACTATTAAATGGACGATCACAATACTTAATTATGTTACCATGACGAAAGTAGCTAATGAGTGTCGCTGGTGAAAAACACCTTGCGACACCCTAAATCCTCCTTATTAAATATTATTTTTAACATAATTTACTTACAATATATACTTAGATTCTTAAATAGCTTTGAGATCTGTTTATCGAGCCCTTTAGCTTTAGAACTTTTAAATTTGTTTACACAATCATAAATATAATAGATAATTGATTCTTTACTTTTTGCCAAAATTAAAGAGGAAAGCTCTTCATCAGCAGTAGTCTCTTTAATTGGGTATACAATCGTTTTCATTAGATTAGAATCTAATAGCATCTTATCTATTAAACCCTGATTACATTTAGGAGCAATAGAGGGATTTACGCTCCAATCTAGATCTTCTTCTAGATAGTCAAACAATACTGAATTATTAATTATAATAAATTCATTTAAATCAGCAATAATTGTAACCAAAGGTGGTTCCTTAAAAGATTTTAAGTAAAATAAAACTTGAATAAAAACCTTAACTAAGCTAACTCTATTATTAAAGTTTTCATTATATTTGAATTCCACTAAAACAGGGATCCCCCCCCCAAATAGAAGTATGAATCACAGTTATTTTTCTGTTCAGGAGTAATTCCAAACTGTGACTTGAATAAATTATTGTAAACGATAGCTACATCTGATTCTACCTTACAACTTTGTAAATCTGTGTATAGTGACATAATATTAAAAATAAGCCTCAAATTTCGATTATAATTTTAATTGGAACTACCCCTTCAAAATAATAATTTAATCAAAATTTGAGGCATGAAAATTACGAATTTATGTGTTCTAAGATAATCGAAGACTCAACTTTTTCCCCAAATTCTTCCATACAAGCATCTTGAAAAGCTTTAAAGTTTTTCTTGTCTTTTGTAATAGAAAGCCTATTAAGGTATTGTAGAATGACATTCTTGGGAACACTTACAGGAAGGAAGGGATGAAGAATAACCATCTCTCGATTTTCAGCTTCAAAGAGTTCCAGGTTCTTATTCTTGTAAATCTCACAAGTTTCCTTTCGTTTATTAAACATCTTTTTAATAATCTCAGTATCAGTTTCTCCAGATTTCTCCTTCATATAAACATACTCAGATTTGATGTTTCTAAATGCAATAAGCATTTTGTGATTTTGTTCTTTCATATACTTTTCAATATTTGAATTTACAAAATCAATAAAAGAAATGTTATTCATCGATTATTTTAAATAATTTTTCAATAATTTTATCTACTTTAAGCATAGCTTCATCATATGCTTCTTTAGCTACTTTCTTCCCATTTATATAATATTCAGGAAGTTTTTGACATACATCTTTAACAACTTTCTCATCCTTTGTTGCTTCAGATAGTTTCTCCAGTATATCAGATTCCATGATATTTCCTGTAACGGAATTAACAACCTGTCCCGAGCCTGATTCACGTATATAATCTCCAGATTCAATTCGTTCTCTGACAAACTTTTCTTTAGCATCCTCTTCAAACTCTTTTACATCAGGACGATCTACTATTTTCCTTTCTGGATATTGATCATTAAGATAAATATTAAAGTCTTCTATAGAACATGTAGGATATTCTGCATATCTTTGAATTGCTAAAGCTCTACTTAATCCAACAGAATCAATTAGCATTTGAGTATATAAATTATATAATACTTTGTGAGCAGCTAATTTAGATATATCTATTCCTGATTCTTTTAGATCATTTACTTCCTTGTAATAATCAATTAGTTGATTAATAATGTTTTCTAAATTTTTATTCATAATTTCGAACTGCTTTAAATACAGGGAGATTAGGTACTGGAGTATTTGTTTTAGTCATTCCAAAATGTTTTACAGTACCCATTTGACCTTTTAATTCTTCAATGTGATCACGATATCATTGTTTTAAAACTCTATCTCCCATAGGCTTAGCCTTGAATTGATATCCTTCTTTAGTTTCCATTAAGAAACATAAATCCTCATCTCTGAGGCCATCTACTAAATCTAGAATTTTATATTCGTGGTCTTCAAACATTTTAAGTTTAATCATACGATTATCTCGTGTGCCAAACTTGTATTCTTTATCTGGATTTCTGATCACTAAACCTTCCCAACCATCATTAACATATTGATCGTGAAGAGCTTTCATATTTAGCCAACCTGATATTTTTACATGTTTAACCATTACAATTTTATCAGAATCTGCAACTGCTTGTCCAAAATCTTCTAAAATTTTTAATCTATCCTTAAATTTTACATCAGGGATGGCTAAATCATAAACATAATATTTTAATTGCTTATGCTTCTCATCCAAAGTCTGAAGTCTAACAATACCAGAAATATAAGATAAAGGTAATCCATGTACATATAATTCTCCGTCTAACCACATATCAGGATGATCCTTAAGTCATTTTGCTACTTTTGGATCTTTTCTAATATAGTTAGCTGCTATATCATAATTATTACCTCCTCTGGAAGATGTTGTAACTTCAGAACCATTTCAGTGCATAAGACATCGTGTTCCATCAATTTTTGTTGAGCCATAAAATTCATGCTCAAAAGTTGAGGTAGCTACACCGTCAAAGCTTTTAGCTAACATAGGCTTAGGGGCACCTGTCTGGTCAGTCGTTATATCTCCTAATAACTTCCCAGGGTCATCTATATCATCTAATGATTTTACTTTAAAATCATTGATATTTTTGTATCCTTTATCAAGATACTTTTTAACATTACTGTTATATTCTAATTTAACTTGTTCAGCAGCTGTACGTTGAGCTTTTCCTCTTTTAACCTCAATAATAGGCTGATTAGTTACTTTACCACCTCATTGAGATGTTTTTCTAATAATTAGAAAGCTATGAGTTGTATCATTTCATTCATATGAAATATCAACAACTCTAATTTTTCCTCTAGAATCTCTAGAAATTAATATATCATGCATTTAAATAAGCATACTAATATTATTACGAGTTCTAGACAAAGCTACATATTGTAATTGTCTTAGCTCTTCTTTATTCTTACAGGTAAATAAATTACCCATATCTATTAATATGTTATCGTAATTTGAACCTTGAGATTTATGAACAGATAAACAATATCCATAATCAAGAGTTTTCTTTCTCACAGTTCTATTCCCGTAAATCAAATCAACAGGAGTAGTAAAAGATTCCATTACCCGAAAATACTCTCTTCATAATTTTGATGAAGTTGCTTTTGAGCGTGCTTGAATTGCATCTAAACGCATTAATTCAATATATGCAGCTAAAGCAGAAAAATCTTTTTCTGGAGTATCCCTTGAAATGATAAACACCTCATCTTCTGAATACTCTGTATTAACAGGTTGAAGAGTTAAATAATAGCCTTTATATGTAATATAGCCTAACTGGCAATGACTGGGAACTATATTTGTTACTATATATTCAGAAGAATTTATAATTTCAAATTCCATAGATTTAAACACCTGCTTATTTTTATAACTACAAGTGTCATACCCCATTAAGATTTCTCCAATATTATATTCGGCCTCGTTATGAAATATAGATTCTCTAAGAATCTGGTTAAATGCTTCTACTCTTTTATTTGTATATGCAAGCAATTTAACTACCTCTGGATTCCCCAAATCTACAGACTTTTTAAATAAATGTGAAGCTGAAGAAATGAATTTCCTTCAATGATGATATATTACAAGATTTCCTTCAGAAGATCGAACTTCATAAAATTGACTAATAGAATGTTCTCTAAGAGTATTTAAAATATCTAATAGAGGATTATCTTCCTGTTGCCTGTAAATTTTATTTAAATAACATTGGTGTCTACATTGAAAAGGTTTAGATAATTCTTTTTCTTTAACTGGATACAATTGTTTATCATCTCCAGTATAAATCACTTTACATTGTCTAATTTTAGCCCTTTCTTTGATAAACTCATATAAATCTGAATTTATCATAGAACATTCATCAATAATTAAAACCCCATTCAATGGAATGCCTGAAGAAATTGTATCGGCATTCCATTGAAGATCTTTGAAATCTAAGTTAATTATATCAATAGAAGGTTTCAAAGTTAAGAGTTTATGAAGTGTTATTACATCTCGTTCTGTATAATTATGAAGTACTCCGCAAGCCTTATTAGTTGGGGTAGCTAGAATATAAGGAATATATTGTTTTTCTAAATATAGTACAATTAATTTGGTTATAGCAGACTTGCCACTTCCTCCTGGACCTGAAAGAACCAATTCATCAAATCCTTTCTTACGTAAGAATGTAAAGATAGAGATTAGTACATCCACCTGCTCTTCTCCAAGTTCAAAATTAAGAAATTTGTCTTGTAAACTATAAATGGTCTGTAATAAATCATCTCGCAAAGTTTGCGTTATCTTCTCTGCAATCATTACTTTTCTAATGTACCCATAACATTTCTTGCAATTCTATCATCTATACGTAATTTGCAAGCATCTAGGAAAATTTCAAGAGCTTTAATTTGAAGAGCATTAGTTTTACTTGGACATACTGAATTAAGTTTTTTAATTCTATCTAATATAGCAAGAATTAGTTGTTCATTTTGTAATCCTGGAATAACTGATCCATCCTCATTTTTCATTACAAATTGAATTGATTGCTCTGACGAAACATATTGTGTTTTTCCATTTTCAAACCCTGTACAATTCCTAAATGTGTAATGGTGTGCTCCTTTATATTTAGGATCCCAATCCACAGATATACTAGCAGTATCAGAAGGATACACAATATTATTTTCGACTATTCCGTATTTTTTTGGAGTCATAGATTTTTTCTGTTTCATTACTTTCCTGTTGAACCAAATCCTCCTGTTCCTCTATCACTATCTGATAATGTCTCAACTTCCTCAAGTGTGATAGTAGGAATAGGCATAATTATAAGCTGTCCTATCTTGTCACCTACTTCGTAACAATTAAAATCAGCTTTTATATAACGCATAATAGAACATTTTGTCTTATCGTCATTAAATGAGCGATTTTCAGCTACAAAATTTCTTCCTATAGAAGGATTAATAATTCTTCTATATCTTAATTTAATCTCGCCTCTATAACCCATTTGTATTTACTCTGAGCTCTTTATCTCAGACTCTAAGATTTGTTTAATGGTTTCTTGGTAACCATCTTCAGTTATTTTCTTAGTTTGGACTATATAATCATTAGTCAGTTTCTGAATTTGACTAAGAAGGGCACTCGTGTCAACATTACTATCCTCAGCGTTACCTGTTCGGATTCGGTTGTTAGTCTCTGAACCTTCAAAAGTATTACTACTTAAGCTTGGCTGCTGATTGCCCACTTCTGGGTTTTCCAGCAATTCACCCTTTTTAAAGACTCCAATTATTTTAGAGGCAAAGTCTGTGGATAATTCTTTTATTTGATTGTGAACTTTCGTATGTATTGGTAGCGATAATATAGTTAATCAAATATATCGAATAATCCAAGGCTATTTGATATTTTTAGAGTCTATTACCCCAACACAATTACATAATTGCAAATCATATTTAGAATTACTTGAACGAGGAAAAATATATCCAACATACCCTTTTGGAATTTCTATAGCTAATCCAGTACCATATTCAATATATTGTGAATTATTAAAATCAACTGAAGTAGCAACTAAATCCATACCAGCATCCCCAGGTTTAGCATAACTGGGAATTATTGCTTCAGGAACTAACTTTTTTACTTTTACTAACATATAAGAATTAAAACAAAGAACGTTATCCATAATGCAAGGCTCATTTTACTTTTTGAACCATTTAATCTAAAGTCTAGTGCATTTTCCTCCCACACTGCAGCTATGTTATTTCTAAGAGTGTCATTTTTCAATGCCATAAGTCGCAAGAAAATTTCCACTCCCAAGAAAATAAGAATGATAATTTTTAACATTGTATTTTATCATTTATTTGAACTATATATGATGTACTTAAATCATCATATAGTTTTCCATCATTGAACTTTAATAAGTTATCTCTTTCTTCTAAGTATTTCTCTAATACTTCTTGTTCGTTTTCTGCTGTAATTACTAGATCTAGTGATCCATAAACAGGAATATGGAGAGTATATTTAGGCATTTTATCCACATTTACTAAATCCACAGTTTTTGCATATAGTACATCCTCCCTCGTATATTAAATGTTCACCACAATCTGGACAAACTTCATGAGAGGTCACTCCATCAACTATAAATGTTTTTATAGCTCGTTTAACACCATTTTTCCATGTATTTAGAGTATCGGATTCAAAATGCATACCATCAATAATTTTAACCACTTTATCTAATTCAATACCTCCTCTTAATAATGCAGATATTAGTTTAGCATAATTCCAGTATTCTTGATTAAAAATTCTTGACAGTCCTCCTAAACGGTTTGTGTAACCATATCTATCCGTATATTGGAAGTCATAGCGTTTTCCTAATGAGTCTTTTACTTTGATTATCTCTCCCTCAGTTACTGAAGCAGGAATTGGAAAATCCTCAATATTATTAATACCTGTGAATATTTCATATGGTCTTCCATCAATAAGTCCAACAAATGCAATCCAATTTTCTGAACCATTTTTAAATCTGATTAGCTTAGCTTCAACAGATTCTGGTCGTTTTAAACATTCTTTAATAGTTGGGTTCTTTGATAAAACTGCTCCTCTTTTGCATCCTGAACGATAAACAGTTACACCTTTTAATCCCTTTTCCCAAGCTAATCTATAAATAGTTTCTACATCATCTACAGTAGCTGATTCTGGAAGATTTATAGTTGAAGAAATAGAAGCATCAATGTAATTTTGTAGAGTAGCCTGAACTGAAATTCTTTCTGTGTATGGAATTTGTTCAGATGTAACTACATAAGCAGGTAAAGAATCTTCCTGAAAGCCTTCATCAATTAACTCTTTTATAATTGGAGTATAAACTTTATAATACTTCTCTTCATTTACTAAAGATTCAGTCTTACGAGTATATGATGTTGCAAAAATAGGCTCACAACCTGTAGATACTCCCAGCATCGTTGCAATACTTCCTGTTGGAGCACAGGTGAGTAATTGAGAATTTCTTAAGCCATATTTATGGATTCTCTCATGCAGATCCTGAAAACGAAAATCATTCATATCTCCAGAATCTAAACTTTTGAAGAACTTTGTTTTAAGTACACCATCACGATCAAATCTAGGAAATGCACCATATTCTTCTGCTAATTCACTTGAAGTTTCCAAAGCAGTCATAATTAATTCATGACCAATGGTATCTAGAATTCTAAGAGAGGTCTCACTTCCATACTTAACTTTTAACTTAATAAACATATCTGCTAAGCCCATAACTCCAAGTCCAATTTGTCTCCAATCTCTAACTGATTCTCTTTGTTCTTTTAATGGGTGCAGTGGTAAACCTTCATCAAGAACTTCATTTAAAGCAATAACTGCGGCTTTAATAGTTTCTCTCAATGATATAATATCAAGTTGTCCTTGTGAAGTGACAAATTCTGCAAGATTTATACTTCCTAATAAACAACTACCTCCTGCAGGAAGTGGTTCCTCAGCGCAAGGATTTACTCCCGCATAAGAAAACTCCTTATTATTCGATAACAAATTCCAATTGGTTATCATATCCCAGAATAATATCCCAGGCTCTGCATAATCCCAATTCATTTGAGCAAGTTTCCTAAATATCGGATATGCTTCAACTTCTTTAGTAATTACTTCTCCAGCGTCAGTTACAAATTTCAATATTAGAGTCTTTCCTTGAATAACAGCTTCCATAAATTTATCACTAACTCTAACAGAAATATTAGCTTTTGTAACCTTGTCTAAATCAGATTTAAGTTCTATAAATTCTTCTAGATCTGGATGGTCACAAGAAATTGAGATCATTAATGCCCCACGACGACCACTTTGACCAATTAATCCTGTAATATAGGAGTAAAAATCCATAAAACTAACAGCACCAGAAGTAGTTTTTGCAGCATTATTAACTTTTGCGCCAGAGGGTCTCAGATTAGAAATATCAATTCCACAGCCACCACCATAGCTAAATGTCCTTGCTAATTTAGCCCCACATTCAAAAATAGATTCCAGATTATCTTCTGGAGGGGCAATTACGTAACAATTTGAATAAGTTATCTTTCTATTTCTGTTAGAAAGTCCTCTATTTGCTAAAATTCTTCCTCCAAAAATAAATTTTTTTGTTCTAATATATTCTTCTATAATCTTATTACCACCAGAAACTCTTTTAAACCATTCGTCTAAAGACTCCTCTTCGAATCTATATTTATTTTTCCAGATAGTAATAGCTAATTCATCATTATTTAACCACTGTTCAACTGTCATTATTTTAGTTCTAACAATAAATTAATTAGCATAGTTTTTTCAAACTTATTGCAAATATCTTTTTTATCATCTGCAATTAATTGTGCAAATGAGTTATATGTATTAATAATAGATGAATCTTTATCTCCAACATAATAATCACTTGATGTGTTTATATAAATGTTATTATATGCCTTAACAACATTTGTTGGAGACCATTTAACTTTTCCTCCAAAATCATTTTGCCATACTGCAAATTGACACTTTTCAATTCAAGCCCCTAATCTTATATAACGATCATTTTCTTTAGTAGATAATGTATCATTTTTATACTTTTTAAGTTTGATTTCAAAGTCACTTGTAAGTTCCATTAAGCCTGTGATTGGAAGAGTAAAAGTTTCTGTTGGCTTAATTTCATTAACTATTAATCAATTTGGATCAAATGCTACTATTGAGTTAGTAGTATTATTAAACATTGCTCTATATACTTTATAAATAGGTTTCCTTATATCTAAGGAGTATGCTAAAGTATATATTTCATTATACTCATCTATTTGAGTAGGCATAATTGCCTGTACTAATACTCTATTATAAGTTATGTCTTCTCCTTCCTTATCAGTTGTAACTTGAAAGGGAGGAATAGCTTCTATCCTATAAGTAGATGTAAATTTACTCATTTCCTCAATAAAAGGCTTCACATAGTCTTCTGTTGAAAGAAAATCTTTTGAATTAATTCGTGTTGCTTTACCACTAAGCAACTTGTCTAAGGTAACTTCCATTAATCTTATGACCTCTTATTTTGTTTATTAACTGAAAATCTGGAGTTCTAACATTTCTTAAACCTCTTGGAGATAAGGTATAAGATGCCTCCAGCGCAGCATCTATTAATATTGATTCTAAATCAAAGGCAGACTGTTTGTCTAAGCATGTTGATGGAAAGGTCAATATATAACGATCTGGATCCAATTTAAGATGGTCACTGAATAAATCATTTCTATGGTTTAGAGGACGTTTACCTGTTTTCCTATATCCTTGTGGATAAGGACCCATTCCTATATACTTAAGCATTCAAGGAAAGGATCATCCACAAAGGGTTGTATCATATTCACATCAAGAATCTAATAATATATAAACACAGTATTCCCCACCCTGATGAAATTGATTAATAAAAGGAGAATTATCTCCTGGTCATAGTCCTAGAAATCCACAAGATGTGAATAATGGATGTTTAAAAATATTTGTAGTCATACAATCTTAAAAAATAAGCAGGATTGGAATTTAATCCAATCCTGCTTTCTCTACATATAGTTTAATTAAAAACCACTCTTCTCGTTACCAAAGACAATGTAACGGCCCTTCTGTGCAGACTGCGAAGGTGCATAATCCAGCTCAAAAGCTGTTTCCTTACCGTCCTTAACGTGGTAAACAATAACTGCTGCCATATCCTGCTTATAGGTAAGCATAAGTTTCTTAGCAAGCTTCTCAGCTTCTCCCTTGTTCTTAGCAGTACCAACTACCTCATCAGTTGCCTTCAAACGAATCTCAACAACACGCTCCATCTGACGTTTACCCTCACTAGTTACATTCTTATACTTGTAAGGACGCTCACGAGTATCCTTCGAACCAGGAGTAACTGCAATTACCAGACCTACTCCCTCTACACCAGTTAGACGCTTCTTATCCAGCATATCAATGCAGAATCCTTCAAACTCTTTGCCCGAAATAGGCGAACCTACATTCTTCCATGACTGCGATACATTCTGTGTTACTTTGAGACCATGCTCACTCAGTGCAATTGCTTTTGCTTCCTCAAGGCTATAAGCCGAAACTTCGTACTTTTTCATTCTTTAAAACATTAAAATTAAACATTAGTTCATATTATTCTTCCGATTGTGATACAAAGATAATACTAAAATTATGAATCTGCAAATTTCCTATAAAGTTTTAAGAAAATAAATTCTAAATTTACTCTTAAAAATATTTGTAGATTAAATAAATTTTATATCATCATTGAATCCTTCAATCTGACAGACACCAACCATCTTCAATAGACGTTGGAATTCTTTTTTACCAGCAGTAAGCTGATTTTTGGACACTCTAAATACTCCAGCTCTATTCTCACCTATTGTTTCTACAACAATAATGTTAGAGGAAATATTCCATGACTTGTCCACACTAAACTCTTTTTTACATAAATGGAATAACATCCATAAATACATACCCATCTGACGTGCGTAGTGATAATGTACAAATGAACCATAGTCTTGCATAAAAAATCCTATTGGTTTTCCAGTTGTTTTAAGATCATTTAAAACTAATTTTTTGGAATCCTGATCTATAGTCCAATTGTCTGCCTTCATCTTTAACTTAAGAATAGTACTTTTTCCATTATACTCACATTTGACATCCATAAAAATTGCGTCCTCATTATAAGAAGCAATAGCATCACCAAACATATCAGTGGGACGTATAAGTTTCATTGCCCCATTGTGAGAATTTAAAGAGTTTAAACAATTAACACAAATTTCTCTATCTTTACTTGATAATATAATCTTATTAGTGTTTCCTATAACTTTACTTTTTATGTAATAAGGAAATCCTTTAGAGATAATTTGTCTAATTCTATTAGCTGTTAGGCTATTTGCATAATAGCCGATTTCATTACAAGCAGAGACTATTGAGGTATATATACTCTCTCCCTCAATTCTCTTTTTCATCGCATAATCACATACATCGCCAAGTTTAGCAGAAGGTCTTCCCAGATCTTCCTCTAATGAAAAAGATTCTGGCTGTAAGAAAACCTCATGAATTGCCGAACCCAATTGCAATGACCTAGTAGCTTCTTGTTGTATACCATTTTTATACTTTGAAGGGCTACCATCTTGGTCAGGGTTAATATACTTTAATCTAGAATTAGAAATATATTCACTATATTTACTTGAAAAGTATTCTTCATCTGAGATTTTTAACCTTTGAACTGTATGTAGCAATGGGGTTAATTTAACGTCGGCGAGTTTTATGTCCATATACATTTTTAAATACAAATTCCTCAAGAGTAAAACCTGCAGGAATATTAACTATTTCTTTTTGCTTTTCTGAAGAATTCTTCAAAGAGTCTTTAGAGCAATGATAAGAATTATAAAACTCCTCAAGTTCTAAAATAAGCTTATGGGCTTTAGTAAGATCTTCATGTGATAATGAACAATAATCATCATCATATATTTCTTCTGTAAGTTTGCCATGATCTGTTTTTAGTATAACATCTTTAACACATGTTATATTGTTTGGCAATATAAAATCAGTGTTATCTAGGTTACTTGCAAACAAATTCTGCAAAAATACAGTCTCTAAAGCTTCGGGTTCAACTCTGTCACTATAAACACATTCATAAGCATCCATACCAGCAGAGTCACACATAACACAAAAACTATCCCCAATCGCCCCAAATTTATGGAATAGTTTAAATAACCAATCTGCCTCAGAACGTTCCCATCCGAGGATATCTAATAAAAATTCTTCCATTATTTAATCGGTATATCAAGATTATAAATTCTCCTATGACCAACATTATAATACTGATTATGAGGAGCATCCATTAAATAGCAAAAAATACCTGCATCAGTTGCTTCCTTATAATTTTCATATTTATCATCAATAAATATGTCGATTTTCAAGTCTTGTAAATGTACTAATTTACTCTGATCCCATGGAACAACATGAACAGGGGCACATGGAAGTCCATTTTTTTGTAAACTCTCCTCAATCCACTCAACAGGAATATTTCTAGCAGTTACATAGTAATCTACTTCAAAAGATGGTTTATGTAAGATTGGGATATTAATCCAAAATTCTTTATCCTTTTCCAATTGCTTTAAATGTTCAGACATTTCATAGTTAGCCTTCCAATATGGATTCATTTTAGTTCCAAATTTAGCTTCATAAGCACCATTGAAATCAAAGACCACATTATCTAAATCTAAAGCAACTACAGGTTTTGTTGTGGGAGCCATAATTCTATCATCTCCTTGAGGATAGATATGATAGAATTCACATAAAATTAATGCATTATTAGCTACCTCTGCTATATTGAGCAGTCCCTCTTCAGTGTAATCATTTCCCATCTCAAATTCATTAAGATGTTTTTTAAGAGATGAAAGGACTTCTGTCCATTTCATCCCTTTTTTCCACTGATTTTCTTCATATGTATCTAACTTACTAGTTAGAACCTTTGATATTTCTTTAATTCCATGAGCTGGAACTAAATCATATCGGATTTTTTCTTTCATTGTTTAAATTATTTTGATTCTTTAAGCTGCCATTCTCCATCATCATTCTTAATTAGTCCTTCAAAGTCAGTTGAATACCAAGAACCTTCAATCAAGATAAATGATTCTGGATGGTTTGTCAAATACCTATGACCACAAACATGGCTGCACCCACTGTTAGTTATAACATATTCAACTTCACAATCAGGAACCCAATCATTTATGAGGTCTGACCATTCCATACAATTAGGACATCCAGGCTCATCATAATATTCTGAATAAACCATATCATCTTCATCAGAATAGGTGCAACCACAATTAGGACATTCGTATTCCTCCCAATCTTCTGAATCTTGATAAGTTCCGTCTGTAAATGAACATGCATAAGTATCACGCCTACTATAAGTCGTCAGAACTTCATTGTCAAGGTCTAAGTATCGAAAAGTATCAATATAAGGCCATTGATCATAAATTCTACACAATTTTAAAACAAATTTCTCCTCTACAGCTTCAGTATATCCATCATTTGGAGAAAGAAAAGCTTGATCACAACCATCACTAAGTAAACAATTATCTACACGGATATACCATTTTTGTTCCTTGGCATAATTTACAAAGATATTATATAAAGAGTCTTCTATATAATATACTCGGTCCATAAATACCTTCTCACCGATAGTCCATACTAAGGCTCGAGCTGCTAATTTATCTTCTTTTAAAGCAATTAACATTTGACACTCAGGCTGTTCACAATAAAGGTCAAAGTAATCACTACATTCTTTATGTGACATGCATGAATTACCGAGTGTATTTGTAGTAGCATAGTAATGTTCAGAATTATACCAATATCGAATATCTTCCCCACTTACCAATTTGATATCATATCCTCCATAAGACCATAGTGCTTTAAGAGCATATACAAATTTTTCATAGTCAGAATTGGAAAAAACTCCTGCTCCAATTACTTTCTGAATAATTTTCCCAGGTTTTCCTGATTGTCTATTCTTTTTAGCCCATTTACCACCTTTAGTATATTCTGGAGTACAACCTTTAGGGAGAAATGAAACCTCGAAAGCATCAGCTTTAAGAGTTAACTGTCTTCCATAATCAGACAATCTTGTACTAATCTCTTTTATATAACCTGATAAAATGGATTCTGGAACAGGAAATAATGGATTTTTATTGTTTTCCTCAATTGTATTGTTATAAAGTCTAATAAGTTGATTAGCCTCTAAAAGATGTTTAGCTATTTTGTCACTATTATTGTTAACCAGTCATTCCAGCTTACCTTTAAAGCTTTCTGAGAGTAATTGCAACGTAATAAATTCTGATTTCATCTAAAATAAATTTAAAGATTCTTTTCTTATTTCATTTAATATTGATCGAACCAAATCTTGATCTACTGAATCTGGTAAATCACTATCTTCAAACTTTTGTTTTAGTTCTTTAATTTGACTTTTTGCAGATTCAAGCAATTCTTCTAAAGACACTTTTCCGTGTCTGATAGACAATAAATATTCAGGATTTTTAACTCTAACATTAATAGTTTTAAGAGTTAAAATATCATTAGCACATTGTAACAGTCTTGTACAATGTAGCATATTTTTACCATCAATTTTTTGTCCATGGTTTTGAACATCAATGTATCTTTGTGTGTTTCTTTCCTTCAGTCATGTTTGGTAAGAATTATAATCTTTACAATGTTCTTTCCAACCATTTCTATTATAATAAAGATTACATCTACACATAGAGATTTGCCATTCAGGGATTTCTGAAAGAACTATATCAACATCATTACAAACTCCTTTATACCCAAAATCTTTCCAATCTTTATATCTAGGATTAGAAAGATCCTTTGTTTTAGCAATTTCTTTAATATCATCATACCATAGAGCATATAGATTTTCTGAATCATTGACCTTAGAAAGTCCACAACAATCCTCATGCATCTTTTTACTCTTTAGCCATTGAGCTAAAGGATACGTTTTGCAGCCATCGATTACTTTTAAGAAATCAATTGGTCTTTTTCTTGTTACTTTATCAGCTTCCCAATTCATTTTCTTATTTAAACCTCTAGCTTTTTCTACTTGCTGATATGCATATCTAGCAAAGCTAAAATAACACTGTTTAGTTAGAAATGCACTTCTATGTTTTGATACAATATCCCACAAAGGGTGCTTTTCTAAAATACAATCTTCAGGAATGTACAGTAACTCCAACATAGTAGGATTTCCACTACAAAGTAACTGTAAAAATCGCCTAATCTCATATAGACAAGTATCCTTATCTATATTGATTTGTTCTTTATAATCCATTCCTAAGATTTCCATAGGGTTCTGGAGATAAACTCCTTTCATGTCAATATCGGAGTCAGGTGTATTTGTTCCATACGCCTGACTTCCGACAATTGCATTTAATAATATAATTTTATCCATCTTTTAAAGCCTTACAAAAACTATAGCACAGTTGTCCTGCCAATGAACCCAAATTAGAGTTTTCTGTTACTGGGGGATCAAAATAAAGTTTAAATTCTAGATCACCAGTTTCATTTAACCAACAATCTACAATACTATCTTGTGCTAAAGTTTCGTCTCTAAAAATTACTTTACAAGCTTTCATAATTAAAATCAATTTCCTTAATTGGAGTAAGATTAAAAGAACTTGGTGTTACTAAAATCTTATCCCCAAGAATAAGGTTCTTAGATAGACTTTCAGGAGGATATAAATAGCATCCTAACTTATCTTGGTTACATAAGGAATCATAGAAATGAGCTCCAAATGCAATTTGTTTAAAGTCTATATCTTGTTCAAGAAGGTAATCAAATGCTTCTTGTGAATATTTTTCAACTGAACGACCAGAAGGCATTAAAGGAAGTAACACAAAGTAAAGAACAATATCTTTATATTGATTATAAATTGCAATAAAATCATCAACAGATTTCCTATCACTAATTATATAATGAATATTAATATTGGTATTTCCGAATTTGTGTAAAAGTACTACTGCACTTCTCCAAGCCGAATTTATTTCTGGGTTCCAGGTATTTGCAGAAACTGCAACTCCTCCTACATACTTAGAAGTAGCCATTAAAATTTCTTCAGCATTGCCATCATACTTAGCTAAAGAGATTCCATTAGTAGTATAATTAGGAACAATTCCTAAATTATAAATAGTTTCCAGAAATTTGCAGAATTCAGGATGAATTGTGGGTTCTCCTGTAGAACCAATAGCAATCTGAAAAGGCTTTTCATTTTCTGACATACTTCCAAAAAAGAATTTGGCTTTTTCAGCAATATAGCTATGGTTTACTCCCTTAGTTGTTGCTCCAACATAACAAAATGGACATCCTAAATTACAAAGAGTATTAATTCCTACATCATAAAATTCTGGATAATCCAATTCCTTAGCTTGTCCTGAACCTAATCTAATAGTTTTTAGATTATGCCAGATTGCATTATAATTTTTATCGGGAAATACTCTTCTCTTAATTCCCCATGCTTTCCAATCTTTCATTTTTAACTATTATAACAAACATCCTGCTCAAAAATATCCATTATATCAGATAAATATTTAGCAGCTTTAGTATAAGTTTCTTTTTTTGGGATAACTTTATATCCTCTATCACAAAAATCGCTATAGTAATTAGTTGTTTCTTCCTCTAACTCGAAAGTAAATAAATCATCAGCTTTAAGAGAAGATCCAGAAATTTCCAAAATACTATTAACAATATCCTTTAATCTATCTAAAGTATATTCTGTACAAACCGTATAAATCTCTGTACTGCTGTTTGTAATTACATCAGAAACAGATTGTATTTTAATTATAATTCTCTCCATCTTCAACAGTAAATGAATTATCCCCTGGAAAATGCTCCTTTAATAATTGTTTTATTAAAGTGTACATCTGTCTTCCAGTCTTTTCATGGTCTTCTGAGTAACTAATCTGAAACGTAATAACATATCTAGATTCATCCATTGTAAAGATATCAGAAGGACTTGAATACTCAACACCATCAGGAAGGAATGAATTAAGATATTCCTGGACCATCTTTATTGAATCTTCAGATAAAGAAGATATAGCACAAAAGATCTCACTAGATGAATTTGTAATTAAATCCGATTCAGATTGTATATTTATTTTTATTTTCATATTATCCTAAATGATAGCGGGAACCAAAGGTCATCATCTTTTCTTGTCGCTCCCAATCTGGATTTTCCCCTTTTGAGAAAACAAAAACTAAGTTTGGATTAAGCTTTTGTTTAATGAGTTTATCCCAACCTTCTTTGAGTCGTAATCGAGAAATTTCCCATTTTTCAGAATTTGGATCCCACTCTTTATAATTTTTGTAAAGATCATTTGGGTCAATATTAAATTCGCTAGCCCAACGAGTTTGTCTACTTGTTTCTCTAGTTATTCGTTTATTGTCCCAGTTCCAATCATAATTGTCGTAAGCATAAGAAAGATAAGTTTCTAAAGAGTTGGGACTTAAATCCTGTACTGACTGTGGGTCATCATATTCGTGCTCCCATCCTGGAACATTAGAATCTAATATATCACTTACAACTCCAGTGGTTCCAGTAAATACAAACAGCTCACTAGAACTATTTGTAACCACATCAGTAAATGATTGAATTTGAAATACAAATAATGTTTTCATATAACAAGAAGAGTAGAAGATCCCTCTTCTACTCTTTCAATTTAATTAATTTATAAAATTCTTCTTTAGGAATAATAACAACTTCTCCAGCTGAGCAAATATTAGTCTGCTTTTTAACTTGTTTATTTCAGATTAAAATAAATGGTTTATCCTTTAATGGACACTCTGCACTTATTTGATGATATGCTGGAGTGGTCTGGGTACACTTTAACTGAACATAGTAAGGAAATTGGTTTTGAGTATCAATCAAATCTACTTTCTTATCATCAGTAGATTTAGATTCAGATCTGGAGGTAACAATTCCTTCATATCCTAATTCCCTAAGTTCCTTAGCTATTTTAGTTTCATATGAATGTCCTTTAGTTCTAGAGTATGATTTAGACCTCTTCTTCTTTGGACTTTCTTCTTCTTTCTTCTTCGGCATTAACCTTAAGTTTAGCTTGTTCGATTAAGTTCAGTGTTTTTTCCCTACCATACTTCTTATAATAGTCAGAAATATCTTTCGCGCCAAAATGACGAGGGATTCATAACACATAAACATCTGGAAATTGTTTTCTAAACTTATTCATGTGAGTTATTCCAGCAGAGTCATTATCGTAAAAAAGAATAATTTTTTTAAATTTTTTACTTAGCCTTTCAAATTGAGCCTCTGTAACAAAACAGTTCTCAGAAATTGGGGCTATAGCTGTAATACCACAACTATATAAACATGCAACATCTTTTAAAGATTTAGTAATTGCAAGATATTCTCCTCCTTCTTTGGGAAGAGCATGTGCTCCCTGCAACCTAAAAGATTTTCAATTAGATATAAATTTATACTTTGTATTGCCAGGAAAATATATTCTCCAGCGTTCAATATCTTCTCGAATACCTCCAAAATATCCAAAAACTAATTGTTTATCTTTATGAAGATGAAATATGTTTCCATTTAGAAAAACGTTCTTACAGGAAAATATTCTAAATTTCCTTAATATCTTTCTAGTAACTCCAAATTTTAGCCATCAATCTAACTCATACTGCTCAAAATCCTTCACTTCTATTTGTATAATAGCTTCTTGTGTTTCCTCAAACTTTTTATTTGTGTATTTAATAAGAGGGGGATTAACTTGCAGTTTAGGTCGAGAGACTATTCCAAAGTCATTAGCAATAATATTTAAGGCTTTTCCGTAAGAGCATTGAAATTTATACATTACAACCGAAATGAAATTACCTGAAAAATCACCACGGAAGTCCTTAAATATAAGATCTCCTTTCTTGTTTCTATAAAAAGCACAAGTGGGTTTATTATCTTGTCTTAACGGAGATTTTAGGAGCCCCTTTTTCACAGGGACTCCTAAATAATGCTCCATTAAAGTTTCTTCACTTACACTGTTCAGAATTAGTTCTTTAGTAACAGTGGTCGGTCCTAATGTAAATTGCATTTAAACTTCTAAATTTAGAAAGGCAAATCGTCGTCATCAATTGAACTGGAACTCTCTTCTTCCAATTCATCAATATCACGACGCATGCTATCAAGCTCAGAAGTAGTGTTTGCCATATTAGTAGGTTGAGCAGCACTTGCCTTATCAATTTGAGCTTTTTCATAAGCAGACAGAGTTAAATCCTGTCCAATGAATGAAGTACGCAGGAAAAGATCTCCGTTCTTATTAATACCAGCAGGGAATCCAGGGAATCCACAGAAACGTCCATTAGGTAGAAGCTTAATTTGCACTTCTGTTCCAACTGCTGGATCAAGAATCTTCTTGACAAGCTTAATAAGAGTGTCAAAATCACTTGGTGCAAACTTAGCTGTTCCATCCTGAATTTTCTTATATACTGTAGGATTTAGAGCAGAAATAATTTGCATAAGTTTACACATAAACTGCTCTGACTGAGAAGGATCAGTAATTGCAGAATTAAAACGATTAGGCATACGTTCTGCTGATTTAGGCTCAAACATACGTTCATTATGAATAGCTCCTACTTCCCCTTCATCAATTCCCTCGAAAGAGAAATCAATTGTTGAATATTCACTAGTTCCTTTTTCAACACCAGTAAATCTTACATTGTGAATACCTGCACGCAAATAGCTCGCCGCAGGCACGACCTCAGCACGAGCCGCGCTGGTAGCATCATACATTCCCATATTATTTATTTTTTTATTTAAAAAGGTAAATTATCTAATTCTTCAAAATTTGTTATATCTAAATCAATAGTTTCTTCTTTTAGTTCTTCAGAAGCCAATTCAGGACTAGAATCTTCAGTAACTGCAATTAGATTAAATACTTGCTCTCTGTTACTTTGTTCTAATTTGAATATAGTACCATATTGTAACAACATGGTTCTTTGCTTTCCTTTGAATGAGACTGTATTTGATTTAGTTAGCTTATTCCCTGCATCCTTATCTGCAAACATTTCTGATTTGCCAATAAGAGGAATAGTTACCTCATTAGATTTTTGAGAATAGGCAATTGAAATTCTATCTCCAGCAGATGCCTCAATCAAAGCAACTGCTTCAGGAGAAATAATTAATTTATTTTCTCCTACTTCAACTATAGGTTGGCCATTAGAATTAATCTTTGGAGATTTAATTTCTTCACATTTAAGATTAGTAATAGCCTTTGTTATTTCGTCGAAATTAAATGTTATTTTAAGCATATAACTTATTTAGCCAGGGATGGATAAATTCTTTCCCAATGAGATACAAATGTACCATCTTCTTGATATTCAGCTACAATAACATCTTTATTTGCTAAATGAGCTGGTCGAGCACCACACAGTACTTCTCCATTCATACCAAAATTGATACACAAATTTGATTCCTCATCACGATGAACAAACCCAATTGCATCAGATTTAGCAGATAAAACTCGTTTGGTTTTACCTACAAGATCTAAGTCTTTTACAGACCCATCAAGTCCTTCAGATAATGCAGTGTCCTTAACGTGACCACAAATAATCAGATTAGGAGCAGCAGATGCAATCAAGTCAATTACAGCTTCTAAAGCCTGTCTCCAAAAAGAATATCCTGCACCATTAGGAACTTGAGTAACATCTTTCACCTCATATTTTGTAGTAAATTGAGGCGAATTTTGCCACATTTTAAGAGCCATGTCTTTGGTCATTTCTTCCAAGGCTGTAATTGTATCAATTGTAATATAAGTATATGGTTTTCCTGCATCCTTAATAGCCTTAATAGTTTCTTTTAAATCTTTAAGATTATTAATTTTAACTTTAAGAGCATCTACATATGTAGAACCATTTTCAAAATCTAAAATAAGATTATTTTCTAATGTACTAAGGATGGTGGTTTTTCCTCAAATTGTTATCGTTAAGTTTTTTATCTTAACTTCTTATAGTTTCCTATAAGTTCGGCGTACATTTTCATCCAAAATTTATTTGGATGTCAGGGACTCTTGGAAGGATTATATTCTATTAATAGTTTCACCTTCTACGCTCTACGGTGGTTAATTATATTATTAATTAACTTACCTCGGTATTTGCAAAAATTTGTTATATTTTCGTTTTAGAAAAATAGTGCTATTTCTGTATATTAAATCCTTAAACGCATTTTGATCTTTTCTTTTAGTTATATATAGAACATATAACGGATGTTTAGCCCTATGTTCTGTAGTGATAGGTCTAGAAAAGATATTTTGTTGAATTAAATAGCTTTGAACAGATTCTAAAAACATTCTTGAATTACAACAAATACTAATACTTACATATCCTGTTGATTTAATGGTAATACAACCATCTCCATCAAAGTATCCAAGAATAAAGGAATTAATTAAAGATTCTTTTATATTAGGAATGACAAAGTCCTTATGAGATTTATCTTCATAAATTCCCAGTTCTAATAATCTACTATACAAATAACGATCTGTTGTTTGTAACTTAACACTATTTTTATATTCTGATATTTTATTTTTAATACCTCATTCTTGTTTTATGTATTCAAGAATATATTTATCAGATGATTGTAAAGCTAGCCCTATGGAAATACCATAAGGAGTTCTAGAAATATATCCATCTGAAAATAAAAATCCTAAAATATAAGCTTTTTCAGGAGTGTCAATACTATCAAAATAACAAATTTTTTCAACTCTTTGATGATCTAGTTTCTTTTTTGGATTGCGGTAACCAAATCGAATTAAGTTTTGCTTCAATGTATGGTAATTTACATTAAACTTTTCAGAAGTTTCTTTTAAAGAGTATCCTTGTTTATAATACTCTCCAAATAGTTTAATTTGTTCTTCTGTATATTTCAATTGATTTATTTTCATATTTTAATACTATTAATTATAATAGTACAAATATAATTATTTTACCGTTATTTCCCAAACCAAAAACTAAATTTTAGCATCCACCGATTTTCCCCAATTCGATATAATATTACTATTATAAAGGGCAGGTTTCTACCTTAGGAAGCCCAAATAAAATTAAATTTTTAGGATCCTGAGTTTCAGCGGGAACCTTCGCTGTTGGCAATACAATAGACATATTATGATAAACTATATACAATGTTGTTTCTATCTTTTTCTACTGTATCTACTACAGCTGTATCTATACCTCTAATATTAGCATTGATATCTAGATATTTTGTGAAATCAGTGATATCTCTTCCTAAAGGAAGTTCTTTAAATCATCCGACCTCTCCATAAAATCCACATCCTATTACTCTATCTGCAATACCATATCTATTCTTAGATACGATAATACTTCTGAATCTTCCAGCTAAACTATGAGGTCCGAGAATTTTATATTCTCTATATGTTGGAATTTTATCTCTAGCAGGATAATATAATTGAAGAACTACATCACTATCTTGAACAGGTCCTCCTGAATCTTTTACGTCATTTAAACCTGGTTCATTAAGTTCCGCTTTTCTTCTGTCCATAGAGGAGGACTCTCTATTCTGTTGCATTAAAGCCATTCAAGAAAGATAAAACTTGCGTTTTAGTGTAACCATAAAAGATGAAGTAAGATCAATCTCTGCTTTTAGAGTTCTACCTTCTTCAGGCCTAATTAGTGACATGTGATCAATAACTCCAATTACCTTCTGTTTAGGATGTTTTGGAACATAAACTTCTTTAGTTCCAACTTGTTCTACAGTCCCTAATTTTTTCATTAATTCGCATACTTCTTTATAAAGAATGCGAGCGTTAAGTCCCTTGTCAAGAATAATTAATCTAGAACCTAGAGTTGCTACCCAATCTCTTGCTTTTTTAAGATACTGATAATCAGAATCGCTAAGAATAGAATCAAAAGAAAGAATATCATTTATAGTAAGATATACACCAAATTCTTCAGCACAATACAAAGCCATAAGTTTTGCCAAAAGTACCTCAGAACCGATTTCCAAACTAAAATATACAAGATATATAGGCTCTTTTGGATAATCCTTAAAAAGTCGGTAAATAAAATACAAAACTAAAGCAGTTTTTCCTGCAGAAGAAGCTCCAGATATACAATAATATCTTGAGGGTTGTATTCCCCCAATAATTTTATCTAATTTTGGCAATCCTACTGATAAACCTTTATTTTCTCCTTTTCTACCTTGCTCAATTAAATGCCAAAGTAAATTTAGATCCTCCATTAAAAATCCTGATATACATCAAAAGAAGTACCAATGTCAGGACTAAATCCTTCAGCCTTCATCTGTGCAAATTCATTCCACTTATGAGAAGCAACAAATTCAAGTATAGAAACTTTACAAAGTTTATTCTCACGTGCCCATCGCAAAATTTCCATAACTTCTTTATGCTTCTCTGGATTATGTCCTATTTGAGAAGAATAATAAAAATAAAACTCTTCTAAAGTATAAAATTTCTTAGCAATATTTCTAAGACTAGCCATTTTTCCATTAATCTGAATGAATGGTTCATAGCTATCAAATAATTCCTTCCCAAGAACTCCTGATTGTTTATAATACTTTTTTAGAAAATTCTTATTAAATTCAATCTCATTAGGTATATAAGACTCTGGATTATAATTTTTCTTGATTATGGACTTTTCTTTTAAACTTTCAAACATGGTTTTCAGCTTTTGTTTTCCTTCACAATCTGTCCACCATTTTAAGAAAAGCTCAGAATGACCCTCCTCATCCCGAGCATAGAGAGTTAATCATATTAGTAATAATTCATCTGCACTAATATGATATTCAGCCATTATATTAAGTATTGTATTTAACTCCATTTATATGATTTTGGAAGTTAAATTCAAACCTAAGTACCTACGGTCATTACGATACTTAGTGTTATTTAAAATCTATAATTAGTGATTATATCATCTCGTTTTCTTGTGATTACTTCTTCTCCTTTTAAAACTAAATCAAGTTGGCTTTCAGTAATAGTAATATAAGAAATCCCCTGGTGTGCCTTATTAAATCATGCCTCTTCATTAGTTCCTTTAATTACTAAAGTGAAGACTTCAGTAATCTTGTTACTAACATAACGTAATCCTCTTCCAAGAATTTGTTTTGCATCAATACCAGAACTAGTTCCACTAATTCTAATTTCGCAATTTATATCTGGGCAATCTAACCCTGCGTTTGCAGCTTTAGAAGTATTAAGTACACCAGAAGACTGCGCTTTAAATAAAGCAATAGTTTCGGAATTTTCCTTTTTTTTCTTTTTACTATGAAGAGTATATCCCACTTTCAGAGACTCTGCATCCTTAATTGTTGCTGAAAAAGTAATAATTTTCTTATCCTTTCTTGCTTCTATAATTTTTTTAGCAATTTCGAATTTTTTTGGGTGCGACATAACAAATTTTTTACGCTTTTGCATTAGTTGCATTCACGCCATAGCAGAACTTAAAACTTGCTTCTTGTTATATCCCATCTTATAAGCATAATTATTACGGAACTTTCAATCTGTTGCACATTTCATTGCTGCATCGAAATCAAAATTAAAAAATGCAAAAACAGAATTAAATTTTTGATTCATTACATAGTAATCCTCCATGTCATCAACATCCACAAGAACTTTATAATATCTGAATGGGGATAGCCATCCATTTTTTATTGCTTCTTCAGTTGTAATAACATCAATTACTTTAGTATATAAGGAAAGTAACTCTTCTCTTCCATCAAGCCTTTCTAAAGTAGCTGTTAATCCTAAAAAGAAATCATACTTGACCTGATCAAATATTTTTATAGATTGCTCTGACACAGCAGTATGAAGTTCATCAATTATTAAAAAATCTACTTTTCAGGATTTTTTTAAAATAGAATTAATAACCTCAACAGTAACATTCCCAAAGAATTTAGTTTTAGCTACATCTCTTAACCATTGTTCTTTAAGAATTGTCGTGGGTACAGAAATTAGGATTTTAGCATCTGGTCTGACTTTTAGTAACTTTACACAAGCCATTAAGGCCCCAAATGATTTTCCAACACCAGTACTTCAAACCCAAATTCCGTTCCCTTTATTATTAATTCATTTTTGAACGCCTAACCTTTGACGTTGAGTTTTATCCATTAGTCACGTCAATAGTAATTGCACTCATCACATCTATAAGTTTTGCAATTTGCACATTTATCTGCTAAATTCTCATAAAAAGCTTCATCAGAGTCTTGATAAGCATAAACATGTTCTGTTTCTCCAGGAGGCCAACTAAAATCAGAATACCTAGGATATGAACCAGAGAGATCAGCAGTGTGCTCATAAACTTTATCATTAAGTTTGATAATATCTAAAATAAAGTTTAAACAATTATTTAACTCAGTTAAGTTGCCGTACTCTTTATGAGTATGAGCGCAATAATATCCGCACGAAATATTAACCGCAGACAAATTAATGTTTTCTTTTAAAGTTCCTACATCTGTCATTGTACCTCGTGCCTCTTTGTACTTGTACTTTTCTAGAAGACTATCTATATCTTCCAGAAATTCATCTGAAGTAATATCTATACCATTAGTATGTGTAATTAAATCTTGACCTCCCATTCTATCAGCTTGCAGTAAAAATCTACAATTATCAAAGAAATCAATGTTTAAACCTGCAACTTCAGCTCCTATACAACCCCTCTCTTCTTGGGTTGTAAAACAAACTTTTAAGTCTGGGAGACAATATAAACAGTGTAAACAAATATAGATGCCAAAACAGTCATCTAATCCAAGTCCACACTGTTTTCCTGTCTTTTTATAATAACCATAAATTTTATTTCCTTTGATTTTTGCACATTTTACACCTGTATAGTGTAGAATTTCATCAAGATGTGCCACTAGACAAGGATACACTGTTGGGTTTGTAGTGTTTTTTGTGATAAAAAGATTATTTTCATCATCCATTTCAAACTTTATACCTTCTATTGTATAACAAAAGTTAAGTATATAAGTTATCATAGCTTGTTCCTGTCTAGAAGGATGTACTATTTCGCATAGAGCTTTTAATAGTGTTGTATTTACTTGTTCCAAAATTACTAAAATAAATTTTTAGAACCTAATCTAAATTCCAATTTTTATATTCTGCTACTCGTTCAATATCTTTCTTAATTTTCATCCATTTATTGATATGATAATCAAGATCATTATCTAAAAGAAGCAGAACTTTGTCTCTGAGAGTTTTAAGAGCAATTGTAGATAAAGAGGATATTCTGGGGAGATCGGAAAGCTGGATTAAGGCTCGGAATTCTGCAAAAGACAATCCTGTAGGACTTACACGCAGCCTAATATCAGGATTAAGACAAAGCCTTTCCTTAATAACTTCCATTCTATTTCTAATTTTACCTCCAGCCTCTAATTCTGTAAGTTCGCGTTTTTCTTCATCTGTGAGCCAGATTCCTTGTGCAATAATAAACTTATCTGTAATCATCTTTTTGTTGAGAACATCAAGTTTATCAAAACATACATCCATTAATTTTCCTACTGTAACTTTCTCATAGATAGGAGGAAGTCCTGTAAATAAAACAGAAATACTATCTTCCACATCTACATTATTAACTTTTCTTTGTACATTAATAAAATCAAGTAGATCTTTATTAGTTTTAATGTCAGTCTCACAATCATGCATTAGGTACCTTGCAAACAATTCAGCATTGCAAGAATCTCAACACTTTTGGATGTTTTCACGAATTACTAATTTTCCAGGTTTATAAATATCCCTATTAGTTAGCATTTGCTCGCAATGACGATGATATCGTTTTAGTTCGTTCTGAGAAATATCCATCAAGCGGATATTCATTCCAGATTTATCCTTTCACACTAAACTATTGATATCATTGTCTTTAGCAGTTATAGCTTCTTTCAACTTAGCTCCAAATTCTGTACCCATATTTAATCAAACTTAAATTCTTTCATACTATTCATCTCTTTATGTTTAATGAAGTTTATAAAATAATTAGCATTAAATTTATAAACTGCAAAATCTTGTATTTCTCTATCATATCACTGAGTTTTTCCTGCTTCCACACTTTCGAATTGTAAATATCCAATATCCCCGATTTTAAGAGTATCCTTATAATCTCAATTGGGAAGCATTACAACAGTAACATATTTTAAATCGTCACAAGGATCTCGATTAAGATCCTCAAACACTAATTTAGAATATTGTCCAGTTTGAATAGCAACTAAACAACATTTAATTGTAATCATTATAACAATATCTAGAAAGGTAATTAATACCAAGTAAATGAAACCTGGTATTATCTACAGTAGTATCCATAGTACTATGGTAATGCCCATAATACCAATCTTCTACCAATCCTTTTTTAGACATTTCTTCATAGCAAGTCTGGAGATAGTTTCTTTCTTCAAGTAGTTCTTCTAGTAAAGTATCATCCCCATCACAAAATTCCATTACTAATTTTCCTATTCCATAAGGATATGCGCAGGTCGGGGCACAATGAGATGCAATAATTTGACAATATGGGATTTCTTCAAAATTAGTTAACTCAATAATCTTTTCATCTTCCCAATATCCCCATTTATTATCCTTTCTATAAATTCTATCTACAGAAGTTCCTCCTCCGATACATAAAATATTTTTATCCTTAAATTGAACTACAGAATAATCCTCAACAGCTTTGAATCTCTTGTTATAAAGGTTTTTAAACTGTTGAGGATCATCATGATTCCCTCTTATAGCGATAATATAATTATTAGTTTTTTCGCAGAGCTTATTTAAGAAAGAAATCTTCATACTTTCAAGATCAGGAGAAAATCCTAATCCTACATCTCCACATAAAACAATACAGGAGTTAAATATCTTTTGTGGGAATCCAACTCCTGTATTTATAAAATACTTTAAATAATCTAAATTACCATGAATATCCACGTTGTTATCCTATAAGCTTTTTATCCTATAGTTCTATAAGTATTTTGACATTCCTTATAGGTCAGCATATATTTTTATCCTACAATAGGATATTGAGAACTCGTGGTGAGATTATATTTATTCACTCACTATGCGTTACACTGTCTTATAGCCTTTCGCAATCTATAAGATTAGCACGGTATTAAAACTTAGCAAATTTTCTAGTTAGAAAGTATGATGCCCCATTATATAAATAATTTTTAATTAGAGCTCTTCTTCCATGTCCCGTAGCAATACGTAACCTTCAATATTTAGTAGTTTTTCCATCTACAACTTCAATATGATACAACATTGAAGGTGTTAAAGGATTTTTTTGAAAGAGATCTTTAAATACATCAATGACCTGAGTAAGAAACTTAATAGAGTTAAATACAAAACTAATACAATGTTTCTGTACACACCCATCTCCATCCAAAAATCCCCTAATTATATCTCTGTGAAATTGAGATGGGATATTTTCAAATGGAAATCTAAAGTGTACATCATAGGTTTTTCTATTAGTTATATTATATTTATCTTCTAATATTTTAGCCATATACTCAGAAGTTCACTGAAGAGTATACTGAGGTTTTCTATGTCCTATAGGGTTTTGTCATACTCTCAGCACTTGATTAGGACAAATTTTAGAATGAATTAGTTCAATTATTTCAGAATCATCAATATTATTAGAAAATGCAATTCTATAGCTAGTTACATTTTTTCTTTCCTCTAACCTAATACATCCATCAGCAATTAAAAACCCTAAGATATAAGCTTTATCTTCAGAATCAATTACATCAAAGTAATGTTCATTAATATACTTATACTGTCTTCCTCTTTTTAGTCCAAGTTCTTTTAAAATTTTTCCTACTTTTCCTGGATACGTACCAATAACATTTGCTATTTCTTGAAGAGTTTTCCCAGATTTATACATTTCTGCCGCAGTCTCTTCAAATCCATCAATTAAATTATACTTTTGTTTTCCCATAAATTTTATATTTTTGTGTATACAAAAGTAATAATTTTATTAATGATGCCAAAATTTTTCTACCGTTTTTTCTCAATACATCTACTATATTACTATAGTAGCGGGCAATTTCTTACCACAGAAATATAGATCATTAATGTCTTCGGGTAATTTAATCAACATCTCCTTTGTAAGCATTCATAATGGACTTCTCCTTACGAAGCCAAGAACCTTCCTCCATTGCAATATCTAGAGCTGTACGAGAAATAGATTCTTCTTCAACTTGTTCTTGAACAAGTCTACCAGTTTCATCACTATCTCCATTTAACCAATTAAAAGTAGCCCAATCTCCTTCATCAAAAGCTGCATCTACAATTTCATAGATAAGTTGAGTTGTTTCAATTTCCTTATCTACAGTTAATTTAAATGGGGTTACGTTATCCTCAAAAGTTTCACTAATTGCAGGAATATCAGGATAGATATACGCTGCATCATTTTCATTCATATATGTACGAATCCACGAATGATGCAGATATTCTTCATCTGCACGTTCTTTATAATACTGTTCCAAAACAGCTAATCCTTGAACTCCATAAAAATTAGAAAAGCTCATATAAAGATTATGATTATATAGTTCGTGCTTTAATTGTCTTAATAAAAGCTTTTGAATATTTTCGGATAATGTACACTTTCTTCTCTTAATGTCTAGTTTTTCTGTTGATTCTTGTGCCTCAGTTTTTGTTTTCATTGTTTTTGCGTTCCTTGGTCATGAAACAGCGTAACTTCTTATTATACACTGTCATCTCTTCAATTTCCTCATCGGTTTCGTAATCTTTAGCATACACTAAATAACAACCATTAGGAGTAATCTGCGTTATGCGGATTTCATATTTCATTACCAGATATGTAATTTATAGAGATTTTCATGAAAATTTAAATTGAATTGTAATTCAAAACATCCAAATAAATAAGCATCAATCTCAAATTCATGGTCATTAACTTCAAATCTGAGATTGAAATCATCATCAGTAGTATAGTACTTTGTGATATCAGCCTCGTTAAAGAAGATTAAATTAACATCCTCTATAATTATTGGAATTTCTTCCAATTCTATAGTAACTTCATCTATGTATCCAGATAATGTGGAATATCTATTGAGATACTTCTCAATTTTTGGATCTAGCGATATATCACTGCCGTACTCATGATTAATACATGGATACCAGTGATTTCCTATTTTTTTAATTTTAAAATGAGCCATTATCTTCTGGTAAATCTAAGCAATCACTTGCATGAGTAGCAAACAAATCTGCTAACTCATTAAATTTATTGTTATTATGTCCCTTTACTCATACAAAGGTAACCGTATGAAACTTTAATAATTCATAAATCGGATATCACAAATCAAGATTCTTTTTGGATTGATCATTGTCTTCAACCCACTTTGTAAGATGCTTGTTGTTAATACTCGATACTACATATTGAGAATCCGAATATATGGTTATTTGTTCAGGATTTACAAAATATCTGAGACATTCTAAAACCCCTAAAAGTTCCATACGGTTATTAGTAGTATTTTTATAACCCCTATAAAGTTTTTTTACAACTTTTCCATTTTGGGTTATGATTGCAGAGTATCCTCCACAGTTAATTGATGGTTTGTAACTACCGTCAGTTCAGCATTCAAACATTCAAATACTTTATTAATTAAAAATCCCTGCAAATAACATAGAACTTCTTCATCAAGTCCTATCCCTCTAAATATACAAATTTTATGAGCTGCATGAAGACATTCATGTATAACGTTATAAGCAGAATCTTTCACATCTGTATCATCATATAATGCAATGTATAGATACTCATCAACGTCTGATTCATCAGAATAAAAAGTTTCTGCAACTACGTTCGGAGCACTATGTCCAAATACTCTATTATGAACATCTTGAAGATAATTCTCAACAGATTGCGGACTTCCAATCAAAATTGACACTTTAACGCCAAAAATAGGAACAACAAATTCTCTAGCTTTCTGTATCATCCTTTACCTCCTCATACTCTGCAAATTCATAGATATAAGTTTTTCCCATAAAGGTGGAGTCACTATCTGTTAAAGCTTTTTCGAAGCATTCTTTGAATTTGTCTACATTTTTAGTAGAAACTTTACCATGAATTAAAACTTCGTATTCCATTAGAATTTTTTAGGATTCATTGACCATACTTCTTCTTCAATAGCTTGAGATACAGCTATTCGTACTTCACGAATATTATCTTTTGTAACCTCAGCTACTTTAAAAGGATGTTCAAGAGCTCTTTTGTATGCTAACTCACGACCAACCTTTTTAATAAAACGATCTTTAGTTGAACATACTGCTACTCCAAAGGATAGTTTAGTACGATCCTCACTCAGTAGACTGCAAATGGTGATTCTCGGCATAGGTTGGATTGAATGTTTATAAAACCCAACAACATCATCAAGATTAAAATCTTGAGTACCTACGACTAAGGCTTTTACAGTGCTTAATGGAAAACTGTAATAAAAACGTGCATTTTTCATATTATAAATTAATTAATTGTCCTCCAGTATTATGAAGTCTATAAAGTCCCGAAGTAGTTAATAACTCTCCTCGTACAGAATCAAATATACAAAATGTATCCACATAAGGAACAGGACCAGTATAGTTAACTAGGCCTTCTCTGAAAATTCTATAACTGGGAATAGGTGATTCAGAGTAAGTTTTCATATCATATATAGTTTTACCCACCTTATAAAAATCTATAGGAAATTGTTTTGCAATGATTTTTGCAAATTTTACATTATAAAAAGGACTAATAGAATAGATTCTATCCAAGAAATATAAAGAATCATTAATTTTCCAGAGAAGCGCTCTTGCGCAAATCTTTTTTTTCTCATCAAGAGCTACCACAATTTTTGTATGAGCTCGCTCATAAAATTCAAAAAAATCTTGACATTCTGGAAATCTCATACAGGAATGATGTAATGTAGAACTAATACAGTCAAGTTCTTCTGCATAATTGTCTTCTAAATAACCCTCTCGAATTCTTTCAGAATCCCAAATTTCTACATTTAGCTCTTCTCCCCATCCAGAAACAAAATTAGATATTCTTTCAATATCACATCTGTCTAAATAAGGTTTCCAATTAAATTTATTAAGTAGTCTTCCAATAGTAGTTGTTCTCCTATTAGAGCTCTCCCAAGGATTGGAACATTGCTCAATCTTTTCTATCGGAAGATATGAAACTTTACCAGTATTAAAGTCTATATCAATAAAATTGAGTTTCGGAGAAGGATTTAGTTCTAAAATAGCATCTAATCCTGCGGGAAACTCTTTCATTACAGATGTAAACTTATCAGACATTTTAATAATATTCCTATCCAAATCATATTCCTCAAATTTAATAGGAACATCGCATTCAGTTATAGAAGTTAATATCCAACTAGATACAGAAGAAATAACTCTCGCACCTTTTTTGGGAGGTTTCCTAAACCCCATTGTGTCAAAAGTTCTTATTGGAACTAACTGTCCTTGCCATCGTAACTCTCGTATACTTCCATGTAAATACTCTTTATAATCATATTCACTGTCAGAATAATACAATGTAATGGGATCTAGAGTATGAGCTTTCTTTTTAAGTTTTTCTTTTAAACTTTCCTCCCTATTACTCCAAAGTTCATGCACCTCCTTCCATGATAAATCCTTTGGACTAGGAGTGTCTATCCAGCGTAAGGAACAGTTAAATATATCTGGAGTTATACGAGATAAAATAAATGGTTTGCAGCTTAACTCATAACGATAGCCTTTTATATGCAATCCTTTATTAAATTGTTCTACTAAACCGAGTTCATTACAGAATGTAACGAACTCCTCGTAAAAAAAATCTAATACATCCATTTTTTATTTCTCTTATATATCTTTTTTGACTCTTTAATTTTAGTTTTGGGAAGAGGTTTTCCATATAATTGGATTTCCTCTTCCCGTGATTTTTTTCTTACAGCTTTTACGTAATCCAAAATACGTCTATTTTCTAGAGAATTTAGCTTTCCACTCATCTCCCCATCTTTTTCCTTTTTCATAACGTAGATCGATTGTGTAATCACTATAATCGTAGTCGCTAACTATTGTCTTGGGATTGGGAATATTACAATCAAAATCCTCATCTTGCAATCTTAAAAAATTACTTTTTAGATAATTTTTTATTCTTCTTTTAATAATTCTGTGATAAATTCCTTTAAGACCTTTATCTTTAAAAATTGGAAGCTTGCGACTCTTTGACATAACTAAAGTTTGCGATTTAAATAACTACCAAAATCCGCTTTTACAGGACAATATTCTTCATTCGCAAATAATGACGAAGTAAGAATCATGTCCGCAGTAGTTCTATTTGTTGCAAAAGCAATATTATATAACGATGCTAAACGAGTTAATGCAGATATATCAGTTTGGTGTCCTTGAGTAATAAGATTATCACAAAAGAAAATTAATACATCAATTTGTCCTTGAGCAATCATAGCTCCTATCATCTGATCTCCTCCTAAAGGACCAGAAAGTACAGAGGTTACATTTAAATATTTATTTACAAAATATTCATTTCCTTTCCAGTCTGTTTCTGCAACTTGTTTAACCATGATATTACCAAGTAATCTGCCTGTAGTGCCAGTAGCAATAATATGATGGTTATATAATAAGTGTTTATTAAATTTAACCCAATCAATTAATTCTTGTTTTCGTGCATCATGTGCAACGAGTGCTATATTTAGTTTTTTCATACGTTTTTAGCTACATTTTCTCTTAGTACTCTTACCATTAAGGCAGCCATACTTTCTCTATAACTTACTCCCCCTTTAAGAAATTTAAACATATCATCAGATGATATATAAAGCTGTTTCAGCATATTCCAATAGATAAGATTACATTTTCGAAGTGAAAATTGCATCTTGTAATTCAAACATTTTAAGATATTTGGCTCTATTACTGAATTATTACAAGAATGAGAAATAACACCCAATTTATTATTGGGAATAAGTTTTTTAAACTCAATAAATGTCTTCATAAAAATAATTTAAGGGTGCATAACCGAATTCGAATCGGTGACCTCCAGAGTCACAATCTGGCGCTCTTAACCAACTGAGCTATACGCACCATATAGGAAGATTACTCCTCCTCATATACCTTATTTTCTTTTAAAAATCAACCAATATACATGCCTACACTTAAAGGAGTATAAATACCAGCAAATAATAAAAGAATATAATCTGAAAACTTTCAAGGTTTTCCGTCATCAGATCCAAAAATAATACCTACACAAATCAAGTAATACACTAAAGAGAAAATCATAGTTTATTCTTTAGGAATTAAAAAACTAGACGTAACCTTGGTCAAAAAATCACTATCGACTTTAACAATAGCATCTAATCTATCTTTACGTCTATATACTCTAAACATATCATCTCTATTAGTAGTAAAATTAGAAAAATCAATTTTACCCTTTAGAGACCGTATTAAAGAAATTCTTGGACAGATACACCAAGTAGTTTCCAACTCAAAGGCTATATAATCAGCTTGCCCGAATAGCCAGCCTTTGTCTCCATGAACGTTTCTGAGTTCTATCCAATGAATATCATAGTTAGGAAGTAAATCAGAGCGGTTGGTTTTCTTTGCAGCTTTAACATCGAAACTATTTGCTCCCACCCAGATATCAATATGACGATAAATGTCATCTTCCTTGCTAGCTTCTTCTATTATAGAGGACGAAAGACTTTTAGCTTTGCAAAGAGCTAAGGCAAATTCTAATTCTTTCTCTTTACCTTTTTCCAAAAAGCTATTCTGAATCATGCTTACAATGGGCTTCTACCTCTTCTAAAGAACTAAATACTTTATCCTCCCTAATAGATTCCTGTTTTCCATCGATACGGTAATAAATACTTGTATAATCAGGATATACATGAATTCTAATAGATGTAATTATGTAAGGAGTTGGATCTGGAACTTCAACATCAATGAAATATCCTCGAAAAAGTCAAGAGCAGTTTTCTTTAAATATACTTTCTGCCCTATATCATATTTTGTAGGTATTGTTGTAATCATTTAATCTACAATTTGTACAAATCTCTGTCTTTCTGTAGTTACATAAGGATTCTTATCTACTACGTCAACAGTTACAATTTTTTGTTTTTTCGTAAACCATCTTGGAAGGAACCACTTCCTTTGCTTAATTGGTTCTTTTTTCCAGGAAGTAATAATATACTTTTCATTGTTAAACTCGCTTGACACTCCTACTTCATTTGGATATTCAAGATGCAGACAAGTTTTAGCCCATTTATCTTGAATACACGTATCAAGTTTAAAACCAGGATCTTTAAATATAGTATCTCTAATAAAAATAGTATCTGACTTAGAAATATGTTCTAACTGATATTGTAAAGATTCTAATTTCTTATCCTTTATTTTGAGTTCCTGAGCTACTTCTCGCATTTTCACAAGAATTGAATCATTCATGTGGGTCATTTGAGCTAACTCAAATCTAAAAACTATATTACTTTCTTTCAGGGCCGAGTTTTCAGCCGAGTATGCTTTTTCATTATTAACGGATGTATCTAATGATTTATTTAAATCATTTATCCTTACATTCATGAAGTAAACAGTTATTCCTAAAATAATTGCAACTCCACTTAAAATTTTAGTTATTCAACTTCTCATACGTTATATGTTTATAAATAGCCCATAACATAGGACTAAGTATAATAGCAATAGCTAATAGTAATCCAATCAACCACCACATATTAATTATCGTAAAGTTCAACAATTTTGAATCTTAGTGCTTCACTAAATCGAATTAGTTCCATACGATCTTTTATTCTTTTCCCATACCATTTACCAGCCCCAGGATTATATAGTTTAATTGCTCTATCAATATCTCTAGTTGGATTATAATGGTCATTCATCATTTCAAACATAGTTAAAGCTTTATCAAGATCCCAAGCATCCTCTAACACAAAATTAGTGTTATATAAGTTATTAACTTCATCAACATAAATTTTAGTAATTTGGAATGGGCCTATTGCATTTTTACTAGATTTTACTTTTGGATTTCTCTCACATTCTACTTCAACAAGTGCCATGATAAAAACTTGCCATTCTGTAAGAGAATCACGAGTTTCTGTAATAATTGCAGGAGAGTTTACTGGAGGCACTTCTGATTTACATGGGAGATTTAATATCAAACCAAATAGTATATACATACCCAGAATAGTAATCCATCCAATAAAAATTCGTTTATAAGTCATATCTTTAAGTTTTACTTACAGTATACCCATGGTGTTCTAAAACCTGTTTACATAAAGACAAATATTCCTCTATAGTTAAATCATGTTTAGAATAATTAGCTGAGGGAATAGTTACTCCTAGATTTGATAATTCATTAGTTCCTCCTTTTGATACAGGAACTATATGATCAAAACAATAATCATCTTTTGTCAAATCAATAGGTGTACCTGTTAAATAACATTTAACATTAGTTCCATTAAGATATGTTAACACATCCTTATAATAACATTTATTAGCCAAATTTCCTTTGTTTTTATATCTATTATTGAACTCTGATACGTGAGTTCTAAACTTTTTATTTCAATCTGAACACATTGTTCTGATATGTTTAGATCTATCTCTTCGATTTAGAAAGTTAGAACAACTATGCATAAATTTGTACTTTCAATCCTTACATTTGTTTTCGCTTTGTCATTTTGTAGCTGCTATCTTAGTAGTCGTATTCAAATGATATGCAACTGTACTTTTAGAACAGTGTAGAATAGTACAAATTTCGTTATAAGTTTTTCCTTCTTCCCGTAAATGTATACATTGTTCCTTAATAGTCATATTTACTTCTTATTTGCACGCCTGGTAGGTAACGATCCCACAGGGCTGAAGATGGACCAACAGCATAGAGGTTTTGAAGACCTCCCCCCCGCCTCGGGTCAGGCGCAATTCTTTCTATTATTTCTTTCGATTTCTATGAATTAGATCCTCTTTACCTTTAATAGGTGCCTTTTCTACAAATAGTTCTCCAGAAGGTCCTAAAATAGTAGCATAAACATTAAATCCATTTATAGTAAGATATGTGTAAATTACATCTAGTTCAGAACCAATATAAGATTTTATAAGACGAGATAGTCCATAATCTCCTTCTATGGAAAGTACTCTGGACCCTTTTGCATGCCAAAGACATTTCTCTTGTTCATTCCAAGTAGGAGGCATTGTAGAAACACAAGCCTTGCCTCCAGTTATATATAAATAAAGTTCTTCACTCATAGAGGATCCAATTGTACTATAATTGTTATAAATATGAGGAGAAACACATATATCGTCAGTATGACTAGTTATACTGTATATACTAGATAGACCAGTTATACTTTGACATGAAGTTATTGACTCTCCAGAAATTACTATATCATCTTTGAGACCTAGATCATTCCTTCCGTTTGATCCTTTTAGTGTTGTTAAGTTAAGATCTGTATTATTCATTTTTTAACATATTTAAAATATTTGTACCCCTGACAGGACTCGGACCTGCACCTTACTATTACTTCAGACTACGGCCTAAACGTAGCGTGTCTGCCAAATTCCACCACAGGGGCTTTAATTAATTATTTATAATCATAAGGAGATTGTAGAAATGCCTCTTTTATATCTTCATACGAATATAATCCTCCATTTATAAGAGTAACAGTGCATTTAGAATTTTCTGAATCAAACATAACTCGCTCTACCTGAGAGAAATTATGTACATATATAGTTCCTGATTGCAGAACTACTTTAACAACTAATTGTTCCATATATATATTTTATTTATTTGCGGAGAGCAGTGGAATCGAACCACATACCAAAAAGGTACGCATTGCTTAGCAGGCAAGCCCTATCGCCATCAAGGATTACTCTCCAAACCTTTAAACATCTTTTAGGAAATTAAATTTAAGTACAATATAAATTATACCTGTTATTATAATTGCTTCCATAAATAATTCAATAGCAATCATACTTCCTAAAGCTGCAATAACCCAGATTAGAATTGCCGTTGTTAAATTAGCTATATTAGTAGATTTATCTTTCCAGATAATTCCTGCACCAATAAAGCCAACACCAGAAGCTATTTGGGCAGCAACTCTGGAAGGGTCTCCGCCTATCCTTGTGGAAATATAAGTAAATATAAAAGATCCCAACATTAATAGAATAACTGAACGAATGCCAATTACTTTATTTGTTTTTTGTCTTTCATATCCCAAAATAAACCCACAAAGAATTAATATAACCAAATTAACGAAAAACATATTAAATATAAATCAACTTATTACACTTCGGACATGAATAAATACTTATAGTATTTCCATTAGAGTCTTTAGTCTCCCCTATATATCGAAGGGGAGTTCCACATATATTACAATACAACATTATATAACAAAATTATAAGAAAGAATTGAAGTTCCTAATAGAATAAGAGTAGCGATCATTAAAGTAGATGCCATTTCTTCTGATATATCAATTATGTCAAATAAGAGGGGAAATGTTACTAACAATCCAGCTAAAAGACTTATTCCAGTTAAAAATATACTTCTATATAAATCATATATCTTATTGGGAGCAATAAAAAACTCTTTAAAAGTATAAGTTAGAACTGTTCCAGGTTTGTTATGATATATATGGTAATCTTCTGGGGAAGCATTAATACTAAAAATCCTATTACTATTAACATCCTGTAAAATAAGATACATATGTCCAGAACGTTTATAACCTCCTTCAGTTTTTTCACCTCCAATAACTCTACACTGATAAGTATGAGTTTTTAGATAATTGCTAAATCCAGAATTGTGTAACCCAAGACATATAAGAAAAACAACCACTGAAGGAATTACATAAAAACAAATTTTAAAACGCCACTTCATTTGAAAATAGTATTAAGTACAACCCAAGTCCATACTTGCTCATAAGCTATAACTTCTTCACACATACAAAAGGCATATCGACCATAAGGATGAATAAAAATATGCTTTTGAGACATATTATTTCTAAATGTGTATCCTTTTCTCCTAAGATACCTTAAGATAATCCATTTATGAAATTTATTCTTTGCTTGAACGTAAATATACGGGATCATGATTCAGTTTATTTAAGAAAGTTCTTGTTTCTGATAATTTTTAAGCAATCCTAAAATATTTTCTCTACCAACAGGATTTGCAGATTGACTTGCAAATAATGGAAGTTTCCTCCCATCATCAATACAACGATTTACAATATATTTAGCTATATCATAACCACTTTTTTCCTCTCCTAAATCATGGTCTAGACAAATTGCATCAGGCCATTCTTTCTCAAGAAAATCAATTGCTTCCTGATAAGATTGTGCCCATATTACAAGACAATTTCGGCCAATTGGACTAAAATTTAACCAATCATCTTCAAAAGGATTACGGGCATCATCTACCCAAAGTAATGTTTTCATATGTTATATAAAATCTAATGCTTTCATAATTCCAGCTTCCAAACAATCCCAATAACTTTTACAACCTTTAGATGCAACGTGGTATGGTTCTGGATCGGAGTCATCTATTTTATAAATAACAAATAACCATTCATGAGGATACCATAGGACTTCTATGTGTAAAAATTTCCTTTCCCTCAACCAGTCTAGAATATCATATAAGCTAGAGGAATTATTAAATAAGGGAATTTTCTTATTAGCTAACTCTTTAATATGCTGATTAATCATCTACAACTCTTTAATATCACCACAACTAACACATTTACTGTATTTGGTGCAGGCTAAATTTGACATCCCCATAGAAAGTATAGTTGAAAAGATTCTAGCTATACCAGAAGCTCCATATCCGTCCTCAGTCCAAATTACATGAACCGTATCTTTATTACAATAAGGACAATATGTTTTTATATATTTCATACTATAAAGAAGTTAATTTCTTTTTATTTTCAATATCCTTTTGTTCAATTCAAAGTAACATATCTAATTGATTCATATATGTTTGATATAAATCATCTGGCCAGTCAAAAAGCCGCCCATATTTGTTAAACTTATATACACGATCTTTCCAAATAATATAATAACCCTCTAACTTATTTTTATAAATTTGTATACGAACATCATTAAATGCAAGCTCATTTTTAATAATACCTATAAGCTTGCCTTGAGGATTATATAAGGGAACCTCATCTTCTTTGATGTTATTGTTAATTTTAATTGTTTCCATGTTATATTTCAATTAATCCGTTTTCAACTATAATAGTATCTAAATCAATAACTGACTTCAAAGCAACCACAGTTTCAGGTTTAAATGTAACAGGAAACCCTGTACTATATTCATAATCGAAAACACAATCTTTTTTAGAAAACTTCGTAAGAAGTTCACCACCTTCAAGACTATATAATCTTTGCTCCTCAGAAGATTCAAACTGGCTTTCATAGACTGGTATACTTATAATGTATTCAGGAGATAGTCGTTTACAATATACATCTTCATCAGCACTATGAAACTGATCATTTCTAAATTTAAATCTATAGACTTTTTCAGGTTTTGTTTTAGAGAACATTAAATCTCCATTCTGAGCTCTATATCCATGCCATAATATATAAGTTATTAGAGGTGCTATCTGAGTCGAACGAACCTTTCAATAGGACTCAAACCTATTTACTGTAACCACTGCACCTGTTATTTAGTACCCCCGCCAGAATTCGAATCTGGATTATCAGGTTAGAAATCTGAGGTTCTCTCCATTGAACTACAGGGGCTTAAAAATAAACAGTATCTGTTTATTTTAGTTTGTCTTTAATATGTTAAAACCATTTACTTATAATAAGCATTTCTTTCTGATGGGGACATATACTCCCATTTTACATTTTTGAATTCCTCAAGAGTTCTACACCCAGTATAGGACATAGCTGATCTTAATGCAGAATCAAATTGGGAAAGTAAAGATTCAAGAGAATATTCAATAGGAACCCAGATCTCAATTCCTTCTTCTGCCTTTTTAGTATTAGAAATATCTTTCTGCCCACGTTCACTTGCCATTCCATAATAGAGTCGTTCTTTGGGATACTTTCCTGTATTAAGAATCCTATCTCTTTCAGCTAAGGTTAGGGCTGTAAGATATTTAGCAAGTTGTGGATCCTTATCAATTCCTTTAATTCTAGATATTCCACAGGCTTCTGTACACTGAGCAAACATTTTGCCCATCATTACATAATCTGCACCCAAAGCTAAACATTTTATAGCTCTATCTATTGTAGAAATTCCTCCATCTGCAATGATTTTTGGAGCTTTTTTAGGTTTAGGAGAATCTTTAATCATGGATTTACAATTAGATAGATGTCGTAACAACCATTCCATTGAAGCATGTATCCCAGTTTTTACTCCAGTAGTACACACACTACCAGTTCCAATTCCTACTCGAACATAATCTACTCCTGCATCATAGCATTCCCAATAAAGATCTGGATGTGCGATATTTCCTACCATTATAATAATAGTTCCCCATCTTTCTTTAGCTTTTTTAACTAAATCATAAATTTTCTTCATATGACCATTAGCCAGATCAATAAGTACTAAAGGACATTCATCAGAGACTTCTCCTTCACAAAAGTACATTTCAAATTCCTTTAAACTAAAGGCACACCAAACATAGTTACATGCATTAAGTCTAAACTGTAAATTATCTATACGTCTTGGAATGATTGGAAGAACATCAGCCTTTGTAAAAAGTTGATAATTTGATTCATCAATAACGGATGTCATAGGAGAAACGAAAATAGGATATGTTCCTAAGTCTCCTAAAGGACTACACTCACTACGACTTGTAATATCCGTGGCTTTTGAACTAGGTAAAATACCTATTTCATCTAAACTATACATCATCTTCTATTTCTTTTAAAATCTCGCAAATTCAATATTCAGGATCGTTAATCAAATAATGATTCCCAAATTCATTTCTTAAGCACATTTCTTCATTCACTTTTGTGTCAGATAATGTTCTTAATGAATTATACCTAAATCCTTCTCCTTCAGGAGCTTCAATTGATTGTATTCTATATAAGACAGTTTTCATACCTTTATTTTAGAGGTTCTAGAAGGATTCGAACCCTCGTTCTCAGATTCGTATTCTGAAGTTTTTCCAATTAAACTATAGAACCAAAAGGTGGAATATTCCACCTTAGAATTATTCTGCTACCTTTTCACAGCCTACTTCTGAAATTTCTGTAAAATACTCATTGTAAATTTTCTGAGCAATTTCCAGACAAATTTCGGCACTACGAAGATCATCACGCAGCTTAAACATTTGACTTACCCACTCATCTGCTTTAAAGTCTGTGCCTACTACCAGTGATTCAGTAGATTTAATTGACAGATCCTCAAGATTCATAATCTTTGATTTAATCTGCCGAATTTCCTTTTCAATGAGATTAACTTGATCCTTTGCTGCTTCACGAGCATCAGCATTAATAATCTCTGCACGTTTCTTGAGTACTGCAGTACCAGTAGCACTCAGAATTTCATTAAATTTATTCATAAACTTTTTTTACTATTATATTATTTGGAAGTTCTTCTTTATCCCAATCCTTATAAGAATTAGAGATTGTTATTGTTTTATAAAGTTGAGCAAGCTTTATCAAAGGCTCTTTCTGAATCGCATGTACAACACACAAAGATATATCTTTAGCTCCTTTATCTTGCAGTGCCTTATGAATTGCAAAGAAAGTTCCTCCTCCATCACATAAGTCATCAACAACAGTGATAGATTTACTTGAATCTATTTCTGAAGTAATTATTACCTCCAATTTATCCTTTGAAACTCTATGTTTTTCAGCACAATATATTGACTCGAACATAAAATAATCCTCATAACGTTTCTGTGCTCCTTTGTCAGGAAATAAAACTGCACCATGAATATTATTTGGAAGTACTTTTGCAGATTCTGTCAGATTGGGTAAAATTATTCCATCAGAAATTAATCTGCTAGAATGTGGCTCTATTACTGATGTAATTTGCGCTTGTACAAAGGTAAGACATTTTCCAACAAGTTCCAAATCCAAGGCTTCATTGAAAGAAAATAATCTATCAGTTCGAGCTGCAAACAAATATGCTATTTGTAAATGAGAAATCTGGATACCTTGACGATGACAAATATCTGCTATTTGCATCAAAATCCAAATATCATTTAAATTAGACAGTCGAGTATAAATTGTCAAGGTTTTCTTCCTATCTAATTCAGTTTCAAGTACAAGATGAGATTGAGAGTCAGGATAGGTATCAATTCGATATTTTACTTCCGACTTCTCTGGGTATATAAAATCAATTACTTGCATATAGAGCTGAAATTATGCTTGTAAGTTTTAACTGAATAACTACAAAGAGTTGCTAATGTATGCCCTTCACATATATCACAACAAGTTTCTATCGCTCTTGTTGGATACCAACCCTTAAATTTGGATTGAACATGATTTATTCCATATAAGACAAGTTCTTCATTAAATTCATAAGTCCAAAATTCTCCCTGAAACAAATTATTTCTATTCGTTTCATACGGATTTTGAATTTCTTTGAATACAGAGTCTCCTACTGGACCTTTACCATGTCTCGTTAAATAGGATCTATAAACAAAATTAATAGTTATTTGATCTTTAGTTATAAAAGAAGGTAAAATATCAGGAGATGGACAACATGTAATTGGTGTTGTATATTTATGAGATAGACCCACATCAGGATCTAAAAGAACACCTTGAGAACCCTCAAAGATTATTGAAGTATTTGAAGACCTAAATCCATATGGTTCACCAAGAAGTACATTAGAATAAAAGGTTTTACAATAAGTATCAACAAGAGAATCCAAGTTATCAAACACATGACGAAACCTATGATAAGTTTCATCAAATTGTATTTTTTCTTCTGCCCATTCTCTGATTAATTTAAGCTTCATTTTTACAACTTGAGGAAAAGATAAATCTTTTATATATAATGACATTCCTTCTCGTTCTCTACAAATTGTCTCCCATATACCCTTCCCAACAGTACCTCCTAGATTCCTTTCAGAATTAAGCATTACATCAAATGGAGTAGTTATTTGTACATAAGGATCAAAATATTGAAGAGGAACATCGCACCCAAGTGTCCCTAATTGTCTATATTCTTGTAACCATTGTAAAGGATCCATAACACACTTAGACATCCAGTATGTAGGAGCATCTACAAATGTACCAGAGCCAAAACAAGAAAATATATGAGTTTTCCCTGATTCAGTAGTAACAGTATGACCCGCTTGTTGCCCTCCTGAGAATCTAACAACTATAGGATTTAAATGATTTCTTTTGGCATCACAGCAGAGAGCATGGGTAACTTGACCTTTTCCTTCGTCACCAAATGTACAACCTACTACAATATTATGCATTACCGTTTCCCTAAAGTAAATAAATTAGATTTTGTTGGAATAGTTTCTTCAGAAACTTTTGTAGATATTTCCTCTGTTGCAAAACCTTTCAAAGTTTTACCCATAGCATCACAAATAGATTCTACAACTTCTTCAGGTTTACATACAATAAGATTATCTCGAAGAAATTCTTTCATTTGCTTTTTTACTACCTCATCATAATATCCACCACCGTGGTGAACATGAATATGAAATACATGATATTTCTCGCAAGCTAATTCGTAAGCTTCTTGCCAAGTATAATCACGTTCATATTTTACACCAGTCAAATTAGTTAAAGTTTCCTTACTAATCCTAGACAAAGTAGGTTCATCTCCAACAGTAAAAAGAAATCCTTTTTGGTTTCTCTTTTCATAACTATCAATAGAAGTATGATTTCCAGCAATAATCCAAGGCAATAAATAAGATTCTCCATTATTACCACCTCCACGTCCTTCTAAGTAAATTCTAGAAAGACATTGATTAATCGCGATAGTTGAGGATTCGAATTGCCCTACTTGACATGGGCAAGAATCACATTCATGATCTCCCACTCCCATAAAAAGAATCTGAGGATGTTTAATCCCAATAGAATCAATAATGGAATCCATTAATTTAGGGAGATAATCTCGAATCATTTTATCAGGAACTGATCCCATTGAACCAGTTTCATCTAAAGCAATAAAAACTGGAAAAGATTCAGGATGTTCCTCAGAATCTCTTGATTCTCTGATATGTGTTTTACTTTTCGTTAAATCCATTTCTTCATGCAGAGATCGCTGATGAAAAATTTCTTCTCTGGATTTTGTAGAGTAAGCAGCAGTTGTTGCTCTATATGTATTTGTACTCCATGATCCACTTCCCATATTATTAAAATATTTTAATTACATGATCTTTATGATAAGCATTTTCATGTAATTTTAAGATTTGTGATTCAATTTCAGTAAATGGACTCTTAAGATGTCCTGTACGATCTAATCGCTCCATTTTTTCAATGAGAACATCAAGCTCTTGATAAGTAAATCCAAAATTTTCTTCATCAGATCTGCCTGTTAATCCGTCTGCAGGAACTTTATGAACTAAATTATAAGGCAACTCCATGAAGTCTCCTAGTTTTACAACTTCTGTACAAGTCAAACGTGCAATTGGATTAATATCACAAGCCATATCTCCCCATTTTGTACACCATCCAATAAATGCTTCGGATTTGTTACCTGTTCCAGCTACTCTGTAACCCAAAGACTGAGCAATCGCATATAGAATTGTCATGCGAATGCGAGGTGCAATATTAGTTAAAGCTTTATCAGAAATTATAATTGAGGAACCATCTGAAACAAGATTAGGAATTCCTACATCTATGGATTTTTCTAAAGTGGTTCTTTCGATAGAACTCAACAGTGAGGTAAAAGGATGTGAAATATTTATTAGTATATGTCTGATATCTAAATATTTGCATACTTCTAAACTATCACTGATATCCTTTTGCTCTCCATTAGGCATTAAAACACCTAATACATTTTCTTTTCCTATAGCATCCACTAGAAGCTTAGCTACTATAGTAGAATCCTTCCCTCCACTAATGCCCAGGACATAACCACGAGCATTAGTGTGAGTTTGGTAATTCTTAAGGAAGGATATTATTTTTTTGTATTCTTTTTCCATTAAAATCTTCCGTTCCAGAGAATTTTACGAATCTCAGTAAGAGAGGTTTCTTCAATCATTTTTCCATCAACAAAAATAGGACGAAGAAGATTAAAGGGTTCCTCATGGGCCTCTTTCAGAGTCATGCCCTCATCACAGTCAAATTCGTTTGTTACATGATTATAGAAAACAGCACAACACCCTTTGTGTGACTTTTTCATCCCTGAATCTGTTTTAGGATCTTTGTAAACCATAATAGGTTTAATTACCCCATCAATAGTTTGTTCAACATAACTACATTTAATTGCAACATTAAATGTATCACGAGAAAACATATCAACTCGTCCTGATTCATCCATATAAGAAAGCATAGAAAATCCTCCTGCTCCCAAAGCTACATTTTCCACAGAAAATCCTTGCTCATCAAGAATTTGATAAATTTGCTTTGTTCGTAATTGAGTAATACCGTCTCCATATAGAGCTCTAACATGAGAGTCAAGAACTTTATATCCTTTAGAATTAATTGTGCCTCCAAATGTATCCCAAAGGCTAAAAACAGTCTCAGTTACAATTTCTACAGGATCTCCTGAATCCCCTCTAACATATAAAGTTCCATTTCTACTTAAAATTTCTTGTTTAAGACTTGGAAGAATAGTATCAACAACATTCCAATAATCATAAGAATCACTTACCATAGAAAAGGATCCATTAGGATATACTTCGGTAAGAAGACGACGAATCATGCTAATTTCATTTCCGTCAATAGCAGCAGAGCTACACATCACAGAATGCTCTGTTGATGCCATTCCTCCTCCTACTATAGACATAGGAGTATTGTAATATTTAGAGGCATACATGATGCCAGGAATAGTAGCAGTCTTATTGAAAGAAAGTAAAAATCCACAAGACGCCTTTATTGCTCCATGAAGTCCTACTAAACTTCTAAATCCGAATTCAGAAATAGCAGAACGACCAGAAATATCAGAAGTTTTAGTATAGTAATCATTTACTATATTGCGATATTTAGTCACAGCAGTTGCTACACACATTGGGTACCAAAGTTCAGAAAGCATTAAAGTTTCAATAAAATTAGTACACCATGCAAATTCAGGCAAAGTATTAGAAATTTCAATACATGGTACATTCATTCCTATTTTATATCCTTCAGGTAATGCCCAAATTTCAACAGGAAGATACCCAAGTTGATGAAGCTTTTTTATTTTATCCGAATTAACCCTATTAGCTCCCATAGTAGAAGATATTACAAATTCGTATTCTGCAATAACTTCATCTAAAGAGCGATTAAAGAAGGTTTCGTTCATATATTCAATCAGATATTCCTTAATAAATGCTTGAATGCCAAAAACTACAACCTTATTAAATTCAGGGATTCTAGTTTTACGAGGAACATAATATGAAACTACTTTAGTAATGCTAGGGTCATATTGACGCTGGTGATCCTGCTTATAAAAATCTGAAAGGAGGACTGAACACGGTCTAAACATTATCTTTATTTTTTAAATATTCTATAGCTTTAGACAAAATAGTTGCATCATCTTCAAAATATCCTAAGCCTCTATTACATTTATTACATAATAGGCCTCTAATACTACCATTTGTGTGATTATGATCTACTGCTAAGTTACTAGCCTTTGAGCTTGTTTCAGGTTTTCCACATATAGCACAAACACCACCTTGAAGTTGAAACAAAGCATCATAGTCTTCCAAAGTAATATTATACATTTTCTTGAGATGATGTCTTCTAAGCTTTTCTTGATTTTTAGGAAGACTATAATATTCTTTTCTTTTATCTTTTCACTTTTCATTATGTTCCTGAACTTTATCAGGATTTTCTTTCCGATATTTCTTATTTGCTGTATTTCTACAATCTTTACATCAATAAGTATATCCATCAGAAGAGTGCCGATCCTTAGCAAAGAGTGAAATGTCTTTAGTTTCCCCACATTTTGAACAAATTTTATCCATACTTTATTAGTTTTATACTACAAAGATATCAATAAAATTTAATTTCACAAACTGTTCTAAACATTAAGTTTATAAAAATCAAAAAATTAATAACGATTAATTATAGTCATTTGTAAACCCTCCATAACATCTAAAGCTTTGTTATGAAGTTCATTGTTATTAGAACGACAGCAGGAAGCATCTATGATGATATCTGCGTTAGGGAATATTTGCTGAAAACTTACAGCACATGAAATAACACAAAGGTTAGTTACTACACCAACCAGAGTAATTTCTGTAATGTAACCAGCAAGGTCAAATAAATATTCTCCTTCATCTACCTTGGCATCATTGAACTCGTCCTGAATAAATCCAAACCTGTTTAGTTTATCCATTACATAGCAGGAACGAAGGTAAGGTTTAAATTCCTTAATAATCTTATGACCTTCAGTTCCACAAACGCAATGAAGAATTGGAAGATTTCTACCTTCACGAGTCATAGCATAACTAAATCCCCTAGTATCACTATGCTCATAATGAGTATCCCGAGTAAAAAGAACAGCATCATCTGCTGTTATATACTCTTTAACTAATCTCTCTATAGGAGAAATTATTTCTTCAGCACCAGGAACCGTTAATGCACCTCTGATGAAGTCTTCTTGCATATCAACTACTACAAGTAATCGCATATATCTTTTTTATTTATAATTAAATAGCTATCCTTGCCAAAAGGAATAACACTAGAATTAGCTTGTCCAATTATATTTATAATTACTTCTTTTTTTAGATCCCAAATAAAAATTTGCAGAAGTCTACTTGTTTTCTTCATAATCCAAGCTTTATATACTCTTTTGTTAGTAATTATAAATACATCATCAAATTGTTCTAAATTTGCCACTTTTTTAAAAGATTCTTCAGTATTTTCAGTTACTTTATTAAATCTTTCAAAAACTTTTAAGAGCCATCTCTTCATCGCCTAAATTTTTTCTTTACTGGAGGCTTCCCTCCTTCTTGTTCTTTAAATTTCTTAGGCCGTTTCGGCATTCTAGGTTTATCTTCTTCACAATAATCAGGAATTTGATAATCTCTAAGGTACTTACCCATAATTAGATTATTAATAAAAGGCTCCAGTAAAATACTGGAGCCTATCAGTTTACATCTTAATGAAAGATAGAATCTCTTGATTCATAGCTTCATCAAACAGATCACGTGTAGTTTGTACTTTTCCATTTAAGAATGACACAATCTGTGCAGAATACCCAGACATATAATAAACATTCTTAACATCCCCATATGTTTGGAAAGGTGTTCGGTCGAGCTGATAATAATGATTTCTTAGATTCCAGAGACAAACAACAAAATTGTTAATATACTCCTCGGAAAATCCTCCTCTCCTTAGTGTAGAATGAACCCTCTCTACGGAGGTCTTATTTAAGCATGAAGGATTAAACTCACAATCACTAATACATAGAATTCCTTTAGGAAATTCCTCTTCTGGAATACCCTGCGATTTTAGTCTAACGAAGAGATCAATAACGCTCTCAAAGTTAGTACTGCCGTAATATCCAGAATGGTCATTATACCACTTCTCTAAAGGTGTATTTCCTCTCCATTCATGAAGCTGGGCGTTTGAATTAAACTCAATCCACGCATTTTGGAATCTTCCTTTCAAGAAATATGAGAAGTATAAAGCTATTGCTTTACTTATATTATAACAAGACATAGATACTCCCGTTGCATCGGAACTCATAGAACCAGAAGTATCACGAACTACAATTAAATCTGTAGTATTTCCCTCATTTTGACACTTGTTAACAAGTGTCATAAATTGTTTATTAATAGTGTCTTGAATATGCTTCTCTATGTTATGCAAAGCTTTATTACAGATAGGTTGAAAAAGTTCATGTACAAATCCTGTATATTTTACTTCTTTTACCTCGGGACTACCAACCCACTCTTGATACTTTTCTTTAAGATTATGATTCTCTAAAAATTTTGAATGAACCAAAATATTTAAAGCACGACCATGAATCTTATCAAAGTCAATTTCTGCATATTTTTGCTTTGAAATAAGTTGTTGCCAACTGTGTGCAGTTCCAGATGCTTTCATTCTGGCATAAGAACGATATACCTGATACTTTTCAGCATCTGTCTTTGCTCCTGATGCACCATAAAGTTCTGAACACAGCCATTTTGCAATCATACAATTTGCTTGTGCCTCTACTGTAGTACACTTGGAACGTGCCTTGATCTGAGGAAGATACTTACGAATGAGATTCGTTTGAGAATCAGAGCCAAGACCTGCAGTAATCAGATCTGCAAAACGACGCCAATCCAGAACTCGGTGTTCCCAGCCGTTATAAACTAAGTCATAACGAAGCATAACGAAGAGATCTTTCCAAGAACCCACCAAGGGAATCAGCCAAGCATTCTTCCAGAATACTTCTTTATCTTTGGTATGTAGCCAGATGAGACGCATAATACCTTCATGACGAAGCTCAGAACCCTTTTGTGCTTCTTTGGTACCATACTCTTTATCATTAATCTTACGACAAATCATTCGCAAGAAAAAGATAAATTTAACAGTATCTTCTTTATTTTCTGCCCAGAGAATTTCACAGTCTTTTGCAATTTCTGCAAATGGGCGAATCTCTCTGTACTTAGATGTACTACCAAACTGGTCAACGAAGGGATCCCCTGTACTGGAATAGGCTTTACCACCGTTACCTGTAGTGGTTTCTGCTGCAGTTTTTAATCCTGCCTGAATAAAGGCTGATTTAGATGCCGATTTACTGCTATCAACAGCAAATAATGTTTTCTTTTTTGCTTCAAACATCTTATTAAGTTTTAAAAATAAAGCGGATATTGAGCGATGTCAATATCCGCAAATTGTTTATAAAGATTCTCTGTAAAAGGTAAGAGTCTTACCAAGTAGATTTTCTCCCCAATTTGATTGGTTTTGAAGTGCATGATCTTGATCATAGCCTATACCCCAGACTCTATCAAAGGGAGATGCTTCAACAAAGAATTTCCCATTTAATGCTGGGTCTTTAAGTTTATCCATTAAATCTTTATTTTGGCTAAATTTACCTTCCAAGGCAAGATACATTTTCTGAATCTTAACCTCATTCCAGGATTTTTCATCAAAGTTTCTAACCTCCCTACCAAGGGTTTTAGCTTCCTTTGGAGTCTCTGCTAATAGAATCCTCTCTGCTGTTTCTATATCACCAAAATGCAAAGCTTTAAGATACATAAAAAGCTGTTCAGATGATTTAAAAACTTTAGAGCCAAATACTATTCTACAAGGATGAAAGTTACTTAACCAACCTCCCCAGAAGAATATAAAATTATCTACAATTTTCATGTCAATATAAATTAGTCCCGCCGTGAGGATTCGAACCTCATGAGTTTCTGATGTACAGCATTTACAGTGCTGCGCCACTCCACCATCGTAGCCGCGTCGGGATAAAAGAGCTGCATATTAACTATACAGCTCATAAAGAAATTAATTACTTAACTTCAGGAAATTTAGCATCCTCAGTTTTCTCTTCTAATGCCTTTGATACTCCAGGAATTTTCATTTCTTTCATAACATTCAGCATGGGGGATACTTGAGACAGAAGGCTCTGCATCACATCTGTGAGGCCTCTACCCTTCGTAGTGTCCATGATGGTCACATTACCGAAGTTCATGTGCTTGTAAGCCTCAACCTGTTGCTTAGCAATGTTTTCGTAGGTTCCTTCTTGAACCATCTTGAACTGAATTGCAATCGCAGGATCAGTTTTGGCAGCTTCGATCATCTCACGGAAACCATCTGCCTGAGCCTTAAGAGAAGCTTTCTCTGCTTCTGCCTGAGCCAAACCTTTCTGACGAACAACCTCTGCTTCAGCAAGACCTTTAGCAGTAATGGCTTTAGCCTCACCTTCACCCTTGAGAGCTTCAGCTTGCGCTTTACCATCAGCTTCGATTTTAGTCTTATTAGCATTGGTTTCTGCGATTTTTTCCTGTTCCAGCTGATAAGCTTCAGCACGCAGCAGACTCTCTTTCTTAGAAATTTCTGCAGGTACAATCTTATCAGCACGTAATGCAGCTTCTTGACGCTGAGCACGAGCTTCTTCCGCAATTTTCTGAGCGAGCTCTTCTTCTTTAGCAACTTCTGCTGCTGCCCTCACGCGTGCAGTATTTGCAGTTTTTTCAGCTTCAGCGCGCACAACTTCCAGTTCAGCATTCTTATCAGTTACAGTCTTCTCTGCTTCAATTTTTCCAATTTCACCTTCGGCCCTTGCTGCAGCCACGTTAATATCACGTGTACGTTGAGTTTCTGCAACTTTTGAATCTCTTTCTGCATTAGCTTCGGCTACTGCAATAGCTTCTTCACGTTGAGTTGCAGCAACTTCAGAATTTTTAATTTTATTCTGTTCTGCAGTTTGAGTAGCACCATCCTTCTCAGCTTTAGCTATTTCAACATTTGCCTTATTAAGAGCAATTGCCTTATCCTTCTGACCTAATGCAATGATATACCCTGCTTCATCCCTAATATCGGTAATATTAACGTTAATAAGATGAAGACCAATCTTACGAAGTTCTCCTCCAACAACATTTTTTACTTCCTCTAAGAACTTATCACGTTCAGAGTTAAGCTCCTCGATAGTCATGTTAGAGACAATCAAACGCATTTGACCATACACAATATCCTTAACGAGATCCTCAATTTGATCATTAGTTAACCCAAGAAGCCGCTCTGCAGCCATTTGCATTACTTCTGGCTCTGTAGAAATACCCACAGTTACAGTAGTTGGAACATCTACTCGAATGTTTTGTGAAGATAGTGCTTTTTGCAAATTACACTCAAACTGAAGAGGTTTAAGTGACATAAAACTGTATCCCTGAACAATGGGAACCACAAAAGCTGCTCCACCATGAATACATTTAGCAGATTTCCCACCTCCTGTTTTACCATAAATTACAAGAATTTTGTCAGAGGGACATTTTCGATACCGTGAGAGAATTCCCACTACTGAGAGCAATACTAATAATAGAGCTGCTCCAAGGATAATAAATAAAGTCATCTTTTAATTATTTGATTGTTACTTGATTTCTAGTGCCTTCCACTACAACTGTGTCGCCAGGTTGATAATCTACATTTTTTGTAGATATAGCATCTATATACACAAGCCGTCCTTCTAATTTTACTACTACCTCTCCCTTATTTAATTCAGAATCCCAGTAATAAACCTGTGCAGACGTTTCCTTAATTACAGTTTCATAAATAATTTCCTGACGTAGATGTTTATATATATATTTATAAAGATAGAATAACATTACTGTAAACAATACTCCAACTAAAACAGCTACGAAGGTAGATAATAGTGATACTCCTCCCATTACAGTTAATGTTAGGGAAAAGCCAAACACAAAGTGAACAATACCTTTAAAAGATAACGTGTCACTGGAATCAAGATCGGTATCTGTGTCGATGTCAAGTTCTCCTCCTATAAAGGATAGAATTGTTTGTCCAATTAAAACACAGGTAGAAATTAATAGTAATAGTAAATACCAAGTCATATTTTAAATAATCAATTTCAAAAAAAGAAAGGCTACTTCATCATCCAAAATTATTATATAATAAAATCATTGCTGTATGTAGCCTATTAGCGGGACTGGAACGAGTTGAACGTTCACCTTTGGATTTTCAGTCCAACGCGCGCACCACGCACACCGCAGTCCCAAATAAAAATTCCAGTATTTCTACTGGAATTAGATCCATAGCAGGGCTCTTCAGCCCCGAAAACTTTTTTCTTTAACGTCTGATTTATAAGCTCTTAACAGATTACAGTACTCTTTCTATATAGAATCCTAGTCTATAGAAGATTGTGGACACATGTGGGATTCGAACCCCTCTATTTCCGTGCAAAGGAAATGTGCTCGCCATTACACTACATGGCCCATAAAAATAGAGGCTCCTAACGGTTACGATCCGTTCTCTTGGGGTTACAAAGCCCATATTCTACCAAATGAACTAAGGAGCCTAATAAACACTATCGTAGTTTACACGTCTGATTTTTTTTGCCACAGAAACTCCATATGAATGATCAACTCATATGTTAAGAGTTATTACGCCGTTAAATAAGTTTACTGAGTGAAACTATTTAGTTTCTTTATTGTCTATCAGTTTCGACTTTACTCTAACATTTAGAGAGTGCTCATTACCTTGTACTTCGGTAGTTTGTTCGAATAGGCTTTGAGCTAGCCTATAAATTATTTATTTTTAGAGTATCGATATCGTCTAGTACTATTTTTATTCCTTGATCCAAAATGTTCAGTCATTGCATGATGATTTGGACACAAAACCTGGAGATTTTCTTCTTTATTGTTAGTTGCATCTCCATCAATATGATGTATCTGAAGAATGGATAAATTAGTATAAGGATTAATGAAATTACATCCACATCCTGGAATTTCACAGGTATAATTAGCCTTCTCTAATAAATATCGTCGAATATGTGCAGATAATCCATCTTCACCTGCCATTCCTAATTCTTTACCTTCTTTTCAGCGTTTGATAAATTCCTTGTAGGCATATTCAGCTTGGCATTTGTGATTACAATATTGATTTCTTACAGGTACTACATTTCCACAATTTACACAGATAGAAGTAGCACCACGAACATACTTACCACTTGACTTAGCGCCTCTTTTTAAATTTATATATGTAGCACTGCATGAATGGGAACAAAAGTCATTGGCTCTCTTACTTCATGAAATTGCACTTCCGCATTGTTTACATAGTTTAGGATTCTTTTCATAACTATCTTTTGTAAGTATGTTAGTAACAGGAATCTCCACTTTATTTTTAACTGCCCATTCTTTTAATTTATTTCTATTAGAAATATTATCATGAATTTCTAACTTTTTACAAATTTCAAACAAACTTTTACTGTTATTTCACACAGTTCTGATTATATCATCTGAAAGTTCTTTAAAACGTTTCATTAATTTAGTTTATTAATAATTATTAGTTACAATTGAGAGGTATAAGAGATTCAAACTCTCCCCTTGTGATTGGAAGTCACATATGCTATCACTAACACCAATACCTCATAAAAGGTCTCTATAAAGCTCCGTAGATTAAAAGTCTATTGCTAAATAAAGGTTGCTGTAAGAGACCTTGTAAAAACACAACTATGAAATTTTCGCTTTGAATCATTTCTGATCTCTGGACTAATACTGATAGATTAGAGTGCCTTCATATCAGAGCCTGCAATGTCCATACCGCACTCTCGGCTTTACATTTCACTACAAATCTTAATTGTGTTATTAATATTAAGCGGGAGCAAGAGGATTTGAACCCCTGTTACCGAAATTAACAGTTTCGTGCTTAAACCACTCAGCCATACTCCCCAAATGGGCTAGATTACTTTTATTACATCCTACCATTAGACGACCTATAATACTTTTCAGCCCTGAAATTTCTTATAGACTGGGATTCGAACCCAGATCGCTGTTCAACAAAATACAATTCAGTAGAAGAAGCTTGCTGAAGTAACCTTGTGTTCACAAAGATAATAACTTTATTTTACATATGCAAGATTAATCATCCATGCCGTGATCCTGCCGATATCATTTAAGAATAGTTCTGCCACTAACTCCAAACTTCTTACCTAGTGCTGTTTTAGAATTAGTCTTTAGAAGTTCCTCTAATTCTTCTTTAGAAGGTCGTACAGGATTCTTTAAAGATTTACGTAAACAAGTTATACATAATCCAGTCATGGAAGCGGAATTTAGAACTTTACCACATTCTGAACATGCATAGGTTTTCTTATTGATTTGCCGATTTTTGCTTTTATAGTTATCTGTTTTAGCATGACAATTAGGACAAAGAAGCATTAAATTAGAATCCACATTGTTATCTGGATTTCCATCAATGTGATGTAGCTCTAAAGGAATAGGATCTTCTAATCATTCTGTATTTAAACACATTTCACATTTATGTCCTCTATCATTAATCAACTTCTTTTTTAAATTACTTTTAACCCTAGTTGCTCCAATTCTAAAAGGTACTGAAATATTATATCATTTTAGTAAATTATACAACATTGGATAATTTCCTCCAATAGGAGCAACTCCTAGCTTCAATAAACATTCAGAAGGTGTTTTAGAACCTTCTACGCATTTTATTATTTCTTCTTTAGTGTATTTTCTACTCATTTAACATATATTTTACTTGTGCGGGCACAGGGACTTGAACCCTGAACGGCCTTTCGGCTCCCTTATCATTAAAAGTGATCTGCGCTACCAATTGCGCCATACCCGCTCCTAAAACTAGGTAACAATAAGGACTTGAACCTTTTTGCTAAATTAAAAGAGAAATTTTGCTTAAACCATTTACTTTGCTGTATGTTACCTATTCATTGTAAAACTGTAAAGAATTTGTGGCCATGGAAGGACTCGAACCTCCACACACTTATGAACCTAGAATATATAAGCAGCTTTACCACTTTGCTTACAGGGCCATAAAATGGAGAAGCAAGCATGGCCCGCTTACTTCCCCTTCATTGATGAATTACAGTATTCTTAAATATTGTACGATAATGTGCATCTAACTCACTTTAACTTATTGTATTCATACGAGTTAACCATTTCTCCAATTCGCCATATAGTGATTTAATTAGCGGCGAATAGGGGACTCGAACCCCCAGTCTTATGATTTTTTTTATTAGTGAATTAGCACATCCTTATTAACTTGAGACTAAAGCTTTTGACGCGACACTAAATCTTATGTAGCTCCTTGTAATTTATCTAGGATATTACAGCTCTTTGCTACTTAGTCTAAGTCTGAAGCTAAGTCTATCGTCAAATATTTTGTTTGTTTTATTACCTACCTTGGAGATAGTTCAGCAGCCATTCTGAATCCAGATTGGATTTTACTGCTTCTACCTCATTTGCTACTTTCAGTGCAGCAATAGTTGCTGACAGAAGAGTACTTCTACGCTGAAGAGCTAATGCTCGCTGACGAGGGGTCCACTCACCAGAGAAACGCTGCATGGTGTAATCACCAAGCTCCATCACAGTATCTTTTACTGCAATTTGAGGCTGATAGTGAGTTGCATTGCCGAGCTTCTGAACATTCGGATCTTCCAAAATGTACTGAGTCTTAGTGATAGACTTTTTAGTACCTTTCAGAAGGGGAGACTGCATAATTGCTCGACCTGCATACATTTCTTCAGTACATGGTTCCCAGATCTCAGAATCTTTACGAACGGGAATGTTCTGGAACATCTCCTGAAGCTGAGGATTTTCCAGAAATGACTTGAGCTTAAGAAGCTCCAGACTGCTCAGATTAGCAATTACATTGCCATCTACAACCAGATCTGCACGAGCAGTTCCCGATGCATTAGTTGCTTCACAATTGAACATCTCACTGATATAGCTTTTTACCATATTAGTGAAATAGTCGAATTTCTCATCTACGGTTGTTACAACCGCAATGAGTTTACGTTCACTGGGAAGATCTACAGTGTCAGGACGAGGTTCGTAGGTATTTTTAACACCTCGAAAGTTGTCTGGATAGCAAGATTCGAACTTGCGCCCGCCATTACAGCTTGCTCTGGTTCCCAAAACCAGCGAGGTTGACCTGACTCCTCCATACCCAGATATAAAGTCTCTATATTTTTAACTATGCTCTACCAGCTGAGCTATTAATAGAACTTTTCTATTAAACAGGAATTGAACCTGTGACCGTAGTGCCCCCATGCTATAAATTTTGCTGAAGAGACTTTGTAATAAACAATAATAAAACTATGCACACCCTTAAAGACTTGAACTCTAAACTATGGTTTTGGAGACCATCGTGTTACCAATTACACCAAAGGTGCTTAAAGTGAAATTCTTTTATGCTTCCACTAACTGTATACCGCAGAGAATTTCACAAAGAACTACTACCGCGCGGAGGGTAAGGGATTCGAACCCCTGGTACGCTCATCACGTACATCACTTTTCAAGAGTGACACAATAAACCAACTCTGACAACCCTCCGAATCATTCCTATTATTTAGATATATCTTGAGAGCTGTTCACCTATATAAGGGATTAGCGCCTATCATTTAGTCTAAATTAGTAAGAATTTTTAATTTTTATCTTTCTGATTAACTAATTTTATATAACTCAGTAACAGGTTCTCATATGAATCTCTGCTCTGTTTAAGTCGTTGTTCCAAATCTTTTTGACGTTGAACTAAAAGTTTGTATGTGTATTCTTCACAAACTTTAACTTTTATTTCTTTTCTTTCTTCTTTAGGAATATTCAAATATAGAGCATCAACAGAAACTGGTCTATCCTCTAACTCTGCAATGTAAGATTCTAGTTCTCCAATTCTTTGCAAAGCCTGTTTATATTTTACATCAGATTTAATATCTTTAAGTAAATTATTGTTGGCTTCTTTAAGTTCAATTATTTTATTATTTAATTGCTTAATTTGAGATTTCAAAGTGTCAATATATCCAAAATTATTTTGAATTTGGAATATTTCTTCTAATTTGGCAATTATTCTTCTTTGTTCCCAAGCTGATTCTTCAGAGAACCAAGCTATAAACTTCTTCAACATAATCTATATATATTTTGTAGCGGGAGTGAGATTCGAACTCACGTAGATCGGCTTATGAGACCGAGCTGGGAACCATCTCCAGTCTATCCCGCTATATAAGTTAATAAGAGACGCCTGTAGGATTCGAACCCACACAAAACTGCTTTGCAGGCAGCTCCTTTAACCAATTCAGGCAAGGCGTCCTATTTCAGAGTCCAGAAATAATATAATGTAAATAAATGTATGATGGGACAGAAAATATAAAATGTATCTTCTTTTTCCCATTGAACTATAGTATTTACTAATCCGAACTTAGTTGCAAAGAAAAACATAATTCCTGAAACTACCAAAAGATAGAGGATAAAAATTACTAAAATAATTTGCCAAATCATAACTGTTGTTTATATATGTTTTAATATCTTATCTTAATTCAAGTTAAAATAGACTATTGAATTAGTTACCTTTGATCCAATTATCATATTGCGTAGAATCTATTTTCGGAGGATATCGATTGTTATGATTATAACACAATGTATCCTGTGTACTTTTGTTTATATCTCTTATGGATTTTAGTTCATACTTAGAACACGAAACCAAACTCGAGATAAATATTAATAATAATACCCTATACATTATAATTTAAAATTTGTTGATCCGCCCTGACTCGAACAGGGATTCCAAGAACCAAAATCTTGTGTGGTAACCATTACACTACGGATCAGTGTGTCAAATAAATATTGACACGTGAATATTATTATAGTGACATAAATTGACTATAATTGTCAGTATAACTTATATTTGTATTAACAAGAAGTTCTCCATGCATACTTTTTCCAGGCATAGGTACCATAAAATCTGGACCATATATACTAACTAAAGCTCCCATGTAAACTTCAGGTGCTGGAAATATCCAATCCATAAATTTTAAATATACAGTATTCTTATAATGTTCTGCATATCTAAGACTTTGAATTTTACCTGGGAAAGTTAAATTAGCAAAGTATTCTGTTTGTACATGATTATATTTTTGCCGAATTTCTTGATATTGATCCCTTAACTGAATTAGCCTAGAAAGATTACTAGAAGACTTATCATAACATTGATATCGTGTTTTTATACATATAGCTTCTAACTTTATCAAATGAAGTTGATGCAAAAGTTTCTGCCTTTCCTTTAAATCATCAGGAACATTATCAAATGGACAAATATCAATAAATATACCTTGATTAAATGGAAATTTTGCTTCTAAATCTTTTTTGTGAATACATGTAGTATCACTTCGCCGAAGTTTGGAACAGCAATAAAAAGTACTGTCTGTTCAATCATTCTGTAAAAAATATGGATATTTTAATTCCTTAGAAGCATATTGGACGAATTTATCATAATCCTTTCTGGGCATCGTTATATCAATATCATCATCCCAAGGAATAAAACCTCCATGTCTAACAGCTCCTAAAAGTGTACCTCCATCTAATCAATAAGTCAATTTATACTTCTCGCAAATCTTCCTAAACTGCCATAATAGATCTAACTCAATTGCTCAAAGTTCTTTTCTGGTTTCGGATATCAAAAATCCATTTTGAGATTCTTCTTTAAAAAAAGAAGGGGAAAGTTTAATTTCTAAATTTACCATTTATTATAGACATAGCTAAGTCTAAATCATCAGACATTGTTATTTTGAAATTCTGTAAATCTCCTTTAATATAAGTTACTATATTTCCAGAAAGTTCAAATAAATGTGGTAGTGTCTGACAATCATCTATATTATCTATACTTTCAACAGCTCTACAAATATCACTGAACATAAATGTTTCTGGAGTTTGAAGAATAGATATACGATCTTGAATTAATTTTGGAGCATGAATATTTTTAGAGTATTTTAGTGCACTTACAGTCTCGATAAATGGTACTACACAAGGGGTGTAACTTTTGCAAGTAGATATACACTTAGTTATAAGAGTTTCTGATACAAAAGGACGCACCGAATCATGAAACATTACTTTATCGATCTGATTAATGTGTTTTATTGCACTTAATCCAGCAATTCTTGATCTTAAACAAGTTGTACTTCCTTCTACAACAATGACATTACTGTCATATAGTTCACGTAGCCTATTAATATATTCAGGAAGAGTAACAACAACTATTACAGAAAAAAGTTTAGTGAAGAGAAACGTATCTAAAGTATAATCTAGAATAGTATTTCCCCTATATATAGAGCGATATGAAATTTCTGTAAATTGTTTGGGTATATTACTGTTACATCTACTCCCTATTCCAGCAGCATTTATTACAAGTGCATTCATAATTTGTTAATTTTAGTATCTACAGAATGACTCGAACATTCAACCTCTTCCTTATCAGGGAAGTGCGCTAACCAATTGCGCCATGTAGATATTTATAGTAGATGACATTTATTATTCAAGCCAAACAGAATATTAAAATAATTTGCTGTATGTCACCTTATAAAGCCTTTAATCATCAATCAGATAGATTGTACCGAGAACGGGAGTCGAACCCGTACAGGCCCTTCGGCCCAAGGGATTTTCTTACCACACTATGTTACCATAGCCACTTTTTAAGTGTTGTAGTCTGGACTATTTCTTCTCCATGCATTTCTGTTTAGGAGGTTGGTGTATAGTCTCTTTACATTTACAGATAAAATCTGATTTAGTTCCTCGTTGTCCTATTACTAGGATTTTCGGGAGTTAGCCAACTTCTACTTCCTGAATTTCTTCAGGAGCACTCTCTTTTGTACTTGTTACTCTTTTGTGATTTGGGTTAGATTTAACTATCTGGTTCTTCTTACCTCGATAATTATCTGTCAGAGCGTGACAGTTAGGGCATAGTACTTGAAGATTCTCAAGTCTATTATCAGTTTTAATGCCATTAATATGATGTAACTCTAATGGGATTTTATTCCCATTTCATTCACTATTATCACAGCATTCACATTTTCTCTCTTTCTTACCTTCTGTAATAAGTCTTTTTAATAACTTATACGACTGATATGTAGAATCTTTAGTCAATATTAAATCTAAAGATTTTGCAATCCTAGGTTTAAATTGTAATCCAACATTTCAGCCTTGTCCTGTAAAATGAGAATAATCTATCCCAAACAAATCTAACTTCTTACGAAGAGTTTTAGGATTAGAACCCTCTGGGTTTAATCCAAGTCTTCGACATAATTCTGCAAAAGAATAACAGTCCTTAATCTTCTCTTCTAACAATTCTTTAGTGTAATTTACTTTCATATTTATGTATATTAAAATTTAATACACAAAAATAATAAAAATATTTTACTCTACCAAATTATTTAAGAGATGATTTACGAAAGTCCCTCGTGTCTACCTATTCCACCATCTCGGCATCCATATTACATTAATCTTAAAGCTGCTTGTAAACCTGCTTCTAAGCAATCCTCATAGTGTCCACACCATACTTCATTAGACTGATGATATTCCATGATTGAGGCTCTAGGATGCAAACAAGTAATAGTCCAAATATATGATAATGTTTCATCTAAATAGACTAATACGCTTACTCCATGCTCATTTCTGAGCCACTCTTGTAATTCCGCCTGATATGGAGCTGGACAACAATATTCAGGAATAATACCTAAACCATAGTTGTCTATATCTATAATATTTCCATGAATATCATAAGCAGAATCACAGTCTTCATCATATCCTTTCTCAGCAGCCAATTTAGCCGTTTCAAAACTAACTTTTCTCACGGTAAACCCATTTATACGTTGTATCAGTATCTCTTATAGTATATACTTTTCCAAGTTTTCCTTCTTCATATGCTTTCATATGCATATTACATACCAGATCACTTTTAGTAAAAAAAGCTATCGCCACAAATATACTAAAATATATTATGGATACCAAAGCTTTTTCATAAAAATTTTCACAACCATTAAGCATTCCAACGTAAATGATTGTTAAAATTACAATTATCCAAACCAAAAATCCCATATTATCCTACTCCGTATTCTTTAAGAAAATCAATATTTCTACGACAAAGTCCTCTTATAGTAGCCACTTTGTGTGCAAAATTACCAGTTGTGGTTTCTGAAGCCAATTGAATAATATTCATAAGATTACAATATGGCATACCTTTTCTATATTGTTTATTTACTTCATATGCCATAGAACCACAAATTCCAACAATGTAAAGCATTTGTTGAGGAACATTTTGTGCAGTTGTTCCGTTACAAGCTCTAATAACCCTCTGGAATGTTGCTATAATATTTTTTATTTCGATTTTCATATTTAAATCATATTAGTGGACCCTACAGGGCTTGAACCTGTGACCTCCTGATTATGAGTCAGATGCTCTAACCAACTGAGCTAAGGGTCCATAAATCCTATCTCTTACTTAGTCATTGATAGGACAAAATGGCTTTCAAGTATGCAAGTACCAACAGAGAATTCGTTAAACATTCCTATTATTGGATTCACTAAGTCTTTTACTTAAGCCTGAAAGTCTATTAAAAAGATCATGTTACTTTCTTATTGGGAGAGCGAGCCTTACGTTTATGTCTCCACTTATTGTCTTAAAAATGCGCATTATCGACAGCTCTAGAGTTATATCCAGTCTTTCGGTCCAGTGTAACATCTGGAGAAGTAAAGATTGTTTAATGATCACTCAACAATCTCGCATGATCTAAAAACAATTACTCCTATCAGTTAAATTAATAAGCGTTTGTAATAGGTGTTGTATCTATCACTCCTTTTAATTCTTCATCTTTTAACTTCGAATAATCAAAATCTGGAGATGCTAAGATTTTAGGAATATATTTCTCTCGAAACATATTAATAAAGAAGGGTTTATCAATAATCTTTGCTTTTTAAACTCTATTAAGCAAATTCCTACCTGCAGAAATAATATTTGTGGTACTTCGTACTCCTTTTGTTTATAATAAATAGAATACATAAATTTAAGCTTTTTATCCTTTAATCCTTAGATATTCTATAGGAATTCCAAATATCTCAGAAATTTCCTTCTTGGAAATCTCACGATATTTTGGCCATAAAGTTTTATTAGAATTACCATCTTTGATATTAGTAATGGTATTTTCATCAAGATATCCAGTGTATTTACCACTACCAAGATCAGCAAATACAAATGAATTATTTTGATCTTCTTCAGCAAGCACTACATAATGTTTTTTACATACAGTAGTTATTATCATCCCTGCAGCTAATTCAACCCCTCTTAATTTCATAATTTATTCTTCTTGCTTTTCTTCAGGAACGATAGAATCTAAAAATCGGTTAAGAGCTTCAAAAGATTTTTCGGGTAGCTCTTGCAAGGCTTTAGAATCCTTGATTATCTTTGTTGCTACGGTGATTCCAAGAATCTGATAAGAGGTTTCCTTTGAAGGGATAAGTACTGTCAAGAACAAAGAGGGGATTCCAATTATTAAAAATTTTTTCCACCACCTCTTAGCCGTTGCTAACTCACAGTCCAAGTTAGCGTAGGTAATAGCGGTGGCGATAAACCCAACTATACTAATAACTAAAAATAGTGTTGCAACAGATCCTACTCCATCAGCTATTGAACAAAGGTACATTAACCAACCTAAATTTTCCATAAGATTTATCTTTACAAAATTGTTTCTAATTATCGTTCGAAATTATATGCTAAACTAAGAAAAGCTATAATCATCATTATTGTATTAACAATAGGGACTGCTATCAATATAAATCTTACCACAGCTCCTAGGTCCTCTGTTTCCTGCAAGTATACATACGTTACAAAGGCACTGATTTCATAGACGATTGTAAAGCACACTATAAGAATATCCATCAACCTAATTCTTCCATGTTTCTATTTTATATAAACTGTTTAATGTTCTAAATTCTGTGTCAGAAATAATTTCAGTTACCAAGGATGTGTGAAAATTAGGTGTATTGGTAATAGAAATTCTGTTATAGGGATAAAGGAAGAACATCTCTCCTACTTTAGGAGGCTCTAACATATAACCCTCTTCCGTATAACCTTGTTCAATCCCATTGGGATGGAATCCAGCAGGAATTCGACCTGTAATTCCAGTTTTAATAAGTTTTACGCGCTTATATTTCATTGATTATCTCCGAATATTTTTCAACTACTAGTTCTCTTACTTTTTTAGAAAAATTACTTTGATGCTTTCTAATATTATAATATGCAACTTCTAAATCTCCCCATGAAACAACTCCTGCATCAAAAAGAATCTTGTCTCTTGTTCTTTTTTGCTTTCCTTTAAACGGAAGAAAAAGAATCATAAAATCCGTATACTCATACAATACGAGATCAAAATTAGCATCTAATTCCGCCTTATTAAGATTCTCCTGTACAAGTTCAATTTCTTTTATTTCTTTAGGAATCTCAAAATTATCTTTTCCATATATAAGGAATTCTGAGGCTTCTGTAGAATATTCTGTAAGTTTATATTTATTAAGTTTCATAATTTCAAAAAATATTAGTAGTCTGTAGAGGATTCAAACCTCTGTTTTAGGCCTGAGAAACCTATATCCTGGATCACTAGATGAACAGACCAAATTGAATATTACCAAAGAGGATACCCTTGAGCTCCTAGTTGGTAATACCCGATGGATTTTTTACTGTGAGGATCAACTACCCAAAAAACCTTCATAATAAGTTTAACGAGATTTCCAGCATGAGCTCGGCTATTTTCAAGGTAAATGCAACCTACGCATTATATAGGAGCGTCCCTAACTAAAACAAGTTTAGTGTAGTGGAGAGTAGATTCAAACTACTGTTTCCAGCTGAGAACTGACGTCCTAAGTCACTAGACGACTCCACCATAAAAGTCAGGGAATTAATCCCTGACTAAAATTTCAAAGAACCTTTTTACTTCCATTTAAGAAGGTAAGCTGCGTTGTGGCGTACCATACGTTGAACACGCTGATAGACGATTTCGCCATCCTTGTTACACTTTACATTACCCTCTGCATCGTATACTTTCTCTTTAAAGTACATAGGAAAAGCCTTGAAATTAATTTTACTCATATGTTTCTGATATTGTTTTATTTATTTTAATAGTTTTCAAGTCTAGGAATAGATTCCTCGAGAGTGAAATTGATAACTTCAGTATTTTCAGGATCCAAAACTGCGGAATATGTATAAGTAGAATCTTGAGTAACTGCTATTACCATATATTCAGGACATCCGTCAGGCAAGTATTGAATTAAAGAAATACTTGCGATCTTTACTGGAGTACAATAAGTTTTGGTGAAATTAGAAATTATGTCACGAACATTTTCCTTACGATCATTACTATGTTCTACAGTCAGTAATAGCATTACTATCCCTAGAAGTACTCCAGGTAATAGTATTAATAGGGAAACAGCGCTCTCAGAATACTTTATAGCCATACCACAGAGCACTATAATACCTAATGTTACGAGAATAACTAATATTGTTGACATGGTGTTGGAAAATTTGGTTCAGATTCTCGAGCTTCAATGCATGGATCATCCACGAATTCATCGGGATCTGTACATCCTGTATCAGGTACATTAACTTCTTCCATTATATAAATTTTAAAAGTAAATTTTGGGGAGCTGAGGGATTCGAACCCTCTAATTATCATAAGCTCCTGCAGGTTTAAGCCACTTCGGGCTTGAAATGTGTGATTTCCTTGAATTCAATAGGTCTTCCCTTTGCATCCCATTTTACAGGAATTTTCTGGACACGAGTACGTTCCAGAAATGCTTTTCGCTGTGCTTTTTTGAGTGCTTCAAGACGAATCATTCGTCTTACCTGTCCGATAATTGCCATGTTTTTAATATAAAAAAGATGTATAACTGTAACTTACAGAGATATCGTCAAACTGTTCTTTGAGATAATTCATATACTCTATAGCTTCTTTTTTGCTCGGGAATTCCTCCCAAGATTTTTCTCCGTTATGGAAGATCAGTACTATGTGTCTCATTAATAGAACGAATTACTAACTCTATAGAGTCTTTTGGAATATTACTAGAAATAGTAATTTTTACTTTTTCTGTTGGAACTGTAGTTTTAGGCTTTTCAAAACCCCCTACCGTAACTACTAATAAGGCTTGAATAATAAAGGTTCCTATCAAACAAGCCCAGAAGCATTCATTTTTATCAGAAGTATTTTGAATCCATGCTAACCTTACAATAAACCACATTGAAAAACTGAGTATTGTCAGCATTGCCCAAAATATATATATTGCAATCATAAAATTCAACTTAAAAAGTATCTGCATTGTCAACGCTTGCCAGGCTACAGATACGAACACATAATTAATGGCTATTAAATAATTATAATCTTTACACTCTTTGGACAAACAAAGAAAGTAGGAGCATTCAAGTAAAGATTTTCTTGCTGTGTCGACAAAGTAGACATTCTTTGGACCTTGGCTCAAGTCTCTTACTTCTTTCCCGATCTCCATAAGGGAACTCGCTTAGTAAGTCAAGCTACATCTATAAGACTGACTAAATCTTATAAACTTGTAAAGTTATTTAAATGGGTTTAAGGACTGGTTAGTCCAAACTTTACAACCCGTAGGTTACTTCTTACGAACAAGAACCTACAATCAAAGAAAACGATTCACCTTAAATCAACCAAACACTTATTCATCTATTGCACCACCAATAGAAGTAGAATACAGGCTTTTAATCTTGGAATGCCTTTAATCCCCTCTCTGGATAAACCGTCTTCGAGGTTTAATCCAATTGATTTAAGTTATGTAAAAAGAAAACAACAGCAGACAGCGCGTATTTCGTTATGGCGAGGCTGAGATAGTGACCATCACCGACCTGCGTTCATAGTAGACTCTTTTCAGAGTTCTACTTAATCACACGTGCGAAAATCGTAGCAGGCATAAAGTTAAAAAACTTTATTAACTTATGAAGACTTACCGAAGCAAATCTTCATACGCTCTCTCCCACTCTTTGCGGGATTCAGTGAGCGGCATCTTGAATAAACTCAGTCGCTTAATATACGTCTGAATATTCGGAATCTTGTTCCACACACGGTAGAATGCGACTACAATATCCCGACGAAATACAACTTTAGTGTTAAGCTTCTCTGAAATGAGGTACAAAGCACCAGCTTTTTCAACTGCAGCCATGTACTCTTTATCCGAGATTTCCAGAGTTCCTTCTTTGAAATCCTTTGTGGAATGCTTACCCTTAATGAGCTGAATTGCAGCTTTAAGTTCGAACTCAGGGTAAGCCTTCATGAAATCACGAAGCTGTTCGTAACCATGAACTCCTCCCTCCAGATAAGCTTCCATGTAGTCGTTGGTCGACCAGTTCAAGTGTTTGGCATTGAACATGATGGCCAGCTGCAGAGGACTCTTATCAGAATCAACGACCATTACACGGATCGCTGTTTTATTTTCTGGATATTTCTCCTTAAGCATACGGAATGCCGCCAGACGATTTTGACCATCCAGCACCTGTCCGTTAGGAAGAACATAGATAGGAGGAAGCCATTCCCCATCAAGGAAAGCTTTGAAAATGCGCTTCACATGTGCCATTCTCAGGTTTCGATTACCAGGAATGAACGAGAGCTGTTTGACGTTTTCTACGAGATAGCACTTCTCAAAAGGAGTGCGGTTCGAAAACAATTCTTTTATCATAATACAATTTGTGTTATTGTTAAACATTTGTAGTGGTTAGAGGACTCCAACCTCTGTTTCCAGAATGAGACTCTGGTATCCTAACGCAACTAGATGAAACCACCAGTAAATTATTTACTTCTTAGATTCACTCTTAAAAAGACATGTAAAGAGTATAGCTACTCCCAAAGAGAGGGCAAGAGAAAGTTTACCTACAATATACCCTTCTGCTACAAGTTTAGGAAATACTGCAGGAATCACTACAGGCCAGAGCAAATAAATGAAAATACTCATAAAGAAAGCCGTAACAGCAATACTTACAATAATTGCTATAATTGCAGCTAAACAGCCTCCTAATGTTTTGTTATCCATTTCTTCGAATTAATGAAATTTGATGAAGCAAGTAACTTCATAGTATTTCTTGCTTCAGTTTCATCTTTGGCAAGAACAGAGAGAGGTTTGAATCGAAATCCCTTCTTCATTGTAGAAGTGATATGTTACGAGAAAGGGTGTCATTTGTAATGGTAAGTAGTATCTTGCTTAATGAGATTACCATCAGATTGGATAGTAGTAATTACAGTTTTTATCTTACCTCTGTGATAATCTTCCAAAACATGTTGAGCTGAATCTTCGGTAATTGCTTTAATGCCAAGTCCGAGAAAACAACTCCAAATTGACATTGCAATTACAACTAAAATGGTTCCAACAATAGGAAAATCTCCAGTTACTTCATCCCAAGCTCTTACGAGAGCATAAGAACAAATCATTATTAAAAACCCGCAAGCAATACAAATAGGAATTAGCATACTCTTAGTTTTAAATTGTACTCGGTATGGGATTCAAACCCATGATCTCCTCATAGAAAGTGAGGTGTCCTAGATCACTAGACGAACCGAGCAAAATTGCTGTTTGAAATACTTAGTTTACTCAAACTGTTTTCTTTCTTCTTACTCTTGGATTACAGCAAATCCTTAGAATTTAAACTTACACATTAAATTCGGAAACAATCTTACAAAAAGGGAACGAATTTCATTGAGAGCCTATGAAACCGATCAAAGTTTCATAGACTAGTTTTGTAGGTCGGGTTAAGGCTTGATAGCACAAATGGAACAGAGCGTATAAAACTATTCTCTGAAATACGTCATTGACCAATTAACGTATTTGAATGTATTACTGTCTCGAAGGAACTGAATACATTCTCCGTGCCCGTTAATTTATATATAAGTTTAATGTAAAACGGGCTAATTAATACAATATGATAGGAATTTAAGGATAGGATTCTAAATTCCCCTTAAAATTACCCTCTGGTCTTTATGACCAGAGACGCTCTAAGCTTAAAATTCTGTTTATACTCGCTTAGACGAGTTCCCGTTACTCAACAACGACATAACGGGACAGGATGACTCCTGCCTTACGGAGGTTATCCGCCAGAGTCTCCTGGTTCGGGTCGGCCAGATATGCCTCCTTGGCCGCTGTGATGTTGAGGATACGCTGCTGAGCTCGTTTCTCTTCGGCACGGATCGAACGCAGATGCTCCACGTGATCTGCTACGATGCTGTCGACGGCTCCGAGGGTATCGATGATGATCTGTTCCTGTTTTTTCTTCCGCTCTTCGTTGTAGCGCTGAACGGCACTCTTGACAGCTTCAGAGGTCGGGGTGTGATCTGCGAGGATTTCTTCGATGGTCTGCGTCTTGATTTCTTTCTTTGCCATGATCTTTTTAGCTTTTAGTTATGTCAATATTTGTTTCTTCTTTGATATAGTTGGTAAGAACGTAAACAGGAATATTTGTAAACTGAAGAGAGTTTTCTACATTCTCTAATACTTGCTTAACCTTAGCTATACGTTCTTTGAGTTCTTCCCTACCAACCAGTGTTAATGTTGATTCCGTAGGCATCGTAGAAGGCTTGAGCTTGAGTTACAGAGATTTCGATTGCGGGCGAAGACCCTTTCTGAAGAAAGAATCCACGCGTAGTTCGAAAGAGTGTTTCTTTCGTGTTGTCTTCAGTGGTTGCGATGTGCATACGATAGCCAGACTTTCTGGCTTTAAGAGACTTAAAGTCCTTCGATCGCATCGTTTTCTTGGAAATTGCAGTATACTCCATAATGTACAATTTTAGATATTGTTAAACTGTTTATTTTATTTAGGAAATCTGAGGTTTAATGAAAAGCCCAGCATCTTTGAGCTCATCTTCCTTAGCTTTCTGTTCCCCTTCCTTTTTCTTTGCTGCGAAACTCTCACAGAACTCCATAACTGCTTTTGCATGAATAGGAATGAGATCTTCCTTGGTAAAAGTCTCTTTGCCAGACTCTTCCAAAGCCTTATTGAAATGGCCCCCCAGACCCATTCCAATCATCATGATAATTACTTCTATCGGCATATTATTTAAATATTTGTAATTTGTATCTTTGAGTAGAAACGTGAAGAGGCTTTCTAGATTTTATATTTTCATTAATTGGAAGGTTTTCTATAACAAGATCTCCAGAGAGATCTTTTATAGAGAGATGACGATTTCCAATAAGAAGATGGAATTTAGAAAGATTAATAGTTGTAGCGTCTTTAGTATTAGGGTTGAGAATAAGTGTCATGTAGAAGAGTATTAATGAGGAATTTGGAATTTAAGGAAGGGAAAAAGTTTCTGGAGAGGAAGGGAGAATTTGACTGTCCCCACTACCCTTCATCTTTCTTACACTCTCAAAATATTCCATTAACATCTTCCTATTCCAGTTTATAGTCGAATTTTCTTTAAGTGGATACTTTTTATCGTCACTAGGAAGTATTGACTGTGATATATTTAGTGCAGAATACTCTGGCATAATTTCAAATTTGAGGTCGAAAACCCGAGTTGGGCATCTCGGCGACCCACCTCAAGGTGGTCGCTATTATATAGTTACGCGAGTTTAGTTGGTTATATAGTTAGTGTATAAAATTTGACCTCCAGACAGAAAAATTTGACCCCAAAATTTGACCCTCAGACCGAAAGATTTGACCCTCAGACAGAAAATTTTTACAGAAAGTTTTTGATTTTTAAGGAAAATTTTTCTATATTTGTTGTAAGAAAAATACAAATACTATGGACTATACAAATAAACAACACGTACAAGTTCCGCATCCATCAAAATGGAACTTAAAAGCATTAGATTGATACATCTACGCACATATTAGAAAATATATGAATAAAGAAACTTTCAAATGTTGACCTTCTATGGATACTATTAAAATAGATTCGGGATGCTCACTCCCAACTATTAGGAAGGCCATTTCCAACTTAGAAAGAGAAGGTGCAGTCAAAGTTGAGAGAAGAAAGAAATATTCTAATATTTACGAGTTCACTAAGCTTACAGAAGATTTTGAAAGAATAACTCTAAAGTTCTTATCCAAAACTGAATGAACTCCTGAAACAAAAGGATATATCATGGGATATTTGGCTCAAGCATATAAGGATCCCGTAACAGAATATGCTTATGTTGCTAAATCACAAGAAGAACTTGCAACAGCTATGAATACATCTGTAAGTACAATTAAACGAAGAACTAAAGAAATGAAAGATTTAAACATTATAACTGAACTTACTTCTTATAAAAGAGATGAAGCTGGATATAACAAACCTGTTTTGGCCATAGACATGGCTAAAGTTTGCCAAGCTGTTCTTTATGTAAATGAGAAAGTAGAAAAGAATACTGAAGACATTGAGCAACTCAAAAAACAACTTCAATGAGCTATGAGAGAAATTAATAAACTCAAAGAAGAAAAATCTACAATAGTTGAATTTAAAATTGAAGAATAGAAGATTTATTCTCCTATTCTTCAATTTTTATTTCCGTAACAGATTCTTTTCGGATAACTACATCATCTGCTTTGATTTCAGAGGTTTGCTTTACAAAGAGCTCTAATTTAGCATACCTCTCTAAAGTAATGCCCATATCCTCAAACGCAGCTTTCATAGCTGCTTTCACCATATCTTTCATAATCTTAAAAAGAAAAAATTCACTCATTTCTGTCACAGATAAAGAGTGAAACAATCACTTTACATAAATTAAAACATTGACTATCAAAAGTTCTTAGAGACCAAGAGACCGATCAAAGTCTAATGATCATCCTTTCCAAAGAGTTTTTCACATATGATGCAGAATACTACTATGAAAATAAGTACTCCTACATATCCTCCATTTCCCTCGTTTCCAAGAGGATTAAAATTTAAGAAATACATATCGTATCAATTAATCGGTATTTACGTTCTCCTTTAGTATTCCACAAATTCATACGCATAACAATACAAAATCGTGGTTCTTTGAAAGGTTTACAAATACTATTTGAGAGAGGGAATTTAGTATCCCCAACTCTCAAATAGTTTTGTTCGTCGAGTCAAGCTCGAACGGTGAAGCACGGATTACTCCTGCGGCTCGTCGGTCGGGTCGATCTGGACATAGGTGTCTTTGAGGTACTCCTCGACTGCCTTTGCGGCCTCGGCATCGTTGATGCCCTTGCCATCTTCCACCTTGTAACCAAATGCCTTGGTCTTGGTGTACATCGGCTTGCCGTCCTCGGTCAGATTCCGCTGGCCGTTTGCATCGTAGGAGAAGTCGTTCACATCTTCGTTCACTTCGTTGACCGTCAGGATCTTACCTGCTGCGAGCTTGTTGAAAGCCTTCGAACCACCACGATAGGTCGTTGCGTTCACCTTGTCGCTCATAACGAGCTTCTTGGTTTCACGATCGACACGAGCCAGCTGATTGAAGTAGACGGGCTTTACGATCATCGTATCGTCTACGAGGAAGACTGCGAGAACGTGAGCACGTGAATTGGCATTCGTGCCACGCTGTTCAGCCAGCCAGATAGGATTCTTCGGGATGTAGAAACGATCACCCTTCTCCAGAGCGGACATCGGAATGATGTTGTTTTCGACGATGTGCAGAATAGCATCACCGCCGATCTGTTTGAGATTTACTACCATATTTTTATTATATTAAAAATTTCATTTTTCGACGATAAATACGTTCTATCGTCAAAGAATCGTTGTAATACAACTACATATCTCGGGGGCCCCATCGACTACGGCACAAAAAAAGCGGGGATTTTTCCCCGCTTTGCTTGTTTGCTTTGTTTACTCCGTTTGTTCCTCCGTTGGAACTTTGGTAAATTGTCTTTCGATTGCGTCCATTATCATTTTTACGGCTTGTTCGTCGTCGGTATTATCCGCCTTTTCGATTTTCCACGAAAAAGCAAATCTATCTTCGAAATCCTCCGTATAGGCTTTTGCGGTCTGGTCGTATTTATGAACCTTGACCGTTTTAGTGTCCGCAACTGTTAGAAATTTCCCCGCGCAAAGTTGTTCTATAATTGTATCCTTGACCCCTGCACGGTGTATTTTAGTATTCACCATATCGGCAAACGCTAATTTACCTTGCTTTCGCTTTTCTACCGTTGTTCCCTCTTCGTCAATTCGTGCGATTTGTGTCAGGTACATAGAACGCACAAAAGGCGCGGAAGGGTCGGTATAATCGACCATGAACAAACGCGGTTTTATTTCCGTTCCGTATTGGCTAACCGTTGCAATCCATATTGGTTTTTTGGTAATGTATAATTTTGCACCCTTTTCCAATGTAGGAACCGAAATAATATTATTTTGCATAAATCTAACCGTTTCCCCCGTTCGCGGGTCTATCATTACGTGAATCATTGTCGTAAGTTTTTAAGATTATTTAATAAGTCCTAATGCCTTTGCCTGCTCCCTTGTAAATTTGCGGGCTGGTTCGCGTTCATATTGAACGGAATCAAATTCGGCGGCGGGATAGTCTTTAATGTTAATAATCCCGTTTTCAATGATTTTTACGTGAATGTCGGTTGCGATAATAGTAACCATAATTGTAAAGTGATTAAAAGGTTTATAAAAATTTTTATTAAAGGCTCAAACATTTCAAAGAACGTGCGCGGCTGTCGTTGTTCCCTAACCGCATTACAAAGATAGTGAAAAAAGATGAAACACCAAAGAAACACCCAAAAAATTGCACATTTCGCATAAATGTTTAATAATTGAACACCCCACCCCGCTGATTATTTCCATTTGTTAAAAAATTGAACCAAAAAATTAAATGATTTTCCAAACGAAACGGGAGGGGGCGAAAAAAGCTAACTGTCCTCTCCCTCACAATACCTACACAATTTCTTGTTTTTTCTCGAAAGTTTTTCTAAATTTGCAAAAACAATAAACTATGGCAAAAGAAAGAAATATATTCGAATTCCCAGAAACTTTCAAAGTTTCATGTTTAATTAAGTCTCCAAAACAATATGATGTTGAAGAATTAATTAAAGTCATAGGAAATAAAATTCTTGGCTATAATGAGGCTAACATTATAGTTCAATATAATGATAAGATTTTAAATCGATTTTCAACAGATGATTGTGAACTGCAAGCTTTATTAGATAAAAGTATTGTACCTCACACTTATAACCTAATGATTCGAACAAGATTTCAAGAAAGTTTAGAAACAATTATTTGTCATGAAATGAAACACTTTGATCAATATGAGAAAGGTGATTTAGAAATTAGAAAAGATGATTCTGGTTTAGCATTTATATATAAAGGTAAGGAATATAAGTCCTCAACAGATTATTATTCTAGACCTTGGGAAAAAGAAGCCAGGTCTGCACAGTTTGAACTGTGAAAAGAATTTAAAAAACTATATTATAAAAATGAATAATTTATTTATTGCTCAAAATGTTCCTCACATCATATTAGGGGGGGGGATCTAAAATACTCATAGATATAGAAGTTACAATTACTTCTTTGATTTCTATTCCGACAAAATATCCATCCTGTGTATTTTCTTGTACACCAATAATGCAAGATATGGATAATAGTGGACAGTTTCTTATGCCAATAACTGGTCATATTAGTTCTTCTGAATTAGGACTTGCTACTAAAAAGTTATTGACACAAAGATTTGAATTCGATATGAGAGAAATGGATGGAGTAGAAATGGAAATATTAACAAAAGACTCTGGCAATCCATATTTATCGATTTATAACCCAGATACTGAAAAAGAATATGCAGGAAGATATAATATTGATGTTTATTTTAAAGATTGAAACGGGGATCTCATGTCAGATATAGCTACAGAAAATGGTTTACAAACAGATAGTTATAGCATAGGTCTGCCAGATCCTTTGAATCAAGAATATCCAGAAATCGAAGAAAATCGTGAGTATATTTTGGGAATAGATATTACAATAGTACAGTAATGCAAGCAAATAAATATTTTGATATTAAAGAATTAGTATCATCAAATATCTACAAAGAATATGGGGATAATGCTATAAAATTTTTAGATCCAAAAGCACTTAAAGCTTTAGAAAATGTTAGAGAGATTTTAGGAGTCCCTCTAATATGTAATAATTGAGCAGCAGGTGGATCTAGAAATTATTGTGGTTATAGAGAGTCAGGATGTGGAGTTGGAACTCCTACTGGCTTTCATTACAAAGGTCAGGCATTTGATTTAATATCAAGTAAAATGACAGCTAAAGAGATGAGAGATAAGTTAGAACAGAATCAAGATAAACTTATCTATCCAATTCGTGTTGAAAAATGAGAAGGTAACAAAGAGATCACTTGGTTACATATCGATATTTCGAGTAATACACACGGACAAAAATTATATTTTTTCAGAGCATAATAACAAAAATTAACAATTAAAAATGAAATGATATATTAAATTGTTGAGATGGATCTGGGAGTTTCCTCAGTGTCTTCTAGGTCTCATCTTGACTGAATGCTACAATGTAGAGCATAAAGAAGAATTCAAAGGAATTCCTATTTATGCTGGAAATTTTCCAGGAGGTATTTCTTTAGGATTATATATTCTAATGGGGGAGTCTAGCTGGAAATATAATAGGAATTACATTAAAGATCATGAATGAGGACATACTAGGCAGTCTTTATACTTAGGTCCTCTCTATCTATTAGTAATTGGCCTTCCAAGTATTGTTTGGGCTGCTATTCACACTCCAAAGTCTAAAAGATCCTATTATTCTTTCTTTACAGAAAGATGAGCAGATAAACTTGGAGGAATACCTGAAAGATAACATGGATACTTTAAAACAAAATGCTATAAAAAACTCGAAACTCACTTTGTGAGATTTCTTAAAGAAATTTGGTAATGTATAAATTTTGGTATGTTATAGGTCTAATATTTATAGCACTATTTTTTCTTAAAAGCATTTCAACTATATGCCCAATGTATATATTATTAAGTTTGGTTTGTTTTATAATTAGTGGTAAATATTATGAAAAAGAAAAGGGAGCTAAATAAGCTCCCTTTTTCCTTTTGTTTGGAATCAAACCTCTAAATTTTCCTGAACATTTACATGTTTAGAAACTCCATTTAATCTTATAATTAAATAATCTCTCGTAGTTGTATTAGTTACTTTTATTGAAGAATCAACTAACTTATATCCTCCTAAATACGTCTGTCAATTATCTTCTCCAGGAGCATAAGTGTTAGTAATAAGTCTAGTACCTGTACTACCGAAGTTATCACTTTTATATACGTCTACTGTACACTCAGTATCATTTAAATCTCTAGTACTACATACTGTAATATTACATGTTATGTACTCTGGAGGAGTAGGTGTTGAACCTGAGGCCGTGTACTGAGTTAAATGTAGGAAGGTCGCATATCCCAGTGCAATCATTCCTATACTTGTAGGCCGTGCACCCTCAGATAACGAATATATTCCTCTATTTTCACCATTAACAAAGGCTCTAACTTTACCGTCACCACCGTAAATCTCCAGATAATGAGTATAAGCATTACCAAGTATAGGCCCATATGTAATAACTTGTTCATATAAACCATAATTCATAGTACCCGTAATTCCAGTTTCATCTACGTCATTAAATATATTTAGTTTGTAATTACCATCGTCCTCTGGAATAGATTGAGAAGCCGAAGCAGAAGAATACATACCAGAATTATAATCGAACGTTGTAGTGATAATCTTTGATACTGAAGTAACTAAAGCCCTTACACTGCCTCCTCTATTATAAGTCCCAAGTGAATTATTATCCGTAACGTTACGTACATCTGCAGATACAAAAAACTGAGATGGAGCATTACTTATACTTAATCGCGTTAACGCATTTATAGAAATTCCACTAGATAAAATAGGTATAGTTTTAGTAACTAAAGTCATACTAGGAATTGTATAACTTATATTATTTACTGTTCCTCCACTCATTGAATTAATCACTGCACAGGTAACTTGTAAAGGATATAAAGTTCTGTTGTTATATTGAAGACGAATTTCCTTAGAATTGGAAGGTACATTCTGTGCAAAAAATATACTATTCATTAGTTCTTATCTTTAAAATATTTATCATAAATATGTTTAAGATACCATCCGCAAGCTCCTCCTACTATTAAACTAACTAAAGCCAATAGTAAACTTCCGAAGCTCATTGCTGATACAATGCCACAACCTGCTAACACTAAAGCAATAACAATTGCAGCAATAATTAATTTTGTTTTCCAAGTCATTGTTTTCATACTTTATTTATATGTTAAATTACTATAAGTTGTTCCATTTTCAGAAACTATATAATTTTTATGATCTTTATATAAATATAATATTTCTCCATCTTTTCCACTTATAAAGGCGTATGTATCATCATAGAAAGGATAATTTTTTACTCCTTCTTCAAATTCTTCTGGAGAACGTTCTTTTGTAATTAATGTGTAGTGATTTCCTAAATCGAAATTCATTTCTACACCAGTTTTTGTAATTTTTCTTAATGTAAACATATATGTATTTATTTATAATGTAAATTTGAATACTATTCCATATAATAGTATCCATAATATCTATCTATTATATCTTTGACCTCATCATTATATCTTTTATTTCTATTATTTCAATATGGGGCATGCATATACTGTGGAGTTTCTCCTGAAGTGACTCTATCTCGATTGTATCTATCATAGTCTTCTTGAGAATGTAGGGTGGTATCTAATTCAGGGTTATTAATCCTATTTACAAAATCCTCAATAGAATCAGACTCTCACCAAGGCCCATTCAAATTCCCTATACCATATCGTTTATTAAGGTATGCAATAGTCGCATCTCAGGATTCCTCTTTGGTCTTATAAGAAGCTTTTTTGCCTCCATTAATCAAAAGCCCAAAGTAATTATTCTTGGGATCTGTTAATCTTCATCCAGTCTCTTTAATAGAAACAGCACTTAATGGCTCTTGTAGTCTTTTAACATCTTCAGAAAAACCGTTTCTAATCAAGGCATCATGTGCATCTCTAACCCGAGTTTTTACAATATCATAATAAGATTCTCCATAGTCATTTATTGCCTTTTTATCGTAATTTCTCTTTACATTATATTTCTTTTGTGGTAGAGGATCTTTTTTAAGAGGAACTCTCCAATTTGGATCCATAGATCCCTGATTTGAATAATCATTTCAAACTCTTCATGGTTCTGAAGTTCTCTCAATCGTACTAGCAGGATTTTGATACTTTGGAATCTTTAATCCTGCTTTAGCATAGTTAATTGCAGATCTCTTATTTGGAACCTGTGCTACATCATTCAATAAACTTTGAATAGTAGAATCATTATATCTTTCAAAAAGCTCTTCTGCACCTTTATAAAGATTTAAGTCTATTGCTTTTTCTATAGGCTCTACTTTTTCAGGAATACTCGGATTATTTATATTACTCTTATAATATTGATTTTTAGTTCTAATTAAATAATCTCCAGTATGATTCTTATTTCTAAGCTCCCGAACCTCTTCTAAAGTATATTCATGATTTGGATCTAAATTATTGTTATATCTTAATTCCATTAATCTAGAATAAATTTCTGAAGGCTTATCTAAATAATCATCCCGCATTATCCCAGGTCTAAGTCCTCACCTATCAATAATTTCTTTAACCTTAGCTATTTGTTCATAGGGTCTAGCTGCATGGGTCCATTCATGGACTTCAGTACTTTTACTATCATCAGAAGTTGTTATAATCTTTTCTCTATGATTAGTTGTACCTGTAGTTCTTCCTGGAAGATCTCCTTTCTTAAAAGAATACTTACTCATAGACTTAACTTGTCTAAAGTAAGGATTCTTTATTAAGCCAGGTAAAGCAAATAATCCAGAATAAATAGCATTATTTTTAAGTTTATCCTTTCTTTGTGATAGCCAGTTATCAACTCATTGACGTGTATCAGCACCTTGCTGAGCTTTAATAATTCCACCTCTACGTTCTGACACTACTTCATTTCCAAGAACTCCTGCACCAAGTATTACAGGGACTCTTCTGAATAGTTTCAGGATAACGTCTTTATTTTCTTTTCAGAAAGTTTCTTTAGTTTGTAAAGCATTAGAACTTGTAGTTGGATAGAACAAATTAGCATCCCAACCTATATCAAAAATTTTTCTAGCTTCTGCCTCTGTTAGTTCGGTAAAGGAAGATTTAATTCCAGCTTCGGCTTTATAGCTCATAATTTTTGAATAAATATCTTTAGCACTATTTTCTTGAGTCATTGCAGATAAGAACTTCTTGGGAAATAATTCTTTTTCTGCATATGATAATCCTCGTAATCCAAAATCGTCTTTTGTTCCAACTAACTCTTGCAGAAATTGCTTTGATGCTGCTTTTTCTCCTGAACGTAATGGATTTTGTGCTGTCGGACTTATTTCCAATATTGTCTCTCCAGTTTTTGCATCTTTAAAAAATGCATAATCATGTTTTGGATTTCCTAATCTAATTTTAGAAATTTGTTTAGGTACTTCTAATCTTTCGGCAGCTGGAATACTACCTTTACGAGCATTCCGTAACCATTTTAAAGCACCTTGAAAATATTTAGAAATATCATTCCCATAATGCCTATAAACTAAGTTTACACCTTCTTCTGCAGCTTTTACCGCATTTTTAGCAACTTCTTTTGTTCCCACAGCACCAGGTAATACAGCTAATCTAGCTGAATCTTCATCTCCTGATGCAGAATAATGAAATAAACCATAAGGAGTAAATCCTGCTATAATACTAGCGGGAGCAGAATTTGCCCAACTACTTGAATTATATGCAGTAGCAATATCATCCCATTTTCTTTTAAATCAAGATCGATTATCTGGTCTAATTTCTCCAGTTCCTCCTGCTTGAAATTTGAGTATACCTCCGTGTTTTGCAGAAGCTATTACTCTTTTTAATGTTTCTGCATAATTTGGATCAGTTGCATATCCACCTCTGGATACTCTATCAGCAAATCCAGATAAATCTCCAGTAAAAGCTTTATATCTATTATTATTAAGTAAAGATATTTTATATTTTGCATAGTCTTCTAAAGATGCAAAATCTCTAAAGCTATCATTTATATAAACATCTTTTCCATCAATAACCTCTCTTGTTCGTTTTATTGAGCCTGTTCCTTTTATGCCTCCGAAATTGAACTTACCAGAAGGTTTAGTTCCCCAGGCCGATTCTAGTCCATCTTGTGCAACTAGCATTTTAGCATAGGCTGTATTCAAACCCATTTGAGAAAGAATTTTCGCATAAATAGGTAACATAGTAGCCTTGAATTCATCCTTATTTTTAAATGAAGTAGTTTGAGGACTAGTTGTATGTGCAGACTGAGAATCTTCCTCTGTTCTAGAGTTCTCTTCTTCTGTTTCAACAGTATCAATTATAGGAGAAGTTACAGTTTGTGGTTTCGGTTCCTCCCTTTCATCGGTATTGAATCTTGGCAAATAACCTTGGGGCCTATCTAAATCTCTTGAAATTTTTCTATATCATGTTTTCATTTTATTTATTTTTATGCCAGATTCTTGTAATGCTATCTATTCCTAATAAAGATGTACTGCAAATAAACAATAATTCTACAACTTCTGGAGCTGGAATTACCATAATAGTGCAATAAATACAAATAAATAGACAAACTAGTCATCCAAAAAATCCACATACTCTTTTACTGCTTAGTCCTGAGTGTGCAGTAAACATCTTTAGGAAGAACTCTTTCATTACTATTTGTTTTTAAGAATGGCTTCACAGAAAGTATAAAGCTCTTCTAGAGACATATCAGATTTCATCATGTTAACTTGTGCACAGACTAACTGAACATTATCTTCAGTATACCCTTTAGTAGGATCAATACGATCAATAGACATATTTTTTAAATGTCTTCCAGATCCTTCTATATAAGTCATTTCTAATCCACTTATAGCACACTTCCCATTCTGTCTCTTATAAAGTTCCAATATAAATTCTTTTGAGATGTTGAACTCCAGAGTTTGATATTTAGCTTTACCTCTAGAAATTCTACTTTTACATCCATTAACTAAGATTCTAGCATGATTAGGTAAATCATTAACTTCTTTAGTTCTTCAATATTTTTGCTTTCTAAGACTCTGACATTCCTTACATTCTGTGCCTTTATAATTCCTATATTTTTGATTTTTATCTGAGAAAAAATGATCTTCTGTTTTATATTCTCCGCATTTTCGGCATAAAAGCTTGCCATCTTTATCAAAATTATCCGTTCTCATTATTTTTTGCCTTTATTTCACTTAGCAGCATTTTGAGCAAATATTGCCCTTTTCCTAGTTACTGGATTTTTACTATGGGTCAATTCCTCAGTTGTTTTTCCTGTTTTCTTTTTAGTGGCATTAAATTTGCCTCTATTCTCTTTTTTGATATGAATCTTAGCCCCTTTCTTCATCATTAATACATACTCATCCTTACTTTCTCCAAGACTTAGAGTATTTTCACTATTGAATTTAGTATATCTTTCGTAGATACTATCTAAAATCTCATTGTTATACTTGCTCATTTTATTTTAAATGTATTATAGTTAAATATATATCTTTATTTTGCTTTTACAAAAATAATAATTATATTTGCAACGAACAAATAGTTTCACATAAAACATATAATTCAACAAATTATGGAAAATTTTCTTCAATGAATTGAGAAAATTCTGATATTTTTGAAGGACTATGGGTTTGTAAACATTATTAAGTCATGTATAGTAATAATTTTATTTGCTTTTACCATGGCTATTGCATTTAATCCAAAAGAAACAGTCTCAAATATTATTGAATTAGTTCATGTAATAGAGGATGAAAATCATGCAAATAGTGCAGAAATTCGTAAGCATATTAATCCTATTATTAATGAATTATTAGATAATTCTATACGAGATATAGGATGTGATAGAGCTTTTATCATGGAAGGTCATAATGGAAAAGCAAATGGTGGAGGTCTTGGATTTTATTATGTAGATATGACTTATGAAAGATGTAGAAAAACCTCATTAGATCAATCAATTTATTGGCAGTATAAAGATATGCCAACCAGTATTTTCCCTTTCTTTAATTATTTGGACAAGTGTAGATATTTTTATGGAGATTTGAATTCTCTGTCTCAAATAGATTCTAAGCTAGCTCAAATGATCAATGTCAACGGCACAAACTTCTTAGTAACTGTTGAAATACCAGGAAAAAATTCTGTTAATCAATTTATGGGAATACTTGGATATTCTTTTGAAGTTTCCCCTAATCTTACACAAGAACAAATAAAGGATTATATGCTCGAGGTAAGAAGGAGGGTTCAAATATTATTATCGTTATCTTCATTAAAAGAAGTTAATCTAAATCAATTTCGAGAAACAATATGCCTAAATTAAAAAATGTTAAGGAAAAATATGTAAATGGCCTTAAAGTAGATAAGGAAACCAAGGATGTAATATACTCTGATGAGACTCATGTATATTTAGATAAGACAGATGCTCAAAAATATATTTCTGTCACTACTTTAATTGGCAAATATGAGAATCCATTTGATGTGTTTTTTTGATCTTCCTATAAAACTTGTGAGAAGTTAATGCCAGAAGAAACTTTTCATGTACTTAAAGAGACTTTATTAGCTACAAAGAAATGGACAGATGATATGATTGAAAAACTTCATCTTGACCCTATTATCTTTGATAAAACAAGAAAAGAAATACAAAAAGGATATGATGATGAGAGGAATAAATCTTGTGAACGAGGCACAAAAATACATTCCAACTTTGAAGAAATATATTATACTTCGGAAAAGCAAGATTTAAAAAAATTTGGTTTAGGGGGAGTATTTACCTGTAAAAAGGGATATTATGAACTTGACTTAGAAAAAGGAGTATATCCAGAATTTTTGATTAGCTTAAAATCTTCCGATGGAATATTGCGAGTTGCTGGACAGATAGATTTATTAATTAAAGATGGAAATGACATCTATATTTATGATTATAAAACAAATAAGGAAATAAAGAAACGTTCTTACTACGATCAAACTAAATGATCTAATGTAATGATGAAATACCCATTAAATAATATAATGGATTGTAATTATTATCATTACACATTACAACTATCTTTATATGCTTATTTGTTACAACAAATTAAACCTGAGCTAAATATCAAGAAATTAACATTAATACATATAGATCATAATGATAAAATTACAGAATATTCTGTAGATTATCTTAAAAATGATGTAGAAAGAATGTTAAAACACTATAAAAAGCTTTTAAAACAGACGACTATACTTGATAGAGATCGTCCTATTATATTTTAAATATGGGAAGTATATTTGATATTATAGATGGACATGTAAATGAGATGTTTAATGCTAATGAGGAGTTATATGAAAAGAGAATGAAAATATGTAAAGAATGTCCATTATATAAAGAAACTCCTGTTGGCCCAATATGTAATCCCAAGCTTTATATAAATAAAGAAGGTGATATAGCAACATATAAAAAAGATGGTTATGTCCGTGGATGTTCTTGTCGTTTATCGGCGAAGACAAGGTTAAATCATGGAAAATGTATTATAGGAAAATGGTAAAAAGTATGAACAATTTAATTTTAAATGATCCCACTGGGGCAAGTGGTTACGGTGCACAATTAAGTAAAAATCTTACTGGGCTTAGTTCAACTGAAGTTAAAGAACAAATAGAAATAGAAAGATTAGCTGCTGCCTCTGCAGAATTAGAAGCAAATAAAGGGTGGAAATCTGCAGAGAATAAAAAAGTTCAGGCAACAGGATATACAGTTATATTTACAAAATATAAACGTAATCCTTATCGAAAATATAAGTCAGGGGCAGGACTAATTATGGATGTAGATTCCTTCCATGTAAATGAAGCTGGAGAAATGGAACAAGATGAAATGGGAGTTATTTGTTGTCATGTAGTATCCGTTGGACCAGAATGTAAATATGTTAAGGAAGGTGATGACATTTATATAAGAAATGTTGGAGCTGCTCCTGTTCCCTTTGACTATAGAGGTTATTGGGCAATTAGTGAACAAAATGTGATATGTAGAATTGTAGACAATGATTAGTGAAATTGAAAAAATATTTTATAATCCTGGAGACTTAGTTAGAGTTAGACATCATAAACTAAGTAATATTCCAGTGATGTATGTTGTGGAAAAGGTAACAAGATCCTATAAACACAATGATGAAACAGTGAATTCCTTTAAAGGAATTAAGTGCAGATGGTTTAATGTAAATGGTGATCTTTGTGAAGAAATTTTCTCTTCTAAAGATCTTGAAAGAGTAAAATAATGAAGGTATATTTTAATAGACTAGGAAATATAGACCATGTAGATTGTACTTCTGCTGAATTTATTGAACTGCAAGATGGAAATAATCTTTTGACATGGGTTGATTTAGCTAATATCCCTAAGTGTTTGGGAGAAACCATAGAAAAACGTGTTGAACTATGATTAGAACTTAAAAAGAAGGGAATTATTATAGAAAATACTAAAAGACATCATGGACGAAACTCAATTAATGGAATTCATAAAGTGAATTCCAACGCGCATAAAAACATTGCAAAATAAATCTCCAGAAGAGATCGCAATGACTTTAAATAAACTTTCTAAAACTCCCGAGGGACAAAAACAATTAGAAATACTTATTCAAGAGTTTAAATCTGAAAATACAGCAATTCAGCCTGAAGAGCCTGGAATGTTCAAGAAGGGAGGGAAACTTGATTATTTAATTAGTAAGTTTCAAAATGGCGGTCAAACTAAACAAAGACACTCCGACTTGGGGAGAAAGGATTTTCACGGAGTAGATTTGTTTCCATATGGACCAAATAGTCGTAAAACTTCTAAAGGTTATATTGATAGACCGCTAGCTCCAGGGGTTAATAAAACAACTTTACCTAATGGAGTAGGATTAAGACAAATTACCAGAAATAATATTACAACTTCTGAATTAGTTTCCCCAGATAAAAAAGACACTCTTTATATTCATAACGGAGTAGGGGGTAGAGTTGATAGTAATATTGATGATTCAGGGTTTTTAGGATTTTTAGGTCTGAAAAAGTCTAGTCCTGTTAGTGGACGCTATAAATATTTACAAGAGAAATTCAATACTCAGAAATTTGAGAAAGGAAACAAAATTACGTCTAGAGTTACTACTCATCCTAATACATGAGATACAAAAACTGATAGCAATGGTGTCAATTACTATGTTATGCCTGCAGATACTGTAGGAACGATAGTTCATCGTGCAGTTGCAAGAGAGACGTCTTCGAATTCACAAACACCAGGATTGGTAATAACAGAACAAGTTCAAACAGTTGGAGATCCTAAAGATACGCAAACTAGAACGAATACTCGTACTTATGAAAATATTAAATCTGAACTAGCTAAAGGAAATCCTTTAATTAGTAATTGGTTTGAAACAAAATTGCCAAGTGGGTGGCTGTCTAAGTTGTTTAAACAACATTCTGAAGAAGATAAGAAGATTTTTGAGTTATATGATATTAAGTAATGATTGATATTTTTCTTTATGATAACTCTACAGGAACTATTACTTTAAATGAGTATGAAATACTGTTAGTTAAGGAATTTGCAACACTCTATGATACCAGTAGGAATAAATGTAAAAAAGATCCTACTGGTATTCATAGATTAAGGGCATGGAGAGAATTTAAATATATATTCTTAATGTTAGACTTTAAGTCTCCTTATTTAGAATATATAGAACAAGAAAGACATGAGCAAGCAATGAAGGATAGTGAATTAACTAATGAAGAGTGAGAGGATCCTGATTTTAGAGCGGCATGTCGAAAATATATGGAAATTAAAGATTCCTCCAGAATTCTCAGTCTGATTAAAACTGCATTTAGAACATTAGAAAAAATGCGTGTTTTTTTAGATAATATTGAATTTACCGACATGGACGGGAATGGAAAATACTTAAATGATCCTAAAAAGGTTCTTGAAAGCATTGGACAGATTAAAAAGATGAATGACTATTTACGTGAGTTAGAAGATGATTATAAGAAAGATCAAGAATCTACTAATACCCGATATAGAGGAGATGTAGAGATCGGACTTGATGATTAATAAAGTATGGCTGAGTTAAGATCAAAGAAAAAGAAAGAAGAATTACATAAGCGAGTAGATAGACTTCCAACCTTCACAGAAAAAACTGAGGAAGAATTGAAGAAGGAATTACTAGCTTCAACTATAGATGAAGAGACAGAAGAGTCCCCATATTATTATGAAGATAAAATAGAAATTCATAAAAAGAGGACTGAAGGTTTATGAGATGTAATATTAGAAGATGAGATTCATTATTTTGATCCAGAATTATCTTATGAAATAACTGGATACAGACCCATTAATGAAACAGAGGGGTTAGATTTTGACCCCACTCCTTTTACTGAAGTGGGTCAAGTATATCAAAGGACAGGAAGGTATACTGCACATAAAAAAGGAGGAAAACCATATGTAGATTTTTGGAGAGAACAAATACGACGTTGTGTTGAAGGATACACAGTAGGAAAGTATAGAATTACAGGAGATCACTATTTTTTTCTGAATTTCTACAGAATGGGTATTATTAATGATAAAAAGAAGGCTGGAGCTGGTTCTGAAGAATCCTTCCCATTCTTTACATCTAAACAATATGAATTTTTTCATTATGTAGAACTTTGTGAGTATTTAAAAAAAGATGTAGTTGCACTTAAAGCTAGAGCTGTGGGATTTTCAGAGATCGGAGCTTGCTTAGGAGTAAGGCCTTTTATTACCACAAGGAATTTTAGAACAGTATATACAGCATCTTTAGAAAGTTATGTAGATGATGTACTTACTAAATGCTGGTATCAGTTAAACTGATTAAGCAATAATACTGACGGAGGTATGAAGCGTGTACGTCAGAAAATTGATAACATTAAGCAAAAGCGTGCATCAAAACTTGATAAAGAAGGAGTTGAGTCAGGTCGTATGGCTGAAATTGAAGGTATTCCTGCAGATAATCCTAGAAAAGTTCGTGGTGCTCGTTGTGATAGGTTGATGTTCGAAGAGTTTGGTTCTAATCCAGTATCTAGAACATCTTGAACCCAAGGAACTGCCCTTGTTGAAATTGGTGGTGTACGTAGAGGGATTAAAATTGGATGAGGAACAGGTGGAGACCAAGGACCTTCTTTAACAGGATTATCTGAAATATTCAGTGATCCCAAAGCCAATAATGTTTTACCCTATAAAAATTTCTATTCCTCAGATGGAACTGTTCAATATACAGGATTTTTTATCCCAGCTTATACCTTTATGTTGGGATCTGAATATACAGATCATCGGGGAGTTACAAATACAGAGAAAGCAAAAAAATATTATGAAGAGCAAAGAGCTGCTAAAAGTGGCAAAAGTCTTCTTGAATATTGTTCAGAATATTGTTTTACTCCAGCTGAAGCATTATTAAGGCAGGGTGATAATATTTTTGATGCTATTGCCATTTCAGATAGAATTACCCAAATTAGAATACATAAAATGGGCATTAAACCTAGACGTGTAGCACTTCTTTGGGACAAAAGCGAAGGGGATGAAAGTTTAAATAAAGTAAAGGTTTATGATAAGGTGGATAGTAATATTCTTATCTATGAAGAGCCCATGTTAGATGATAAAGACCCTTATAAAAATTTATATGTAGCTGGGATAGACTCTATTGACCAAGGTACAGAAGATTCTGCAACTCAAAAAGATGTATCAGATTTTTGTATTGTAATAAAAAGAAGAGCCTATGGTTTAAAAGAGCCTAAGTATGTAGCTGTGTATAAAGAAAGACCAAGAGATATTAGATTGGCGTATGATAATGCAATGAAATTATTAACTTGATATAATTGCAAAGCATTACTGGAGCACACCAAAATTAGTATCTTAACCTACTTTAAAAGCAAGAAAAAAGATAATCTTTTTATGAAACGCCCAAAATCTAGTCTTAGTGATATTAAGAGAGGTAATTCACAAATGATTGGAGTCCCTGCTACAGAAACTATTATAAAGCATGGGTTGGAACTTATTAATACTTATATAAATGATTATTGTTATACAATAGATTCTGATATGATTCTGGAACAATTATTAAATTATTCTTATGAAAATAAAAGAAAATATGATATTGTTGCAGCTATGAGTATGGCAGAAATCGCTGATGAAGAGTTAATGGGATTTAATCCAAAACCTGCGCATAGTGTAGAAAAAGAATGGAAAGATTTTGGATGATTTACTAATTCAAAAGGTTATAAACAGTTTGGAGTTATTGGTGATGAATAATTTAGAAGATAAAATACGAAATGTGATAAAAGAAGCTTTATGCTCAGAATATATTGGTAATTTAGATATATTGCATGATGAGGATTCTTATACTTTAAAACTGGATTTAAATCAACATGAAGCTCCAATGTATTTTTCTTATCAAGGAAGTGAAGAAGGTTTTCTTGATTATTTATTAAGAGATTTAAGACAACGACAAATCGATCGTGCTAAGTATTATAAAGGAATAATGACAGATACTGGTAACGATGATATTTATTATATTGTACTAGAATGAACAAAACAGAAATCCAATTAATAGATGATGCTATTAATGAATTAGTATATGAAAAAGTAAGGCTCAGAAAGGCTTATCAGTACTATCATTGTCATCGAGATGCTGATCAATTTAAAAGTCTTGAATTTAATTATGGAATAGGAACTCCAACAGCAGTAAACTTCACTCCATTAATTAAAAAACACATTGATGTTTTAGTTGGAAAGTATCTTGAACTAGAGCCAGATTTAAAAATTTCTTGCAAAGATTCATTAACTGTAACTAATATAATGCGGGAAAAACAACTAAAGATAGATCAAGCATTATATGAAAAACTACATCAATATTTACAGAATAATATAATTTCTGTATTATTGGATAATAAGGAAGTAGTTAATGATCCTTTTATAGAAAAAGAATTAAAAACTATTCAAGATAATTTAGATAGAACGTTTATTTCAGATTATGAAATAGCAGCCCAGAATATATTACGGTATTTAAAACAATCTAGAAATATTGATATGAAAAATAAGATGCGACTCTTATTTACAGATTTACTTATTAGTGGAACTTGCTACTATAGAACAAGACCTACTGAAAGTGGAGAGAATATCAATTTTGAGGCTTTAAATACGTTAAACACATTTATAGAAAGAAATCCCAATTCCCCTTATTTAGCAGATTCTAGACGTGTTGTTATTCGCAAAATGATGACAAGAGAAATGATTTTGAACGAATACCGTAGTGAGTTAACTGCAGAGGCCGTTGCTAAACTAAAAGAAGCTCCTAAAATGGGGGATGTTAGAACAACAACATATTTGGTAAGAACTTCTGCTATTCCTCCTGATGGTTTACCTAGACCTGATTTAACCCCAGGTATTTTAGGAGGACTTGAAGCTTATCCTGCAATGCCAGGAGATGAGGCTTTGTTATCTAATTATAACCCTCATTTAATTACTGTTTATGAAGTAGAATGGCTTGAAGTAGATGAAAAGACAGGATACTTAACAAGACATGAAGGAGTCAAAATTGGGAATGAAATCTATATTACTAGAGGAGAAGTAGAGAATGTTGTAAGATCTACAGATTATCCAAGTAAATGTAGATTATCTGTAAATGGGATGTTCTTCTTAGATCATAATGGAGATCCTTTTAGTTTAGTATTAAATACTATGAATCTCCAAGATAAATATGACTTATTACTCTTTTACAGGGATAATTTAATTGCCTCTTCTGGAACAGTAGGAGATTGGTTAGATTTAGCTAATCTTCCAACGGCTCTTGGAGTTACTATGCCAGAAAGAATTCAAAAATGATTAGCCTACAAAAAGAATGGTGTCGGAATTCTTGATTCATCCCAAGATGGGCAGCCATTAAATACAATATTCAATGGATTTGATGATACAGTCAAAGCACAAAGTATTCAAGCTATACAATTAGCTATTCAATCTATTGAACAGCAAGCCTCCTCTATTACAGGGGTACTTCCAGAAATGCTTGCACAGTATGAACAACGTGATGCTGTTAGTAATGTTAAGTTAGGAGTAACTACTTCTGGACTTTTAACCAAACAATACTTTGATTGTATGGATACAATTTATAAAGAAGTTAACTATGATTTACTAAATCTTGCTAAATTAGTTTATCCAGACGGTCTTCAAGGAGTTATTATTTTGGGAGATAGATATTCTCAGATATTTTCAGCCCTTCCTGAGCATTATACAGTAACAGATTTTGATGTTCATATTGAGGATAGTACAGCAACATTTAAGGATAGGGAAACTATAAAAGCTTTGAGTACTGAGCTAGTTAAAGCTGGTTATTCTGATCCTGAAATGATTGTTAATATTGTAGCTGCAAAAAATATGACTGAACTCAAACGTTATGTTGAACAGTCAATGAAAATGAAGAAAGAGGAAGAATCTATTGTTCAACAACTTCAACAACAGTTACAACAAACAGAACAACAAGCACAAGAGCTATTGAAACAGAATAAAGAACTACAATCTCAGTTGGCTCAATTACAAAGTCAAGCCAGTCAAATGGAACAAGCTAAGATTGAAATTGAACAACAGAGGATTGCGCTGGATCACGAAAAGATTAAGAATGATAAAGATTATCAGGATCAATCCATTGAAGTCAAAAAGCAACAATTACAAGCTCAAGTTGCACAAATGTTCGATAATAATCCTTATAATGATAAAATTAAGACTGTATCATAATGGGTAATTTAAATGTTAAATTAATAGTCTATCCTAATTGCAAATTATCTGCAATTGATGATAGTAGCTATACTGATTTGCCAGATAAATATGGTACTATATTTAAAAGTATAGCTGATTATGTATCACTTGAGTTTTTGACATATTCCGATAGTAAAGAAATAGAACCAAATACTATAATTTTTGAAAACTACTGTCATAATAGAGATAACTATCTAAAAGATAGTATATTTCCTATAATGAAGGACGGAATTCACTTTTATTATAAGATAGTGGTTCCAAAACTTGAAACCTTATTTATTCAAAACTCTGAAGGTTTATACACTAAAGTGTTTTTAGAAAACCAGACCTTCTATTATAATAATAAGTTCTATATAGGTAAAGTAGATTATAATACTGACCCTGTTACTAAAAGAGAACTACTTGAAAAGATAAATGAGATCCTAGAAACATCGAAATCAGAGATTATAACTAATTATACTGAATTATATGAACTATCTGGGAGTCAGTCTTTTGTATGTAAAAAAATAGTTTTCACCACTTGTAAATTAACCCAATGTTTAGTAAATTTACAACGGAAAATAATAGATTATCAGATTTATAACAAATGTGCTGACTATAAGAAAATTACAGAAGAGAGGGATTTTCTTATAAGTACTATCTATGTATTAGACTATTTGAAAGATATTGGAAATTTTCAGGAAGCTCAGAGAATAATAGAGAATGTAATGGAATGTGGGAGCATCTGTGATTTCGAAGATGATATTAATAGTTGTGGGTGCAATGGATAAGTTATATAGTACTTTATATATTCTATTTTCTAAAGAACTTCTGAATCTTAATATAGGATATTCTCTAAATAAGTCCAAATTAAATAAAATGATGGATATTATAAACGCAATAGAATATATTAAAATAAAAAATAGTAGTCATGATGATATAATTAATATAATTAATTATTATAATAAATAAGTTCTAGAAAAATGATTTCTGAATATTACACAGCTAAAGGTTCCCGATCTTTTTACAAAGGAACATCTTTTAGATGTACTAAGTGAGATATTAACACTCATTATTTTAACAATGAGGATTTTATTGACTTTGTATCTTATAATGGATGTTTACTAAAATGTAATAGAAGTCATATTTCCTCCACTGAAAATGAACCACTTTTAACAATCCGAGATGGGATTATTGTGGGAATTGAAAATTCCTCATTATGGGAATTTGTAATGGGGGGAGTTGCAGCTATGACAGGAACAAATACGGAATTTAAAATAATGAACGGCCACTTATATATTTCTTATAATAATGGTGGCACATGAGAAGACTTGGGAAATGTAACAGGAGCCAAAGGCGATCCTGGAGACATAGGTCCTAAAGGGGAACAGGGTGACAAAGGAGATAAAGGTGATAAGGGTGATAAAGGCGATCCTGGGAAAGGTATTCCAGAAGGAGGTTATACTGGACAGGTTTTAGTTAAAAACTCTAATTCTGACTATGATACTATCTGAAAAACTATAGAAACAGGAGAAGGAGGCAGCATTCCTGAATTTAGCGCAACAGTTGCTAATGTTGAGACAGCTTCTGTTTCTGATGCCTCTGTAGTTCTAACTCCATCAAACCAATTTAAATTTAGCTTTAAGCTTCAAAAAGGAGCTGATGGTAAGGATGGAGTTGATGGAACAAATGGAATTTATACTGAATATAGATTTGCAAAAAACTCATCTAGAACAGAAGCTCCTACAATAAATGCAAGTAATACTGAAAATCCAGGCAGTAATTGGACTGCTCAATGACCTGTAATTAATTCAGGAGAGTATTTATGAATGACTTTTATAAAAAGGAATTCAAAGGATAATTCAGCAGTAGTAGGGGAAGTATGGGCAACTCCTGTATGTATTACAGGAGAACAAGGACCCCAGGGTCCTATTGGAAGTACAGGTGTTTCAGGTATTCCTGGAGTTGGCATTGTAATGCGGTTCTGTAATGGAACAGATGATGCTCCAAGCAGTTCCAAACCTTCTAATATACTAAATACTGCTAGCCAAGGATGGTATGAATATACTCCCTCTACAACAACAGAGTACCCAAGAATTTGGTTTATTCAAGGTAGACTAAAATACACAAATAATGACGACTCAGAAGGATATTTAGATGGCAGTTGAAGTGATCCTGCATTATTCAATGGTCCAGCTGGTACAAAGGGTGACGCAGGTTCTAAAGGCCAATTGATATATCCAGCAGGAGTATATGATGTAAATACTACTTATACTACAACAGAGGAAAGCGCGCCATATGTTTATGTATATAATGCAGATACTAGTAAATCAGGATATTATTTATTATCAGCTGTGACCAGTTGGACTGGTACAGATCATAATAGTTGATCTCCAGTAGAGTCTATTGATAATGAAGAAGCCTATTGAACTAAATTCAATCATTTTGAAGCAATTTTTGCTGATGTAGCAATATTTCCAAATTCTTTGATTGGTTCCGCAGTATTTAATGGAGACTATATGTTTAGTCAAACAGGAAAGGATACAACAGGAATAAATACCAATTATCAAAATTTTACTCCAGAAAACTTAAGTTATTGAACTCCTGCTTATTGAGTTAATCTAAAAACTGGGGAAATGTCGCTTAATTTTGGGCAGTGCACTTTCAATTATGTAGAATCTTCATATAGTCTCGATACAATAATAACTTTAAGAGGAGCAATTAATAATCTTCCCTCCGTACAATACGTAGTAAATGAAAATAATTTTATTAGAAAACCTAATGTTTATATAGATGTGCCTTCTGATGAACCCTATAATTTAGACCACATAGGGTTGGTTCTCGATAAAAGTTATCTTCCTAATAATCATGAAGATCCAATAATGGGGTCGGTTACAAATAGTATGTGGAAGTATGATCCTAGCCCTATAAAGCTAGTGAGTGTTAATGACATGAATAACTTATGGCCTATAAGATTTTATCTTTCAGCCTTTAATTCAAATACTTCACGCTTTTATAAAACTGCTGTTTCAAAAATTTATCTAACTCCAGGAGCAACCTTACACTATAAGTATCAACCAAAATGATATGATGATGAATATAGTCAAACTGCAGATTTTCATGTTGAAGGGGACGATGGAAGTGAGTTATATGTAGGAATATATGGAGATATTTTTGTAGAAAATGTTTCTGATTTTGTTTATGTTCATCCTACACAGCAAACAGGCAGCATTATTTATGGAGGAATAACTGTAACTTATCCAGATAGTTGTTTAATATCAAAATATATAGAAGATTTAACATAATGAAAAACATTTTACCAGATATAGACCTCCAGAATTATATAGAATGTGGAAGAGTAGTTGAATCACGAGATTATTATAAAGGCAAATCTTTTAATTTTGCAGGAAATTGGGCTCCTGGAATTACATATTATAATAATGAATATGTACAGGATTTTGTGGTTTATAAAGGAGCTTTACTAGCTTGTCATAGAAGTCATACCTCAAATAATAATCTTGAACCGCACTTACTTTATGATTCTGAAGATCCTGAAAAAATAATAGGAGTAGACTCATCAGTTTGAGAATTTGTATTTTCAGGTACTACTGGTATGCCTGGTGAAAATGGCCAGGTATACGTACCTGAATACAATGAGTCTACTGGATATATTACTTGAACTTTAGAATCTACTCCGTCCCAAGTCTCCTCAATGTACATTAAAGGAGAAAAGGGAGATACAGGCCCACAAGGTCCAAAGGGTGACAAAGGAGAAAAGGGAGATACAGGCCCACAAGGTAATATAGGACCTCAAGGTCCCAAAGGTAATGTGGGTGATAAAGGAGATAAAGGTGACAAAGGTGATAAGGGTGACAAAGGAGATAAAGGAGACAAAGGAGACAAAGGTGATAAGGGTGATACAGGTTCTAAAGGACCAGCAGGTACTGCAGCAACTATTCGAGTTGATTCAGTTATCACTGGAGATCCTGGGTCTCAAGCTTCTATTGTAAATGTCGGAACGGCTTCCGAAGCTGCTTTTCGATTTACTATTCCAAGAGGTCAACAAGGACTTCAAGGTATTCAGGGAGAAAAAGGAGACAAAGGAGACGAAGGAGAACGAGGCCCAGCAGGCAAGCAATTAAAGTTATATCGAGATTTTGCTGATGACTCAATTAAATGAGGATATGATGGAGAACCTTCTAGTGAATGAACAGTTCTTTGTTATATGGACTATTTACGAGGTGTTGGTATTGAAAATGTTGATATTACTGATGATGCTCATCTTAAGGTTACATTATCTTCTGGACAGGTTATAACTACTGAGGGCAAAGCAGCTGCTACTCTTACTGCTGGCGAAATAGAAATGTTACGCCCAGGAGAAGAGCCCAAAATTGAAAATAGTGGTTCAATTAAAGATCCTATTTGAGATTTTTACATCCCTCGAGGATTTACTGGCAATCACGCTGTACATGTTGGTCCAGAAGATCCAGTTACCTTTAAAAACTCTCATTTAGACGACGCTGACATTCAAGAAGCTTATAAGAATGCAGAGCAAATGATTTGGGTTGATACTAAAAATGAAGCAGAATTTGATCATTTAAATGCGGTTTATCATGCATATAAAGAAGCTGGAGGAACTGCTTTAAATCAATCCGAATTTGCTGATGTTTTTGCTAACTTAACTAATACTTCTGGATTCTCCATTGGATTTAGGAATAGTTTTGAAGAACTTGGAGAACCCACGAAAGGTAAACAAAATATACTTTGATTAGTTCCTGCTTCTCAAACTGAGGTTAATAATTTATATGATGAATATATAGTAGTTAAACTTAATGATACCATGCTTGACACATATGTTTGGGAAAAATGAGGTAATGGTACTATAACTGTAGATTTATCTAACTACTATACCAAAGCTGAAGTAAATACTATAAAGCAAGAATTAGAGGAATTGATTGAAGACGCATCATCTATGATGTGAAATGATGTTACTAATTAAATATTAAATAATGGCAAGTGTTATAAAATTTTATAGAGGACTTAGTTCCGCTTATAATGCTGTAACTCATGCTGATGGCATTTTCTTTACAACAGATACACATAAAATTATGCTGAATGGCTTCGAATATGGAGGTGATTCCAGTAAAAAAGTATCTAAAGTAGAATTGAATGAACATGCCAATGGCATTGTGATTACATATACAGACTCATCTACTGAGAACTTGAGCTTTGCAAAGGCAACTGCTGAAGTTGACGGTTTAATGTCGAAAGAGGATAAAGCTAAACTTGATAGTTTAGATCCTCAAGCAAGTGGTTCTTATGAGTCTTCATTAGATTCTACTGTAGCAACAGTAGAAAAATTAGGTGGTATTGCTGCTGGGACAACAGTTGCACAACTTACAGGTAAGAGTTATAATGAAATTTTCGATACTCTTATTTTCCCAACTGTTAACCCTACATTTACAGCTCCTACCGCAAGTATTTCTTTAAAAGGTTATTCTAACATTCAAGAGATCGGAGCTACTGCCCCCACTACAGCGAACTTTACTGTAGGATTTAATGCAGGTGCAATTACTTTAGCAGGAGTTAAACAAAATAATAGAGCAGGAGCACAAGATACAGAAGCTTCTAAGATCTTATATAGCTCAAGTAAAGTAGAAGATCTTCCAGAAAAGGTTACTTCAGGGGCAATGGATTATTACTATCGTGCTGCTTATGCTGAAGGTCCCCAACCTAAAGATTCGAAAGGAAATAATTATTCAACTCCACTTGCTGCTGGAACTGTAGATTCTAATAAAGTAACAGTTACTGGTTATCGTGCTGCTTATTCAGGTTTAGTTTCTACAGATGCAATTACAGAAGATGTTATTAAAGGAATGACTAAGACAATTTCTGCAAAGAAAACGATTAAGGTGTCTGGCCCAATTTCTGAACAATACATCTGCTTTGCAGCTCCTGCAGGATGGACAGTTTCAAATATTAAAGACAGTAATAATTTTGATGTAACTAGTTCTTATACAACTAGTACAGTTTCAGTTACTGGTTTAGATGGTCAAGCTGTTGATTACACAGTATACTTATCTGGTAAGATGACGCAACCTAGTACTTACTATGTAAACTTTAACTAATTATGGCAGAATTTTTTGGTAAAGGTATTTCGGTAGGTTCAGGTTTTGACTTAGGTGCGAATCTACCATTAGATAATAGAACGATTCAGGCTACAGTATCGGATCGTGATGCAATGCCTACTATTCAGCTAGTAGAAGGTCTTATAGTATATGTAAAAGAGAATAAAACTCTTTATGTACTAAAAAGCTTTGATGCTGATGGTTCTAACCGAGTTTGGGAACCTCTTGCAGTAGGTGCAGTTATAGAAATTATTAATACACTTGAAAGCGATAGAACTGATGCTGCTCTCTCTGCGGCTCAGGGTAAAGCCTTAAAGACTCTTGTAGATGATTTGAGAGCTTCTGTGGCAGCAGCTCTTGATTATAAAGGTACTAAAGATACTTACAAAGATCTTCCTTCAGAGGATAATAAGAAAGGTGACGTTTGGAACGTAGTAGCTGCTCATGGAAGTACTCCTGCAGGTACAAACTATGCCTGGGATGGAACTCAATGGGATCCTCTGGGAGGTACTGTAGATCTTTCAGGATATTATACTAAGTCACAAGTTGATAGTGCTATTTCTACAGCAAAGTCGGAGTTAGAAGCTGCAGATACTGCTTTAGAAGGGCAAATTACTACTGTTACTAATCAACTTACAAATAAGGTTGATAAAGTTGAGGGTTCTGGTTTAATCTCTGATACTGATTTAAATCAAATCAGAACTAATAAAGCAAACATTGAAAGCTTAACTACTTCTGTTGGAGAAAAACAAGAGATTCTTACAGAAGGTGAAGCAGTTTCAATTTCAGAAGAAAATGTAATTGATGTTAAACTAGATCCAGCATCCGATACTGCACTCTCTAAATCAGCTGAGGGTCTTAAATTAGATCTGAGTGGTGTCAAAGGTTCTACTGTTAAAGTCGGAACTGCCATCACTGGAGGTGTAGAAATTGGTGCAGAGCAAACTATTGCTGCTGGAATGCAAGCTCTTAGCGATAGTATCCAGACTGTCGTTTCAGGAGGTATTACATCATTAACAAGTCCTGATGAAACTGTTACAGTAACAGGTACAGGTACTTCTAGAGGTTTAGCTGTAAATGTATCCAAATTAGTATCAACAGGTTCTACTATCCAGGTTGGAGAAGATGGCAAACTTGATATGTTTTGGATGGAAATTGAGTAAATAATTCTTCTCCCTCCCTGAAAAATGGGGGGGGGAGTTAATTTAAAAAGAATGCAATTAAGTTTTCAAAAAATCGCTACAGTTCCTGAAAGTGGTCTTGTAGCTGGTAGAATATATTTTGAAACATCAACTGGAATGATTAAAGTAGCTACAAGTGCTACCGCAGTTGATAAATTTGGTGATGGCGTTAAATCTGCAAGTTGGGATGAGGAAGCCAAAACCTTAAAGATTGTAAATGAAAGTGGAGAGGAAATCTCATTAAATCTTTCAGATGTAGCCTCTGCTTCTGCAGTTACTACAGAATTAGCAAAGAAATTAAGTTTAGGATCATCTGGAGATGCTGCAGGTACTCAAAGCTATTATGGTTTAAAGAAAGATATTTCTGCAGCACAGACAGCTGCTACAAATGCAGCAAAAACATATACAGATGGGGAAATTGCAAAAATTCCCGCAGCTATTGTTTATAAAGCAGATGGTACAACAATTACCCAGAGTGGAGATAGTACTGTTACTTTTACAGTTGGTACGATTGCTCAGAATAAAGTCACAGGATTAGAAAGTGCACTTGCTAGTAAGGCTTCCACAACAGATCTTAATGCAGTAAAAGCTACAGCTGAGGCTGCTGCTCCTCAAGCTACAACATATACTAAAACTGAAGTAGATAATAAGGTATCTGCTGCAGTTGGAAGTGTATATAAAATGAAGGGTTCTGTAGATGACGCCACAGCTCTTCAAGCTTTAACAGGAGTAGCTATTGGTGATACATATAATGTAATTGCTGCAGGCTCTTTAAATGAAGAACCTTTTGAAGCAGGCTCAAATTTTGTAGCTATTAAAGCTGGTGCAGGTAATCAAGAAGGAATGTGGGATAAGCTAGGCGGAATCATTGACTTATCTGCTTATGCTAGAAGCGCAGATGTGGCTAATACTTACGCTACTAAAACTGCAGTAACTTCTGAAATTGCTACTAAGATCGGAACTTTAGACAAAGCTGATACTGCTGTCAAAGGTCAGGTTGTTTCTGCAGTTTCTGAAACGGATGGTATTATTACTGTTTCTCGTAGAGCACTTGTAGAAACTGATATTCCAACTATTGGAATGACTAAGATTTCTGGATTATCTACTGCACTTTCTGGAAAGGTTGGAACTTCTACAACAGTTAATGGTAAAGCTCTTAGTCAAAATATTACTTTAGCTGGAGAAGATATTTTAGTAGGAGGAACAGGAACATATAAAGATGATGATCTCCAAGCTGCTATTGAAGCGATGGATAGCAGAATTACTTCTGCTGCAGCTGCAGGTGTTCAGTCATTTGGAGGAAAAACAGGAGCCATTACATTAAAAGCAACAGCCTCAACTAATGGTTCAGTTAATTTAACAATGAGTAATAATGAGCTCCAAGCGGCTATTGTTGGTTTAGGTTCTGCTGCATATACTGCATCTACTGCTTATGCAACTGCTGCTCAAGGAGCAAAAGCTGACTCTGCCCTTCAAAAAGCAAATATTGTTTCTGGCTCTGCTAATGGTACAATCTCTGTTAGTGGTACAAATGTTGCTGTCAAAGGTCTAGGTTCTGCTGCTTATGTTGCAACTTCAGCATTTGATGCTGCTGGTTCTGCAAACAGTGCTCTTACCTCTGCTAAGTCTTATGCTGATGGCTTAATGGCTTGGGCTGAGTTTGAATAATATATTTAGAGGAGGTGGGAGAAATCCCATCTCCTTATTTTTAATTTTTTAAATAAGGTTAAAATGGCAAAAATTACAAATAGATTCGTCCATTTTAAGACGAAAGCCAGTTTCACTTCACGATTGGGAGCTGGTGATATCCAGGAATCAAGTGTTGTGTTCATCCAGGATGCAAATGAAATTTGGACACATGGAACATATTATAAATGTGATATTAGTGAGGCTGAAGTTATAGCCCTTATTAATTCTAAGGGGTATATTACTGAAGCTGATATTCCTTCATTAACTGGTGGAGCATCTGCTACTTCAGGGCAATATGTATCTGGGGTAACAGTATCAGGGCATAATGTAACGGTTACTAAAGCAGCTTTGCCAACTAATGCTAAAACTGCTACTAAATTAGCAACTCCAAGAGTAATTGCAATTGCAGGAGCTATATCTGGCAGTACAACTTTTGATGGCTCTAGCAACGTAAGTATTAATAGTACATTAAATAGTTTTGATGCATCTAAAATTACTTCTGGAACTCTTAATGCTGATAGACTTCCTGAGATTCCTATTTCTAAAATTCCTGCGGCTGCAATGGAGAGATTATATGTAGTGGAGTCCCAATCAGCTGCAGTTGCTTTGAAGATACAAGAAGGTGATGTAGTTCAAATTGGTTCAGGAGGGCCTATGTACTTCTGTATATCAGAATCTGCATCTACTTTTGCAACTAAATTTAAAGTATTTACAGCTGGAGCTGCAACAAGTGTTCCGTGGTCAGGAGTGCTAAACAAACCATCTATCCCAGAAGCTGCTGTAGACTCTCCAACAAGAATAGATGGGAGTAAGAGTGCAGCGGTGGGAACATCAAGCAAATATGCAAAAGAAGACCATATTCATTCAACAAATACTAGAATGTTGAATCTAAATGGAACAAGCTATACTTTCCACTCAGATTCTTCAAGTAATCTTCCTATGGTTTACGCTCCCACAAGTACTGGAACATCTGGACAAATTCTTAAATCTACAGGAGGTGTGCCAACTTGATCGGATTTAACTGTAAATATTGATAAAGTAAGTGACGTAACTAAGGGATATGGAACATATGGTGATATTCCTGGAGGTATGCAGTCATTTATAAACGAGTATAGGGGTGATCATTTAGCATTTACTCCAAAAGAAGATATACTAGTGGAAGTTAGTAGCAATAATGGTGCTAGCTGGGAAACAAAAGAAACAACAGATGCTATAGCAAGCATTTTTAACAGTTTAAATACCGAAGGCTTTTCTACATTTACTGACGTAAATACGTTAACCACAGATTATAAATTTAGATTAACATTAACCAACAGCGATCGATATTGTACAATAACTTGACTATATCTTTGAATTTCCACAAATGGCGGAGGTTATAGCCTTGATGTAGAGAGATATAGTGAAGCTAAAGAGTGAGAAACTATTGCCTCTGATAAAACTTTATCTGGATGGAGTGGTGGAAATTATATCTCGTTTACTGATAAAATTACATATAACAGTTCTCCTAATACCACTGCCCAACAATCAAAGATACGATTAACATTTAATGTTAAATCGGTAAATTCTTCTTATAAAAGTAATATACATATACATAGAATAAGTGGTTATGGTAAATTTTTATGGAAATACTCTAATAAAAATTATCTTGCTGCTTATGGAACTATATATACTTGGGATTCTAATAAAACTGTTATATTCCCTGCTGCTATTAAAGTTCCTGGAGCTATCTCAACAGAAACTGGAGTCACTACTCCTAGTCTAACAGTTAATGGAGATATTGGCTGTAATTCTATAAAAATCGGTAGTAGAAGTTTAAATAATGCTCTTGTATTTACATCTTTAAACAATATAGATTATACGCAATCAACTAAAACTGCTAAAGAGAAGGAAATAGTGACATCTGCAGCTTTGGCATATTGAAATGGGGCATATAGTGGTACTAGTTCTTCTTTAAGATATTGTACTTCTGGAGAAATTGCATCTACTAGTTGGGTGAAGTCTAATTACATACTTAATACTGGAGGGTCTATAACTGGTCCTTTGACTATTTCTGCAGAAGCAGATGCTAAGATAATTTTGGACAATACAGATGATGAGACTAATTATCAACAAATTGCCTTTGCACAAGATGGGGTAATATATGGAAGATTAGGTACCTATGGAACTACTGACATTAAATGGAATCAAGCCACATTAGCCACTCAAAATTGAGTATCTTCTCAAGGTTACTTAACATCTGTCTCATGAAATACTATTACAGGAAAGCCTTCTACTTTTACTCCAAGTGTACATAATCAAGCTTCTAATACAATTACCGCATTAACGGGATATACAAAAGGTACGTCAACTGCAGATTTAGCTGTCACTGATACATTGAATACTGCTTTGGGTAAGCTTGAATGTCAGATTGCAACTAAAACAAGTAATACTGGTACTGTTACCTCAATTACCGCTGGAGCTGGATTAACAGGAGGAACTATTACCTCATCTGGAACTATTAAAGCTAAGTTAAGAACTGAAGGCTTAATGTCTTTAGATTCTATAAATGCAAGTTCTACTTCTAATAGAGTATACGCTGTCCAACAGGATAAATCAGGATATTTAGCTGTAAGTGTTCCTTGGACTGATACTAATACAGACACTAAAGTTACTTCAGTTGCAAATCACTATACCCCTTCAGGAGGTACAACTTTATCAGCATCTGGTGGATCTTCTTTAACTGCTGGATCTAGTAAAGTAGTTACTGGGATTACTAAAGATGCTGCTGGACATGTTACTGGAATTACTTCTGGATCTTTACCAGCAGCACCTACTTTATCAGGATTAGGAGGAATTGGAACGGTATCTGCTTCTGGAACTGCGCCGTTAACACTCTCTGCCTCAAAGTCAGGAACATCTGTTACAATAACAGGATCAGTAGCTGCTGCTTCTTCAAGTAGTTCTGGAGTAGTGAGTACTGGCACACAAACATTTGCGGGCGAAAAAACCTTCAGCTCAGAAATACAGGCTACTGGAGGAATAAGTAGTAAGAACATAATACATATAGATGATGGAACCTATACAGGATACCTTGGAAACTTAGATAGTATAGGACTTGGTAGTGGTGACAGTTTTGCAGTAGTATCTGAAGGAAAGCTTACTCTCATGACAATAGATGATAGTCCTATTTACTTCGGGCAGAATGAAGATTGTAATATTACAGGATCTCATTTTAGCGGAAGTGCAGAAACTGCAAATAAAGTAGTTGGCTCCTTAACTATTGATGGAACTGCCTATAATGGAAGCTCTAATGTAACTGTAAACACAAAATTACTGCAAGGAAATAATGCTGGATCTATTATTAAAGCTGGGTATAGCTACTCAGGATGTAATTCAAGTATTACGTCTATCTCTGGATTTAGTTATAATAACCCAGACGCGGTAGTGGCATCATCTACCAAGATCACATCATTCCCAAGTAATGTTAGAAAAATGGCTAATATCGCTAATCTTAGTGGTACATATTATGTATACTGCTTTAGTTATATTGGAGGATACGTATACGTTAATGGTGCAGTATATGCTTAACGCTTAAAATATTATAGACATGACAACATATTCAAAGAAATATTTTAATGAGGAAACACAACAGTGGGAACCTCTATATTCTACAGAAGGACGTTCTGCATATGAGACTGCAAAGCTAAATGGATATACAGGGACCGAAGAGGAATTTAATAAAGCATTATCACAGATACCTGTAGTAATTTCTTCAATTGAAAATTATCCTACAGAAGGAAGCAAAAATTTAATTACCTCTGGGGGAGTATATCAAGCAGTAAAGAACTCTGAGACTTCTGCTGAAGAAACACACCAAGAACTTTTAAATGAAATTTCTAATGTAAACACTACATTATCTACAGAAATTTCAACTGTAAATACTAATTTAACTACTAAGATAACCCAGGTAGAAACAACTACTATTCCAAATGCAATTAAAGCAGCTATTGTAGATAATCTAGATACAGAAGATTCCAATAAAGCTTTATCTGCAACTCAAGGAAAAATTTTAAAAACTATGATTAGTAATTTAGCTAATCTTAGAATTGAAGTTGTGTCAGAACTTCCTGAAACTGGGGAAACTAATGTAATTTACCTTGTTAAGAAGAGTGGAACAAATCCTGATACGCACGACGAATATGTTTATGTAGAAGGAAATTGGGAAAAAATAGGAAATACAGAAATAGATCTTTCTAATTATTATACAAAAGATCAAGTATATTCCAAATCTGAAACCTACAACCAAAATGAAGTAAATACTTTAATTACAGAAATTGAGGGAAATATTCCAACTATTCCTAATATAGAGACCAGTATGTCTGGGTCTGGAAATGTTATTACTTCCATCGAAGTAGATACTACTAATAAACATAAGGTTAATGCAGTAAAAGGAATCTCTGTATATTCTAAAACTGAAGTAGATGAAAAATTATCTGGCTCAGGTTTAGGAGATGTTGTTGCAGAAAGCCCTTTTTCTACAGCCAATAACGTAATTATATCTGGAAGTGCAGGGAAAACTGTTAAAGATTCAGGAATTCTATTAACTAATCTTGCTACAAAGGAATTTGTAAATCAATTTGAGCCTGAGTGGAATAAAATAGCTCATAAACCTGAAACTTTTGTGCCTTCCGCGCATACTCATACAATATCTCAAATAACGGATTTCCCAAAACTTGGAACATTGGCTTCTAAAGATAAAATTGATGAGTCAGACCTTAATTTTGATATACCTGAAGGAGTAGTAGTTGATTCAGAATTGAGTTCTACATCTGAGAATGCAGTTCAAAATAAAATAATTACTAATGCTTTATCAAGTAAAGTAGAGCAGTCAGCATTAAGTAATTATGTTACTAAGGATGAGATAGCTGAGTTAGGAGGAGGAGATGTAGTAGCTAATGGTGATCTTGTTGATAATAGGATAATAATTGGAGCAGGAACAAAATCTGTTTCTGCATCTAATATTTCAATTTCAGACATCACCTCTGTTACAAATACTGTAAGTGAAATTATAGATGGAACCACAAAACTAGATTATATAGATACACTATATATTGAGGGTGATTCAGGAGATTTAATGCCAATAAATAGGAATGCCGACACTATTAATATTAAAGGATCTGATGGAGGAATGATTACTGTCCATACAGATAACGCTGATGGTAAAGAAAAGGTTCTTATAGGGCATACATCAGGAATTACTCATGTTCCAGAAGCACTGAGTGAAAGTGACGAAGACAGAATCCCTTTTGTTCCTGGAGGAATGACTGGCTATAATTTAGGAAAAATAGGACTAGATATAAGAATTCCAACAGCTGCTATTGATGGATTATCGAACGTTGCTAAATCAGGAGATTATGCAGATCTAAATGGCAGTCCTAATGCTCTTCCAAATCCAAGTTCATTAACTGTTATTGCTGGCACTAATATTACAGTTCATAGTGGGGCAGAGGCTCATACTATTGATTTAAATGAAACCTACACAAAACTTTTAAACTCTGTTGATACACCAGGCAAAGCAGGTATATTTTATGGGGATTCACCATCATACTCAGTAAATACTGTGTATGTGACTAGTAGGAATCCTGATGCAATTATTGTAGTTCCTACCGCTACAACTGTAACATTTGGAAGTAATTATGTGAAAATGAAAGATTTGGATACTTTGTCAGGAGGTAGTTATAAATGCTATTGTATTACTTACATTACTACAGGATTAGTATTAGTTAATGGAGCTATTTATGGATAATATTTTAAAATTTTAGTGCAAAATTTTTAATATTTTTTGCACTAAAATTTTGATATTATAAATATATTTTCTACTTTTGTAGAGATAGAAAAAATTAAATTTTAATGGTTATGAAAATGAATGTTGCAACCAGATTAGCTATTTTAACTAATCTGCCAGAACAAGGAAGTGTTCTTGAGATGATTTCTTCTAGAAATATCCGCAAGAAAATAGACTTTTCAAGTGAAGAAATAACTGCTCTAAACTTGAAAGAGGCTGATGGAAAAATTTCATGGACTCCAAACGTAGAGGACATTGAAGTTGAATTTAATGATTCTGAGACAGAGTTCTTACGAACTGTTATAAATATAATGGATCAGAAGCATGTCATTACAGATAATATTCTTGATTTTGTAGAGTTGATTCAAAATTAAGTTTATTCTACTACATATTTAATTTTAAAGTTATATCATATAACGCAAAACAAGTTCTTTGAGGGTTTATACAAGGATTCGAGAATGCGTTTTGTAGTGATATAGTATCAGACTGAGGGAAGATTTTAACGAAAATTCGTAATTAGACAAAGTGAGTTCCCAAAATGTCCATGCATGATGTTATAAAACGTGTTATTTGATAACTATACTGAATTCAGTATAGGATTTTTTCATTAACTTTAAAATTAAACAAATTATGGACGTAGTAGAAAAACAGATTGTACATGAGTACGACGAAAATCACAAGGAGTAGGCATCAAAAGGTGTTGCTGGCACTGGCTTAGGTCTTGGTATCGCTGGAACTGCTCTTGGACTTTTAGCTCTTAGTGGAAGAGGCTTATTTGGCCTTGGAAATGCAGGTAGTGCTGCAGCAGGTGCATTAGCAGCTGAAGCTATTACTGGAGGCCCTACAGCTTTTCAAGCTTGGCAACATTCCTGCAATGCTGAGTTAGCAGATCAAAAAGCACTTTATGATTTTGCTTTGTTATCAGCAAATGCTCGTTTTAATGATCGTCAAACGATCAATTCAGAGATGTTTGGTTTATACAAAAGCCAAATTGATGCAGATTTCGGACTGTACAAAAATCAGAGAGACCAATTCGACGTATTAGCTGATCGTATTGGAAAACTTGAGACTGCTGCTGCTGTACAAGCTGCTGTAGAGCCTTGGAGAAGTAAAGTAACTAAGATGGAGATTGCCAATGTAGCTGGTATGGTAGGACTTGAAGCTGAGCGCAGAATGTGTGCTGACAATAAGATAGTAAATTATGCAAATAATACATTCTATCCTATTCGTGTAGCTGCTGTTGAAGTAGGTACAGATACAGTACAGCGTTCACTGTATAATCCTTTATGCCCTTGCTCAGGATACTCAAATAGCATCTTATTTGAGCCTACAACAACTCCTGCAGCTTAGTTAAAATCTTAGTTTAAGATGTATCCTGTAAATCAAGTTTTCCTAGGTAATCCAGATCCATTATTAGCTTCTGATATTACCGATCAACTTCAAAGGGTAAAGGCCTATGAATCTCAATTAATGCAATTACAGAAAACAGCTACAAAAGAGCTTATTTGAGATTCTATTGATAATGAAATGAACACTTTAACCGAAAGTCAAAAGAATCGATTCTTTGAAGATAAAGAATATAGTGAAATCACTACCTCTCTTCAAAAGATGGTTCAAATAGAGCTTTTAAACTTAGTTAAAGCTAAAATTGAAAATACACAAGAAGGTAAAGAGTTATTACAAAAACAGTTATCAATTGTTAAGAAGTTGAAGACTAAGATCGTCCAAGAGACTGACAATGAGATGGCTATCTTTAATAAATTTCGCGAATTTTCTAAGGATAACCCAAGTCTAACCTATGAAGAATTCTGTAAGCAATGGCGCAACATGTAGACGTTATAATGAATAATTTGCGAAATTTTGTGAGTGTTAAATTAACCTCGTTATCGCAAAACAATCCTATGATGGCTTTAATAAAGCCCTTAGCATCTAGAGTGATTGATAATAACATGTACAAAGTTGAAACTTTGCTAAAACAGATTTCAGATAAAGATGGATTAGTTGATATTGAAGGTATCTTAACAGAAATGTCAGATAATATTATCAATATCAAACCATTTAAAGTGGAAACTGGATTACTTGGGCAACTTGAAATAGGTGCAGGAAAAATAAAGATGGACATCCCAATGGTTAATAAATCTTTGGTTTTGAATCAACAAGATCTAAATGAATTAAAAGACATGCTATCGCATTAGAAATCAGAAGATGAAAAGGAATGGTATTTTTTATATCATTCCTTTTCTTTTTATAAGATAAATTATAGTTAGTGGGAATATTATCAAATAATTCTAAAATTGGAGATAAAGGAAAAGATTTAATTCTGCAAACTTCAGGTAAAGTATATGTTCAAGTTAGAGATAAGTTTTATCCTATAAATTTTAGAGAAACACAAAAAGAGAATACATCAGATGATGAAAAAACTTCCGATACTAAAGGAGTTCTTATAGTTGAAGATATAAATTCTTATACTGGATCGTATCCTGGAGATAATATTTTGATAGTTGATAGTGTAACGGGAATTTTCTATAGAACAACTAATGGATCCTATGTACAAATACCCTCTATAGAGGCTGGCTTTTTTACATCCCCCTTATCTATTCAATTGAATGATATTTCTAACCCTCCTATTATTACAAATTCCTCAGAATTAGTTGAGAACCTTAATGCACAGTATTTATCTGGACATTCTTCTTCAGAATTTGCTAAAAAAAATTCTGACGAGAGTATAACGGGAAAATGGGAATTTAAAGACATAGTGGCAAAAAAAGTAAAAAGTAGTTCTGGAACAACAATTTTAGATTTAACAAAAGGAGAATTGATTATAGATTCTATCATAACAAACTCAATAAGTAATACTGCTAAGGAAAAACCCATCACAATTATCAAGCAAGATGATGGTAATATATATATCCAACTATCTAATGATGAAAATATATCCAATACCATATTAGGACTTGTTAAGAAAATTGGGGAAGAGGAAAATTCTATTACATATACACCATGAATAGAAATAAATGCCACTAAATGTAAAATAAACGGGATTACTTATATGTTAAATTCTGATGGCACAGCAACATTTGGGCCAATGTCTCTGAATTCCGATAATACAATAACTATAGGCAATTCTGTAATAGACAGTGAAGGGAATATTACTTTAGGTGGCATTAAAATAAATTCTGATGGTACAGCAACATTTGGATCTGGAGAATACCAAGCCACAATAGATGCTAATGGAAAATTCTCAATCCCTGAAATATGTATCCTAAAATAGAAAATATTTAAATATTTATTTGTATTATTAAATAATTGCAATTATATTTGCAGCGAATAGATAATCTATAACTAATAAGGAAAAATAGGAAATATGCAATTTGAACACAATCAATTTGATAATTTGCTGGATGATGAGGTCGTTGAAAGAGTAAATACAGAAACTCAAGAAGAGATTATTGAACCAGCACTTAATTCTACTGAAGGAGAGGAAGAGGAACCTTCCACTTCTGAGGGAGAACCAGGAGAAACAGAAGAAGAAAATGATCTGGATGCATTTTCGACTTTCTTAAAGAATAGGGGAATTCGAGATGGGAAAACTATCATTTATGAAAATGAAGAGACTGGAGAAACTGAAGAGGTAGATTTTGAAACTCTAAGTAAGGAAGAACAGCTTTCAATTCTTGAATCTCTAACTGATCCAGGTCTTTCAGAAGATGAAATTGAGACTATCAATCTACTTCGTAAGACAAATTCATCGTTTCAAGATATAATTGCTTATTATCAACAACAGGCTATTGATGAGTATAAAGCCAAAAATAGTGGACAAGAAACTTATACTGTTGATAGTTATTCTGATGATGAGCTGTATTTGGCAGATCAAAAAGCAAAATTTCCAGAAATGACTGAAGAAGAATTAAAAATTGAATTAGATGTAGCTAAATCTAATGAAGATCTCTTTAAAAAGAAAGTAGATTTAATTAGAAAACAATATAAGGAACAAGAAGAAAATCATATCAAGGAGCAAGAAGAAGCTGAGAAAAAGCAACAGGAGGCCTACCAAAATATGTTTGTAGATACATTAAATGGATTTAATTATATTTCTTTGGATTATAAAGATCCTAAGAGTGATAGTTTAATTCTTGAAGAAAAAGATAAGAATCGGATCTATGACTATGTATTTAAACAAACTCCAGAGGGAATGACTAAATTTGTTGAGGATTTATCAAAACCCGAGGTAATAGTTGAGCTAGCTTGGTATAGATTATTTGGCAAAGATGCAATTTCAGACATTAGTAATTATTGGAAAGAAGAGTTGAAGAAAACTCGTAAATCAACTTCAGTAAAACCAAAATCTAATGTTACTGTTAAAAAAGATACTAAACCCCAATCACAACAGGGAACCTCTCTTAGTTCCAAATGGGACGAACTATTATAAATAAAATAAAATAAAATAAATAATTTAGTATATGAGAATTACAGGTTTTACTACCATACGCCCTGAAATGGCTTCTACAAGAACGTATGAAGACTTTTCGAAGTTCTTAGGCGCTAATCCTGCCAGACTAGGTATTGTATCGTCATTATATGATCAGTATACAGCATCTTATCTTACAGAGTCGCTGATGAACATTTATACGATGGAGAAAGATCGTAAGAATGCATTCCAATCAGTTAACTCATTCATGGTTGAGTGGGATATTGATGTGAATTTTATCAAACGTGTTCCTTTCTTATCTGTACCAGAAGGCGATGGTGCACAGGGAACAGACATCGTAGTTCATTTCCCTGAGAACTACTATCAGAAAAATGACGTGTTTATTATTGAAGGTTCACGTCAGCAATTAATTGTTCTTAGCCGTCCTGTTCGTAGAAGTGACGCTGACTTTGAATTAATTTGTAAGATTCAGGATTCCGACTATGCTGCTACACTTGATTTTTCAGCTTGCCAGCCTGGTATGAATACTCGTTTCTTAACAAACTATCAGCCTGAGCTGCATGAGGAAGGTTATACAAAATATCAGAGCAATACTGAAAAACATAGAACTTTCATCTCAATGCACCGTAATGATGTTTCATATTCAGCTAAATATGCTGCAATGGAAGATCAATTTATTACAATTGGTAAAGGTGATGGTAAAGATGATGTAACATATAAGATGAATCCTGCTGCTAAGGATTGCTTGGATAACTTTATGCTGTCTCGTAACAATTCATTACTTTGGGGTAAAACTAACGTAGATAAGTATGGCAAAGCTAAGATTTTTGATCCAGAAACTGGTCAGCCTATTATCTCTGGTGATGGTATTATTCCTCAAATTGAGCGTTTTGCAGGTAAATATATCTTTACAAAACTGAATATGCGTGTCTTTGAGACTGCTCTGCAGGCAATGGTTGCTAAGTCAGAGAAGCCTACTGGAAATCAGTACATCTTCATTTGCAATACTGCAATGTGGAATGATGTTCAAAGAGTAATGTCAAATTGGATTCGTGACTATAAGACTAACGGAGCTTTCATTTATTCAAAGGCTACTAATGGTTATATTAATCTTGGTGCAACCTACAATGCATATGAATTTGCAGGTAACACTATTGCATTCAAGATTGACCGTTCCTTTGATATTGAGTTCCCATCTCCTCGTAGATTTGGTATCTTCCTTGACTTAACAGCTGACGGAAAAACTGGACGTCCTGCACTTTCTATGTTCACATTCAAAGGTCTGCAGATTGTTCATAACTGGTTAACTGGTCCTGGTGGACGCGATGGTAAGTCAGGTGGAGAGGTTTCAACTCCTGTTGCAGGAGCTAAACTTATCAACTGGGGATATGCTGGAGTAGGCGTATTCAATCCTTACAGATCGTTCATCCTGATGTCAGAGAACTAAAAAGAAATGTGTGAAAGATTCCCTTTGTAATAGGGGAATCTTATCACCATTAAATAGATTGTATGATGTATAGATAAATTTGAATAAGACAAAATATGAATAATATGAATAATAATGACCCCAGTAATATTATAACACTTAGAAGTGTATATGGAAAAGTAAAAACATACTACTTTAACCCAATGAGAGGAAAAAATGGAACATATCCTCCTTTTGTAAAGAGGGTTAGGGTAAGTGCAGATGGTCGTGATACAGAAATGATTTTGAGTGAACAAGAATTAAATAGTGATCAAAGAGACTTTTTTATCCCAGAGGATCTCGAAATTATTGTAACTGATGGAACGACATTTGATTTAAGTAATCAATATCAAAAAAATATCTGGGAGTGCATTAAAGATTCTCATTTAATTGCTCCAGAAAGAGGTGCAAAAGATGAACATGGCAATCTTCTTATCGATGGAGACATTAGACGTTATGGATTAGCAGAATTATATGTTGAACGTCCTGGAGTTGAATCCAAGAAACGTGTATCCCGCATTAAGTTAGTAACAAAGGCTTACACATTTATTGAACAAGATACCTCAGAACACAGAAAGGTTATTTGTAAACTTCTAGGAAAATCAATGAGAAATGCTCCTGATACTGACATTCAGGATTATCTATATCAAAAAGCAGAGAAAGACCCAAATCTCATTATTGATATTTATACCAGTGCAGATCAGGCTTTGAAATTATTGCTAATTGATGGCAAACAAAAAAATATTATTAGAACACAAAGCGGTGTTTTAATGTATTCCGATACAGCTCTTGGAGTTACTGATGAAGCCGCAATTTTATTCTTAAAAGATCCAAAGAATAAGGCTATTTATGATTCAATTGTTTACGAGGTTTTTGGGGACATGAAAACAGATGATCTCGAAACGAAGCCCAGAGAGTCTAAAAAGAAATAATAAATTAGAATATTATGACCGCTAGAGATTTATATGAATATGGTTTGATAGAACTTAATAAGTTAGAAGCGCCAAGTCTCTTAACTGAAGACTATGTTTATTTTTTAAATAAAGCGGTTCAACAATACATAAATTTAACATATAATAGATATGATATTAATCAGCAATCTACTGACGATTTAAGAGTTCTAAAAGCCACAGCGTTGTTTAAAGACGAAGATATTAAAAAGTTAAAAAGTGCTGATAATTTGGTATCTATTCAAAGCAAAATAAACTATGGGATTTTATCATCAACTTATTATGTAGATCTTCCAAAAGACTATATGCATATGCTTAATTGTATTGTAGGCTTTGCAAGAACCGAAAATCCTAATAAGAAAACTCATTGTGATAGTGAGGTAGGAACCAAAGTTTATTTTACTGCTAAACGACTTACTGCAGACATGTATGGAGGGGTAATTAATAATTACTACCAAAAACCTTCATATAAGAGGCCTTATTACTATTTAAATACTATTAATACAAGTAATGAAATAGTTACCAATAAGGAACAAGATGATTCTATATTAAATTATATAGCAGATATAGAATCTTTAAGAGATTCTGAAGCCAAAAAAGGTGAGCGTATAGCAAATCCCTCTAATGTACGACTGGAATTAAGATTCGGAGATGATACTTTATATACTCCATCTGAAGTATATATTGAATATATTAAAGCTCCTATGTACATTAGATTGAGTCAGGCCGAAATTGATGATCCAGGTGCTGACGTATCCCAAATTTTAGAATTCCCAGATTATGTATGCTACGAAATCTTGAATATTTTTGTTAGATTAATTATGGAAAATGCAAGTGATCCTCGATTACAAACAAATATTCCACTTAATCAGACCATTCCTGAAGCACAATCTAGGAATTAATAGTATTAATTTTAAATAAATACACAAGTATGTTTGATTTTTTTAAAGAGGTAATAATCAACTCAGATACTCTTCCTACGGAGGAGGGCATCGATGTTGCTGGCAATCCTTTTAAACGCTTTTATGCATTAACTTCTAGTAATGCTGCAGAACTTGGACTAAGTTATAAGCCAAAAGAAGATACGTTTAGAGTTCTTCGCTGTGCTGATTATGTAAAGTCTGCTGTTAAAGATAGAAAAATCCATAAAACTTTTGGTACTAAAGGAAAGGTTGCACAAGTTGAGTTTAATTTAAGCAGCATCAATTCAGTTCCAGGGCAGTACAGAATTATCATAGATATTAGTCTGGAAAATCGTTACTATAGTGATTATAAATATCCGTGGTCAGCATTCCATAAACCTGTTATGGTTGAATTTGATGTTCCTGAAAGTTCAAAGTTGGAAACCTTAACAGATACTGTAGTAGCTGCACTTAAGAAGTATGTTCCTTCTGATTATAAATATGCAGTCTCTAGAAAGAAGGCAGCTGGAGAAGTTCAGGTAATGTGCGCGGATCCATATCAGGTTATTAAATCTGCAAAAATCCAAAAAGTAGTGGAAAGCGGATGCTATGAAGGTTGCTCTGACTGCGAATATGTAGATACTGATGTAGCAGTAAATATTACAAAAAATGTTGCTCCTTTTGCAACGGGTGAATGGTTAACAGAAAATTTACGTTTCCCAACATATCCAAATTTACGCTATGCTAGTGTAAATGATGATGAGAAACCAATTCGTGGAGCTACCTATGTACAATATACTTTTGACTACGTTTCTCCTCGTAAGGGTCTATCTGGACAAGGTACTGTTGGACAAGCACTTACTTCTGTTACTCATCATGTCTTCTATGTGCTGGACTCTTTAGCTTCTAAATTTGACGAGGCTATTAGTAAGATTGGAGAGATTGTTCCGATGAATGGAACTATTGTTATTCTTAACGGAGGAAAAGAAGAAAACGAGATTACAGTAACCGTAGATCAAATTACGGGAAACCAAGTTAGTTTGAAAGCTACCTTCTCTGAGCAAAAAGAGGGCGATGCAGAATTTGAGTGGTCCATTAATATGACTCAAGGTTCTGGTTATTCAGTAGATCCTTCTAAAGGTGCTGAGACAACTGTAAAATGTACAAGCCCCTCTGAAGGAGATGCAGGTACAGTAACGGCTACAGTTGGTAATGTATCTGTTTCAAAGCCTATTAAGGTAACAGCATAAAGATCATTAATACTGAGCAGGACAGGACTAATTCCTGTTCTGCTTTTTCTTTTTAATTATGACAATAGAAGCCATAGCTAGTGCCGTATGAAACAACGTTTATGACGGCCTAAAAGGAACTGTAAGTAATCCAGCGATGTCATTAGAACAATTAACTGATGAGGTTGTTGCAGAAAGAAATAATATTGCAAAAGAATATCTTTTAAAAGGAGTTATGACTTTACAAGAACTTTATAATGCAGTAAATTGTGTTGAAGTTAATTGTGATTTTATGTCAAAGTGTTGTGATCTTCCAGTTGGAAAGAAAGCTTTGCACTTTGAAATTCCTCCTATTCTTCTTATGAATGGAGTTTCTACAATTCAATTTGTAGGAAGTATAGACAGACAAGAACAATACAGCGTTTATACTGATGTAAGTTATAAATTCCATTTTTATAGAAAAAGAGGGGCAGATAAACCATTTGTTTACATAGATCCTACAATAAATGCTAATGGGAATATCGATGGATATATCTTTAATGTGCCTTTTGTAAAATATATCTCGGTAATTGCAATTTTTTTAGATCCAAGAAAATTATTAGAATTTGATTGTTGTAATGACCCTGAAACTATAACAGAATGTGGAATTATCTCTAATGATATTATTCACAGACTTACTGAAAAAAAGATGAGGTATTACAGAACTGCTATGTTACCTCCTCAACCTAATACGCAAGCCCCATTATAATGAAATTACATAATTTTAATTCTGTATATTCCATGGCAAGTATTGTTTATGGGATTACTGTAGATCCTACCAACTTTGAGGATGTTGCAATGTTAGGATGGGAATTAATAGGGAATAGACACACAAAATTATATAGATACGTTACCAATACAATAAATAAACGTATTAAACTACCTTGTAATTTAGTGGAAATAGAATCGATTACAATTCCTTATATGGATGCTCAGATGACATCTAATCAAACCACTTATCCACAAGTGTACAACCAATACGTTGAAAGATATATTGAAGCTTGAAAATGAGATAAAGCCCCTTTATATGAATCAGGAAAACTTATTAAATATCGAGAAGAAGGGGATGAAATTGTTTTTGATAGGGATTTTTCAGAAGTAATTATTCTTTATCACGGAATTATTGCTGATGAAGAAGGGTTGCCACTTTTGAATGATAAAGAAGTTCGAGCTTTAGCAGCTTATGTTGTATACTCTGATACTTATAAACAAGCATTGATGAGAAAAGATGGGAATCTTGTACAACTTGCACAAGTAGCTAAAGCAGATTGATTAAAAGCCTGTACCGCAGCTAGAATTCCAGATGTATTTACGCAAAATGATATGGATGCTATTCTCGATGTGAAAACTCGTTGAGATCGTAAACAATATGGAAAATCATTTAAACCAATTCTATAAATGCGATATTTTACTAATCATTGTATAACTTCTACTGAATTATTTAGAAAGTTTAAGAAGGATAAAATAAAGCTTTCAAAAAAACAATACTTAAAAGAATATAAAGCAGATACAAGGCAAGAATTAGCTGCTAAGGTTCTTAATTATTGTTTATATTTAGTACTATTGGATATTATAAATAATAATATTATTTTTGCATTACCTGATACATTTGGATTTGATTCTGAGATCTCTATGAAAACATTCCAGGGAGATGAGTTCAAAGAAATGTGAAGAAAAGGTAAATTTAGAGACATTGATTTTGTATTATCTGGATTTAGAGGACATCAAATATTCTACACTTTTGAAACTAAATCTGGAGTGAAAGAAAAACCCATCTATGTTAACAAGAAGCTAAAAGATATTATTAGTGATAATACGAATGCAGGAAAAAATTACTTCTAATGGATATTATTAAATACTATACAGACTATATTGATGAAGTGAATGAGAAGTTTCCTTCTTTGAGTAAACATGAGATAAAGCAAATATTAAATTATGGATTAAAAATGTTTAATACCTGTCACAGAAATGGTTTGGATACTATTAATATAACATCCTACTATACTATGTATACTGGTAAATTGTTTAATGATGATTTTACACATTATCATTATTGAAGAGTGAAGTATAAGAAGAAGTTGAGATTTCTTTATAAAAGGCAAAAAACAATCTATGATGGCCATTATTATTTTGGGATGACAGAAAAAGAATTTGAATATTATCAATCTCAAAAGAAAAATAGAGGTGCTCGACGTCAAGTTTTCCATTATCCATATATGTTTGCTTATAAAATAAAAGAAGAGGCTTTTTCAGATCGTGGTCGTAAATATTTCTTTATAGTAGATTATCCAGAAGATGTAGGATGGATGTTTTACAAAGAAAATTGAACCACTCGAAGAGCAAGATATTTTGCTTATAGAGATGATTATGGAAATATACAAATGATTTAAGTATGGCAAATAATACTAAACAACAAGCGATAAATACTTTTACAGGTGGTTTGAATACTGATTTACATCCATTAACAACACCTAATGATATTTTAACTGACTGCATTAATGGTACAGTTATAACATATAATGGCAATGAATATATTCTGCAAAATGATATGGGTAATTATAAACTTGAAAAAGCCAAATTATGGGCAGATTATATTCCAGTTGGAATTAAGGAATATGGAAATATTATGTATATAGTTTCCTATAATCCAATTGATAAAAAGTGCCAAATTGGGTCTTACCCCTCTCCCCAAACATTATTTGATAGTTCTTCTAATGATATAAATAGGCAATATACAGGTATCTCTATTGATCTTTTAGAGGATAGTACTGTAAAAACTTATTTGGAGAAGCCCGAAAATGTGGCACAAAATTACTTATATACATTTTTGATAAAGGGAGAGAATTTACAGATTTTAATGCCAGAGGATGAGCCGAATTGTACCTTTTTGAATCCTGGAGATAAGTATTGATTGTATAAAGAGAATAATGAAGAGGATATTTGAAAATTGCAGTATGAGAAATATTACTCATTTACTGATAAAAAAGAGGCTTATGATATTTCTGATATAATTCAGGTAAAAAATATTCCCTATGAAGATGGAGGATTGATGTCAAATGTAACTTGGGAAACACCTGGATGAGTTGCATACAAACCAAAGTTGTACGATATAAATTATTTTAATATATATGTAACAGATATATCATATCCTAGATATATCTTTTCTTCAGAGTCTTCTACATTAACTCTATCTCTGCAAACCCAAATTCAGATATTTGGTAAGTCTTTAGAACCCAATTGTTATAAAGTGTGTGCTATATATCAGCTGGATGATAATTCAGGAAAAGAAAATAATTGGCTTCCTTTAGAATATGAGGAAGGAAATAGGAAAGACTATGGAAATGGGATATCCTTAATATATAGTACGTTAACTCCTAGCCAACAAATTAAATTTTATAAAGAAACAAAAGCAATAAATGTTCGAGCCGTTCCTTATATCGTATATGAAAATGAAGATGGGCAATATGGATTTATTTATGATAATTTTAGAATTGAATACAGAATTGATTTAGATGAGCTTACTAATGTATCTACTATTAATGTTTTTGACACTTATAAATATTTAGTTGGCAATAATGAAGTAACTATCAATTTCAACATAAATTCTCCTATAGGAAAAGAGCTCTCTGCTGAGGCATATATTTACAGTTTGAGACAAGACTCTGAGAGTAAAAAATTAATTAAGGATAATGAACATAAGTGATTAGTAGGTTCTGATTTAAATGTTTATGGGCAAAATATTGTAAGTATAAATAAAGATACTCTAGATGTAAAAGGAGAAGTTCCTTTTAGGTTGGAGGATATTTATTTGTTTGAAGTTGAATTTAAAAAAGATACAAAAGATGAAACAGATAATACATCAAGTGCCTCCTTTTCCAGAACTCAAATATTAATAGCTTCCTCAATAATGAATGGGTTTTATAACAAAAGGAACCGATTTCAAGAAATTTTAGCTTCAGAATGAATGCCTTTAATACAAGAAAATCTTATTATAAAAGAGGCATTTTTATCTGTTGACAAACAGACAGGAGCTAAAAAAGAAGGATTTGTTTTAACTAATTCATTAGCTCAGCTATTTTCAGAAGATTTTAATAATATATACGATGAAGCAGCTGATGCTTTAGCAACACTTTCCAATATATATAAAACAGCTGAGAAAAATCCAGAAAATGTTTATTTTGGAAAAATTGCAGGTAATACTTATGAAGCAACTGGAACTCTTAAAGTAGGGATGAAGAATTTATCCGAAAATAATGATATTGAGGATACTTGTTGAGAGGGCTTAAAATTTAATGTCTCATCTACAGATAGGACGGTTAATTATGATCTTAATATAGAATCAAGTGGTTGAAAGAGTACCTATGCTATTAAACTAGACTCAGATAATAAAGATTGTTATAGTACTTATTTATGGAATTTTGATATAGAAAATATTGCTCTAAATTCTATAACATCTGATTGAGGAGGGTATCAAGAAGTCAAAACTGGAACTAGACAATACTTATTTGAAAATCTACCTTGGTATTTTGTTGGAGATGAAATAGCACCCCTAGATTCTAATAGCTCTCCATTAAATATTTCAAAGCTTAATGCCTATACTATACTTGGGAAAATAAGAAGTGTTACCAACTATACAGAAATACCATTAGGGTATACCCTATCTGTAAATGGTAATGATATGGATTTTGCAGTAAGTGCTGATAAATATAGAGGTACTTGGGTTCCTGAGTATGAAGAAGATTCTATCTTTTCATTAGACGCTAATACTCTGTTATCAGAGAGTTTTACTAATAATGGAACAACTCCTCATACTGTACCCTCTATACGATTTACATCTGAAAATGATGGTAAAAAGTGAGGACTGGATCATATAACAAGTAATGAAAATACATGAACAAATATACATAAGTTCTTTGATCAGACTCTTGGTTCTGCATATGGGGAACAAAAAAAACCTTTATTTATTCCGATATGCTTTGGAAGTCATAGTACAAGCACTTCTAGTTATGGATGAAGTATTAATGGAACAGATGATGTCTTATCAAACAGTATGTGATTTACAGCTGGAATAGGAGTTTTAAGTGAAAATCCTATAACAGGTTCAGTAATTGCATTAGCTAGTTTTACAAACCTTGAATTTTTAAAAGGGTTTGGTTATTTATATAATCCCTATCCTATACCTGGAGGAGGTACAGTGAAGCAAACAGATGGAAACAGTCGATATTTTATTTTAGTAGGAAATGACACTCCAGGAAAAGCATGATGGAATGCAAATATTATATCTTCCAAGCTACTCTTATTTGGTTTACATATTTATTCTTTAAAAAATATTAGATATGAGTCCTGTAGACTATTAAATTCAACTATTTCAGACTATATAATGAATATTGATAAAGTAAACTTTTCTCTTAAAAGCTTTTGGACCATAAAGAAATGAAATTATAAAGGTGTGGATTTATTAAGTGACAATCCAATAAAATGAGTGAATAATGAAGAAACTGATAAAGAATCTTGATACGATAACCTTAATTTTAACTTGCCATATACTTTTAATGGAAAAAGCTTTAATAACCTACTTCCATCTTTAGACAATATAATTTGGATTGATTCTCCAGAATGAACTTCTAAAAATGAAGATGAGAATACTTATAGAAATAAATTAGGGGAACTGTCTAATAAATTATTGCAATATTCAAATTCTAATAATTATGAGTTGTATAGTGATCTAGAAGATGCTAATGTAAAATTATATTATGAAGTACTTGGGCTGGCTAAAAAATTAAAAGTGGTAGAGCAAACTTCTAATAATTCTGGATATAACACAATAGTCTATAATACAGAGTTTACGACTGCAGATATGTCAGCAGTTGCTCCTATTAAAGCCGCAGGCGGAACTAGAGGCTATGGAATTATGCCAACCTTAGACTTGTCAAATATATGCGGTATAGACGCTGGAGGAGATGTAGAATCTGGAAATATTACTTCTGAGTATTGAGGCACTCTTAAGGAACTTTGTACCGTTACACAGGAATTTATTGATACATATAATTTACAAGATGTCGAAAATTCAACTAACAGCTAAAAAATATAATAGTGAAGGGGATTTAGCTCATGAGTATAATCCCCTTCACAACAAATTAACTAGGGATGGAATATTAGAGGATTTTATAACGGATGAAATAGATTTCAATTTAACTAAACCAGCAGACATTGAATGTCAGCCCTCCTATGATGGAACTGTTAATTTAATTATAAATGATGATCTAAATCCTCCCAGAATAATTAACACAACATATACAACCCTAGAAAACAATAGATATAAACGAGTTGTAAGAAACCAAACTGAACAAACCAATCTTTATAGAGAAGGCCAAATAGATCAAAGAACTAGACTTTTTAGAAATTTAACAAAACTTCCTAAAATAGATTTAGTAAATGTTCTCTATCATGGAGAATTAAAAGGCGGTAATTACACTTTTTACATAAAATTAGCAGATAACGATTATAATAAAACAGACATAGTAGCGGAATCTGGAATAATTTCCATATTCAAAGGAACTATAGAAGTCCCATCAACAATATCAGGAACATTAGAGGATGAAAGAACAGATAAGTCAATTACACTTAAGATATCGGATATTGATGTATCGTTTAACAGAATTTTCGTATATTATGAAAGAGCATACTCTGATTTAAATGGAATTTTAAAAACAGAAGTTTGTGAGATAATTAAACCCTACGAAATTAAATCATCGTCTCAAGATCTTGTTATTAATGGGTTTGAAGAAGTTAAGCAGATATCAGAGGAGGATCTTAGTATTAGATATAATATATGCACTGGAGTAAAAACTCAAGCCCAGGTACAAAATATGCTATTCTTTGGTAACGTGCAACAAACGGTATTAGATAACGCATCTTTACAAAATATATCATATTATATAAAAGCTTCTCAGATTCAAGGGGAAAGTATAGGATATATAGAACCAGCAACTTATTATAAGAGGTCACAAGAAGACATAGGGATGACCGAATATTATAATCCTATAAATATATATTATTCTTTAGGGTACTGGCCAACAGAATTATATAGGTTTGGAATAGTATACATATTTAAAGATGATTCTCTAAGTCCTGTATATAATCTAAGAGGATGTGATTTTTCTTCTATGAAAGATAATTTAGAAGGTTCTAATTATACCCTTAGTACAATTAGTAGTAACATCATACCAAGTGATAATTTTTCTATACCTAATGATCATTATCTTTCTAATACTAAAGGAGTGTTTAAGTTTAAAGATACTAACTTATATGAGAAAGATGGAAAAAAGGGAGTATATCCTTTAGGAATACAATTTACTATAGATGTTGATATAGTTACTAAGCTCAAAGAGTATAACGTAAAAGGTTTTTTCTTTGTGAGGCAAAAACGTATCCCAATTATACTAACTCAAGGATTTACTGTAGGTGTAGATAAGACTGCCTATGTGCCTATGCTATCAATAAATGATTTATATAAAACAGAGTCATTTATAAATAAGAACTTAACATTAACTACATCTTATAAAGAAAAATTAATTGAGGGAACTTTGCAAAGTCATGGATTATTGTCTGTTGATGCTATGGTTAATAAACAGCTTCAATCTATATTAGATAATTCGGAGTTTTCTTTAGAAAGATATTATACAACTTCAGAGTTAGGATCAAGTAATTCTTTACTTGGACAAAGATCATACTATACAAAAGACTATCAAAAATCTAATTATACAGGTTATACCAAAGGAAAATGTGTTTTTGTAGATATGGATATTCCTTTAAAATATTACGATTCATATGGATATTCTACACGTGCAGGGTCTTCTGAAGATTGTAAAGAAGTAAAGTTCTTAGGGGGAATAAACTATAATGCTGACAATAATAAGATAGTTAGAGGAGTATATTGTCCATTTATTGGAACAAATAAGGTACTTACTAAAAATGCTATATATAATGTACGATTAGGTAATTATTCTAAAACTTATGAATTAGAATATTTTAAAATTCGAGGTAATGATTTATCCCCTTTCATGGCAGTTAGTCCAAGATATGAACTAGAGGATTCAAAATTGTTTGATAAAGATCTGCAATCATATATTGTACCAAAAGTATTTAGAGGGGATTGTTTTACCACTACTGTAACAATTAGATTAAATAAAAATTTTATTGACTCAGAAGTCCCAACCAATGATATAATTGTAGATCCAAACACATGGAAAGAAGGATACAAAGGATATAGTCAGACATCTGCCTCGGATTGAAAAAATATAAATCGTGCAGACGTTAATACAGTTCCTTTAGGGATGTGAGTAACATTTAAATGCCTTTCTAATTATAATTTGGGCCTTAGATCAGAAGATAGATCCCATTTAGAAGAAATGGCTTTAATGGGAAATCCCAGAAGTTTTGTTCCTTTACAAGGTGTAAATGTTGCACCTTCAAACAAAATTCCAGAAACAGCTCTATTGAATGCTGGATATTCTTCAACATTGCCATATAAAAAGTATTTTACTGCTCCAGATGTTCCTTATGTAAAAGATATATTTGACACCAGAATTATGTTCAGCAACGTTCAAATTGAAGATGATTTTAGAAATGCTTACAGAATATTTCAAGGATTGTCTTATAAAGATATTGAACGTCAATACGGAGCAATTGTTAAATTACTCTCATTAGGTGCTAATCTCTTTTGTGTATTTGAACATGGTTGTGCAATTATTCCAATTAATGAAAAAGCATTAATAGCAACTAGTACTGGCCAAGCTATTCATATGTATGGTTCTGGGGTTTTGCAAAATCAGGTAACTCCTATATCTCCAGATTATGGAAGCATTTGACAAGAATCTATTATCCGCACTCCTAATGGAATTTATGGTGTAGATACATATGCCAAAAAAATTTGGAGATATAATACAAATGGATTCCAAATAATTTCTGACATGGCCGTTCAAAGATTTTTACATGATAATATAATTCTTCAAGAAAGCGATAAATATCCTATTATTTCTTTAAAAAATGTAAAGACCCACTTTAATAATTATAAAGGGGATGTTATGTTTACATTTTACAATGGAGATAAAGTTTGGAACTTATGTTATAATGAAAGACTTGAAAAGTGAATTACCAAATATAGTTGAACTCCTCTAGCTTCAGAAAATATTAACAATATTTTCCTATCTTTAGATAGAAAAAGAGCCTCAATTTATGGTATTATCTATGATAATATAAATACTGAATCTGGAGCACATATTGAAGATAGAGAAGAGTATGATAGAGTCTGTGGAAATTTATGAGAGTATGATAATATAACAAGAACTGTTGTTATGAAGGGCTATGAGTTCTTTGATAAATTTAATGTTAGAATCACTTCAATCACATCATCTACTTTAGATGAGAATGATGTAGAACATACTATTAGATTTGTTGAGAACCCAGAAACAGCTTATGATGTTAAATGTAAGATTTTTAATGCTAAGGATCTAAGTTTTTCTAATTATCAAATAGGATATATTGATAAAGACAATCCTGGAAAGAAAATTGAAATATCACAACAAGGTAAAAATCTAAAATTAGAAGTAGAGAATTTTGAAGAGGTATCTAAACTTTTATATTTGAAGATTAACTTTGAAGTTACCCCATACATTGATACAACAGTAGAAAACACTGACAATCCTTATATAAATGAGGAAAATGTTTCTGAACAAAATGGGGAAAATAAAATTAAAGCTTTAAGTAGTACAATAGAAGAATCTATAGTATTAATTAGAGACGTACAATCTCTTGAAAAGGATACAAAAGGTCTATATGAAAAATTATTAAGAAATGGTTTCTATGTTCACGGTAGAGCAGGTATTTTTAATGAGATTAATTATTTTGATGAGGATCCTAATAATGAAATTCTTCCAACTAAATGATATAACAAACAGGAACCCTTTGAATTTGAATTTGTCGTAAATACTCCAGCTGGAATTCATAAAATTTTTGATAATTTAGTTATGATTTCTAATAATGTAGAGCCAGAATCTTTGGAATTTGAAATTATTGGAGATGTGTATGATTTTAATAAGGCTGGATTATATAAATCGGAACATGCTAGTTCTAATGGATTTTGAAATAGTGATGGCACTTTTAATAGTGAAGAATATGCTGCTAAGAAAATAGCTCTTGAAAGAGAAACTGCAAAAGAAGGCAAATATTCTCAAATTTTTGAGAAGCAGCAAGTAGAAATTGAAAAAGACCATGTTTTAAATCAATATATACTAAAAGTCAAACAACCAATTAAGAATATAAAAACTTATGGAAGAAGACGAGGTAATATTGAATATAAAGAAGACAGATGGTTTACCACAATTACTCCCATCTATTACAAAGATCGAATTGTAGGTACTAACAATTTTACTGATTTAAAAAGCACAAGAATTAGAGACAAATGGATTAAAATTAGGATTAAATATACTGGGGAAAAACTAGTAGTAATTAATACTATTCAATCATTATTACGATTAAGCTATGCATAATATAATAAAATATCAAGGCGGAAAGAAATTTAAAAATACTAAAGTAGGGGCATTTGCAGGAAAATATGGAGATGCTTTAGGAGCTGCAGGAAGTATGTTTAGTGGGATTGGAGGGCAAATAAAAGGATTTACCGAAACACAATCATCTATTAATAGTGGCATACATTCTTTAATGCAAGCTGCTGGACCAGCAGGTCAATTAGCATCAGCAGCTGTTGGAGTATTTGATACAATAGGTGGAGCTTTAGGAGCTAAAACTGATATTATAGATAAAGATGCAGCTGCAAGGGCTGGGTTTAGCGGGGCTAATAATACCAGTGAGATACTTACTAGTATCCCTGGCTTGGGTACAATAATGAGTGCATTTTCAGGAAAAACTATTAAATCTAATAAATCCGCTGAAATTGATGCTTTATCTGGAGCCTATGGTAAGTCAACTGGAGATATAGATGCTGCTCAAAAAATGGGAAATAAGAGTATGCTATTTGGTAAAGGAAAGGCTAATAAGTTTATTAGAGAACAAAATAGAGTTAATGAGCTACTAACAGATATTGGTTTAGAAAGTAAACTTAGAAAGTCTAATGCAGCAGCAGATACTTATGCTTCTCAAAATCAAAATAAATATTCTGGTTATACTCCACAATTACTTCTATCTCGTAAAGGTATGAAATTTCCAGAACTTGATGATGCAAGATTATTATTGCAAAAGTTCTCTAAGTCTATTCAAGAACCGCCAAAATTTAAAGATGGAGGTAAACTAAATGTTATTGCAGAAGGATCTTTGCATGCAAGAAAGCATGATTTAGAAAAAACTAATCCAGAATTGAAAGGAGTTATTACTCATAAAGGAATTCCAGTAATTTCTCATAGTGAAGGAGGAGAAATTATTCAACATGCTGAAATTGAAGGAGGAGAATTAATTTTAAATAAAGATTTAACTGTAAAGCTTGAAGAATTATTTAAAGATGGTTCTGAAGAAGCAATGATTAAAGCTGGAAAATTATTAACAACAGCTATTTTACGAGATACTGAAGATCGCACTAAATCAATTATATAATGGATATTTTAGTAGGAAATAAGAAATACGATGTAGAGGTTGCAGAAAATGAAGAGGAAAGAATGAAAGGTCTTCAAGAAGTTATTGAAATGGATGACGATGAGGGAATGTTATTTATATTTCCTGAACCTCAACATGTAGACTTTTGAATGAAAGATACTGAGATACCATTGGATATAATTTTTATAAATTCAGATCTGGAGGTAATTTCAGTAAAACAAGGAGAGCCTATGTCCGAAGATTTTATAAGTGAAGATAATGTACAATATGTTTTAGAAGTAAATCAAAACTCTGGAATTGAGGAAGGGGATGATGTTATCTTAGATTATGAAGAAGATGACGAAGAGGATGAAGCTGCTAAAATGTATGTGTTAGGGAGTGATGGGCAGGCACAATATGAGCTTGTTGGAGGAGAACGAATCTTTAGCCGACCTAACACAAAAGTTCTTGTATCTAAAGCCAAAAAAGCATACAAAACAAAATCGGACTCAGATTATAAAGCTTTGGGAAGACAGGTTTTTAAATATTTAGAGAAGCAAAACTCAAACGAACCAGAATATGTAGAATCTCCAAATTAAATTTAAATTATTTGGATTATTTAAATAATATATGTAATTTTGGGAAGTAAAAGAGTATACGACAATATGTCTTTATAGAGAGTAAAACTAAATTATATTAATAAAATAACAATAAGTAATATGGCTTATATTAAGAAATTCCAAGAAGGTGGAGCCGCTCCTGCAGCTGCTCCCGCTGGTGCTCCTGCAGGTGGTGAGCAAGATCCTATTCAGATGTTAGCAGAAATGGCAATGCAAGCCTTACAAGGACAGGACTGCCAAATGGCTATGCAGGTTTGTGAAGGTTTCGTTGCTTTGATTCAGCAAGCTATGGGAGGTGGACAGGCTCCAGTTGGACAAGCTCCAGAAGGAGAACCTGTATTTAAGAAAGGTGGAAAAATTGCTGGACGTAAGAAATGCGGAAAGAAAGAGAAAGGCGGAGACTTAAATATCATTAAGAAGAAATAAATCTAACTAATGATTAATAAAGATAGAAGGGAGATTGTATGTAGTCAATCTCCCTTTTTAAGTATAACACATTGATAAAATGGCACAGGTAAATATACAAAAACTCCAAGAGGGAGGGTCTGTAAAAAAATATGGGACCTTCACTAAGGATGGTGTGACATATCAAGTTGACGACGACTTTCTACAGGCTATGGCGGCACACGGTAGTTCAATCACGGATGATAGAGCTAGAGCTGATTATGGAGCTATTGTTAATGCTCTTAGATCTGGTGCCGATTTATCATATGATTCTAATACTAATGAGTTAAGAGGAGATGTAACGTTTGATAATATGAATGCACGTCAAAGAAGACGAGCTGCAAAACGTACCTCAAAAACTGGAGAAGTGTTGGATAGCACTTTTAATGGAAGAGTAAATCAAGTTAAAACTGCAACAAATGCTTTACGTGGATTTAGTCATAATCAAAATACAGTAAGAGCTAATCCAAACAGAAGTATTGATATTTCTAGAAAGTTATTACTTCCTTATCTAAGAGATGAGAATGGTAAGTTAAAACTTGATGAAAATGGAAATCGAATATACAATGCTGATATTGATGATTCTAAAATCTTTAATAGGTTAGATTTTATACAAAATCTTGCAAATGAGGAAAACATTGTAGACTGGAAAGGTTATAATAATCAGACCAAAGAGGATTATTTAAGATTTGCTAGAGAATATTCTGATTGGGATGGTTTACGACAAAGGATTAAAAACGGAACCATTACCGATCGTGATATTACCACACTCTCTAAATTAGGTATTTTAGATAGAGAAACTACTTCGGGAACCTCTGAAAGTGGGGGAGCTCAATCAGAACAGGAAAAATGAGAACTATGGGATAAAGAAAATAATTTTACTCCTGATTTTAGAAGTACTTATAATATTTCCTATGGTCCAAATGGAGAACTTCTTACAGAAGGTTTAGGATTAGAAGGCTATGGTAAAGATTGGAGACATGCATATTTTGGGGAAAATTTTGTTAAGATTCACCCAGAATTAAAAAGATTTCAAGACTACATTCTTTACAATGGAAGACTATATAGTAAAAACGAATGATCTAATCCAGACTCTGAAATTAATCAAATTTTAAAGTCTCCTAACGTGGATATTTTTAATAAAATGAGTCAAAATTTATTTGATCCAATTAAAAATGGTCAATGGCAAGTTTTATGAACAAATAATCCGTTTCAAAGGTATAATTCTCAGCTTCAATATAACCCCTATTTTAATAGTACTTATAAAGATGATAATAATGTATTATATGCTTATACATCACCTTTATATGAGAATTTACCTCAAGGAGTTACTGTAATGGATATTATTGATAGTAATACGCCAAGAAATGAATTTGGAGTGCCTACTTCTATCTCTCCTGTAGGATTAGATGAGAACGGAAATGTCATTGATATTTCTAAATATATTAGAGCTGTGGGTTATAATGGAGAGGCTACTGGAAATGCATTTTATTCAAGAGTAAATCCAACTGACAAAATTCTTGGAGGATATGTTTGAGATGATTTTGATGAATCTGGAAAATACAGTTTTGCTTACAATCCTGATAACCCAGAAATGGGATATTTCTACGATTCTGAAAATAATAAACTGTATCCTTTTCGTCAAGAGGTATTTCGTCAATTGTTAAATAATGATGGTTATTTATCTGCAGAAGAAATTAACCAAATTAAACACATGGATTGAGGAGCATTTAGACGTTGGTTAAATAGAAATATGGGTCCTCTTGGAATGTATGAATTTGCAGGAGCTCGTCAGCCTGCAATTCCATATAATCGACAGGTTCCAAAACAACAAACAGGAGGATTAATTAATTGAATATCTCAGGATACTCCTAAAACGTCTCCAAAAGTTAAAGTCCGTGATGAAAAGAAAGCTGCAACTACTTCTCAAATTAAAAGCGGAGATTTAACAGCTGCAGACAAATGGCAGCTTGGTGCACTAGCTGCAGATTTAGGTGCTTTAGTTGCCGCTATACCAACTGGAGGTAATCCTGCAGCTGCAACTTTAGGAGTGGGTTCCACTGCTACTCAGTTTATTTCTGATGTTAAACGGGATGGTTTAGATTGGGGCGATATAGGAAATGCAGCACTAGGACTTGGATTAGATGCTATTTCTTTCTTGCCAGGAGTTGGAATAGCTGGAAAAGCAGCTAAAACAGCCAGAATAATTAAGAGAATCAAACCTTTACTAACAGCAGGTTTTTCTGCATTAGGTTTGTCTGCTGCTTTAAATTCTATTAATAAAGAAGGTGAATGGACTCTTGATGATTATAGAAATATATTAATGGGAGTTCAAGGCCTAATTGGAGGGAAAAGAGCTCTAGATAGAACAGTTGGGTATAAAAAGACTGGAAAAGTAGCAGATGTTTCTGAAAAAGTCACTCCTGAGAAACTAATTGATATTCAAAAGAAAGCTTTAGATGATGTAGTTTCTCAACATCCTGGGAAATTTAAAGAGAAGAAATGGTATGATGCGAAAACTGGAAAGATTAACTATGAAGATGCCTTAAAAGATGAGGAAATTTTAGCAAATCTTCCAAAGAATAAATTATATCAAGAAGGTATATCCAGAATTAAAGCCGCAACTAAAAATATAAAATCTTCTATATCTGATAGACTAACTGGAGATAAGCGAGAATTACGAGCTAGAACGGAAGAGGAATTGCCTTGGTTTTTGCAAAATAGATTTGGTCGTAGTTGGATGCGTGGGGCTCAAAACAGAGAATTTGGAAATGTAGTAGAAAGATTAGAAAATAGAGCTGATTTTAGAAAAGAATTTGATGCCCCCAGTATTAATGGACTTAATATTTTTGAAAGAGGATATAGAACTACTGGAGATCTTATTAATGGGGGGCAGGCTTACTTTAATCCTTATTGATTCCCTAATCCTGTTCCAACTAAACCTATTAAACCTCGTATTATCAAACCTAGATTGATGCTTCCAAAAACTGCAGGTTCATGGGTACAATTACCAAATGATGGAGGAATGATTTATAGACCCCAAAAATTATTTAAAAAAGGAGGTAAAATTCTTAAAGCTGAGAGAGGAGAAAAATTCTTTGGAAAATCTATGGACAATCAGGGAGCTTATGGATCTTTTGATGTGACTCCAGTAAGTGTAACAGCAACAGGCACATTCTCAAGGCCTGTTATAGATCTTAAAGGTAATATATCTGGTGTTTCACGAGATACTAATTTAGAAGCTCGAATAGGAACTACTACTAAACCAGCAATGGATGCTAAACGTGAGGAGTTTTTAAAGAATATAATAGTATCCACAGGAAATACTTCTAATAGAAGATTTTCAATTAATCCAAAAAATATATTGGATTTAGGTTCATTAGCAGGAGGATTAATTTCTAATGCTCGTCAGAGACGTGAGTTGGCAAGAGGAATTAGGGCAGCTGCTCAAGGTCAATTGAAGTCTATGCCTACAGAAATCTACGCTCCATATACAGACATGGGTATTGCCCGTATGTATGGGGATAGAATAAAGGATATTCGTCAATTTAAAACAGTTACAAGTGATCCTAATCAGGTAATGGCAGAGAGACTTATGAGGGACCAGCAAGCTGATCAATTAGCTGCAGAACGTGATACTAAATTATCTCAAACTATTAGTGAGTTTAATGATAGAGATATTGCTGCAAGACGAGAATATGCTAATCAACGTACACAAATAGCAGATTACAATAGAGCAGTCCTTGGTCAAATGGAAAATATGTTAGCTCAAAATAAAGCTGCTAAGCAATTTACTGCTTGGAATCAAATTATAAACCCGTTCATTGATCAAAAGAGAGATGATTTAGTAAGGGATCAGTATGAAGATCAGTGAGCAGCAGCTACTAGAGAAAGCCTTGTTGCACAGCAAGATTATCAAAAATCTATTCAAGATTTATTTAATTCTTCTGAAGCTCAAGAAGCTTGGATAAATGAACAAAACACAAATCCAAGTTGGAAATCTACTTATGGAGATACTGCTGCAGGACGTCAAGCTTTCTTAGAAAAATATTATTCTGGAACTATTCAAAATCTCCAGAATAATTTGTTAGCAAAAATGCAACTAAATAACTATAGAAACAGTCGGAGTCGATTTACTGGAAGGCTTAGAACTATTGACATGCCAGAGAGTGCAATCAAAAATTATTACAGAATGCCCTCTTTTTATACAACTCACTTAGATATTATGAAAAAAGGAGGAATCCTAACTAAGTCACAACGCTATAGAAATTTTTCTGAACAGGCTATGTTGGATAAGGCAAAAGACTATAGAAAAGCTGTTCAAAAAATGGATGATAATTTAATAAAATTATTATTAAAAATGCTTTCATAATGGAAATTCAAAAATATCAATATGGAGCTTCATATACTCCAATTTCAAGAGAAGTAATGGGACAGTCGCAGGCAGAACAACCTGCGACTTCCTCTTCTTCTGAAAAGAAAGATGATAAATTAATAGAACAAGAAATCATTAAAGTATTAGGAGAGAATGGAATTCCTACTGATGTTGATTATTTTCTAAGTCAAGCACAATCTTTCTTGCAGGATTCAACTAATATCTTCTCTGGGAAAAAAACAAATACTATGAGTCAATTAATCAGACTCAGATCATTAGCAAATAGATTACAACACAATAATACACTGTATAAAAATGCAACAGATAGAATTAAAGCAGAAAATACTGGTTCTGATGTTGCTATTTCTAATGATGGAAATTTATATGTGTATGATGGGGAATCAGTAAAGAAAGTTACTCCAACGGAATACAGTAAAAATCCAGAAGATTATCAAGTTTTAACTAATGCTGAACTGATACATTTAAGAGAAAGGGATCCTAATTTAAAATTTGATGAATCAATTCTTCATGATTTATCAAATTCAATAGGAATGAAAACTATTATGGACCAAGTAATAGACACTATTAAAAAATTTGGTACCAGTTCTCAAAAAGGATATACAATTAAGGCAGGGGGTCAGGTTCAAAGAGGACTAGAGGCTTTAATGAGCTTAGGTCCCGATGGATTATATGAAATAGAAACTTCTGATTCTAAGGCTGCACAAGATATAAATGCTGCTATTGTTTATTTATACAAAAATTTAAATAGTAATGCTAAACATGTTTTACGTGCTACTACAGCCGCAGAAGGTCTTAATCCTGAGAAAATGGAAGATGTTACTGGAATATTAAGAGCCGCATTATTTGAGCACACAGATACTTCAGCAAAGGTTGGATATGTTAAAGATCCTCTTGGAACAAGTAGAAAAAGTGGCTCAGGAGAAGGTGCAGGTCCAGGGGATAAAGAAGGATATGGACAAAGTATTATTAGTGGTTTTGGAGCTAGCAGAACTAGAAGAGTAAGAACAAGGGATGGCATTGCGGATTTTACTGTAGAAGTAAAACATAATCCAATAAGGGATAAGAATAATGAAATAGTAACTGGCATAGCTACTTTAGATGAGGTCTTTAATGATCTCGCTAAAAATGGAGTAGTTATGGATAGGGATAAAATGTATTTCGGAGGCATGTACAATGCAAAGGGTTCTAATGGAAGTGTTATTGGAGATAATCAAGATACTTTATTCATTGACCCAAATAAAGCTAGAGAAGTTATTGTAGATGCTTCAGATGGTGTAGAAACTATAGATGTCCCTGTTGATTATACTGGAAAGCCTGATTTTGGAGCTATTAATAGATATCAGATGGCTGTTGATGAAATAGCTAAAAATAAAATTACTGATCCAAGAGAAATCTTTGAAATATATAAGAAATATGCTTTAGATAATAATTTAGATCAGGATGGAAATTTAATGACTGGACGTTTTCTTGCTGTACATGCTAAAATGTCAGAAGATGAAGGAGCAGTTGCTGGATATACCTCAGACAATCCTACTATTGATAGACTTACAGGTCAGGGTAGAGATAAATTTATGAATGATGTAAATTATACTAACCAGAATAGAGAAAAGAAGAATAAAGTTAAAATTAATTATGGTTGGATTTGAAATAGAGGAATCTTAAGCGGTACAGTATTCATTCCTTTATATGTTAATCAAGCATCTCAGGCAATATCTGATGAACGAGCAAGAACAGATAAGAGAACTGGCTCAGAATATCAAATGATGCAAGAAGCTTATGTTGATCCAAGATATAATAATGGAACATATAATCCAAGACAAACTAGGCTACAAACCTCATTTGGAGATTTATAAAAAATATGGATAATAACGTTAAACAAAATGATTGGGTTGCTATAAATCTGTTAAATACAGATGTTACAATTGACAAATTAGCAGCAGATGGTATAAACTCTTTAAATACAAGTATCCGTCCAAAAGAAGATTATCTTAAATCGGACAAAGTACAAGAGTTTTTTAAAGATGATAGTGGAAAATTTAATGAGGCTTTATTTGATCAATTTTATACAAAAGCATTACAGGACTATACTAGTTTTTCAGCTTTAGATACAGAAAAGTGGTTAAAAGATACATATGAATATGATGCCTTTGATATAAATAGAGATGCCAAAAGTAATATCAAAAAAGGACCTACTTTTGAAATTAGAAAAGTATCCAATCCTTTTGAAACAACTTCATATTTCCATGAGGGAACTGAGGGACCTAGAGCCTTGAGTATTGCTGAGCTTGCACAAAAAAACAAATACTTTGATACAGAGAGTGGAACATGGTCTGATAAATCTCCAAATGATTTAGGAGCATTGGGGGTTTTAACAAGTGATACTTTGGTATTAGCTCAGTGGGATGAAGATGGAGAACATACTGATATTGATGGTAATACTGTTAAGCACTCAAAAGGAGATTATAAATACGATGCTGACGGCAAGTTTTATTATGAAACTTTAAATGGAAGGGAATATTATGGTAAACAAGTCTTAGGAGTACTTGATGTATTAACAACTGATGGAAGTGCATGGAATAAAATCGACATTTTCGATACTGATAGTATAGAGGTAAATCCAGTTAGATCTGTAGCTAGGACCTTAGCAGTATTAGCCCCTTATCTTATTCCTGGTGTTGGAGAATATTGAGCAGGAATGACCGCAGCTATGTATCTAAGTGAATCTATGCCTGCACTTATTAAAACCTTTGGCGGATTATTAGATTCAGAATATAGACCCTCTTCAGCTCTTAATAAGTTTGAAGGGTTTATGCAAAAATTTAATAGTACTCCCTCTGAATATAATCAATCACATTCCTTTTCCTTTGACAACATATGTCAGTTTGCCTCTACCTCAGCTCAACAATTATTCCAACAGAGATGGGTTGCAAATATTCCTAAAATGTTAGGAATGGATAGAAGATTAGAGGCAGGTGTTGCAGCATTACAAGGGTCTGTTTTAGAGAAAGCTGTTGAAAAGGGTTTAATATCAAAAGGAGAACTGATTTTCACTAAAGAAGCTCTTAAAAAGGGACAAATTCCTGCTAGGGTAAAAACTATTATTGAATCCATGCCTGAATATAAAGCTGCTTATGATGCATATGATAAATATCAAAAAGCAAGTACGGCAATTGCAAGAGCATATCTAGTAACTACAGCTGCAGCACAAACTTATGGAGATGCAATTCAAAATGGATTTGATAGACAAACTGCCTCTGTAATCTCTACAGCTGTATATACAGGATTTCATACTTTATTTCAATTTGATTACTTCAAACATTACTTATTAACAGGGGTAGACCTTAATGAGGAAAGGATGGCTTTAAGAGAATTAGTATACAATTATCTTAAAGATAGAGGTAAGACTGAGTTGACTCAAGCAAAGGCAAAAGGAGGACTTGTTGGTACGTTTAAATCCTTTACTAAAACTATAAATGAACTTTGAACTTCAGTTGTTTACGGAGGTAAAAGAGGTATTTTAACTAGTACTGCATCTGAAGCAATGGAGGAGGTTACAGAAGAATTAATGACAGACTTTGCTCAGGGAGTTCTAGGTAATGGACTTAATGCTCTTAGAAAAGAATTAGGTTATGAAACACAAGGTCATTTTGACTACGCTGCTTCAGACCCAATCCAACGTTATTTAGTTAGCTTTATTGGCGGTGGTATCGGTGGTACTGTTTTTGGATTAGAAAACTGGTGAAGAACTAGAGGTGGAAGCTCTAATTGAAGTGCTGCACTTTCAAAACGTCCAGAAATGGCAAGGGCTATTCTTCAAAAGGTTAATTCTGGACAGAAAGATGAAATAATCAAAATAGCACGGTCTTTTAAAGGAAAAGCATTAGGAAGTAATACTCTATCATATGATGAAAGAGCCGAGGATGGATCTTATTTGCCTGCTTCTGATAAATCAAAAACCCAGAATTCTTATCTAATAGATTCTTTCATAAATCATATAAATACTTTGGATCTATTTTTGGAACAGGAGGGAATTAAATACTCAATGGATGATTTAGCAAATGTTCCAATTTATAGAAGCTTGACTGCATTACAAATTTCTCAACAAGCTGGAGATGATGGGAAACTTCTTGATTTAATGGCAGATGATTTAACAAAACTTCAGTTGCAATTAAATGATGTTTCCTCTGAGTTATTTCAGTTACAAAAAGATGAGAAAACTGATCCACAAATTATAAAAGCAGCTCAAGCACAATTTGATTATTATAAAAATCAAATTCATCAATTAGTAAGCGGGGGAAATGAAATTTATTTTGGAAGAATGATGGCTTCCTATACCCCAAGTGTATTTGGATTATTTTATTCTCCAAATGTAGAAAACTATGCTAAACAAGTTTTTGGGTATGATTATTCTAAGTTAAATGATACTCTTAAGGCTTATGTTGACGAAAAATATGCAAACTATGTTGAATCTAAACAATCAGAAATAGATTCCTTTACTTCATATCAGTTATATCGACGAATGTCAGAACTTATAGCTGATAATCTTAAAAATAGAGAAGGACAAATTCTTGATGAAAAGTTAGCAAATTTAGCAGATAAATTAGAAATGGACCCTTCATCAGGAAGACTTATTTATAAAGATAGGAATGGCGGATTTATGTCCTATAATGAATTAGTAGGATATATTTACAGTGTAGTTGGACATTCTTCATTAAGAAATAATCTTCCAATGATTAAAAGTCTTGCTAACTATCTTTATAGTGTATATAATGGAGATAACATAATTCCTGATAATTATAATTTATTTGACGTCTATGAATTTGAAGAAGCTGCAGAAAACTCTTATGATTTAGATGAGAATGGACATCCTGTTGTAGTTTTGGATGATGAAGGACAACCTACAGAGGAAAGAATTAATTCTCTTCTTTCTGAGGATCCCAATGAAAGTGTGGCTTCAAAGATAGTAGGGATGGTAGCTAATTATGTAGATGGTTTTATTGATGTTAGAATAGCTGAACGTCCAGAAATCACATTGGATGCCAAACGTTGGCAAGATGCTTTGGAAAAAGCCAAGGATGTTTATAATATTGTTAATGAAGTATATAGGGATATTGGAAATGACAATATAGAAGATATATTAAAACAACTTGGGTTAAATTCTACTAAATTAGTTGACGAAGAGTTGGTTAAATACTCGGGAGGACGTCAAACATATATTCTCGAAACACCTGTTAGACAACAATTAGATGCTTTAAACACACAATTGTTCCAAGTTGAAGCATTATTAAGAGGGGCTACTTCTATTACAAGAAGTGCTGATAATTTAACTAGTGTTAATGAGGTCATTAATGATTTTAATAAAAGTCATAAAAATCCAGTTCTCGATCTTCCAATCATTAGTGATAAAGTTAAACGAGCTTTAACAAATAGAATTAGTTTAATACAATCTCAAATTGAAGGCCTTAAAATTATCAGTGATACTAATGCTAATAATGAGAACATTAAAGAACAAAAACTAAGTGTTAGTATTAAACAAGATCGCATTGATGTTTATAAAGAACTTAATGATAAGAATTCATCATTTACAAAAGAAGGATTACCAGAATTACCTACATTTGAATTTGTAGATAATATTGTTCTTGATGATTTAGATAAAGATGCAATTAGCGATGCTGACACTAGATTTGAACAAGCTTTGATTAATAATGAGTTAGCTTTATTTACATATTATAAAGGACTAACTTCAGAACAAAAAGATTTATTTGTAGGATTATTATGTGACTTGTTCCCAGAATTCTCTGCAGAACCTGCTTATTTAAGTTTAAATAAAGAGCAGAATATAGACCACATTCATACAATGGATGCTTTGAATTTCTGGTATCTAATGTCTAATTTAATTAGTGAACCTGCTACTTTTTATAAGCCTTATAAAGCAGTTATAGAAGAAGGTCAATTTGAGAAAGCTCCATACTATTCTCAGGAATTTTTGGTAAAACAAGCAATTCAATACCTTAATGGAGATAAGACAGAAATTCATAGAATAGTTTCTATAATTCAGCAAAAGGTTAATGATTCAAGATCTTATTCTGTATTAGAAAATGTGTTCAGATTCTGTGCTGGCTCTGGAGTAGGTAAATCAGTTGCTATATTACCTCTGATTCAATTAGTTCAAAATAAGATTACAAATTCTCAATATTTATTTTCTGCGCCTACAGAAGCAAATTTAGAGAAATTAAATGCAGACAGGGCAAGTAAATACACAATAGCAAATCTGTTCAAATTATTTGAGGATGGGGTTAAAATCATAGATAATAATGCTAAAGAGCAAATTAATTATACCATCTCTGATTTTAAGAATTTTACTACTATTGAAGGCACTGAGGTTAAATTTAATAGTAAAGACTACGGACTAACTATTTCTGATGACTTACGAGGAATATTACAGGATAATTTTTTAACTATAATTATTGATGAAGGTACCTATGTATCTCGTGAACAATATTTACTGTTAGATGAATTAGCTAAGCAACTTAATTTTAAAATTATTACAACAGGAGATATTTTACAATCTGGATATAGTAATGAAAATGGGGAATTAGATTCTTTTGATAGATGCTTAACTTTTATTGGTAGTAGTTTGTATGAATCTAAACGTGTTACTACTAATATTGGAAAATGAAATTCAGGAAGATTAGTTAAATTTCCTTATAATTTAGAATCAAATACTTTTGAACTCCAATATGCTGAGAATGAATCTGATATTGTTGGAATAAAAAATAATGCGGGAACTTTAACTCAAGAGAGTTTAAATGAGTTTGCAAAAGCTCATCCTGAGAGTACAATTCTTTTATATGATATAAAAAAGAATGGGCTTATTGCTCCCAAAAATGTTTTATTAAAGACAGAAGTGGTGGCAGTACAAGGACAAGAATTTGATTATGTCTTAATTAATGGAGATTTAGACTTTAGTGATGGTGTTTTAGGAATCCCTAGTAGAAAAGACGTTTATACAATATTAACTCGTGGTAAGAATGCCACTATCATTCATGGATTACTAAAAAGTTCTAAACAGTCTACTTTTGTTACTACACAAAAAGATTGGAAGGATGTATATAGTATAGGAATAAACGAGGAATCAATTAAAACTTATCAAGAATACAGAAAAGAGAGTTTAAGCAAAATTTCTATTCCTGAATCTGGAATTGTCCAGAATAATCCAGAGGAAGCACCAAATGAGGATATTGCCCCAACAAAGCAGTTAACTATTAATGAAGTTCCATTAATTAGATCTATGCTTAGAATTCATACTTTCTATAATCGTCTTGGAGGAAACATTAGTGAGGATCAAATATATCATAGAGGTAATGATTCAGAAGATATAAATCTCTTTTTAACTGAAGATGCAGATATTCGCAGTGAGGCTTTTAAGGTAGCTGCAACACAATTAAGTGCTTTAAGAAATAATTTATATTTAAAATTAACTGGGGCTGAAAATTATAACCTTTATGGAGTTGGAGATTCTGGTGAATTTTTAATAAAAGTTTCTTTGTATGATTCTGACATTGATAATGCTTGAGGAGTAGGTAATTTTGATCCTAAAAAAGATCTATCTAAGGCTAAAATTTTTAGAAGATTAGTCTATAAGGATGGAGATAAAGAGGTAACTTTGGCTATATTTCCTAATATGGAAACAGTAGGAAAAGGAACTAATGTTATTGGGGATACTAAATTATTGGAAGCAATCCAGGAATTAGATGCTAAACAAGATCAAACAACTTATTATAGATTTGATTCAGAAAAATTAAATTTTTATACTCCAGACTCTCCTATATTCTTTGATCCTATGGTCAAAGATTTTGACAATCAAAGATATTGAACTCCTTATCGTTATACTTCTGGTGCATCAGATTTTGAATATTCGTTTTTTGAATCTACTAAACCTATTAGGGTTAATGATGAATGGTTAACTGATAAGAGAGGGAAATATTCTATTTCAGAATTATATTCAGCCATTGATGCTTTATATAAAACCGCTTCAGATATTTGGGATTCTCATACTGCAGAAGGAAATCCGTTTAAACAGCGTAATGGGAAAATTAGAGAAGTATCTAAAATTACTGCCAGTGCAGTAACTATTTTTGCTAGACTACGTTCTAACTATTCTGATAAAACCATTTCTTTAGATAGCTCTATAAATCAATATATAAACGATTTAAAACAAACATATAGAATTTTATCTGAATTAGTTAGGGATATGAAAAAGATTCCTGAGTGGGATCCAGCTGTTACTGAACAGTTTATAAGAAAGGCTAGAATAAGAATTTCAGTACAACCTATTCAACTTTATTATAACTATGCACCTACTAATGACTGAGAAAATAAGTTTAAAGAAGACGTTAGGATTATAGGTACAAAAGAATCTCATAATAAATTATATAAAAATATTGCTGCATGAGTTCAGAGATTAATAGCTCTAAAGCAATCAGAAAAGGAGCTTCCTGAATGAATTTCTAATCTTTCTATTTCAGATTTACAGGATATAATAAAGCGGATAGATTTTTCTGAAGGTAATAAATCTGCAGAAGAGATTTTTGCGGGAACTGATTCTATTACTGAACTAAGAGTAAATCAAATTTGGAATATATATAAATCTATATATTCAGATTATGAAGGTTTTATAAAACTATTAGAGGGTCTAGATACAGACAATATGTTTAATCTGTATTCTAAAATTTTCGCTAATTATCACCAAACAGATTTTGATAAGACTTATAGAACTAACAATGTTCCCGTTAATTTAAATTATACTGCAGATAATAACTTTGTATATGAAAGAGGTTGATCAGTAATGTCATATTATGATTATGAACAAGGACTAGATTCAATCTTCTCAGAAGCTACAGAAGAGGCTTCTACTGAACTTACACAAGAAACTATAGAAACTGTTCAGGAACAAGTTAATGAAACTGCAGAAAATTTAGTGATGGAATCTGCTAATCCAGAGGAGGATATTCTTACTGAAGAGTGTATGGATTTATTAGATGAATATAATGATTACGTTCATTCATTTGTTCATTTTGTAAGACAGGAAAATAATGGTATCTTTGTAACACGACAAAATATAGATTCAGGAAATCCTGTAACATACAAACTTCAACTCGGAAATCAGGTAAAATCCTTTACTTTTAGTGGAGATGTTGCAGAAAAACTAGATGCTTATATGAATAATGGAAAAAATACTGCAATTTTTGATAAGATGAAAAATAAATATCAATTAATAAGTAGTGTTAAAGAACTTTTAGATATATTAACTGCAGGAGAAGAATGTTAATTTATGAATTGCACAATTAAATCAATAATCGTTGACGTTGCAAAAAATTTAGATATAGATACATCTGGGTCGTTTTTTAACGACTCAGATATCTATTCTAAATTAATAGCTCGACTATCTGAAGAAGGAATGAGCGTAGAACCAGATTTCGTACAGGCTTTGTCCGAACATGTAAAAAGATATTGTTTAAAAAATCTAGTTGATGGCGGAAGTATCAGCAAAACTGTAAAAGGATATTTTACATATAATACAGCTGATGGAAAAGTTCAATTTGATTTTACTTCTTATAGGGACTTCATGCAGTATGCTGCAAGAAGGGTTGGTGACTCATTAATTTTAAATATCTTTAATGATGCTACTGGAGAATATGAAGTGATTGATAGTAAAGAAAAATTGCAGAAATCATTAGAGGTTCTCCTATGTGATTTAAGTGATGTTTTTGGAGATACTTTTGCAACGTATGGTAATAGAATTAATGATGCATTCAAAGAGAATCTAAATAGTATTGATAAAAGAGAGTATTACCAATATATTTTACTATTACACAATCGAGAATTAATTCCAGAAATTAGTAATCACTATATTAGATATAACTACACTGAAGAAAATTTTGAGATTAATGATGGACATCATCATGTAGCTGGCTGGGAACGAAAAGATGACAGATCAGCATATGATGATACTTCAGGCTCTTTGAAATTATTAATAGAGAGCACTCCTCTATATGATATATTTCAATCAAAAAATGGAAGACGAACTGCTAGACAAACTAAAAAGAATCTTACAGCTGCAATGTTTTATGAGGCTTCTAATACCTTATTAAATTTCATTGCTAGAAATGACTGGGCGAAGTTTAGAAAAATTATTGAAAATCCTCGCTTATTAGTAGATGAGATAATTAGTTATACAGATTCTTTAGAAACTATTAATTCTAATATTGATAAGATTCTTTATAGTATTAGAACAAGATATTTTGATTCAACTGGGGCAGAGAGTGGAAAGGTAAGTATAAATTTAGTAGATGCTTATAAAAAGTCTTTTTCCAAAACAATTAAATCTGATGGAATTAATTATCTAGATACAATGCTAGCTGGTATGTTAAAATATGTTAAACAGACCTATCAGCGATATAATTGGGATGAAGGAAGAACTACAAGTACTGATGTTCTAAATAAAGGAGTTATTTCCTTACAAATGGCAAATAATATTGATTATGTCATTACTAAACAAGGTATCCCTAAAGTAAATGGGAAAAAATTACTTCCTAAAGATATAGTTGGATTAACAACAGAAGCTCTCTTGTATCATTTTAAAAATTTAACGGGATTTGATTTTTCACAATTTAAAAATCAAGACCTACCATTAAATGATATTATTACTTTACTTACAAGAATTACTACGGGAGTTAAAATTAATGGAGATGATGCTAATTTAGTAGCTCTGGCTAAATATTATTTAGATAAAAACCCTGAAATTATAAAAAGTATTACTTCTAGAAGTGATGGAAATAAAGTTCCTAATTATCGTTTAGCTAACTTATCTAATACGTTCTATCAACATTTAGCTAATTTGCAAAACAGAATAGAAAGTTCTCCTACTGGTTCTGAATCCCCTCTAATGCTATCTTTTTTATATAATAACCCAACATTATATAAGGAAAGCAGATTACATCTGGATGCCTTCTCAAAAATTAAGAAGAAATTTAGATTAGCAGAAGATTTTACTGATGCAGAACAATTACAGGTTGCAATTGGTTGGGATTATAATAGGTCAATGAAAGATAACGGAGAAATTCTCATTGAAGGTATTACCCCATCAGATAAGAAATCTATTATGTATCAAGTATTTGATACTACTAAAGCTATTGAGGGATTGGGAGAGGGACGAAATAAAAGTATTGCTCAGGCTTCGTGGAAAGAAATTGCTGATTTTTTCAGAGAGGGTGGACTAAAGATTCAAACCAAATATTTAGAAAACTCTTTAAATTTATTCGAAAGAGTTCTAAATATAACTCCAGCAGATAATTATATAGACAGAATCAATAATATTGATTTTGCATTAACAGGAATTACTGTTGATCAATTAAATAATTTAGTTGATGAATACAATGCTAAAAATTATACTAACTATGTAATATCTAATGAATTTGACTACAAAAAAGTTAAAGGTTCTGGAATTAAATTTAATAGATTATTGTATGGTTATTATTTGGCTTTTGCAAATACTGATACTTTCTTTGATAATGAATATAATCTATTTTTAAAGGACTGCCGAGAAATCTTTAGGACAGGAGACATTATGGAGGCATTTAAAAATAGATTTGGAATGACTCAGGATGATGTTAAAAAATATTTTTATACACATGCTCTATTGTCATATAATTATATTTTATTAACAGTGGGAAGTACCATTGCACATAAATATAAAAATCCTGCAGTATATAGTAAGCCCTTAAAGGAATTAACAGTTAATGACTTTGTTAAAAATACAGAGCAATCATATGTAACTTCTACTAAACGTATGGTAGCTTTAAGTGCAACTGGACATGCATATCAAAGAGGAATTTTAACAGGACTTCCAAATACTGCTAATTATGCAACAATTAGTGACTATAACTCTCCTGTAGCTGATTTAAATAAATCTGCAGGTCAAGAAATGAATGTATGGGATGGTGCTGTATTTGCTCCTATTACAACCTTGTGGTTGTCTGATAATTCTACAGTTGATTATAAAGTAGAAGGAATTGTTAGAAAAACATTAGGGCATGCCATGATTGAAGGTAAGGGAGTTGCTACTCTGAATAAATCTGCAACTTTTGGTATTTCTAATGCTTTCATGTTGAAAAATATTCATGGAAGATTTAAATTAAAGGAAATGCTGAGGCAGTCTTATACACCTGCTGATTTCTTTTATGGAGGACGTTGATTTGATATTACTAAAAACTTTAATGGAAAGAGAACAAGTATCACTGGATACTATCAAATCAATGAGCCTGGCAAAGGACTTCAAGTATTTAAAGTATCTAATTTAAAGTGAAAAGGGGGAAATAATTACACTTATAATTTAGAAAATCTTGCAGAAGGCACTACTGAAATAGATATACCTGTTACTTTAAGCAATCTATGGGATGTATATAAGTTATTAGGTGCCGAATTTTCTGGAGAAATTATTACAGATGAATATGGGGGAGATACTTTTGTTTATTCAGAAGCTTCTCAACATCAAATCTTAAATTTATTAAATTCCATAGGGGTTAAAACTAGTGTAGATGGTTCAGTATTATCTCAAGCAGACGTGGATCAATTTTTGAAAAAGAAAATGATTCATTACTTTCCTACAGAATCTACAAATAAATCTGCTCAATTACCAATCACAAGCAATGATGTATTTAGAGGAAAATCCCTTCCCCTTCATGTTATAGGGTTAGATATTTCTAATACTGCTGTTCAGCTTGATGCTGACCATGCTGTTGATGATGCAGAGGTAAGTGAACCTACTCAGCTTATTTCCTTCATGGCTCAAAAGGGGTTAGTGCAAAGTATTACAAAAGAAATTTATACTTCTTTAGCTAATTTAATTAAATCAACTTCATCTCAATTTGTAAATAGTGTAGATAATCGTGCAAAACTTGTAGATATTTTCGGAAAAGGTTTAGTGAAAACATTCTTGAAAGATAACGTGGATGTTTTAGGATTAGCTCAAGCACTAATGGAACAAATTAACGAAAAGATTCAAGCCAATCCTGGAGTAAGTTTAGAGGATTTAGGAATTGCAATTCCATTTAGTGATGAAAATTTAATGGGAAAAATTGCATCCGATGTTGTTATTTATACTAATGGATTCATTAAACGTAAATATGCAGGTTCTGCTGATGTCATGGTTCCTTCCTATGATATTCTTATGTTGTTTGAAGATGAAACAGGAAGAAAATATAATAGTTTAGATTTAATTAAGAATCCAGAAATTTATACTCATTTACAAGAAATTGATAACAAAGAAGTTGTAGATCCCCTTGCTTTAGAGTTTGGAAATATATATTATTTAAGGGGCTCGGATGGATTATACCATGATTTAGAAGGAACTTCAAGTTCTCTACCTATTCCTGTAGAATTAAATTCTTATGAAGAGTATTTAAGAATTCAGGAAGGTCTATATAATATTACTAAGTGCTATATAAAACCAAGAAACCTAAAAGGAAGAAATGTATTTGTAAATGTTAGAATCCAAAATGAAGATGGAACTACATCTGACAGAAAAATTAATATTTTTTCTTTAGGACTACGCTATGCTTTAGAATATGATACTGTTAAAGACCCAGAAGCAACAAGAACCTTTATGAATAATGTTTTATACAAAGCCATTAGTGAAGGTAAGGTTGATATTCTAAATAAAAATAGAGGATTCATTGCGTATGATCCATCTGGTGATTGAAAACAGCTGCCTATAGTGGAAATTTTAGGAACTGAATATGTAAATTCTGAAATTAGTACTTCTTATAAATATTCTTCAGTATTAAATATTCCAGCTGGTGTAAGCATTGATGAAATTAGACAAGGTGGTCCTGAATGATTCAAAGAGAGAATTCTTATTAATAGAAAGGTTGTATTCCCTGATGGAATGATCCCTTCAGAATTTGTATTAAAGTCAAATACTGGAGCACATTTACCAATATATTTTAATAAAGAATTTGTTTCTGAATTTTTAACCGACGATAATAAAATCACTGTACCTACAGATGATACAGGAATCTATAGAATCAATGATAGAGGAGAAGATCTTTATAAGATAGAAGGTTTAGAATTCTATAAAGTAAATGGAACTGAGGTTGCTGTTATTGTGGACCAAAATAATCCTATGCAAATTCTAGATAATATTCTGCAATCTGGTCTCTACTCTGGGTATGATGGTAATGTAAATTCAGAAGTTAATAAACTGATGAAAAGAAACAGAATCTTTAAAGTAAATGAAGATTTTATTAATGATTTAGCTAATAGGCAATATAATTCTTTCTGGGAAACTTTAAAGTATATTGTAGCGCGTATTCCAGCTCAGAGTGAACAGTTTGCAATGCCTTGTGAAATTGTAGATATCTTTCAAAGTCCTTATAATGTAAGTCTTGTTAATAAGTATCAAACGTATGAACAAGGTTCAGACTATGATGTGGATAAAAATAATAATCTTGGTGTAGCATTAACCGATGATGGAGTATATCCTGCTTGGTCGATATTTTGGGATTATAATGATTTAGAAAGTTCAAAGAAACTACCTCTTCCAGATCCTGAAATAATTTATGGTGAAAATAAGGGAGTTTTCGTAGTTCAATATACTGGGACAACGCCTTATTATGGTACTGAGGGTGATGATAACCCTAATGGATGAACAAATAAAGTAACAGACTTTATTGATTTAACTGCAGATTTATTAGAAGCATATACTGCTGGTGATAAATTAACAGTAAATTCTCCTAGATTAAGAAATTTAATTTCTAAAGTAAGAAATCGAGATATTGTTATTGATATTTCAAAATTTCCAGTGCAATCAAAGTCTTCTAATGAACTCTTTAATGATGTATACGTATGGGATACTTATACTGTAGCAGAGCTTCAGAAACTAGGTTGGCAATTAGCAACCCAAATAAATAGACACAATACACATAAGATTCCTAAAAGAACTTTAGATAAAGTCTTTATGAATAACTTAGTGAATAATATGTTTAATACATATCATAATGTTTCTACTATTGGGTATGCTACTTTACCTACTACAGTAGAACCAATTGAAAAGGCTGCTGCTGTTTCTCCAAAATCTAGTGATAACTTTTCACCTTTTGTTTCTACAAGTCAGATAAAAATGAATAGTAATAACAAGGTAGGTAAAGAGGTAATTGGTATTGTAGCTTCTGCAATTAAAGCAGAATATGCAATTGAATATTGGATAAGTAGTGGTAATGCTAAACTTATTGGGAAAACTATTACGTGACCTGGAATTGCCAAGGAATTTACTACAACTCACTCAGAGTTTTTTGCAAACTATGGAACTGTAGCAATTACCTTATCAAGTTTACTATCTCAAGCAACTGATAATGCTAAGAATCCTATTCTTAATAATATTAACTGTACTTCAGAAACTGCTCCTGGAATTATTTGGATGATTATGACAGGTGCAGATTTAAATGATATTGTTACCATTTTTACCGATGATATAATGACTAATATTATTAGTATGGTAAAAGGTAATATGTTTGAGGATATTGATTCTGTAAGTATAACTACAGCAATTAGCCAATTATTAAAAGTTACTGATACGAAAAGTGAAGCTTATCAGAAGCTACTATTTTATCAAGAGGTGTTTAAAGGTGCTGGAGAATTAACACTATTAGCTAGAGAACTTTCTGTAAACCAAGGATTGTCTACAGAATTTGGGGCAATTGTTGCAAAGCGTATTAATTTTGAACAGGGCATAGAAAGAATAGTTAATGCTAAAATTAAAGCGGATTCTATATTTGGAGGATCTCCAACTGTTAAAAAATATACAACTGGAAGACGATTTACGTTTGATAAGATTAGATTCTTCAACGATTCACGATATGCAAATGATATGATTAGAATCTTCCAACAATGTGCAACTACTATAAATGTTCTTGATGTATTAAAAACATCTCCTCACTTTTATGAGATGGACTTTTTATCTATTAATGCAGAAAGAGCTATTGGAGAACTGTCAGGAAAATATAGGGCTATTGTTGAACAAATGAATAGAACTAAATTAATGACTGATAAACAGTTAGTTATTCCAAAAAATACGCTATCAAGTAGACTAAGAAGTTTAGCAACCGATGATATGATTGTACAAGCTATAAAATCTCTAGATTTTAAGTATCCTTCAAATGTAGAGGTAGATAGAATGGGAGGAGTGCATCCTTTAAATGAAGTTATTTTACGTTCTATTAATAGCCCTGTAGGATTAAAAAATTTTGTTATCTTTGTAAATGAAACCTTAATTCCAAGTTTAAGGTTAAAGTATCCAACAAACTTTTTCTTAAATAATCTTATTGCAGATAGAAAATATAGTACATCTGGTGATGGGTTTGTAAGATACTATAAGCCAATGTTCAATTTAATTGAAAAAACAAATCAAGATTACTACGAAAAGATGCTTATAGATTTTAATCTTATAGCAAATGATGTAGTATATTCACAAGATTTGGGAGAGGGTTTCATTAATATAAATGATGATAATTGACCTAATAATACAGTAGCAGATTATATTTTCTTATATAATTTAATTGTAAATAAGAATCAAATTCTAGGAGATAGTTTTAGTAAGTTGTTTACAGAAGTAATCAAGAATAATACTTTAATTAATTCATATTTTGATTTCGTAGGTAGAGTATATGATAAAAGCTTCGTTTTAGACAAAACTCTCGCCGCAGATTTTGAAACTCTTTATCAAATTAGAAAATCTAACTATGATGATGAGTTTATGGATGATTCTTATATGGAAGATTTTGATGAAGGGCCTTCAGCGAAACCTCAAAATGTATTTCCATTAAATAATGAACGCTTTAAAGCTTTAAATAGGGGTGCTGCTAAACAATTAACATCTGAAAGAAAACTAAATGTAGCGTTAAATAGGGGATTATTAATTATAAAAAGTTGCTAATATGGCATGTATTGAATTAAATTTAAATAATGGGATATCGGTATCATTTGATGCCGATATCTCGTTATCTACTAATTCAGTTATTAATTACTTGAAGAATAACCCAGAGCTGGAGTATACAGTGAATGGGGAAACCTATACCGGCAAATCGGGACAGCTGTCATCGCCCCGTTTGGTGGGGGATGTCATCACCGTGAA